>Ga0233430_1002439_pt1 | contig 21555 bp, 11 predicted proteins | sample SI_118_April2016_2_FD_179883 | JGI IMG/M metagenome (GOLD analysis project Ga0233430, IMG submission 179883) | Seawater microbial communities from Saanich Inlet, British Columbia, Canada - SI_118_April2016_150_MG | ecosystem: Environmental > Aquatic > Marine > Inlet | place: Canada: British... | reverse complement strand
CGACCTGATGGCGCAGCTGAGTGTGGCGAGTAAGGAGCAGGCGACTACCAGCGACGAGATCGTGATGGCGACCAATGAAATGAGCGAGCTGGTGCAGCAGGTGACCACGGCGATGGGAGAGCAGTCGCAGGCGGTGGACGTAGTGAGCCAGTCGTCGGAGGAGATGCGCCAGCGGGTGGAGCAGGTGGCCGAGGCGATGAAGGAGCAATCGCAGACAGCCGATCACGTGGCCAGTTCCATGGGGCAAGTCAGCCAGGTGGCCGAACAGGCGCTGCAGTCGAGCCAGGAGATGAACCGGTCGACGACGGATATCGCCGGACAGGCGGCCGATCTCAAGACCCTGGCCAATTCCTTCGAGGAAGAGGGAGAAGGGGCGCAGACTTCCCTGCAGGCGCTCTCCAGGCGCCGCCAGCTTCTCGAACAGCTGGCCCAAAAGGGAGATCTGGAACTGGATGAGCTGCTGAAATGGGCGACTGAAGGCGTGGTGGACTATTTCGACGCCTTTTTCTCCCGCGTGTGGGTGGTGGAGAAGCATCCACAGTCCGGGGAGGAGATGCTGCACATGAAGGCTTCGTCCGGGGCCTACAACCGGATTCGGGGCAGTAGCCGCGAGTGGGCGCCGCTCGCGGAAGATTACAAACTGGGAGTTATCGTCAGAAGGCAGCGTCCGATCATATCCGACCAGGTGCAGGAGGATCCCCAGGTGAAGGACCAGACCTGGGCGCGTCGCGAGCGGCTGCGCTCCTTTGCCGGTTATCCCCTGCAGCTAGAGAACGGCTGTGCGGGCGTGCTCATAGCCTATAGCCGCAACGAAATCACATCCGAGGAACACTCCATATTCGCCGCTTTCGTGGAGGCGCTGAGCAAGAGACTCGCCTCGTTCCACCTGAAGACGGTCTGAACGGGGGAAACCCCCGAGCCGGGTGGCGCCGGGAAGGGAGACAGCATGGATACGCGACAGGAGGCGCTGGGCGCCGACAGCAATCAGATCGAACTGGTCGACTTCCGGATCTTCGAGCGTCAGGAGGATGGTTCTGTCTACGAGGGAATCTACGGCATCAACGTCTCCAAGGTGCGCGAAATTCTCATCCTACCTCCTCTCTCCCGCGTGCCCGACGCGCCAGAGGTGATCGCCGGTATCTTCAATCTGCGCGGTATCCAGGTTCCGGCGGTCGACCTGGCCAGATGGCTAAAGCTGACCGAAGCTCCTCCGGAAGAAATCCCGCGCAAAGTCATCGTCGCCGAATTCAACAATCAGACGATCGGTCTGATCATCCACCAGGCCAACCGCATCCGCCAAATTCCCTGGAGCGAAATAAAGCCTCCTCCCATTCTGATTTCCCGGCGGCACGAAACATCCATCATCGGCACGACTACCCTCGACGACGGCAACACCCTGCTACTCATCGACGTCGAGCAGATCGTCGCCGAAATCCAGGGACAATCCGTCGAAGAATTGGTGGACACTCAGATTGGCGACCGGCAACTCGGCCAACACCGCGGATATATCCTGGTGGTCGATGATTCGAGCGTGGCCCGCAAGCAGATGAGCCTCACGTTAAAAAAGGGAGGATACGATGTGGTGGAGGCGGAAGACGGCCAGGAAGCGGCCGATCTGCTGACGCGTATGGCCGGCGAGGCGGAGGCGGCCGGTCGCGCTATCGGCGACGATCTGCTGCTCGTGATCTCAGATGTGGAGATGCCGCGTATGGATGGCTACTCCCTGGTCTCTACGATCAAGGCGAACGAACATCTGCGGCTCCTACCGGTGATCTTGCACTCCTCTCTCAGCGGTCAGGACAATATCGATCGAGCCCGCCGGGCCGGATGTGACGAATACATGGTCAAATTCGATCCACACCTGCTGTTGCAAACAGTCGAAAAATTGGCCGGTGCGGGGCGCAATGCGGGCACCGAGCAATAACTTCGGGCTCGATGGTCAAAGACCCCTATCCCCGGACCGATTATTGTGGTCCAGGTAAATCGTTTTACACGGCATCGACGTATTGTTCGAGGGAACAGGTGTAAAGCCAGTTGAGCTGAATGGCAATAATTCGCTGTTTTCCAGATCTATTGGCATATCCCTCCATTTTTTTGTCCGCGGCTCTCTACTTGTTTCCCCTCTCATTTTTCTATACAATCTAGCACCTCGTTTACATCGCCCAGGATATGGAATGCGGCTACTGGAATAGCTGTAGCGGCCTATATCTATGGGGCTCTATCTTCAGGAGTGAGACATGACCGAAAATACCGATTTATCTCCTGAACAGCAGGAGCAATTGCAGCACTACATCGCCTGTTCGTGCGGACGCTGCGAGAGCCAGTTCATCGGGCGGGGCAGCAGTGAAGCGAAGTTCTGCTATCACTGCGGCGCCCTGCTGACTGCCAGTAGTTCGCAGCCGGAAGCCGCCGCCAAACCGCAGAGAAAAAAGAAGCGGGTAATTGTGGCGGAAGATTCCCAGGTCTTGCTCAACGCCTTCAGCAAGATGATCGTCTCCTTGGGGCACGAAGTCCTGGAAGCGACCGACGGCGAAGAGGCGCTGGCCATAGCGCAACAGGAGCACCCCGATCTGATCATCACCGACCTGAATATGCCGCGCATGGATGGCATGGAGTTGATCGAAAATCTGCGCAAGGACGAAACCCTCAGGGAGGTGCCGGTCGTCATCCTGACCAGCGAATCCAGATCCAAAACCATCGCCAAAGGGCTGAGCCAGGGGGTGGTCGACTACATCGTCAAGGATATCGGCAAGGTGGCGGAAATTCGCGAGCGATTGAAAAGGTTTCTGTAGACGGCGGGCGAAACACCTTTGGGGGTGAGGCAGAGATGGGCGAAAAAATCCGGCTCCTGATCGTCGAAGACTCGATGGTCATGCGCAAGATGATCCAGCAGCTGGTCGAGAGCGATCCGGCCATCGAGGTGGTGGGAGCGGCGACCAATGGTCGGGAAGGGGTAGAAATGGCGCTCGCTCTTCGCCCCGATGTGATCACCATGGATGTGCGCATGCCGATCATGGACGGCCTGCAGGCGCTCAAGGCGATTATGGACGAATGCCCGACTCGCGTTCTCATGCTCTCGGCGATGACTACCGAAGGCGCCGACGAGACGCTGGAGGCGCTGGAGTCGGGCGCGGTCGACTTTCTACCCAAAGGGGATGGGGGGAAGCCCGGAAACCTGAGCAAATTCAGGCAACTGCTGGTCGGCAAAATCAGAGCGGTGATGAAATCGCATCTGACCCATTTTCTTTCTGCAACTCCGACGCCGGTGCAGCCGAAAAAATCGCTTCCCCGGCCAGCCGTCTCGCATCGGGGACGAATCGAAGTAGTGCTCATCGGCACCTCGACCGGTGGGCCTAACGCCCTGCAAACCGTCATTCCCAAACTACCGGCCGATCTGCCCGTGGGCGTGCTCGTCGTTCAGCACATGCCCGCCACCTTTACCCAGCAGTTGGCCAGGCGTCTGGATCAATCCAGTGCACTGCAGGTCAAAGAGGCGGAAGAAGGGGATAAAATCCAGCCGGGCAGATTGCTGCTGGCTCCCGGCCACAGCCATCTGGTGCTGCGCCAGCGGGGCCAGGTCGGTCTGGAAAAAGAGCCGTCCAATCTGCTGCACAGACCAGCCGTGGACGTCATGCTGGATTCCGCCGCAGGGATCTACGGCGCCCATGTGCTGGGAGTTATTCTGACCGGCATGGGGCAGGATGGAAAGGTGGGAGCTGCAGAGCTAAAGAAAAGAGGCGGCCGATTGATTGCCCAGGACGAGGCCACTTCGGTGGTCTATGGTATGCCCAGAGCCGTGGCCGACCTGGCAGATCAGGTATGCCCTCTGGAGCAGATATCTGCGGCTATCCTCGCCTCTTTGAGCTGAGAAGGACGGAAGGTCTCAATTGAAGAGTGCGTCGATGTCTTCCTGAGACAGCGTTTCACTCCCCTGTTCGTCCTCCTGTTTCCCCTCCTCATCCTTCCTCTGTTCCAGGATACTGGCATCGAAGGTCGTGGTGCGCACCTGCAGATCCGGAGCTTCTTTCTCTTTCCCCATCAACCGATCCGACAACTCCTGCACCACGCTGCGCAGAGCCTCCATCTTCTGGTGTCCTCGATCTCCCACCTGCAGAAAGATCAGGATGCGGGCGAGCTGGCGGTCGATGCGACCGAGGCCGCTCTGCACCTGGCGATCGATCCCCCCGAGTCCGGCCAGTTCCTGGAGCGCTGCGGAAATCTCGCCGATTCCGTCGATTGTCTTGCCCAGCGAGCTGTCGAAATCCCGCTGCAAATCGTTCAGTCCCCGATCCAGCCGCATGATCGAGGTTTTCACCCGCAGCGATGTGGCAGGCGGCAATGAACCATCGGCATGGGCGGGAACCGACGGAGGGGGAGTCGCCATCGCCGAAGGAATCGATGTGACCGACGGTGCAGGAGTATTTGCCGCCGCCGGTCCGACTTCCGGCCGCTGGTAGAAATTGTACACGGAGTGGGGCGTTCGCTGGAAATCTTTGGTCAGACCATGCAGGGATTCCGATGGCCCCAACACCAGGTATCCGCCAGGCCGGAGCGCATTCCAGAGAGAAGCGAGCACCTTTTTCTTTGCCTCGGCATCAAAGTAGATGAGGACGTTGCGGCAGAGGATAAAATCCTGATCCCGCATCGCATCCACCCTGAATTGATCCAGCAGGCTGAGAGGGCGGAAACTCACCATGCGGAGGATTTCGGGAACGAGAATGTACTGCTGTGGATTTTGAAAATCAGCGCGAATGTACTTGGACATATACGGTTCGGCCACCATCTGGATGCTCCGCTTGCCGTAGCGACCGGCGCGCGCCTGGGCGATGACCCCGGTGCTGATATCGGTGCCGACCACCGCGATATCCCACTGGCTCACCTCTCCATCCAACAACTCTCGCATTACCATGGCCAGAGTGAACGGTTCCTCTCCTGAAGAGCAGGCGGCCGACCAGATCTTCAAACTCTTAGAACCGCTCCGACGGCGCACGGAGATCAAATCTGTGAGGAGTTCCCGAACGATATCGATCTGTTTCTGATGTCGGAAGAAACTGGTCTCGTGAATCGACACCTGATCGATCAGCTGTTCGACTTCCTTCTCGCTATCCGGGCTGTGCCTCAAATAATCCAGATAGCTCGCGCCATCCTTCAGGCCCACCTCTGCCGTTCTTTTCTTGACGCGTCCGTCCAAAAGATATCGCTTGGCGTCGGTGTAGTGGATACCTGTCAACTGGTATATGTATTCCTGAAAGGCCGCAAGGATGGCGTCGTCGAGAAATTGTGCGTTCATATGCTCTCTAATAAAGGAATAGCTTCGCAGCCTCATTCACAGGCGACGCTGTTGTGGCGAATGACCTTACTCCGCTCTTTTATATGCTCTTGTGCAGATCTTCGGCCAACCGGCGCACCGTGGGGGCGATCAGTCGCCCCAGATCGATCAGATCTCCCAGTTCGACTTCCAAACGTTCCAATATTCCGTCGGGCAAAAACAATCGCGCCGATTCCTGCGGATCGGTGGGAGCGTCGAGAGAATTGACCGCCTTCTCTTCTTCGGTTTTTTCCTCTTTCTTTTCATCTGCTGCCTGGGTTTTTTCCTCTTCTCCCTCTTTCCCTTCTTCTCCCGAAGCGGCTGCTTCCCCCCCTTCCTGGAGCAGCTTGGTCATGGGGAAGGCGGCCTGCTTGGGATAGGTGTAGATACCACCGCCGATGAAGTTGGCCAGAGCCACGAACTGGGCGAAGTGATCCTCTGCGCCGGGATTGTGATGGAGTTCTACCGCCTGGGTCAGATCATCCCCCAGCTTCCAGCTCTGGGCCAGGATGCGGCCTACCAGGCAGTGATCGGCACCGCCGGCGACCATCTCCTCGGCAAAGCGCATGGGGCTGTTCCACGACTTCATCGTCAAGTCGTCGACGATCATCTTGAAAAGCCCGGGATATCCCTGAATGAGGGCGACTTTGCCGATGTCGTGCATCATGCCGCCGATAAACGGATCCTGCTCCGGTTTCAACGGCAGGCGCTCGCTCAGGTTCACCTTTTTCAGCGCCTCGATCTGCTCCTCGCTGAGCTGGAATTCCTCGGCGTCCTTGCGCTGTTCCGGCGTCCAGGCATTCTCGTCGAGGGGGAAGTTGAGCAGGCGGGCGGTCAGGGCCACGCCGACGCTGTGGAACCAGTAGTCGTCGATACTGAACCCGTCCTCCTCCACCCCTTCGAACGTCCGGCGGACCGTCCCGGCGACGATGATCTCCTTTACGGCGTTTTTGCCAAGGAGGATGACCGCTTTGCTGGTCTCATTGATCTCCCCCTGGAAGCCGTAGATGGGAGATCGAGAACGGCGAATGACCTGGGCGCGACTCAGCGGGTCGGCCTCGATGGCGTCGATCCAGTCCTGGATCTCGCTGTCCCGATCGCGATCCAGGGCGACGACCTGGTGGTAGACCTGGGGCAACACCGGCAGCGTGACCATGGTCCGGATGTCGTTTTCCAGGCGCTGGCGGATCTCTTCCGGAGTCGGTAATACGCTGGTTCCCCCCTCGTGCATGGGGGCGACGACATACTCGTTGATCAACTGTTCCAGAGCTTCGGCGTCGACCTTGGTTCGCTCAAAGATATTGATCCCCAGGTGTTCCAGGCCGAAGCGCGCCTTGGTCGGAATTTCGGTGCGGGACTCGCAGACGATGAAGACTGCCAGATTCGACCGGCGGTTGATGCTGGCCAGGCGCGCCAGAGTGATTCCGCCCCCCGGCAAACCGGGAGACAGCATGAGCATCTTGACCCGATCCTGCAGCACGCGCATCCGCTTGGTGATATCACTGGTACTATTCTCTAACATATAACCCAGGTGCAGGTCGCTGGATAGAGTATTGATCGAATTCAGACAGCCGACCGCTCGGGAGAGAAAATGCATGACCTCTCGATTGTCCGTAACGCTCAGTTGCTGCAGAGTGACCACACTCTCACCGAAGATGACGAGCGGATTCACCGCGTCCAAATGCGCCGGGTCCTGCCGATTGATGATTTCGACGATCTGGCGCTGGGAGCGCCGGCCCATTATGGAGCGAATTTTGGTCTTGAGTTGCTGCGGCGTGAACGGTTTGGTGATGTAGGTGTCAACCCCGGCCTGGAGGGCGCGGAGCACATCCTCCTTGGCGGAACGGGCGGTGAACATGAGAATCGGCAATTCTTCAAAATCGGGCACGCTACGGACCTTCTCCACCAGCTGAATCCCGTCCATGATCGGCATGTTCCAGTCGGTGAGCAGCAAGTCCACCGGCTGCTGCTGCAGCGCATCCCAGGCCTGTTTTCCGTGTTCGGTCTCGACGACATCGTCGAAACCTATGTTCCTGAGCATAGTGCGCAGCAGTTTGCGCATCCCTTTGGCGTCTTCTACCAGCATCGCCTTCATAGAACAGTCGCCCTGAATCGCCAGTGTTTGATTTGCCGCAGCGGCAGAATTGCTGCCAGATTTTTGCGAGATCCAATCTCTCCGATATAATAACCGCAAGGACACGGCAGGACGCAACAGATCGGAGAGTCGATTACTGAATTTGTGGAAGGCAGGGGCTTGTTAGCTATAGATGCTTTCGATATATTCATTTTAGACTGACCGGTCAGTTTTATTCTTATGCCAGAAAGAGATATTGGAATGATCCGGCACTGCTGCTATCTCCTATATCTCCGCACGATGCCTGGAGATCCGTCTGTTGTCGGAAAAGATCTACCAAATCCCTTCGGACTCTCAATCCGAAAGGCCATAGAAAGGTATGTTATAAAGGTGAAGAGAGAACGGGTTTTGATGCTGATGGCGTCCGCCCTGTCGTTGACGCTGATAGCCTGTGGTCAGGATGAAAAAGCAGGAGGGGAGGCCCCGGCGGGACGACCTTCTCGGGGCAACCGCCCTCCTGCCGCCGAAGCGGCGATACCGGTCAAAACCGAAGCGGTGCGGCGGGGCGACATGGTCACCTACGTGCAGACCCACGCCCGCCTGGAGGCGGAGCGCCAGGTCGATGTCCTGGCGCGCACCACCGGCCTGGTCGAAACGATCGCCGTGGAGGAGGGAGATCGGGTGCGGGAGGGGGATATTCTGGTACGCCTCGGGAAAGAGGAGTTGAAGCTGCGCCTGCAGCAGGCCCAGGTCGCCCTGCAGCAGGTAAACGCCACGTTTACACGGACAAAAGCACTGCACGACAGCCGCATGGTCAGCGAAGCCGAGTTCGAGACTATTCGCCACCAGGTCGAAAACGCGCGGGTCTCTCTCGACGAGGTGAAATTGAGCCTCGCCTACGCCGATATCCGCGCGCCGATATCCGGAGTGGTGATGCTCCGCCTGGTGGAAGTGGGGGATCTGATCCGGCCCAACCAGCAGGTGCTGGAACTGGCCGATTTGGAACCTCTGCTGGCGCGTATCCACGTCCCGGAAAAGCGGATGCACCAGATCCGCGAGGGCCAGGAGGCGCGGGTGCTGATCGAATCGCTGCCGGACGAGAAGTTTGCCGGCGAAATCCGGATGATCAGCCCCGGCGTGGACCCGCAGAGCGGCACGGTCAAAGTCACGCTGGAGATCCCCGATGCCCTGGGCCGCCTGAAGCCGGGAATGTTCGCCTCTGTGAGCATCATCACCGACCGCCACTTGAATACGCTTATCATTCCCAAAAAGGGGCTGATCATCGAGACGGACGAGGACGATGTCTATGTCGTTGCCGAAGGCAAGGCGCGCCGCACGCGCGTCGAGTTGGGCTTCGTCGAAGGAGATCAGGTGGAGGTGGTGCAGGGGCTCGAGGAAGGAAATCAGGTTATCACCGTTGGCCAGGACGGCTTGAAGAACGGCATGGCCGTGCGTCCGGTCGGTCTCGCGCCGCTGGCCGGACCGGTGGATGGAGCCGATTCCACTGCAGCCACAGACGGGCGACCCGAGCCGTCCGGGGCGGGAAGGTGAAGTCATGCGGCTGATCGATTTTTCCACCAGCCGGCGGGTTACGGTGGCCATGATTATGGTGGCGATCATCGCCTTCGGCATGGTCGGCTTCTCCCGCCTGGCGGTCAACCTGCTGCCCGACATCACCTACCCGACGATCACGGTGCGCACCGAGTACCCGGGCGTGGCGCCGCTGGAAGTGGAGCGGCTGGTGTCCGAGTCGGTCGAGGGGCTGGTCGGCGTGGTCGGCAACGTGGTGCGGGTCAGCTCGGTTTCGCGCCCCGGCCTGTCGGACGTGGTGGTCGAGTTCGCCTGGGGTACCAACATGGACTTCGCCTCGCTGGACATCCGCGAAAAACTCGACCTGGTGAACCTGCCGCGCGATGCCGGCAAACCGGTGCTCCTCCGCTTCGATCCCTCCCTGGACCCGATCATGCGCGTGGCGTTCTACGGCGAGGGCGGCCTGATGGAACTCAGACGGATCGCCGAAGAGCGCTTCCGCGTCGAATTGGAAAGCCTCGAGGGGGTGGCTGCGGTGCGCGTCGAGGGCGGTCTGGAGGAGGAGATCCAGGTGGAAGTGGAGACCACGCGCCTGGCCTATCTGGGGATCCCCATCAGCCAGGTGACACAGCGATTGGCCGCCGAAAACGTCGACCTGACCGGCGGCCTGCTCAAGGACGGCGAGGCGGAATTCCTGGTGCGCACCCTCAATGAATTCCAGTCGATCGACGAGATCGGCGAGATCATCATCGCCCAGGTGGGCGGAGCCCCGGTCAAGCTGAACGACGTGGGCTGGGTCTATCGCGGCCACAAGGAGCGCGATGTGGTCACCCGCATCAACGGCCGCGAGGGGGTGGAGATCGCCATCTTCAAAGAGGGGGATGCCAACACGGTGCAGGTGAGCGCGGCGGTGCGCGATAAACTGGAGCTCTTTCTGGAAGAGAATCGCGAACTGCTGGGCGACAGCCAGGTGGAAATCGTCTTCGATCAGGCGACCTTCATAGAACAGGCGGTCGACGAGGTGCTCAATACCGGCATCCTGGGCGGCATCCTGGCGGTGATCATCCTCTTCCTCTTCCTGCGCGACCTGAAGAGCACTACCATCATCAGCCTGTCGATCCCGATCTCGGTGGTGGCCACCTTCCTACTCATGTTCGCCTCCGATGTCAGCCTGAACATCATGTCTCTGGGCGGTTTGGCCCTGGGGGTCGGTATGCTGGTGGACAACTCGATCGTCGTGCTCGAAAGCGTGCAGCGCTACCGGGAGAGCGGTCTGTCCGTCCTGGAGGCGGCGCGCAAGGGGAGCAGCGAGGTGGGGCAGGCGGTGGTGGCGGCGACGATGACCACGATCTGCGTCTTTCTGCCGATCGTCTTCGTCGAGGGGGTGGCCGGTCAGCTCTTCCGCGACCAGGCGCTGACCGTGACCTACTCTCTGATCGCCTCGCTGCTGGTGGCGCTGATGCTGATCCCGATGCTCTCGTCGCTGAGCATGAAACGCACCCTGGGCGAAGCGGACGGGCGGGAAGGGGAATGGCTGGTCCGGGGTCCGGCCGCCCTGGTGCGCGGTTTGAGTGCGTTGCTGGGAGGAATCGGCTATCTGTTGAGCCTGCTGTTGCGGCCTCTCTATTGGACCTTCGACCTCATCTACGGCATTCCCCAGCGGCTCTATCCCGGGCTGCTGAGCTGGGCTCTGGGCCACCGTCTGCTGACCCTGCTGACCTTCCTGCTCCTCTCCGGGCTGGTGCTGGAACGCGCCAGCCATATCGGCGTAGAGTTGATCCCGGAGATGAGCCAGGGGGAGTTCCTGGTCGATTTGGAGTGGCAGGCGGGCATGCCGCTGGACGGCACCGCCAACCACGTCTCGCGCATCGACGCCCAGGTGAGCGACCTCGAGAACGTGGAGACCGTCTTCGCGCTGGTGGGTAGCGGCGGAGAGTCGGGCGGCTCGGCCGGAGAAAAGAAGGAAAACCTGGCCCAGCTTCACATTCGCCTGGTCCGTGGCGGCACCCGTGAGGCCGAGAGCGTGGCGATGGAACAGGTGCGACAGATCCTGCAGCAGATCCCCGGTCTGGAGCACAAGTTTTCGCGCCCTTCCTACTTTTCGTTCCGCACCCCGGTAGAAGTGGAAATCAAGGGCTACAGCCTGGAGACGCTGCGCCTGCTGGCTGGAGAGGTGGCGCAGCAGCTGCGCCAGATCCCCGGCCTGGTAGACGTCAAATCGAGCGCCGAAGGAGGCCAGCCGGAGATCCAGGTGATCTTCGACCGCAGGCGCGTGGCCGAATTGGGCACCACCATCCAGGCAATCGGCGAACTCCTGCGCAACAAGCTCCAGGGGGATGTGGCCACCGAACTGACGCGCCAGGATCGCCGCATCGACATCCGCGTGCGCGCCGTCGCCGAGGAACGGCGGCAGCTGGACGATCTCCGCCAGTTGGTGATCAGCCCCCCCTCCTACCCGATGCCGGTGCCGCTGGAGGCGGTGGCCGAGGTGCTGGCGGTGGAAGGGCCGGCGGAGATCCGGCGTCTGGATCAGGAGCGGCTGGCCGTCGTTTCGGCCAATCTGGAGGGCAGAGATCTGGGCGGCGTGGTGGTCGACATCGAGCGGGTGATGGCGGAGATTCCGCTGCCGGAGGGGTTCGACATCTCCATCGGCGGCCAGAACGAGGAGATGGTGCGCTCCTTCGACAGCATGAAATTCGCCCTCGGGCTGGCGATCTTTCTGGTCTACCTGGTGATGGCCTCGCAGTTCGAGTCGCTGCTGCACCCGCTGGTGATCATGTTCACCATTCCGCTGGGTATGGTCGGCGGTGGGTTGGCGCTGCTGCTGACCGATTCGACGATCAGCGTGGTCGTCTTCATCGGTCTGATCATGCTGGCCGGCATCGTCGTCAACAACGCCATCGTGCTGGTCGACTACATCAACCACCTGCGGCGCGACGAGGGGATGGCCAAAATGGAGGCGGTACTGAGGGCGGGAACCGTCCGCTTCCGGCCGATCCTGATGACCACCTCGACGACGGTGCTGGGGCTGCTGCCGATGGCCCTGGGGCTCGGCGAGGGAGCCGAAATTCGCGCCCCGATGGCGATCACGGTGATCGGCGGCCTGCTGGTCTCGACTGTGTTGACGCTGGTGGTAGTTCCGGTGGTGTACACCATTCTGGACCGCGGCAAATAGAAACCCCGGAGAATCTGCCATCCGGATGGCTCCATAGCGTCTGGTCCAATCTCGACGCCTATATAAGAATCGCCCCCCGATCCTCGATCGGCCTTCCGATCCCCGATCGGCAACATCGAACGAGAGACAGCCGTCATGCAAATATCTGAATTCTCCCTGAAACGCCCGGTCACCACCGTGATGGTCGTGCTGTCGATGATCGTGCTGGGGGTGGTCTCGATGGGTCGGCTACCGCTGGAGTCATTTCCGACCATCTCCTCGTCCGGCATCACCGTGAGGGTCTCCTACAGCTCCTCTTCCCCCGAGGAATTGGAGCGGCGCATCGTGCTGCCCCTGGAGGAGACGCTGGGCACGCTGAACAACATCGAGAGCATGAGCTCCTCCGCCTCGCGCAACAGCGCCTCGGTGCGCGTCAATTTCAAGTCCGGGACGGATATGGATCTGGCCAACATGGAGATGCGCGAGCGGGTCGATCTGGCCAGGGCTCATCTCCCGGACGATGTGGACCGGATTCGCCTCTACCGCTGGCAGACCGATCAGCGCCCGATCCTCGACGCCAGCATGGCCTGGCGCGGCGAAGGGGCGCGGCTGGCCGAGATCTTCCAGAAGGTGGTGGAGCCGCGCCTGCTGCGCATCGACGGGGTGGCCAACGTGACGGTGGACGGCTTGGAGGAGAAACAGCTGATCGTCGAGCTCGACCAGGAGCGCCTGCAGGCCCACGATGTCTCCTTGCAGGCGCTGGCCCGGCAGGTGAGCAGGAATAACGTCAACGTCTCTCTGGGGCGGATCATGGACGGAGACAGCCGCTTTCTGGTGCGCGCCCTGGGCGAATTCCAGCGCCCGGAGGAGATCAACGAACTCTATCTGGCTGAGCAGCAGCTGTTCCTGGAGGATGTGGGCCGGGTATCGTACGAATACCCCGAGAAGAAGAGCTTTGAACGGCTCGACGGCGTGGATGCGGTGGAAGTGGAGGTCTTCAAAGCGTCCACGGCCAACGTGGTGGATGTCGGCCAGGCGGCGGTTGCCGAGTTGAAGCGCATCGAAGCGGAGTACGACGGCAAACTGGATATCGAGATCGTGCGGGACCGCTCCGAGAGTGTGCTGCGCGAACTGGGCAACCTGACCAATTCCGCCTTTATGGGTGCCTTCCTGGCCATCACCATCATCTTCCTCTTCCTGCGCAATATCCGCAGCACCCTGGCAGTGGCGGTCGCCATCCCCACCGCCGCCTTGTGCGTCTTCACCGGCATGTACGTGGCGCGCGAACTGTTCGGCTCCACCATCACCCTCAACATGGTGTCGATGATGGGACTGATGCTGGCAGTGGGCATGCTGGTCGATCCGGCGGTGGTGACCCTGGAGAGCATCTTCCGGCGGCGGGAAGAGGAGGGGGAGAACCCCTACCAGGCTGCCCTACAAGGCAGCCGCGAGATCGGCATGGCAGTGCTGGCTTCATCGCTGACCACCATTTGCGTCTTCGTCCCGTTCTTCTTTCTCTCCGACAGCCGCTCCGCCACCTGGATGAAGGATGCGGGACTGACGATCTGTCTGGCGGTCATGGTCTCGATGATCGTCGCGCTCAGTCTCATTCCCCTGGCCTCTTCGCGGCTATTCAAGGAGGGGTACGAGCGCTTCGACGGATGGCTCAAGGCGCTGGTAGTCGCCGGATTGGGAGGGTTGATCGGAATACAGCTATATCGCGCCGGCACCAAGACGATTCGCGCCTGGGCCGCGCAGTGGTCAAAGCTGATGTGGGTGTCGATCACCGGTGCCGCATGGACGACCTGGGTGGTGCTGGGCTTCTTCCTGCTGCTGCTGGCGCTTCTGGGATGGCGAGTCCGACGACACGGCCTGCGGAGCTCATACGCGCAGCTTCTCGGCTGGACCCTGGACCATCGGCTGGTAACCCTTGCGGCGACGCTGGGATTGCTGGGCACGGGCATCTACCTGTACACGCAGATCGAACAACGCGGCACCCCCTGGACGCCGGAGCGGCGGGTGGACGTCACCGTCGAGATCGATCGCAGCTATAATCTGGAGGAAGTGAAGGAACTCTTCACGGAGATAGAGAAAGAGCTCCTGACCAGAAAAGAAGAGCTGGATATCGAGTCCCTCTCCACCCGCTTCAGCCAGCGGCGCAGCAGAATCAGAGCGTATCTGGTAAACGCCGACGACGGCAAGCTGAGCACCATGGAAGCTTCGAACGCCATCAGGGCGCTGCTGCCGGAGAAGGTGGGCATCAACTACAAAATGGGACGCTCCCGCAGCTGGTCCGGCCCGCAGCTGGGTGTGGAGGTGCAGCTGAAAGGGCGCAACCCGGCCGTGCTCGCAGTGCTGGTGGAGGAAGTGAAGGCGCAAATGGAGAGCATGCCCGGGGTGCAGGATGTGGACAGCAGCCTGGAGGACGGCGAGGAGGAGATCCGCGTCGAAGTTGACCGCGAACAGGCGCTCAGCTATGGCCTGTCACCCCAGCAGGTAGCCGGCGTGATCGCCCAGGCCCTGGGCACTCGCCGCACCAGCAGTTTCAAGACCCGCGACCAGGAGATCGACATCGTGCTGCAGCTGGAGGAAAAGGACCGGGCGACGCTGGAACAGCTCAAGAACAGCCGCTTCGAAGGGCGGGACGGCACGCCGATCCAGTTGGCGGCGCTGGCCGATTTCCGCGTGCGCACGGGCCCCCAGGGCCTGCGGCGCGAGGACCGCGAGCTGAACGTGACCGTCTTCGCCAACACCGAGGACCGGCGCCAGGCCGGGGCGCTGGCGCCCAAGATCGAGGCGATGATGAACGGCATGGCCATGCCCCCCGGCTACTCGTGGAATATGGGCCGCGCCTCCCGCTGGATGCGGGAAGATGCCAGCGACAACAACTTCACCATGCTCTTTGCGGTGCTGCTGATCTACCTGATCATGGCCTCCCTCTTCGAGTCGCTGATCCACCCCTTCACCATCATGCTGGCCATCCCCTTTTCGCTGATCGGCGTCGCCCTGGGACTCTTCGCCCTGGATATACCCTTCGACAATAACGGCGCGATGGGGCTGCTGATCCTCTTCGGCATTGTCGTCAACAACGGCATCGTGCTCATCGACCACATCAATCACTACCGCAAGGAGGGGATGACCCGGCGCCAGGCGATCGTGCGCGGCGGCCAAAACCGACTGCGACCGATCATGATGACCGCCTTCACCACCATCCTCAACCTGATGCCGCTGGTCCTGCCGATGATCTACGGCACCGCCGAGGGGTTTGCCAAGCGCTGGGGGCCGGTCGGCCTGGTTGTCGTCTGCGGGCTGGCCAGTTCGACGGTGCTGACCCTGCTGCTGGCGCCGACCCTCTATTCGCTGTTGGACGACCTGGGGCTGTGGCTGCGACGGGTAGCGCGGGCGGCGCGCTGATACCGCGTTGCTTTCCGGATATCCGGATGCTCGACGAATTATCCCGGAAGATCCGAGTAAGCTCCGGACATCTTTTCCGCAACCTGATCTGCGATAGGCCGACCTATCCCGCCCTATCGCTGGAAAAAAACAGGGCCGACCGTCAAAAGACGGCCGGCCCTGTCGATTTTACGCGCCGCAACGCGATGGAACCCTACTACTCTCCGATCGGATGATCGTTGAAGCGGACGGTGACCCGGGCGCCCGGATCCGACTCGTCCATGTCGAGTTCCACCCGGTAGACCGCGTCGCCGTCGTCGGCGACCAGCTCGACCATGCCGATATTCTCCAGTCCATCCCGAGTGGAGTCGTAGATGAGTCCTCCCGGATCGACTTCGGCGTAGATGACGAAGACGACTTTATTCTTGGTCATCGCCTCAATGCCGAAGCAGCTGGCCATGCGGTCGGCAGGCAGGCTGATTGCCTGGCTGTTGTACCCCTCTTCGTTGCAGACGGTGCGGAAGACCACGTTGCCCTCCTGACCGCCGCAGGGGACGTTCGCCTCCTGGTAGCCCATCTCGCTGGTGACCAGTTCATCCGTGCACTCCGGCGGATCGGGCAGCATGCCGAAGTCCCCTTCGGCGGGGCCGACCATATCGCCATCCATCGGTTTGAATTTGCTCATCCAGTCCTTCAGCTCTTCCAGCGTCAGGATGGCATCCTCACCGGCGATCATACCAAAGGCGGCCTCGAGAAAGGCTTCCGGGGGCGCATCTTCCGGCGGCTCGAACCCTTCGGGTAGCGGAATGTGCAGGCCCATCGGCGGCGGGGGTGGCTCGTCCCCTTCGGGCGGTGGTGGCATCTCATCCGGCGGCGGCATGAGCGCCAGCAAATCGTCGAATGTCAACTCCCCATCGCCATCGGTGATGACGCTGAAGGCGGCGTCGAGGAACGCCTCGGGACCGTTTTCGGGCGGCGGCGGATCGAAGTCTTCGGGCAGCGGAATGAACAGATGCGGCATCATGCCTTCCATCGGCGGAGGATCACCCATTGGCGGGGGATCGTCCGGTGGCGGCGGGTCATCCGGCGGTGGTGGCATCTCATCCGGCGGCGGCATTGGCGGATCGTCCGGCGGCATTGGCGGCCATTCCTCCGGATCGGGCAGCGCAGCCATGAACTCGTCGAGGGTCAGCTCCAGGTCGTCTCCGGCGATGGCGGCAAACGCCGCTTCAAGGAACCCCTCGGGGGCCTCATCCGGCGGCGGCGGCTCGAACCCCTCCGGCAGCGGAATCTCCATCCCCGACATGGGCGGGGGCATATCTCCCGGCGGTGGCTCTTCTCCTTCGGGTGGCGGCGGCATGAGCTCCATCAGCTCTTCGAGAGTGAGCACGTCGTCGCCGGCCACGGCCGCGAAGAACGCCTCTTCGAACGCTTCGTAATCTGCGTACTCGGCCGGATCAATGGGCGGTTCGGGCCCGGGTATGAACAGATGTGGCTCCATCGGCCCCATGGGGGGAGGTGGATCGTCCTGCGCCGCAACCGGGGCCACGCCCAGGGAAAGCGCACACGCGATGAGGAGGATTTTCTTGAACATGATGGACTCCTTGAATGAAAGAGGGGGCATCCCTCTTGCCATAACAGATCTGTGATTTTTCTGTCCGTGCGATCCGACGGGGTGCGGAACTCCCCTCCTTTCTCGCTTCTCCCCAATCTGGTCAGAAAACGGACTTAATTGGCGATCGTTGCAGGCAAAAGATAGAGAACGGCATTCCGATGCACTGTGAGGCGCATCACATCTGGAAGCACCAAGGTAAAAAAAAGTTGACAGCCTTCCAAGTAATCGTTTTCCGCCCGCGCCCACTGGATGGGCATTAGAGTGGAAAAAGATTGAAAAAACAGTATTTTATATTGCTTGAACGCAAACGGAGGGAAGCGGGGCCATGGTCCTGAAATCCCCTTGTTTTTTCTTTTTTCAGATGAGGATAGAGCTATGGAAATCTTGGGCGGCCCCCTGTTCGGGGTGGCGGGCGCCGGCGAATCGCACGGGCCGGCGATAACGACTATTGTCTTCGGCTGCCCGCCCGGTCTGCAGGTCAGCCGGGCTCAGGTGCAGCGCTACCTGGACCGCCGCCGGCCAGGGGGCAACAAGCTGGGCACGCCGCGGCGCGAAGCGGACAAGGTCGCCTTTACCGCCGGACTGTATTGCGAAGACCACGACCAGCTGTTGACCGGCCCCGAACTGCAGGTCCAGGCGGATGGTGAGGGAGTCGCAACGCACGCCTACGAAGAAGGATACACGACCGGCGAACCACTGGCCGCAATCGTCCTTTCGGCGGCCAAGCGCTCGGCCGACTACCGCCAGTTCGCCGGACCCGAAGGGGAGGTGCGGCCCGGCCACACCGACCTGGTCAAATATTTCAAATCCCGCGGTTTCGTCGACGTGCGCGGCGGTGGGCGCTCCAGCTATCGCTCCACCATATCGGACGTGATCGGCGGTTCGATCGCCCGCCTCCTGCTCGCCGACCAGTTCGGCACGGCGATCTTCTCGTCGATCTGTCAGGTCGGCTCCCTGCAGGCCGGACAGCGGCTGATCGATCGCATCGAGGAATTGGCCGGGGAAGCAGAGGGGGGTCGTCTGAACCCGCAGCAAATCGCCGACCTCGAAACTCAGCTGGAGCAGGCCGAGATACATGCCGTCGACGCCGACTTCGCCGCCGAAGCAGCCGGCCTGATCGACGCCACCCGCAGGCGACAGGACTCCATTGGAGCGGCGGTGGAGGTAGTGGCGGTGAACGTTCCGGCGCTGGCCGGAGAACCGCTCTACCAGAGCCTGAAGCTGCGGCTGATGGGCAGCCTGGGTGGACTCAATGCGGCGCAGTCTTGCGAAATCGGCTCCGGGTGCGAGGTGGTGAAACGGTACGGCAGCCAGAACAACGACCCGATCCGCCGCAGCGGCTACCGCGGCAACCACCACGGCGGCCTTCTCGGCGGCATCACCACCGGCATGCCCCTGGTCTGCCGGGTCGGCTTCAAGCCGACTTCGACCATCGCCCAGCCGCAGGAATCGGTGCGCAAGAATCTGGAGGAGATCGAATTCCTGCTGGAAAAGGGTCGGCACGACCCGTGCGTGGGCGTGCGGGCCGGAGTGACCCTGGAGTCGCGGTTGGCCATCGAACTGGCGAATGCGGTCTTGCTGCACCAGGCGCAACGGTTGGATGCGAGCAACTTCGAGCTGTTCTGAAATATGCGATTTCCGCCTTATCCGGCGCGATATTTTCTCTGAGAGACTGAAAATTAGATACTCCGCCAATGCGGAGAAGATTTGAGCGCTGACAGAAATCTCATTGACAAAAAAGGGAACGTAGATGAAGCGGGTATGCGACTTCGATGAGGTGGGACGCCTGCCAATGGCGGGCGACAACGTGGCCATCGCCACGCGACGTCTGGCAACCGGCACCGAGATCCGTTTTCAGGGCACGTGCATACTGCTCGACAGCACCGTGATGGAGGGCCACCGTTTCGCCGTGCGGCCGATTCCAGCGGGGGAGGATCTGCTCTCGTGGAACCTGCCCTTCGGACGGGCGACGCGCGCCATCGAGCCGGGCGCCTACGTGTGCAATCGGGGCATGCTCGAGGCTTTGGGGGGGCGCGATCTGGACTTCGAACTTCCGGTTGAAGCGAACTTCGAAGATCGCATCGAGCGCTACGAACTGGACGGAGAGAGCTTCCGCCCCGGCAGGCAAGTCGACCTCTACGACCAAACCGGAACCTTCTCCGGATACGACCGCGGCCCCCAACGCGGCGTGGGGACGCGCAACTACGTGGTCGTCGTGGGCACCAGCTCGCGCACGGCCAGCTTCGCCCGCCTGCTGGCTTCGCGATTGCGGGAGACCACTGCCGGGATCGACTCCGTCGACGGCGTCGTCGCCGTCGATCACACCGAGGGTGGAGGGATTGAAGATCCGAACAACCGGAAGCTGGTGCTGCGCGCCCTGGCTGGTTTCGCCGTCCATCCCAACATCGGCGCGCTGCTGGCCGTCGACTACGGTGTGGAGGCGATCACCAACCGGATGCTGCAGGAATACATGGCCGCGCACGACTATCCCCTCGACCAGGTGCCGCATCGATTTATGACCCTGCGCGGCAGCTTTGCCGATCATCTGAACGAGGGGGAGCGCCAGATTCGCACCTGGCTGGAAAATATGGGCGGCGAGCGCCGCAGCGAGCAGCCTCTCTCCCAGCTGAAAATCGCCCTGCAGTGCGGCGGTTCCGATGCCTTCTCGGGCATTTCCGGCAATCCGCTGGCAGCCTGGGCGGCGCGTGAGCTGATCCGCCACGGAGGCACGGCCAATCTGGCGGAAACCGACGAGTTGATCGGTGCCGAACCGTACGTGCTGCAAAACGTGCGGGATGCGGAGACCGCCCGCCGTTTTCTGGAAGGGATCGAACGCTTCAAGGAACGAGTCGCCTGGCACGGCGAGTCGGCGGAGGGCAATCCATCCGGTGGCAACAAATTCCGCGGCCTGTACAACATCGCTCTCAAATCGATCGGCGCCGCCCGCAAGCGCAATCCGGACGTGCGTCTCGATTACTGCATCGACTATGCCCAACCCATGACTGAGCCGGGCTACTACTTTATGGACAGTCCGGGGAACGACCTGGAGAGCATTGCCGGCCAGGTCGCCGCCGGCTGCAACGCGATCTACTTCGTCACTGGCAACGGTTCGGTCACCAACTTTCCGTTCGTGCCTACCCTCAAAATCGTCACCACCACCTCGCGCTATGAACTGCTGGCCGAGGACATGGATGTCAACGCCGGCGCCTACCAGGACGGCGTGCCGATGGACGAACTGGGGCGCAAGATGTTCGATCTCACCCTGCAGGTCGCCGCTGGGACCCGTTCCAAAGGAGAGCGGGCCGGCCACGCCCAGGTGCAGATCTGGCGCAACTGGCCACAGCGGGACGGCAGTCAATTGGAGCGGCTCCGCTCTCTGCCGGCGCCGGAGGGGAAACCGCTGGGCGTAAAAGGAAGCCCGGAGGAGGATACGCGCTTTTCGGCGCTGCGGATCGATGGTCGCAACACCACCGATCAGATCGGCCTGATTCTGCCCACCAGCCTCTGTTCGGCGCAGGTCGCCCGCCTGGCGGCCGAGCGGCTCAACGCCACCGGGTTGGGGCGCGCAAAGGGCATCTCCCGCTTTGTCCCCCTGCTGCACACCGAGGGCTGTGGTGGCACCGCCGACGAGATCTACAGCCGCACCATGCTCGGCTACCTCACCCACCCGCTGGTGCGCTGCGCACTCCTGCTTGAGCACGGCTGCGAAAAGACGCACAACGACTACATGCGCAACGAACTTACGGCCATGGGATTCTCTCCGGAGAGCTTCGGCTGGGCCAGTGTGCAGATGGATGGAGGCATAGAGAAAGCGCTGGCCAGGGTGGAGCGCTGGTTCACCCAGCACCTGGAAGGTTTGGAGTCCCCCCCCGCCGAAGAAGTGGGACTGGGTGCACTGCGCCTGGGCTTGCTGAGTTCCGGGCCACTCGACCCACAGGTGGCCCACAGTTTTGCCCACCTGGCGCGCCGGATTGTCGGAGCGGGAGGAACGGTGGTCGTTCCCGAAAGATCGAACCTTTTGAACACCGGGAGTTTTGTCGGAGAATTGCTGGAAGAGGGAAATACAGAGATCTGTCTGGCCTACGGTCAACCCGCCCCAGGACCCGGATTCTTCGTCATGGAAAACCCCACCGACCACTGGGTGGAGACGCTGACCGGGCTGGGAGCCACCGGGATGGAGCTCCTGCTGGCGCACGTGGGCGAGCATCCCGCGCAGGGACATCCCCTGGTGCCCCTGATGCAGGTCTCATCCGCCAAATCGATGCTGGAGCATTTCTCCACCGACCTCGACCTGGAGCTGACCGGACCGACCGACCTCTGGTCCGAACAGCTGCTGGAGCTGATCTGCCGGATCGCCTCTCGGCAGCAGCATCCCAGGGCCATGGAGCAGCACAATACCGACTTTCAGCTGACCCGCGGCCTGCTGGGAGTTTCGATGTAATGGGGGAAAATCGGCGGGAACCGAAGGGGGCATGAAACGG
>Ga0233430_1002438_pt1 | contig 21558 bp, 28 predicted proteins | sample SI_118_April2016_2_FD_179883 | JGI IMG/M metagenome (GOLD analysis project Ga0233430, IMG submission 179883) | Seawater microbial communities from Saanich Inlet, British Columbia, Canada - SI_118_April2016_150_MG | ecosystem: Environmental > Aquatic > Marine > Inlet | place: Canada: British... | reverse complement strand
CCATCAGCTTGTTCTAGGAGGACGAGAAGATTTGCACTACACGGATGTCCGCCGTGAGATAGAAAAAAGCAATTATGAAAATGATATCATTACAACAGGTTTTATTGATAATCAAGACTTGCCAAGCTTATATCAAGGCGCGGAAGTACACGTTATCCCAGCGTTTATCGAGGGATTTGGATTAATTGCGATTGAAGCGCAGAGTTGTGGGACAGCGGTTGTTAGTTCGAACACGTCTTGTTTGCCAGAGGTTATTGGAGGGAGTGGGTTGTTCTTTGATCCGAAGGATGTTGAGGATATGGCGGGGAAGATTTATGAAGTTTTAGGTGATGAGGAGTTGAGGGAGGGATTAATTAGGAAAGGGTTTGAGAATGTGGAGAGGTTTAGTTGGGAGAAGGCGGCGAGGGAGACGGTTGGGGTTTATGAGGGAGTGAGGAATAACAAATAATTTCCAATTTCCAAATTACAATTTCCAAACAATTTCCAAATGAAACGCAAATTTCCAAACGAATTTTATCGCTAATTTGCAAATATCAAATACAAATTATTATATATGCCGGTGAAGAAGATAAAAACAAAATCACGGAGCAAGAAGGAAAAGAAGAAAGTAGTCGCAAAAAAAGCGACTGTGAGAAAAAAGACTGTAGGGAAAAAGAAGGTTGTAGCGAAGAAAAAGGTTGTGAAGAAGGCTAAGGCCACTAAGAAAGTTGCTGTTAAAAAAGTTGGGAAGAAAAAAACCGCTAGGAAAGAGCCGGTGGTTTTGGGGTTGAGTAAGAAGGAATTGGAGAAATTGATTATAACGAAAGAACATGTTAATAGTGCTAAGAGTGAGAAGAAAGTGTCAGAAGCGCAACACATATATCAGGAAAAAATAAGAGTTATTATAAAATCAGAGAGAGAAAGAACTGTTCACTCGCCTTATGTGCTTGATCTTGATGCGATGACTGAGAAGAAGAGGATTAAGAAGGAGAAGGAGAGAAAGAAGAAAGAGATTTTTAGTCTGCTTGGGAATAGAGATGTCGCGGATCGTGGATCGCCTCTCGGCCGTGAGCTCGAGGCCGAACGGCGGATTGCGGAACTGTCGATTGAAGCTGATAATCGCAACGCTTCGCTTCATAGATCTCTCCCCTCCGATGACTTCGGTCGAGATGACAAAGTGGAAATTGGGATGACAAGCGGGTTTGGGGGATTGGAGAATAAAGATGAGGAAACAGAAGTTGAAGTTATTCAACATGAAGTGGTTGTTGAGAAAAGTGGGGATCAGTTTACTAAGAAGCCATTTTATTATCATTGGAACTTGCCGCTGAATTGGCATAGAGCGATGGTTGTTTACTTTGTGATTGCGATGATGGTGATTTTGCCGATTAAGGTGTTTGGGTATTATACTGATCTGACACAGACAAAATCGCAAGTAATGGAATATGCTAATAAAGCGTATGATGATCTAAAGATTGCGGGTGAGTCTCTTGCTAAACAGGATATTAGTTCTGCGAAGACTGGGTTTAACAGTGCAAATTACAATTTCAATAAGGCAAGTGAGGAACTCGATGAGATAAATATCGCATTGAAGACACTGATTAACCTTGTGCCGACTGGGGAGGCGAATATTGCTGACGCTGAGTATTTGCTTGAGATTGGAAAGACCACTACTGAGCTTGGGGCTGAGCTATCAAATATATTTAATAAGTTTAAGCAGGGAGAAGATCTAAAATTAACAGATAAAATTGCTATTTTACAGACTGACTTGGCTAGCTTGATTGAGAAACTTCAGAAGATTAATATAACACTTGGGAAAATTAATATTTCGGCAATTCCAGAAGATAAGCAGAGTGTATTTACAAAAGCAAAAGATACACTTGGGAATATTACAAATGATCTAGTTGAATTAAGTAATCTGTCGGACACACTTCAGGATGTTCTTGGTAAAGATCTTGATAGAACTTATTTATTTGTTTTTCAGAATAATAATGAGATAAGAGCAACCGGTGGATTCATGGGTAGCTTTAGTATTGTTGACGTTAATCAGGGAGAGATTAAGAGAATGGCTACTCCTGGTGGTGGAACGTACGATATGCAGGGTGGACTTCTTGTGAATACTCTGCCACCGACTCCGCTGAAGCTGATTAATTACAAATGGGAGATGCAGGACAGTAATTGGTTCCCTGATTTTCCGACTAGTGCTAAGAAGATAAAATGGTTCTATGAAAAGTCAGGTGGAGAGACTGTTGATGGTGTGATTGCGTTAAACGTAGGTATAATGCCAAAACTACTTGAGATAACTGGGGACATTGAGATGCCAGAGTATGGGACAACATTAACTGCAGGAAATTTTGTTGACACAATACAGGCTCATGTTGAATATGGGTATGATAAAGAAACAAATAAGCCAAAACAGATTTTAGCTGATATGGCGCCAAGATTCATTGAGAAGTTATTTAGCAGTAGTGATCCGCTAATGATTGCGAAGGTTCTAAAGGTAAGTATGGATAATAAGGACATACAGATGTATTTCAGAAAGGAAGAGGTTCAGGAAAAGTTCTCATCATTTGATTGGACTGGGGAGGTGAAGAATACAACTCGGGACTTTTTGTCTGTGATTAATACTAATATTGGTGGAGGGAAGACAGATTCTGTTATTGAGCAGAAAGTTAATTTAATTTCTGATGTTGATGAGAATGGGGAGATTATTAATACATTAACAATTACTAGAACACATACTGGTGACGAGAATGATATATTTGAGAAGACTATTAATTCTAATTTTCTTCGGGCTTATGTTCCGCAGGGAAGTCAGTTGATACTTGCCGAGGGATTTGATAGTGTACCGGAGAAGATAATAGCGATGGCGGACGCTGACCTAGTAAAAGATGAATATTTGGCTAGTATTGAGGGTCAGGTTTGGATTGATCCTGAGAATGGGACTCAGATTAATAATGAATTTAACAAAACGGTTTTTGGGAATTGGATTATACTTGAACCGGGAGAAAGTAAGACTGTTATATTGAAATATAAAATTCCGACAAAGCTTGAACTATCAAAACTAAATAATACTTCGATGATAAATTTCTTTGATGACAAAGATTCTGGAGTTTATCATTCTCTATATATTCAGAAACAATCAGGTGCGCAGAATGTTAGTTACTCGGCTAGTGTGAATTTTCCTACGAATAGGACAGTGGTTCCTGTGTATGTCAGTCAGGCTGAGATTAGTAATAATATTGTTGAAATAGAAAGTGAGGATAATAGGGATTGTTTTACGGCGATTGTGGTTAAGTGATGATTGCATGTCCAAAGTCCAAAGTCGTGAGTCAAAGTCAGGAGTCGAATTACAAAAATTAATGTTATTTGAATTATAATATTTTGATTATGACTGAGAAGAAAATATCATTTAAAAAGAAGGACATTGAGTATCCGGAGAGGGATGCGATTGAGGAATTGATGGAGATCTATGAGGAGAATGAAACTCCTATTGATAAGCTTGATCATAAAGGAATAACGAGTAAAAAGGCAGATAATGGTGAAGATAGATCGCTCAAGGAGATGATTGAAGAAGAGAGAAGAGCAAAGAAGAAAAGGACGGCTTTTTTCTTTATTTTTGTTTTGGCTATGTTTGTTATTGCGGCTCTGAGTGGGTTTATATATTTTAGTCAGTTTAAGCCTTATGGTAATGATGATGTAGTAGTGGAAATAGATGCACCAGAGAAGATTATCATTGGTGAAACATTTGAATATGTGATTGAGTATGAGAATAAGGGTAATGTAGCATTAACAAACAGTAAATTGAGTGTTGTGTATCCTCATGGGTTCATGGTTGAGAAGACGGAGCCGGAAACGGGGAATCATAGTTGGGAATTGGGTGAGCTTGATTTGTATGAGAGGGGTGAAGTTGTGATTAAGGGTAAAATCATTGATACGGTTGACGTGGAGCAGAAATTGTCAGTTACACTTAGTTTTTATCCGGAGAATTTTAACTCGGAGTTTAGTCATGAACAAAATTATTCAGTACTCGTAGAGCAACCTCACTTTGAGATACTTGATTCGCATCTTGCGAACGTTGGTGTGGGGCAGAATTTGAATATTAAGACGAAAATTAAAAATGAAAGTGACATAACATATAATAATGTTCGGATAACACTTGAGACTCCTGATGGGTTTAGCATTACAAAGAGTCAGCCGGAGGCATTTGCAGAGGAGAATGAGTGGTTGTTGCCACTAATCATTCCGGAGAATGAAAGTGAGGAAATATCGATTGATGGGTTGTTTGATGAGTCGCTTGTTTTTGAAAATAATGATGAGAGAATTAAAAAGTTTAATATAAAGGTTGATTTGGCTGATGATGAGGAGCAGTTTTATAATGTTTTTAGTAAGGAATTTGAGATCAAGATAATTGATCAGAAAATTTCAACATATTTATCAATTAATGGATCAGGACAGGATAAAAGTATTTTTCTAGGAGATGATTTGGTTTTTTCTGCGATATTTAAGAATACTGGAGAACAAGAGTTTGAGAATGTGACTGCAACTGCCCGAATTAACTGTAGACCTGCAGACGTATTATCATGGGAAGACATTTCTGAGGAAAGAATGGGGAGCATTTCTAATGACGATAAAGGAAAAGTGATTAGTTGGAATAATGTTCAGATTGATGAATTGAGTTCATTTGCTTCAGATGATGAAGTCATTCTAACTTTTACAATTCCAACAAAAGATATCGAAGATCTGGATGGTTATGATCCTAGATCACTGGCGCAAAGTGAGATTGTAGCGTATGCACAGATGGAGTTTGAAGATGAGAATATAAAGCCAATTTCTAGTAGTCCTGTTCGATTGACGATTAACTCTGATCTTGCGCTGATGGCAAAGACTGTTTATCATTTTGATGATGGAACACCGATTGGGTCTGGACCATTACCAATGAGAGTTGGTGAGACAACAAAATTAAATGTATTTTGGGATTTAACAAACAGTTTGCATGAACTAGATAACATAATTGTATATGCGGACCTGCCAGAGTACGCAACATGGCACAACTCGGCAAATGTATCAGTAGGGACACTTGACTATGATGAGAGCACACGGAGAGTCTCATGGACAATAAACATGCTACCTGAGTCGATCAATGAAGTTCAGGCAAGCTTTGCTATTAATATTACGCCAGAAGAGAGCCATAGAGGTGAGATATTGAAGTTAACAGGGATAACGACTGTTTCGGCGAAGGATAGCGAGACAAAGGATTTGATAATTAGAACGAAGAATATTTCAACTTCGGCGCTTGAATTTGATGAGTATTATGAAGGAGACGGTATAGTTCAGTAATTAATTTGAATTGTATAAAAAAATCGCATTGGATTGAAAATGCGATTTTTTGTTTCCCTGGTTTGTGGGATGAAAAATTTCGAACTCCCGTCCGACTTACTTTTTATATCTAAAAAGTAAGCAAAAAGATTTGGGGGTGAACAATTCGCATCACGGTCCAGATCTTTCGCCGTTCGGCCTCGAGCTCACGGCCGAGAGGTGGGGACAATTTAGGGCGAAGTTCATCCCCCAAACCCCCGAGGCTATTTTTGTTTAGTATAATAAATACTTGAAATATCATTCATTGAATTAAAAAACCTTAATCTACAAATTAATTATAGATTAAGGTTTTTGAGAATTCCGGTTCTACAGGGTTGTAGAGTGATCGGAATTCTCGCTTTTTGATCGTCAATTGCATGACGGTCTCCTTTCTTAATCTTGGTTTTTGTTGCGACCTTTTCGCGAGTACTTGGGATGAGTATCCTTTTTCCTCGTTGATAGGTCAAGACCAAGGGTCATCCGTCGATGAGAAGCTTTTCTGGCTTTAAGAGCCATTTCAGTCTGCTCCTCTAGTGAGAACCCTTTGATCAACTTTCTTTTCTTACACTTCTTTTTCCCCATGTTGGTCTCCTTTGGTTGAGGGGGAAATGAAAAAAAATAACAAACTGAAAATTGGAGCTGTTGATGAGAAGGAATTACCCTTCTTTCACTCCAATTTCCAGTATACTATTTTGTTTTGCTATATTCAACTAGACAAGCATGTCAGTCGAATAAGTACCTATATTTTGATTTATGTTAATCACCCTAGATTCCTTTTTGATTCCGACCACTTTGATATACTGATAGAAATGATTAATTTACGGTATTATGAAAAAAAACATTTCATGAGTTAAGTTTTGTTGAACGCAAAGAAATCGAATATTTTTTAGGCAAACATTATTCACTAAGAAGAATTGGGAAACTTTTAAATCGATCACATACAACAATTAGTGATGAAATTAAAAGAGGGAGTACTAAAGGATTTTATAATCCAAATAAAGCAAATCACAAAGCCTACATTAGAAGACACAACGCCAGTTTTCGTGGTTCGAAAATTGTAAAAAATAATAAACTAAGAGAATTTGTAGAAGCAAATCTGTGTGATGAACAATCACCAGCAGCTATATCAGGAAGAATTAAATATCACGAAAAACATCTACCTAATATATCAAAAAATACCATCTATGATTTTTTAGATGGTTCTTATGGAAAATTAATTAGAATTGTTAGAAAAAAAAGAAAATATCGGAAAAAACATCCTAAAGTAGATCAACTTAAGGATAGAATATTTATTGATAAAAGACCTAAAATAGTACAAAATCGTAGTCGTACAGGTGATTGTGAAGGTGATTTCATTGTTTCAGGAAGAAATGGTAAAGGTTATTTATTAGTAGTGGTAGATCGTAAAATCAGAGTTGTTTTTATTGAACAAATTTTAGATGTAAGTATTGATAATGTTCATTCTTCTTTTCAAAAAATTAAACAGAGATTTCCAGAAATGAAAACTTTAACTTTGGACAATGACATATTATTTAAGATGCACAAAACTCTAGAAACATTATTAAAAACACCCTTATATTTTTGTCATCAATATTGTTCATGGGAAAAAGGAAGCGTGGAAAATGCCAACAAGTATATTCGAAAATTTATTCCTAAAGGAAGTGATATATCTCAGTACGATGAATATTATATTTCTAGTGTTGAGCAAAAATGTAATCAACGATTTATGGAATGTTTGAAGTATTCAACACCAAGTGAAAAATTAGAAAAATATCGTTTAAGAATTAAAAAATAGCACAAACATGCTAATTGAGATAAAAAGTAAAGTGGTCGGAATGAGTGTGGTCGGTAGGATATATATAAGAATGGAATTATAACATATATGCAATATTTTGTCAAATACGATGTACATCCATCAAATCCAGATGGTGAATCTTTATACACTTTTTATTTCAAAAAACTGAAATCTTATGGAATTGAAGAAGTCCTAATTACAGACATGACTTCAGAAGGCGCGAAAATCAGTCTTCCGATTGCTCTCCCACAAAACAGCAGTGATTATTTCATCTTTATATTAGATCCAGATCCAATTTTCACAATCGAAAAGTTAGCTCAACAAATGGAGGCAAAGCATGCATATCAGATAACGCCGAGTGTGTGGTTTCGTGGAAGAAGGGGAATGCGGATGAAAAGACATAAAGAAATGTTTAGATAGTAAAACAGAACCAGAAGCTGACAGCGAGTGTGATTATTGTTTGTATAGGAAAGAGATTGAAGGGGTTGAATAGATGGATTATTTTAATATTAAATATAATAAAAGCATGAGACATCAGTTCCTGTCCCGGATTTGAATTCTATCTTATTGTAATATTAAACGAATAATGATAACCGTTGCAAAAAATGCAACAGTTCAAAATGTTTGAATGGGAAATTCTAGTAAAAACTATTCCAGAAGCTGACAGAGAGTGTTATTATTATTTGTATAAAAAGAAGATTGGGGGTGTCGAGTAGTTAATTGTTTTGAAATTATATCAAAAATTGATTATGAAAAACAATATTATTAAAAATATCACTATTTATCAGGCTCAAAACGGAAGTATTGAATTTCGTGGTGATTTTGATCGGGAAACTATATGGGGAACACAAAAGCAAATCGCAAAATTGTTTGGGGTAGATATACGTACAATTAATGAACATCTAAAAAGTATTTATAAAATAGAAGAGTTGGGAGAATCGGCAACTATCCGGAAATTCCGGATAGTTCAACAAGAAGGAAAGAGAAAAGTGGAGAGAGAAGTGAATTTTTATAATTTGGATGCGATTCTTTCCGTAGGTTATCGGGTAAATTCCAAACAAGCCATCCAATTTCGTATCTGGGCAACAAAAACGCTCAAACAGCATTTAATCCAAGGCTACACCATCAATAAACAACGTATTGGAGAAAATTATGAAAAGTTTATGCGGGCAGTGGCAGATGTGAAGGCTCTCTTGCCTGTCGGAAACAAAGTAAAGACCGAAGATATTTTAGAACTTATCAGAGCTTTTGCCGGTACGTGGTTTTCTTTGGATGCGTATGACAAAGACAGTTTTCCTCAAATGGGAGCAAGTAGAAAACAAGTGGCTTTTTCCGCCGAAGAATTGATTGATGTTTTGAAAGAATTAAAAAAAGATTTAATAAAGAAAAAAGAAACCACAGAACTATTCGGACAAGAACGAAGTAAAGACAGCGTACACGGAATTGTGGGTACTGTTTTTCAGTCTATATTTGGCAAAGATGCGTATCCAAGCGTAGAAGAAAAGGCGGCGCATATCTTGTATTTCATGGTCAAAAATCATCCGTTTACAGACGGCAATAAAAGAAGCGGAGCTTTTGCTTTTGTCTGGTTTTTGCGCAAAGCCGGCATTTTGCGCGCCAGTCTTACACCCGAAGCATTGACCGCTATTACTCTTTTAGTGGCGGAAAGCAGTCCTAAAGATAAAGACAAAATGATCGGACTTGTTTTATTGTTTTTGAATGGTAAATATAAGTAAAATAAACCATTCCAAAAGTTGATAAAGAGTGTGATTATTGTTTGTATAGGAAGGAGATTGGCGTAGTTGAGTAGTTTGAGCGTTTTAGTATTAAATATAATATTATATGAAGAAAACTATTTTAGTAGTATTAATGGTCCTTCTAGTTGCTGTTTTTACTTCAAGATTTTGGATATTTCAATTAACAAAAACATCTGCGTTGGAAGAATTACAACAATCTAAATGCTATTTTGTATTAGAAGACATTTCTTTGGGAAATGATGTGAAAACTGTTATTGATTGGAATTTTAATCTTCGTTTATATGCGGATGGTTGCGGTAATGAATGTGAAATTAATCTAATTAATAAAAAAGTTTCACGATCTGATTCGGCGCCAATGTGCTTTGGACTAGGACTTGAGTAAAATATTCTGTAATTTCTAATTATGATGAGAATAATATTACCTTATTTCATATATTCAAGTTAAGTAAAATCTATAAATTCCTATGAATAACGAACATGATTTTTATCAAGTTTCATTGAAGATGTTTTTGAAGAATAATAAAGGTGAAATATTAGTTCTTGAGGCAAGACTGGAAGGTAGTTTTGCTGGATATTATGATTTTCCGGGTGGTCGAATAGATACTGATGAATTTACTACACCATTGCCTGAGGTCGTACAAAGAGAGGTTATTGAAGAAGTTGGTAATGTGAATTTCACTCTCAACACTAATCCCGTTGCTGTTGGTCGTCATCTGTTACTTGCCAAGACAGCAAAAAAAGATCATGATATTCATGTTTTGTATTTATTTTATGAAGCACAGTATATAGAAGGTGAAATTAAAATTAGTGATGAACATATTGGATATAAATGGGTGGATTTCTCAAAAAATGAGCCAGCAAAACTGCTTAAATCAGGAAATCTTGAGGGATTAGAAATGTATCTAGCAAAACGAAGGAATTTATAAATATCAGTTGATTTTTTGTAAAGTAGAAAGCCCAGGATTTACCATGGGCTTTGTGGTAATATAGATACTGTGGTGTGGACTTAGTTGAGAGAAAGTTCTTTGATTGCTGCTTGAATACCTCTGTTGTGTTCATTCGCACCGCAAGTGCATGGTCCGTAATAATCGGGGTCTAGTTCTAGCATACAGTTGGCAGAATGTTGTCTTAACATTGATTCAAGTTTCATTTTGGTACGTGAAATTTTTTCGATAAGTTTAATCTCTTCTTTTGATGCCATTTTGTCTCTCTTTCTTTCATGGGCTTCTGTTTTAGTCTCAAATAAAGTATCATTGTAGTATAGAGAACTGTTAATAAATGTCAATTCTGGCAATTTACTTAATATTCTCGGAAATGAAAAAGCCCCACATTAGTGATCCCGAAAGATATAATGTGAGGCGGTGATACAATAAGGAGTGTGATCTCGGATTGAATCAGGCGGGAAAGATTTCTGCGACAAAGTGGTCGACGACCACGACGGCTGTTTCTTTCATTTCTCGCAGTTTGGACGCGGCTTCCGCGTCGAAAATTTCGAGGACTTCCTCGATGCCATCGCGCATGGCCAGCCCGCGCGTAAAGGGAATCTCGCCTCGATCTCTGTATTCTTGCCAGTTGTGATCCGGCATGAGTGCTTCGGCGATCTGTTTACCGTTCGGGTCATCGACGTTTAAGATCACGATTACAGCCTCGGACGCGGTAACATTATTAACTGAAAAGCGATTTTTGAAGTGCTCGACGCGATCAGCGTTCATTTCAAATGTGTTTTTACAGTTGTTCTTGCGTACGGCACGAATCATCGCCATCGCAACGGGGTCGTCTAGTACGAGTTCTCCATCTATTTCGTGTACGGTTGCTTTGAGTTCATTACTCATTTCTTTCCTCCTACATGTTGTGATGTGAAGTTTCGTCTAGCCAATTTGACCAGATGATGCATTGTAACATGAATAATTAGATCTGTCAAGTGTTGTGGTGCGGAAAATTTTATGAGAATTTGAATAATCAGGTATTGTTATTTTCCATGTTGGTGGCATTTATATTGTATATATAATATTAATTTATATTAATTATGAGTGAGAAACAAAGTCATAAAATAGAAAGTAAAATTACTCAAAAATCAAGCAAAAAAGATTCTGAAATAAGACAGGAAAGAATAGATCAAATCGATGATGATTTGCAGAATTTGAATTACACGGTAAAAACAGCCGGTGAAAGGCAGGAAATAGATGAGCAAAGGAAGAAGGATTATGAGTCGAAAATGGCGGAATTAGAAGGTGGTTTAGGTAGACCTTTATCAGATGAATCGAGACGGGATATTTATAAAAACGAGGTTGAAGCAAATATGGCTCAGGCGCAAAGTGAAAATGAAAGGTTTGATGCGCTTAGTATCGAAAAAGGAATTTTGGACTATTTATCACGTACGCTTGATAATGAACCGTTAGAATCCTATATTGAGTCGCCAATGGATTCTGGTTGTAAGGTTGCGGTGATGATTCCTGTATATGATGAAAGTCATGGAAATATATTGAGATCATTGTCGTCATTAGCAGAACAAGAGGACGTTGGGTCAGACTTGTTTGAAGTTGATTTTGTTGTTAATAATCCAAAAACTGATGCTGAATCAGAATCAGAGGCATTTTTCGCTAATCAAGAATCAATTAAACTTTTGAAATACATAAATGGTACATCTGAAAACACTCCGGATAGTTTAACAAAAGGGCAGAAAAGTGAAATTGATAAAATTAAAAAAGCGGGAATAAAGGTGAATGTTATAGATAAGTCATCAGCAATTACAGCAAATGATGAAAATAATGTTGGTGTTGCGAGAAATAGGGCGGGTGCTGAGATTGTAGAAAGATTTCTTGGAACGCCACAGAAGACTGATGGAGTTGTTGCAATTACAGATTGTGATTGTGAATTTTCACCAAATTATATTAAGTTAATAGTAGATTCATTTGAAAATAATGAGATAAACGGTGTTTCTGGTAACTTGGAATTTGAAATTGATCCTGAAATTGAAAATCATGAACTAGTGAAAAAAGCTTTTGATGTATATATGGGAATTGATAGAGAGGAGAATGAAACTGAAAAATATAAAGGTGAGCCTGATTTTGCAATTCAAGAAGGAGCATTGAAGTCTGGCGCTAATATGGCTGTAAATGCCAAATCTTGGGCATTGGCTGGTGGTATGCCGGAGATTGCAGGTGGTGAAGATATTAAATTTGGGCAAGAAGTTGAGAAGTTGGAAGGGCCTGTTGCTAAAAATTATGGATACACAATTACTTCACTAATGAGAGTGTCTGAAAGAACAGGCGTACAAGGTAATGGTAGAATTGTGAAAAAAATAAAAGAATCAGTAGATGATTTTGTGGCTGGGAAATCTGATCGAATTTATGTTGAAAATATGGAACTGGTCGGGGCTTTTTATGCAAGTTTGATTGAGGCAAGTCAAAATGATGCTTTGACAGGTGCTTTTATTATAAAATCAATGAAGGAGTTTAATTTTGAAGCAAATAATGTTTCTGTAGAAGAATATGATAATTTGGCTAGTGAAGTAAATACAGAACTTGGAAAGCCAAAAGCAGAGCAGGATATGAAAAAAATTCAAGAATTAATAATGGATAAGATCTATCCATATTATGCGCAGAGAGATGTAACTGATCAGATTGTAAACTAAATTATATTATGTCTAACAATTCTAATTCTATAAAATATAATTTAGAAACAGAAGAATTAAATTTGATTATAGTTTATGCTGATTCAACTGAACAATATTTGAAAAAGTTAAAAGAGAGGGTTCCTGAAAGCATTTACAAGAACAAGACAGAAATTCAGAGAATAATTAGTGTAACAAATTATGTGAATAGTATTTTGGAACATGATGGATGGGTTGTATATTCTAAAAATGATCCAATTTCAATTTTGAATAAAGCAGAAGTTGGTGGTAAATTTAGATGTGTTGAATTTAGTATATTGACGGCAGGAATTTTGAATTCTTTGGGTATTCCAACTCGTGTGGTAGGATTAAAGACAAAAGACGTGGAAACAAGAAGTTCTGATGCTGGTCATGTTGTAGCAGAGGCGTATTTGGCAACAGAAAAGAAGTGGCAGATGATTGATCCTCAATGTAATGAAATTCCGAGAAAAAATGGTAAATCGTTAAGTATTTATGAGTTTCAGCAGGAGTTATATGAAAATGGGGAAAAAGTGGATATTGGACCGAAATATATGTCCTGGATAAAGCCATATTTGTTTTATTTTGATGTTAAAGTGGATCAGAGGACAAATTATTATCAAGCAGTATCAAATTTTATGAAAAAGGCGGAAAAACGAATAATGCTTGTGCCGATAGGAGCGGAGAATCCTAAACTATTTCAACAAAAATTTAAGATAAAAAATACAACATATATAAATTCAGTTAAGGATTTTTACATTGATCCGGTAATAAAATAATTTTAAAACTATTATGAAAAATCTTTTTTTGGCTTCTGTTGCTAGAAATACATTGGATATTTTTGTGAAATCACTTAAGCGTCCTGCTTCTAAGCTGAAAGTTGCTTTTATTCCAACTGCGGGGAACTTAATTGTTGATAATTGGTTTGTGTTGGAAGATCGAAAAAAACTTCTTGAGTTAGGTTTTAGTGTAATTGATATCAATCTTGAAGGGAAAATAGCAAAAGAACTTTCAAAAGAAATGATTGAGATAGATATAGTTTTTTTCGCAGGAGGTAATACATTTTATTTATTACAGGAAGTTAGAAAATCAGGTTTTGATAAAATTGTAATTGAGTTTGTTAATCAGGGTGGAATGTATATCGGGTCAAGTGCTGGTACTCTACTTGCTGGACCAACTATCGAATTGGCAAAAGATATTGATAATCAAAATGAGGCTCCAGACTTGAAGTCTTTTGATGCTTTATCTTTAATCGATTTTGTGATTTTACCTCATTATGATGACGAAGATTTTAAAGAGAAAATTGATCAGAATTTATTAAAAAATAAAAATCATGAATATGAAATAGTTACGATTTGTGATGATCAGGCCGTTGCTGTAAATGATGATAGTATTAAAATTGTTAAATCTGATACAAAAGAACTCAAATAAACATAAATCTATGAAAGTATTTATCGAAAACGAAGCTGGTTCTGATCAAAAGAATCTTTATAATGAGAAGACTTTGAAATTCAGAAAAGCTGTTACTGTGTCGAGAAAATATCCTTATCCTTATGGATTTATTTTGGATACAACGAGTGGGGATGGGGATAATGTGGATGTTTTTATTATTACTGATAAAGCGCTGAAGACTGGGGAGATTGTTGAGTGTGAACCTGTGTCTCTTATGGAACAAATGGAGAAATCGTGGGATGAATCGAAGAGTGAGGTTGATGAAATTGATCATAATGTGTTGATGGTTTTGAAAGGTAAGAATCAGGATGTTGTGAGTGAAGAAGTAAAGGCTGAGCTTACAGAGTTCGTGTTGCATGTTTTTGATCATATTCGATTAAATAAGAATAGGGTAGGGAAATTTCTTGATCGAGATAAGGCTATAGAATATGTAGAGAGTTGTAGGGATATGTAGTTAATTTATAAACTAATAAATTTATGAATATAATTGAAGAATTTAATAAAGAACGTGATATTCCCTACAAAATCCCTCTGAGTTCATCTGAGGTGGATAATTGTTGTAGTGGGAAAGCAAGTAGGCTTAAAAAAGTTTTTGAAAATAATGGATATCAAGCTAGATTTAGAATTTGTAAATTTAAGTGGAGTGATTTGGATTTGCCTCCGGAATTAACTAAAATTCCACACGAAGATGATTGCACACATGCATATTTGGAAATTTTAATTGATGGTAACTGGGTTGTTTTGGATGCTACGTGGGACAAGGGATTTAAGCATATTTTTCATGTGAATAATTGGGATGGTAAGTCAGATACCAAAATTGCTGTTGATCCATTGGAGACATATTCGCCAGAAGAAAGTCAAAAAATCATGGAAGATGAAGATTCTGAAGAGATAGAGCGAGACCTTGCTATTAATGGTAAATTTTATAAAGGGTATAATGAGTGGCTTGAGTCAATAAGACGTTAATGATTAATATGACAAATCAAAAAGAGACATTATTTTATCCGGAAAGTGTTTATGAAGGTGTTGTAAAGACATTGAGTCATTTGAATCCATATATTGAATGTGACTTTGTTATTGTCGGGGGGATTGCGAACCGAAAGTTATTTCCTGATTGGGCAGAAGGACAGAAGGAAAAAAAGTTTAATGATATTGATGTAATGCTTCTGCCTCAGGAGATGGATATAGGTAATGATTTGCTTAATTCTGAAATTAAAAAGAAGTTTTATGTGATGTATGTTTATAGGCAGTTTGATGGGTATTATATTGCACTCATGGACAAGGCAACTCATGTAATGGTAGATATTTTCACAAGGCCAAGGGAGATTGAAACACAGGAAATTGTTTTAGATGGGGCGAAGTTCAATGTTTTATCGAATGAGGAGATTTACTTATCAAATTTGAGGAATATTTATGAAACCTTGAGTCGGGGGTGGGTGCTTGACCCAAAACATCTTGTTTTTCGGAAATATCTTGAAGAAAAGGTTGATTTTGAAGGATTTGAGGCTATTTGGACGGAAGAAAAGAGTATAATTCGGTTTAAGACTGAAAATTACAGTTTTGAAACGTTTGATGAGTATCTGGAACAAATTAATCGGTTGCAAATAGATAAAAAGGAGTTAATTCATGAAAAAGAGGCGCCCAAAGGGGAAAGGAAGTATGATGATAGTTGCGTAGAAGCGTACGGGGTGCAAATTGAGGATAAAGTTGTTTTTGATAGAGCATTTGAAGAGAAAGATGAAGTGAATAATAATTATTAATAATTTAATCATATACTTATGACTGAATTAAAAGAAAATCAACTGGAGGAAGAGTTTTCTTTTTTAAAAGATGATGATTATCAGAGATTTATTGAGCTTCACAAAATATAGTCTGAAGATTTTAAGATTATTGAGAATTTGTTTTCTTATCCCGCTGAATTTTTTATCACGGAATTATACAATCTGTTTGGTTTTAGTAAAGAAAGTAGTGCCAAGGAGATAAAAGATCGGATTAATCAGATAAAAAAAGCACTTGAAGAAGAACCAGAGGACCGATACCTTGCATCTTCGAAAGAGAAAATACCATTTCTTGAATTATTTTTTGAGATTACTGAAAAATATGGTTGGATGACAGCTCGACATTTAAATAGTTTGCTTGAAGGAAAATAAATTTTAGATACAAATTTAAACATCAAAATGAAAAAAGTATTAAAATATTTCAAAAAAGTAATTTCATTTTTTTTGAAAGTGATTTTTGGTATGTTGATGGGGATTGCGGTAAGTATGGGAAGAAAACCAGTGGAGCTTGAACATAAAGATAATAAAACAATTGAGTCAGAGAAATAATGTGATTGCTAAAATTAATAATAATTATGATATAATATGATATATGAAAAAATATCCTTCAGGATTTGTTCCAGTCGATTACAGAGTTGCTGGGAAAAATCTAATCAAAATTGGGTTGATAGGACCATTTTTTAAGCTAATTGCTATTGCAAGTGGTTGGTTTGTATTTGGTGTTTGTTGTGTCAAAGAATAAATTAAAATAGAAACTATGTTTAACAAAAAACAGGACAAAAGTGATTGGGCTATTGGGGGAGGAGTACTTGCTGGTATTGGAGTTGGATTTTTCTTTTTGCCGGGGAATGCGATGGCGTTTGTTGGTTGTTTATTAACGGGACTTGGTGTTGGATTAATTATTGCTCCGATTATTTCAAAAATTAAGGATTAAAATTGACTACTACTAAAAGCAAAACCCCCACGATTGTTCGTAAGGGGTTAAGGATTGTTGTTTCTCAGTTGGAGCTTTTTTTCACCGCGATTATGATCTTCGCGAGAAGTTCAGCACCAACTAAGTTCCAGATAATGTGAACGATGACACACAGACAGAGAGATTGATAGACAATTCCAATCAGGCTGAAAATGACACCGAGACAGAATGCGACCAACAATTGAACTGTTTTATCTTTGTTGGTTGATCTTTTCTGTTCTGACAGAAGCCTGGTTGACTCCTGATTCACACTGTCGGAAAGAAGAGTTCCTTTCTTCCATTCAGCCAAAACTACGTAAATACTCGTGTTCTTCAGCTTTGGCAAATGTAGTACGGAGAAAAGGATACTTAAGATAATGATTCCGTACCATGCCTCACTCGAAAGTGCGTGAAACATGATAATGAGCGGAGCTCGAAAGATGAGCTCTTCGACGGCTGGACTACAGATGCTTACTGTAACTGTGTCCAGCTTCATTCGAGTTCCGATGTGCTCTGCATTCCATTGCACCGAATCAAGTTTTTCCCCGTACTTCTTCTGGGTTTTCTTGATGTAAGCAAAGGAAAGTAGAACTAAGCACATCACCTCCAAAATGGAGGTCGTGTGTTCTCCCAAGTTTTCCATGTATTCCTTTCTTGGTTTATGGTTAGGAGATTTTTCATTATATCACAAAAGCCATATAAAGTCAATAGGCAGTGTTTTTTATTATGTAAAATTAAATAAAAATAAAATAAATAGTCTATATATAAATTATAGTTTCATATGAGAAAACATCCATCAGGGTTTGTGCCAGTTAACTACAAAGTTGCTGGGAAAAATTTGATTAAGATTGGGTTGGTAGGTTTGTTATTTAAATCAGTTGCATTTGTTAGTGGTTGGTTTGAGGCTTCTAGTTATATTGCTTATTTTAGTTGTGGATTAATTTTGGTTGGTTTGTATTTGGTGTTTGTTGTGTCGAAGAATAAGTTAATATAATAAGCACAAATTAAATAGATATATTATGAAAATAAAATTAAAGCCAATTAAACAATCGTATGGTTTTTGTGGACCAGCTTCATTTAAAATGGTGATGGATTTTTTTGGGGAGAATCATTCTCAACAGTATTGGGCTCAATTAACTGCTTTGAAAATTATAAGAGGAAAGATTAATATCGAGTATGGTTGTGATGATGAAAAGTTTGTTAAGGTGGTAGAAGAAATTGGGTACAAGGGATTTTGCAAGGATCATTCGTCTATTGCTGAAGTGAAAAAGTTTGTGAAAAAGCAAATTCCTGTGATTGTGAATTGGTTTTCGCCAGAAGAGGGAGGTCATTTTTCTGTTGTGGTTGGATTTGAAAAAGATAAAATATTATTAGCTGATCCTCATTTTGGGAAGATTAAAAAGCATAATATAGAATGGTTTGAGGATCGTTGGTTTGATCATATGCCATATCCGATTAAAAGTTTGAATCAACTTATTTGGGTAAGGAGGATTTGCGTTGTTTATAAATAATTAGAAATTTATGTTAAATTCATCAGAGAATAAATCACTACAAAATGTGGTTCCTAAACAGGAGCGTAATGATGTTCAAGAAGATTTCGATCGATTGTTAAAGAATAAATTTGAAGATTTTAAAAATGGAAGTTTTGTTTCCAGCTTACCAGGAATTGATCGTATTAATATTATCAAGGGCCCAGCTAGTCCTGCTAATGGTGATGTTGGAAATTTATTTGTAATGCCTTATTTTAAATTCACAAATAAAAGTGGTAAAGTGGTAGATGGCCACATTACGATAACATTAATGCCAAGCGGTGTTCTCTCAGTTGATAATAGAGAATTTAGAAAGCTAGGTTCAAAGGTTAGTCGAGATGATATATTAAAAGAAGTTTTGCATATAACAGAAACTGTGGATCTAGATTTTTTTGAGAATGTTGATGAAAATATTTTACCACCAGATGATTTTATTATTCCAGAGGGACAAGGGACGGAGACTAAAAGAAGACCAGAAAAGACAGTTGATCCACGACGAATTAAGTTTATGAGAGAGCAACCAGAAATTTTGTTTGGTTTTACTGGGATGAATACTGGTTTTAGAGGATATATGGGATTTGTTTTTTCTGATTTTATGGTACTTGTCAATCAGAGGATAGGAAATGCTCTTTATTTTTATGAGTTTGAAGAATCAATTGAAGTAGACGACCAGAGATTCAAATTGCCACCATCCATGAGGTTAACTTCAGAAGAAAGACAAAAAATTCTAGATGAAAAATGGGGACCAGTTTCAGGTTTGACAAAGTCTGAATTTAGGAAAAAAGGTGCTCAACAAAAATATAATCCACAGCAAGTTCTTACTGATGAAGATTGGGCATCAAAAATGGAAGAAGAGATAGAAAAAAGACAAGTTGCATGAAAATTATGAAGTAAATTATAAATTACTTAAGTATAACATTAATTTAAAATGGAAGATTTAAATTTTGAACAAAAATCAAAACCTGAATTAACATCTGAGCAGAAAAGAGTGCTTGGTGAAGTTTGGGTTAAAGTAGTAGTTGATGATTTTAGTGTTCCTGAAGATATTGAGAAAATGTCGGAGGACGAACTTAAGCAATGGTTTTATGAAACTGTGATGAAAGATATTGGAAAGATTGTTAATGAATTTGGGTTTGAGGCTGATGAGGGATTGATTGCTCAGATTAAAGATGCGAAAAATGTTGATGATAAGTCAGAGTTGGAGTTAGATTATATTCGAGATCTTTATCGACAGATTGATGTTTTTATTGAAAATTTTGAGGATTCGTCAAAGAAAAGCAATCGTTGGGACTCGTGGCCAAAAATCATGAGAGAAAGTAAACAGTTTAATTGCGTTGGCGCGACATTGATTGGAATGCATTTTTTGGAACAAGCTGGTATTAAGTCTTATTATGGTAATCCGACTGGGCATGTTGTTAACATTGTTCAATTGCCAAATGATGAGTTGTGGTATGTTGATTTTAAGAATGGAATGAGAAACTTTTTTAAGCTAGATGAAGAGCGAATTACAATTAAAGGTATTGATGTTTTGAAAGTAGGGGCAAATTCTTCTGATTATTCATTCATTCCGTTATACGATAATGAGGTTGCTGCTGGTTCTGTTTTGAGTAATTTATCTAGCCTGGAACACGATGCGAATGATCAGAAAATTAGTGATGAAAATGCAGGAAAAATAGAGGCTAAAAAGATTTTGGAAAAATATAGTCATAATTTTAAAAAGGTAGATGTTAATTTAATGGCGGAAACTCTTTATCCGCAATTTAGCGAAATTCGGGAGTCGCCTGAAATGAAAGCGGAAACTGTTAGGGTTGAAATTTTGTGGGATTTTGAGGAGTCAACGCAGGAGTATTTGGAAACTTTATCGTCAGAAAAGAAGAAAGACTTGCAAGTCGAATATAAAGATCGAAAAGAAGCAATTGAAAATTTGATTATAAAAGAAGATCGTACTGTATTTGTTGATTGTAGTTTAGAATTGAAGAGATGTTTGGAGTTAATGCTTGAAAGTGCGAAAAAAGTTAAAAAAAATTACCCTGAATTTTATGAAGAAGCGATTGAGATGGTGCTTAGAAAGATAAAGTAAAATTGAGAAGATTTATTATAGTATAATAAATAAGTATAATTAATATATATTTCATGTAGCTACGCGCCGTGGCGCGTAGCTACATGACAAGATGTTTATCCGTATGAAAAAAGAAAAAAAAGACACTTACAGTTACAAAGGATGGATGTTGTCTGATAACATTATAAAAAGAGCTTTTGGTGTTTATGGACATTCATTGTTGGCTGCTTTAATGATTATGATTCCGATTTATGTTTTGATGTTTATTATAATGGGGGCAATTTGGGCAATTAGTTAAAGAAATAGTATGCAATTGAATAAAGAAAAGTATTCTGTTTATTCTTTGATTTTGGCCAATTTGGTGACGATTGTTTTGGCTGTGGTTTTGAGTTGGGAATTTAGTGTTGTGGTTTGGATTTATTGGTTTCAGAGTGTGATCATTGGGTTGTTTCAAGTTAAAAAGATTTTGGATTTGAAAAGTTTTTCTGTGAAAGGATTTAAAATTGCTGGTGGAATTGCAGAGGAGAATAATTATACGAAAATTAGATCTGCTGTTTTTTTCTTGTTACATTATGGGTTCTTTCATTTTGTTTACTTTTTGTTTTTGGGAAGGGAATTAAAAGTTGAAAGTTTTTATTTAATTTTGATACCGGTTGGTGTTTTTTTTGTTAATCATCTGTTTTCTTATCGTCAGAATAGAGATGAGGAGGCGAAAAAGCGAAAAAATATTGGAACAATGATGTTTGTGCCATATTTGCGGATTATTCCAATGCATTTGATTATTGTATTTGGGTTTGCGTTTGTAGGTGGGGCAATTTCATTAACAATATTTCTGATTTTGAAAACTGTATCTGACGTAATAATGCATTTGGTAGAGCATAAACAAAAAGCGAAAATTTAAATATAAAAATATTAATTAATAAAAAAAGTATGGAAAAGATACAAACAGGTGAAAAAGTAACAATTGAAAAATTAAAAATTCAGCTTGAAGAGGCGGGGATTGATGTAACGAGCTGGGGTACGGGTAAGGCGAAAACTTTGGATAATTTATTAGCAGAAGTGAAGGGGGGTGAGACGGTTCTCGAGACATCAGATGATGGGGAGTTGTTGCGGGTTGTGGTTGTCGGAGGAGCGGATCTTTATTATGGGTAATACCTAACTTTGCCACCACTGAATACTCAAATTTACTGTAAAATAAATACAAAAAGAGGCATACTGATGACAATAACTAATATTGCCACCAAAAGTATGCCATTTAAATGCCCATTTTG
>Ga0233430_1002435_pt1 | contig 21574 bp, 15 predicted proteins | sample SI_118_April2016_2_FD_179883 | JGI IMG/M metagenome (GOLD analysis project Ga0233430, IMG submission 179883) | Seawater microbial communities from Saanich Inlet, British Columbia, Canada - SI_118_April2016_150_MG | ecosystem: Environmental > Aquatic > Marine > Inlet | place: Canada: British... | reverse complement strand
TAGTGGGTGCTAATTTATTCGATGCCAAGTTTTGCTGACTAACGATGTGATCGTATCTTTTTCCGCAACCTTCAGTTAGGAGTTGCGCTATGGGGATCGTTCGTCATTTACAGCATTGGTTGGGTGGTTCGGGTCCAGCTCTGGTGGTCAGCGACTTTGTTCCCGACGACCATTATCTGCGCCAGTGGGCGGATACCTTTCCCTGGGCATCGATGGCAGCGGCGGTGGATCGCCACTTGGCCACCCACTTTCCCAAAGAGACGAAACGGGGCCGCCCATCGGTCTCGACGCGGGTGTTGCTGACGTTGGAGATCCTCAAAGCTGAATTGGCCTGCTCCGATGAGCAAATCTGCAGCCGTCTGCGCACCGACTTCGCGGTGATGTATGCCTGCGGTTTGGAGAGAGTGCACGCCGATCGGCATCAGAGCCATTTCGTACTTCCCGAAGTGTTGGCACAATTTCGCAGCCGTCTGGACGAAACGCTGATGGCCGAATTGCTCCAGATCCAATCGACGGCGGCCATGGAAGAAGGGCTGGTCAGTCCGTCCCACCTGGTGGTCGATACCTTTCCCAGTGAACAAGGCAGCCAACGGGTCACCGACGCGACGACACTCTACAAGGCGAAAAAAAAGTCCTGAATGTGGTCGATCAGGTCGCACTCCGCCTGCATCACCCATCCCTGCAACGAGATGCTCAAAAGGTCCATCAGCAGTTGAAAAAAGTCATGCGCACTTTCGGTCGACAGTGTCGTGGACAGCATCGGACGTTGGTCCAATGGGTGCGCCAGACCGAGCGCCAGCTACTGGAGGTGGGGCAGTCGGTAGGCCCGTTAGCCCTCTGTGCCGCGCTGCATCTGCAGGAGGATTCCTCCCTAGAAAACCATCAGCAGCAACGTCTTCAGGCTCATCTTCGACAGGCCGCTCAGCACTACGAACAGATTGAGCAACAGTCTCGTCGCCTGATTCATGGTCACCCCCTTCCCCACGCTAAGATCGTCAACCCGTATGACCGCACGATCACACCCATCGTCAAGGGCAAATCCAATGCACCCGTCCAGTTTGGCAAGAAACCGGGGATCATCGCCGAAATGGCCACTGGCTTTATCTTGGGCTTGCATCTGCCCCCAGGTAATCCCGATGATGCTTCCTATGTGCCCCCGTTAATCGAGGCCGTCGATGCAGCCATAAAGGCGATAGTGCATCCTGGAAAACCCAAACTCAAAATCCAATCTCTAGCCGGTGATCTGGCCTTCCGTCCCGCCAGCGTCCGAGATCCGCTGCACGCGCGGGGGATACTGACTCAGGGCATTCCCCAAACGACCGATCCATTGCCTCGGACCGTCACGCCTCAACAGGTGCGTGCTGTCCAGCGGAGCATGTCCTTTCCTCATATTCCTTCGGCCCATCAAGTCCAGGTAGCCACCGCCTGTGGATACAGTCGACCGTTTGTCGAAAGTCTGATCACACAACTGGCTTGCCGAGGAGGAACGCATCTCAAATACAAAGGACATCGAGGCGCGGTGATCCAGGTATCGACCGCCATCCTGGCCCACAATGCGGCTACCCTAACGCGAATCCAGCAGAATCAACTCACCCAACGAGCGCAACGTTGCCGCCGATGGTTTCGATTGAAACCGTCTAAACCGTTGGAAAACAACAACCAAAAAAATTAGTAGTGACTACTTAGGAGATGCGCAAGGACTGTGGACATAGCGGCTCCAGCATGGGCTCCGCTGCGGGGCATCTGCCGACCCCTGATGCCTTTCTGACAGGGATTCGTGCCGCTTCAGGTGATCGGGAACTGACCTGCGCGGGTTCCTGTGACCTGGATGCTATTTCCGAAATATCTTCGTGAGGTTTATTGCCGTCCACCGATTCGAGCTGTAAAAAGGGAGTGACCATGTCTTCGTTCAATGGGCCGCTGGGCGTCTGTGCTGAGAATCGACGCTACTTCACCGATGATTCCGAGAGGGCGATCTATCTGACCGGATCGCACACCTGGGTCAGTTTGAAGGATCTGGGCAAGAGCGATCCGCCCGCACCGTTCGACTACGACGCCTACCTGGATTTGCTGCAGGATCACAACCACAACTTCATGCGCATGTGGACGTGGGAACTGGCTCAGTATTCGTACGATGGGGAGGAGACCTACTCTGCGCCGCATCCGTGGCTGAGGTGCGGTCCGGGGACGGCGCTGGACGGGAAGCCGAAATTCGATCTGACGAAGTTCGACGACGCCTATTTTGGGCGTTTGCGGCAGCGAGTTTGCGCGGCAGGTGAGCGGGGGATCTACGTCTCGGTCATGCTCTTCGAGGGGCACGGGCTGCACGCCTCTCTGGAGCCCTGGTGCCGGGACGGCCATCCGTTTTGCAGGGAGAACAATGTGAACGGGATCGACGGCGATCTGGAGGACAGCGGTCGCGTGCTCGACTGCCATACGCTAAAGATGGAGGCGGTCACGGCGACTCAGGAGGCGTATGTCGAGAAGGTCATCGACACCGTCAACGATCTGGACAACGTGCTCTACGAGATCACCAACGAGAGCGGTGCCTACTCGACGCAGTGGCAGTATCATCTCATCGACTTCATCCACGCGCGCGAACGGGAGAAGCCGAAACAGCATCCGGTCGGCATGACCTTTCAGTTTGCAGGTAACGGCCCGGGGAGTAATCGGATTCTGTTCGAGAGTCCGGCCGATTGGGTTTCGCCCAACCCGGAGGGAGGGTATCGCGACGACCCGCCCGATGCCGAAGGGGCAAAGGTGATACTCTCGGACACCGACCATCTCTGGGGACTGGGCTGCATTTCCGGCTGGGTCTGGAAGAGTTTCACGCGCGGCATGAATCCGATTCTGATGGATCCGATCCAGCCGTTTCCCGGCATCGGGGAGCACCCGAACTGGGGGCTGATCAACGATCCGGATCATCCGCTGTGGGAGCCGATTCGCAGGCAGATGGGGGACACCCGGCGGTTTGCCGAACGGATCGATCTGGTCCGCATGGTTCCCCGAGGCGACCTGGCGAGCAGCGGGTACTGTCTGGCCAACCCTGGGGTTGAATACCTGGTGTATCTTCCGGAAGGGGGTGCGGCCAACGTCGATCTTTCGTCGGCGAGCGGGTTCCTGGATCTGGAGTGGTTCGACGTCGAGTCGGGCGAAACGGCCGAGGTGGGGCGGGCATCTGGTGGGGGCCGCCGTGAGTTTGAATCCCCTGTGGAGGGGGAGGTGGTGCTTTATTTGGGCGCGTGTGGAGACTGATCTTCCACCTTCGGATATTCGACTGAATCGCGGAGGAGTTGTGGAGGATTGAGATCGACGAGGTTCGGTCTCGGTAGACGGGCATCTGATAGGCAGGGTGAATCATTCTGGGTGGTAGCGACTTCTCATTTGGAAGGTGGAAAATGAACGGTTCTGAAATGCACGTCGTCTTTGGTGCCAACGGTCCGGTAGGGGTGGAACTTGTTCGACAGCTGGTCGCTCAGGGGATAGGAGTGCGCGCGGTCTGTCGCAGCGGCCGGGCGGATGTGCCGGCCGGCGTAGAGGTGGTCGCCGGCGACGCGGGCGACAAAGAGCAGGTTTGCCGTCTCTGCGAAGGAGCCGGCATCCTGTACTGCTGCGTGGGGATGCCCTACACTGAGTGGCGGGAGCAATTTCCGCCCGTCATCGATGGTCTGATTGCCGGGGGGGAACAGAGCGGCGCCCGGCTCGTTTTCGCCGACAATCTGTACTGCTACGGGCCGGCCGACGGCCCGCTCACCGAGGATCTTCCCGCCACTCGGTACGGGGTCAAACCGGCTCTCCGCGCCCGTCTGGCCGAGAACATTCTGGAGGCGCATCGACAGGGGCGCATCAGCGCGACTATTCTGCGCGCCTCGGATTTTTACGGCCCGGGAGTGACCAACGCCATGCTCGGAGAACGGGTCTTTCCCGCGCTGCTCGAGGGGAAGAAGGTGCAGCTGCTCGGGGATGTGGATCTGGAGCACACGTACACCTACGTGCCCGACTTCGCCCGCGGCCTGATCACCGTGGCTCTGTCCGCACAGGCGCTCGGTCGGGCGTGGCACGTGCCCAGCGCGGCCACCCTGTCCACGCGGGAGGTGCTGGAGATCGCCGCGCGTCTCTCCGGTCGGTCTTTGGAGATTTCCGCGCTGCCCGGCTGGGTGCTCGGCCTGCTGGCGCTGTTCAATCCCGTCATGCGCGAACTCAAGGAGATGCAGTACTAGTGGAAGCGGCCGTTCGTAGTCGACCACTCGCAGTTCGCCGACGTTTTCTGGGACGACGCCACCCCGTTGGAGGAAGGGCTCGCGGCCACGATTGATTGGTACAGGGACAGGCAGTGAAGCGCGCGCTATCGCCGCCAGTGCGGTGAAGTATTTGAATGGCTATAAAAACCGAATGAGATCGAGGAGGACACCCATTGGATAGACCACACATTATCTACATTCTCTCGGATGAACATCGCGGGCAGGCGATGAGTCATATGGGGGACCCGAACGTGCGGACGCCGTGGATGGACCGGCTGGCGGCGGAAGGGGCGAGTTTTTCCCGCGCCTACACCAACTGCCCGATCTGCACGCCGGCGCGGGGGACGATTTTCAGCGGGCGGCACGCCCACTCCGGACCGGTGGCTGGCTTCTTCGACGTATACAAGCCGACCGCGCCCAGCACCGCTACGGAACTGCACAAGGCGGGTTACCACAGCGCCTACTTCGGCAAGTGGCACTGCGGCATCGTGCACGACCAGGTGCCGGAATCGGTGAGGAACGACACTACCGGACGGTTCGAGGGCGGGTCGCGCAATCGGACGCCGGAGTGCCACCGGGCCGGTTTTAAGGACTGGTACGGGTTTGAGAATCTCAACCGGCACTTCAACAGTTCGATCTACGAGAACGAGAACAGGGATCCGACGCCTCTGGAGGGGTACGAGACCGACGCGCTGACCGACAGGGCGATGGATTACATCCGGAGCTACGAAAAGGAGGAGCCACTCTTTATGGTGCTGTCGGTGACGCCGCCGCATTTCCCGTTGATCGTTCCGGAGGAGTGGAAGCGGTTCGATCCGGCGGCGCTGGAGGTGCGCGAGAATTTCGAGGAGTCGCCGGAGATGCGCCAGCATCTGGCCGACTACTACGCGATGATCGAGAATCTGGACTGGAACATTGGTCGGCTGATGGAGTGTCTGCAGGGAACAGAGGGGTTCGAGAACTGTATGACGGTCTACTTCGCCGACCACGGGGATTTCATGGGATCGCACGGGGTCTTCAACACCAAGGAGCACCCGCACGAGGAGTCGGTGCGCATTCCGTCGATTTTCCACTGGCCCGAGCGGATTCCGGGGCAGGGGCAGATTGGAGGATTTTTCAGCCTGGTCGATCTGCTGGCGACCACGTTGGGACTGATCGGAGCGGAGGTGCCGGTGTGGAATCAGGGGACCGATTTTGCGCCTGGAATTCGCGGCGAGGAGTTTGAATCGCCGAAAGATGTATTCATGGAGATGGTGGGCAGCCCGCGCTGGAATCTGGGGATGCCGGACTGGCGCGGTCTGGTCGACGAGCGTTGGAAATACGCCTTTATCGAGAATCGGATCGAGTTGCTCTACGATCTGGAGGCGGACCCGTACGAGCTACACAATCTGGCAAAAGAGAATGTCGAGAAGTGCGCCGAACTGCGGGGGCGGCTGCTGGAGCTTTTGGAGGAGACGCGAGATCCGTACTGGGATGTGCTGATCGAACACGGGGTGGAATGCGATGAGCCGGTGATTGAAGCGAATGACGCGCCGCGCCGTCGTCTGGCGTATCTGGATTGAGGAGACTGTGAGCGGATCCGCGACTCCCATGGAACGGTGGCTGCCGACGACCGCGAAAGAGGTGGAGGCGCGCGGCTGGGACGGGCTGGATGTCATTATCATTTCCGGCGACGCGTATGTCGATCACCCGGCCTTTGGTCATGCCGTCGTCGCTCGAATCGCAGAGTCGGAGGGACTCAGGGTGGCGATCGTGCCGCAGCCGAACTGGCGGGACGATCTGCGCGATTTTAAGAAGCTGGGAGCGCCCGAGATGTTTTTCGGGATTTCGTCCGGCTGCATGGATCCGATGGTGAATCACTACACCGCCGCCCGCAGGTTGCGCTCGACGGATGCGTACACGCCGGGGGGGGAGTCGGGGTTTCGTCCGGACTACGCGGCTACGGTGTACGCGCGGATATTGAAGGAGCTGTTCCCGGACAGCCCGGTCGTGGTCGGCGGCATCGAGGGGTCGCTGCGCAGGGTGACCCACTACGACTACTGGTCGGACCAGCTGAAGCCGTCCATTCTGGTGGACAGCGCCGCCGACCTGCTGGTCTACGGCATGGGGGAGCAGCCGCTGCGGGAGATCATTCGGCTGCTGAAGAGAGGAGTGCCCTTCGCTTCGCTGAAGACGATTCCCCAGACCGCGTTCCTGCAGCCCCGGTCCGAGCCGCTGCCGAAAAACAAAAGGTGGGAGAGCTTCGAGCTGGCCTCCCACGAGACCTGCCTGAAGGACAAAAAGAGTTTCGCCAGGAATTTCAAATCGATCGAACAGGAGTCGAACAAACAGTTCGGGCGGCGTCTCACCCAGGAAGTGGGGGACGATGTGCTGGTCATCAACCCGCCGTATCAGACGATGACCGAAAAGGAGTTGGACGGCTCCTTCGATTTGCCGTACACCCGTCTGCCGCATCCGAAGTATCAGAAGAGGGGAGCGATTCCCGCCTTCGAGATGATCAAATTTTCACTCAACATGCACCGGGGTTGTTTTGGCGGATGCAGCTTCTGCACGATTTCGGCCCATCAGGGGAAGATGATCGCCAGCCGGTCGAAGGGGTCGATCATGAAAGAGGTGGAGCAGATCACGCAGATGCCCGACTTCAAGGGGTATATAAGCGATCTGGGTGGACCATCGGCCAACATGTACAGGATGAAGGGGAAGGTTCAGTCGATCTGCGACAAATGCGTCAGTCCGTCCTGTATCCATCCGACGGTATGCCACAACCTGGACACAAACCACCAGCCGTTGATCGACATCTATCGGAGCGCGTCGGCCCATCCGGAGGTCAAGAAGGCGTTCGTGTCCAGCGGCATTCGCTACGACCTGCTGATCGGGAAGAACGCCGCTGAGGAGAGGGACAACCACTACGACGAGTACGTCGAGCAGCTGGTCCAGCACCATGTCTCGGGGCGGCTGAAGATTGCTCCAGAACACACGTCGGACGACGTGCTGAAGATCATGCGCAAGCCGTCCTTCAAACTGTTCTACGCGTTCAAGAAGAAGTTCGACAAGTTCTGCAAAAAGGCGGGATTGAATCAGCAGCTGATTCCCTACTTCATCTCGAGCCATCCGGGCTCGAAGGTGGAGGATATGGCGCAGCTGGCCTGTGAGACGAAGGATGCGGGGTTCAAGCTGGAGCAGGTGCAGGACTTCACGCCGACGCCGATGACGGTGGCCACGGTCATCTATTACTCGGGATACCATCCTTACAGTTTGAAGAAGATTCCCACACCTCGATCGGCGCAGGAGAAGAAGGACCAACATCGGTTCTTTTTCTGGTACAAGCGGGAGAATCGGCAGTGGATTCGGAAGACGCTGGAGCGGTTGAAGAGAACGGATCTTGCGGAACGATTGCTGGGAGATGCCGATGGGGATCGGAGGGGAAAACCGTCCCCTGAAAAGAGGAAAAGGCGGTCCTCCAGGCGCTGATGGAGCAACGGTTTATAGGCGGCATCGGAATGTCGGGCAGATGATGCGACAGAGATTCCCTCACGAAACCGCCACGAATACCGGGCTGGCGTAGATGATTCCGCCGTTCCTCTGTAGCGCGCGCAGGTAGAAGTGGGTCGACTGCTCCGCAGTGCCCAGTGAGATTTCGATCTCCACATCCGGTTCGACGAACGATTGCTGCCAGACCACCCGTCCTGCGGAGATGATCTCGACGGTCTGGAGTGCATCTTCGGCGCTGAGTCTGAGGTGCGCCGTCAGTTCCGTGCCACGGGGAATTGCAATCTCGCTGCCGGCCTGCGTTCCGTTCACCGCAAACCAGACCAGCGCACGGGTGTCCCACACCGCCCACGTGTGCCGCGCCTTGAGGCTGTCGTAGACGTTCTGTCGCTCCAGGCGCGGCGTCCAGACGCCGGTGAGGATGACGCTGCGAGATGGATGGATACCCAACCCCTCGCATTCGGCAAAGGCCCGCCCGGGCCAGCCGCAGTGGTTGTCGGTGCCGCCGACGAAACCGAGCTTGTGCCCCAGTGCGAGAGCTGTTTGGACCGAAGAGTGGTTGTTTTGATGCCAGCCACGCCAGGCGTCGTCGTACTCTTCGCGTTCCTGATTCCCACGGATCTGCATGATCTCCACGAGACGCAGGTAGTCGTCGGCCGGTTCGGCCCACGGATACGGATGCCAGAAGGGGGAGTCGTCTTCCTGGCGGCGGGTCTCGGCGACGCTGTTGGTGTGGTGCGGGATGACGAGAAAGTCGCGCGTCCGGCTCAGCTGGTCGAGCTTTTCCCGCAGGTTGTCGGGGCGGCCGCCGGCGATGCCGGCGGGGCCGCCGCTGACCAGTGGATGGTCGGGGTCGGTGAAGTAGTAATTCTCATGGCCGCGGTCGCTGCTGCACTCCCAGCCGAAGAAGGTGGCGAACTCGTCGGGAGAGTTGGCATCCTCCAGCGCGCGCACGGTCTCCACCCACTTTTCGCCCTTTGGACTGTGGTCGCCGGGAGCGACGAAATCCATGTTTAGATAGTCGCGGGCACAGCGGATGGCCTCGGCGATGGGGCGCTGACCGTCGCCGGAGAAGTCGGTGTGCCAGTGGAATTCGCCAAAGGCGGCGCGTAGATCGTCAGGACCGTCAGGCCAGACTGGATTCCCGATGACGATCGCGCAATCACCTTCGATGCGGCCGTTGGCGATATTCTCCCGCGCCGACAGGGCGCTCAGGGGTACGGCGATGCGGGCGCGCTGCGTGTCTGTCGGGGCGTCGAGGTGGAGCAGCTCCGCTCCGCTCAGTGCGAGATTTTGACTGTCGCCGTTCCACTCCAATTGGCAGTCGACGGGTTCGGCGAACCGACTCGGATTGCCGAAGCGGTCCTCCGGCACGACTGCGGTGCGGACCGTGCCGTCCGGTCCGGGCACCGGTCGCGAGTGGATGGACAGATTTTCCACCGGACCGGCCTCCACCGCGAGTACACAGGTCGACCCCTCCTCTTGTATTGGATCGGGAGTGGGCGCGTCGGCGGCGAAGTTGTTCGAGACGTCGATCGTCCACACCGACAGCCTGTTGTCGATTCCCGCCCAGATGGGGGGAATGACGGTCATCTCGAATTCGACCGGCTGGTCTTTGGGCGCACCGTATGGCAGGCGAGCGCGGAAGAGGACGCGACCCATGTTCTGCCGGTAGTCGGAGACGGTCGGCCGGATCTTCCAGCGAAACGCGATATCGCCGGCTTCCATGCGGAAGGCAGCGTAGCGCCACGAGATAAAGGCGCGAAGACAGTGGCTGCGGACCTCGATCTGCGTACCCGCCACGTAGTGCTTCTCGGGCCGCCATGCGAAGCGGTAGGTGAACTGCTTGAGGAAGGTGCAGTGCGCGTTCGGTTCGTTGAGGATTTCGAGACTCATATCTGCTCCAGCAAATTCAGTACTCCAGACCGAATCCTCCCGGCATCCGGTTCTTCCGTCTACCCTCAACACTGGCGGGCTGGATGGACAATGTCAAGAGTGGATGATCGCTATCGACGTCCCAAACAGCACAGATATTTCCCGCCGACCTTTGCCGAAAATGCGGAGCATATTATTTTCTCTGGCTCCGGTATCTCCATCAGGCTCGGTGAGGTCCGCACGAATTATACGATAGAAAAGTATCCGGCAACAGATCGGGATTAAGGGGGAACAACTATGGAATACAGAAGACTGGGAAAGACCGGCGTCAAAGTATCCAGCATCTGTCTGGGCACGGCTTTTCGCGCCCAGGACGACGAAGCGACCTGCATCCGCGTCATCGACCGGGCGATCGATCTGGGCTGCGACTTTATCGACACCGCCCTGTACGGCGCAGGACGGTCGGAGGAGATCGTCGGCCGGGCGATCAAAGACAAGCGGGACGAGGTCTTTCTCTGTACCAAGGTTTCCAGCTCTCTCGGCAAGGGAACCAACCGCAAGGGGCTCTCCCGGTTGAATCTGATGCGCGCAGTCGAAGACAGTCTGCAAAGGCTGCAGACCGAGCATATCGATCTCTACTTGCTGCACAGTTTCGATCCCCAGACACCGCTCGAGGAGACGTTGAGAGGGTTGGACGATATGGTGCACCAGGGCAAGGTGCGCTATATCGGCTGCAGCAATTTCAGGTCGTGGAAGATCGTCGAATCTCTGTGGGTCAGCGACCGGCGCAATCTGATGTCGTTTGTCTGCATCCAGAACCAGTACAATCTGCTCAACCGCTGGGAACTGGAGCCGGATCTGATGCCGCTCTGCCGGGAGCAGGGGCTGGGCATCATGGCGTACAGTCCGCTGGCCATCGGCCTGCTGAGCGGCCACTATCGTCGGGGACAGGAGCCGCCCAAGGGCACGCCGTGGAGCAAGACGGAGGGACACGGGCTGAGCGCGCACAAGTACGATTTCGAGGAGGCGATGACCGAGCGGGTAGACCGGATCGTGCAGACTCTGATCGATATCGGCCAGGAGCACGACAAGACGCCGGCCCAGGTGGCCATAGCGTGGATCCTGGACCGTCCGGAGGTGACCGCGCCGATTCTGGGGGCCGATTCACTCGCGCACGTCGACGACGCGTTTGGAGCGGCGGACTGGCGCCTGATGCCGGAGGATCGCAAGGCTCTGGATGAGGTTTCGGAGCAGGTGGGGCCCAGGATATACGCCTAGTGTTCTGTCAAAATGGATTGTGACAGAATTGGACATGGTTCAGCTCAGTCCGGTGATTGACAATTTTTACATATCCATAAGTTATGTTGTGGAAATTTTGACCTGTGGGAGGTAAGAGAAAACAGGTTGGTTCTGCAGGTTAAATGAGACAAATAAATCCTTTTATCTCGTTTGATATCCCACAAACAAGGAGAATACGATGGCCAGCAATCGCGGTGTAGCGTATACGGGGCCCGGTAAGGTCGAGGTGCAATCGATCGACTATCCCAAGCTGGCGCTGGGCGACCGCAAATGCGATCACGGTGCCATTCTCAGGGTCGTCGCGACCAATATCTGCGGCAGCGATCAGCATATGGTAAGGGGACGCACCACTGCGCCGCCGGGTCTTACCCTGGGTCATGAGATTACCGGCGAGGTCATCGAAAAAGGGAGGGATGTCGAATTTTTAGAAGTCGGCGATCTGGTGTCCGTGCCGTTCAACATCGCCTGCGGGCGGTGTCGGAACTGCAAGGAGGGCAAGACTGGTATCTGTATGAACGTCAACCCGGCCCGGCCGGGCGCGGCGTACGGATACGTCGACATGGGCGGCTGGGTCGGCGGTCAGGCGGAGTACGTCATGGTGCCGTATGTCGATTTCAACGGCCTGCGGTTTCCGGACAAGGATCAGGCCATGGAAAAGATCAAGGATCTGACGCTGCTGTCCGACATCTTTCCCACCGGATTTCACGGCGCCTACTCGGCCGGCGTGGGTCCGGGTTCGATCGTGTACGTGGCCGGGGCGGGACCGGTCGGTCTGGCATGTGCCCATTCGTGCCAGCTGCTCGGGGCGGCGTGCGTCATCGTCGGCGATATGATCCAGGAGCGTCTGGATCAGGCGCGCAGCTTCGGCTGTGAGACGGTGAACCTGACCAGAGAGACGCCGCTGGCCGATCAGATAGCGGAGATCGTGGGCGAGCCAGAGGTGGATGCGGCGGTGGATTGCGTCGGTTTCGAGGCGCGCGGTCACGGCGCCGAGGCGGGTGAGGAGCATCCGGCCACGGTGCTGAATTCGATTATGGAGGTCGCACGCGCCGGTGCCTCCCTGGGTATTCCGGGGCTCTATGTGACCGGCGATCCGGGTGCGGTGGACGAAAAAGCGAAGGTCGGTATGCTCAATATTCGCCTTGGTCTCGGCTGGGCCAAATCGCACCAGTTCACCACCGGCCAGTGCCCGGTCATACGGTACAATCGCCAGCTGATGAACGCGATTCTGTACGACAAGGTGCAGATCGCCAAAGCGACCAATGTGACGATCATCAGTCTGGACGAGGCGCCGCAGGGGTACGAGGATTTCGACAAGGGTGCGGCCAAGAAGTTCGTAATCGATCCGCACGGCCTCATCGCGGCGTAGGCAGCCGTCCGGCACAGAGGTGCTTCGGATAAGCAAAAGTGCCCGTGTGAAACCGCTCGGATCGCGCTCGACGAGAGCGAGAATCGAGCTACAGAACCTCGCTAGACCACCCACAGTAAGGGACACGGCATGCCGTGTCCCTTACTGTTTTGATGATAGTCGTGGGTTTTTTGTTCCACATGGGAGCGAGGACTCAGGCCAGGTGTTCGAGGACGAAGTAATAGCCGGGGTTCCAGCTCTGGCAGATCAGAAACAGCTGGCCGTCGCGCTCGTACCAGATGACGTTGTGCATGTGATCGGCCCGCTCGATGCCCAGGTCTTCCTTGGGGCGGATGGTCGAGAGGACTTCATAGGTGGCGGCGTCGAGGATGTATATGGGGGCGGGGCGACCCTCATCCGGGTCGTCGAGGCTGGCGACGGCGGCGTACCAGCGATCTCCCCGCTGGATGAAGTCGATGCCGCACGGGCGGGAGCCGGAGGGGATGGGGTGAGAGGATACGAACTCCCCCTCCAGGGTGCATATCTCGAAGCGGGAGTGGGGCCGGTCGGCGATGGCCAGGTGGTCGCCCGTCGGCGTGGGATTGAGGCCGTGGGCGGTGCCGAATTTACCGTGTTCGTCGAGGCTGTCGGTCTTGCCGCCGAAGAGGGAGGTCCACTGGCGGGTGGCCAGGTCGGCGGTGGAGATGTAGTTGGCGCCGTAACCGTCGGCGACGAGCAGCCGGTCGCCGTTTTGCACGGTGTCGGTCGGATTGAAGGGGGTCGATGTCTCGCTGTACTCGTCGAACTCCGGTCTGGGCAGGATGAAGTCGACTTCGCCCTCCAGGCTGACGACCGCGACCATGGCGTCGCCGTTGGCCGGCAGGAAGAGGCGGGGCTGGCCGTCGAATTCGCCGATCTTGGTGCTGTGGAAATTGATGGAGGTCAGGTCCGAGGGGAGTTCTAGCAGCTCCTGCCGGGTCAGATCGGGGCTCACGCGCAGCAGGCCACAGCCGGGCATGCCGTAGTAGATATGGCCGTGGTCCGGGCGGCGATCGATGGCGAAGCCGCCGTGCAGCTTCTCCTCGAAAACGAGGGTTTTCGGGGGCAGATTGCGCAGATCTTCGCAGTATTTGAAGGCGAATCCGGCCTGTCCACTCCGTCTGTCGGAATCCATGGCGTATCCTTTCGCAAATAGATCTTTACGTTAGCGTCAAGTATCCTTGCGATATATATTGATTTTGTTTGAGATGTCAAACCAAAAACCCCCGGAATGGAGAGGGGCACGATGAGCAAACCTCTTTCCCCAGAGGAGGTCGAGCAGTATGGACGCGACGGGTATCTGATCGTCGCCGATTTGCTCACCAGCGGAGAGGTAGACGATTTCGTCCGCTACGAAGCGGAGCGGGAATCGACCGAGCCCAGAGGGCTGCAGTGCCACCGGGAGGATGGTCGGTGGAAGGGGCTGGCGCACCATCCACAGATTGCGGGGATCGTCGGCCAGCTGTTGGCCGGGCGGCCGCGCGTCGTGCAGACGATGTATATGAACAAACCGCCCCAGGGGGGGACCGGGATCGCCCTGCATCAGGATACGCACTATATTCGCAACGAGCCGAATTCCCTGATGGCGTGCTGGCTGGCGCTGAGCGATACGGACGAGGAGAACGGCGGCCTGTGCGTGGTGCCGGGCAGCCACCGGCGCGGGCTGTATGCGTTCGAGAGGGTGCGGGATACGGGCGAGCACACCACCTGGGAGACGGTCTATGAGATGAGCGGGCCGGACGGCGCAGAGTGGGAGGAGAATATGCACTCCTTCGACATCGTCGGCCTGGAGGAGGAGGATATAGTGCGGCTGTCGGTGCCGATCGGTGCGGGGGTGTTCTTCACGGGTATGACCGTGCACGGCTCGTACGCCAATCGGTCGAGCGACCGGCCGCGGCGCGCCTTCGCCATCCACTATGTCGGCGCGGAGACCTGGATTTATCGCCGCGACTTGCAGGACCCGGTTCCGGTGGAAGCGGGTTGAATTCGGATACGGGGATTGTCCCCGTTAGCAGAGGTGCAAAATGCCCAGAGAGCTGAAGTTGCTAGACGACCAGGCGATGCGGGACTTCATCGCCGACGGTTTTGTGAGCGTGTGTGCGGATCTCCCCGCCGCCATTTACCAGAAGATTCGCCAGCGGGCGGAGGAGATCTTCGCTACGGAGGGAAATCCGGGGAACGACATTCTGCCCAAGGTGCCGGAGCTGCGCCAGGTGCTGGAGCACCCGGCGGTGGCCGGCGCTCTAACGAGCGTTCTGGGGCCGGGGTATATCGTCCATCCGCACCGCCACTGCCACCTCAATCCACCGGGCAGTCCCGGTCAAAGTTTGCACCAGGACAGCTACGAGGCGGATGAGAATGTGCGCCACCACCGGGGTCGCTGGGCGATGGGATTTTACTATCCACAGGACGTGGACGAGTCGATGGGGCCCTCTTCGGTGCTGCCCGCTTCCCAGTACTACAACGAGGGAGAGCAGGCGCATCAGCAGCCGGAGCTGCCGGTCCACGGTCCGGCCGGGACGATGACGATCGTCCACTACGATCTGTGGCATCGGGCGACGCCGAACCGCGGCGAGAAAAAGCGATTTATGATCAAGTTTCTGTTCTACCGGATGCAGGAGCCGGAGCGACCGTCCTGGAATCATCAGGGTGGGGATTGGGAGCGTCCGACCGACCACGACTGGGAGCTGCCGCCTGAAGGTTTGTGCCGGCAGATGTGGAATTGGTACACCGGTGGTGGAAACGGGGGGAGCGAAACGAGTGACGCGGAATTGTCGGCGGGACTGAACCACGAAGCGGAGGCAGAGCGCCTGCGGACCTCCTATGCCCTGGGTCTGCAGGGAGGAAAGGGGGTGGCGGCGCTGATGGAGAGGCTGCGGTGGGAAGCGGCCGAGCGGCTGGAGTCGAATCTGGAGCGCGCCCACACCAATCCGAGTCAGTTGGATGCCCTTTTCGGGCTTGCGGCGGCCGGAAAGGCGGCGGTGGTTCCGCTGACGGAGGCGCTGGCGGACGAAAACTGGTGGCTGCGGGCGGCGGCGGCCAGCGGGCTCGGGGATATGGGGAAGAGGGGGGCAGAGGCGGTGCCCGATCTGGTGGGCGCGCTGCAGGACGAGTCGGAGTGGGTGCGGCGGAATGCGACGGAGGCGCTGGGGATCATCGGTCCGGAAGCGAGTGCGGCGGTGCCGGCGCTGGGGGAGATGCTGCGGGATCCCTGCTCCCGGGTGCGGCACAACGCAGCGAGTGCGCTGGGGCGGATAGGGTCGGCGGCGGCGCGGGTGGAGGGGGCGTTGCGGGAGGCGCTGGAGGATGAAGATCTGTACGCACGCAAGCTGGCGGGTATTGCTCTGGAGCGTCTGGGGAAGAGCGGCGAAAGGGGCGCGGAGTAGCTACCGGAAATATCCGCAGATGTTTCGACGTTGCGCTCCGGGGGTGTCATAAGCGGCCCCGGAGCGCTTTTTGTTTTGGTTCGCGTCGATTTCCCGACGATCTATATCCCAACTCACGCTATCTGCGGGCGATGAAGTCTGCGGGGATCTCTTCTGCGACCAGGGAGTTGTCAGTGATGGTCAACCGGGAGCCGGCTGCCAGCAGATATTCTTCATCCTGGTCTCTGCGTCGGCCGACACCTTCGTGTCGGCCGACATTTCCATGTCGGGCGACCAGTGCGAACTCCGCATCGGTCTCCACGCCATCGTAGCGGACGGTTTGATCGGGGGCGGCGCTGAGGAGGGTGTAGCGGGTGTCGCCGAGGGTGAGGGTCAGGGCGCAGCCTTCGGCGTTGCCCTGGGTGTCGATCTGCGGTGGGGGCTCTTGCGAACCGTACGGCACCAGGGCGACCAGGCAGAGGAGTGGGTTGTAGAACCAGTCGTAGCGCAGGCGGGGGTGGTCGAAGAAGGTCTCCCGGCGCCAGCGACCGGGCCAGGGGGTGACGATTTGGACCAGGCAGTGGTTGCCGCGGCGGCCGCCGGTGATGGTGAAGCAGTCGCGCTCGAGCTGCAGGTCGTTGTCGGCGTGGGTGTGGAGCAGCCAGCTGAGCATGGGGCGGGATTCGCCGATGTCGAAGGTCAGCCAGTCGGCGATTACAGCGCAGGCCGGTTTGCCGTCGGCGTCGGGGAGACAGACGAGACGGCGGGTGAAGCGGGTGGTGGAGCCGTAGCTCTCGCCGGCTTCGGATTCTATGTACGGGATGGGGCGGTCGCGTTCGACGCGCGTCAGACCGTCGTCGGAGACCCGCCCGCGGCGCTGCATGTCGCCGTTGATCAGGGGGAGGTTGTGGGCCTCGCCGAGGGCGCCCAGGCGGAGGACTTCGGTGGTGTCGTCCAGCCGCTCGAGGGCGTAGCCGGAGTCGATGGCAAACGATTCGCCGAGGGCGTGCAGGGCGAACTGGTTGCGGTCGGCCTGGCGGTGGCCGCCGGCGGGGAAGACGTCGCAGAGGAAGGAGAGGAAGAAGTCGTCGCGTTCCCAGCCGGAGCGGATGTCGACCAGGCCGCGGTTGGCGAAGTGGGCGACGGGAGGGATGCCCGCGTCTGCGGGGGAGGTGGCCGGCAGAGAGGGATCGCAGAAGAGGAGGCAGCGGGTGACGGTGTCGCTCCAGTCGAGGTCGTCCGGCGGGGGACCGTCGTCGGGTAGTCCCTGGACTTTTTGCCACGTCCACTGGGCGACTCCGTTTTTCTGTTCGGCCGCCACCAGGGAGAGCCAGGAGACGTTGACACTGTCGCCGCAGTCGTTGAGAGGGTTGAGTCGGCCGGTGGCCGGGATGATCTCGTGGAGCAGGCCTTCGGCGAGGAGGCCGAGTCCGGGATGTTCGACCAGTTCCCGGTCGCCGCTGCGGGCCAGAGCGAAGGCGAGGGGGGAAAGGTAGTGAACGGTGGCGCTGCCGTAGGCCGGGCCCTCGAAGAAGGCGCCCTGGCCGTCGTGTCCTTTTTCGAGGAAGAGCAGGGCTCGCCTCTTGCCGATTTTGAGGGCGCGCTGATAGCGGTCGTCGTCAAGCGTGCCGTCGGCGCGCAGCACCAGGGCGAGCAGAGCGGCGCCGACCAGGCCGATGGCGGCGATGTTCCAGTCGGGCTTGGCCTCTTCCGGATCGGGCGGATTTTCGAGAATATAGTCTACGAAGGGGATGAGGTAGGTGCCGAAGCGCGCGACTTCATCGGCCGACAGCCGGGGGCGCAGCAGGTCGAGGCCGATGGCCAGGCCGGCGGCGCTGACGCCGGTGTCGAGGGGGTTGTCGCGCCAGGTGTGATAGGGGCGGCCGTAGTTGGTGCCACCGGTGTTTTCGACGATGCGGTGGTCAACCACGGTGCGGAAAATGTCGACGGCGGCCTGGCTGTAGCGATCGTCGATGAGAATGCCCCCGGCGGCCAGGTGCTCGATGGCGAGGGGGAGAGTGCGGCCTCCGGCGCGGCGGGTCCACCATTCGGATTGTCGCTCGCGGTAGTCGATGTATCCGGGAGCGTCGGAGTCGAGGCAGTTTTCGCAGAGGCGGCCCAGGTGTTGGCGCATCGAGTCGAGGAGGGGATCGGTCTGGTCTTTGCGCGCTGCGAGGGCTGGGTGGAAGAAGCCTTCAGTGGCGGTCATAGGAGTCTCCGGTTGGGTGGCATCTGTCGTGCTTCGGGTCAGCTGCCGAAAGAGGGCTGGTCCGGACCGTTTCCGTACTGTTCGGAGAACTGGCCGATCAGCGTCTCTTGGGGCATGCGGCGGGCTTGGCCGAGTGCTCGTACGCGGGGCACGGCGGGCGTCAGCACGTTGCTGCCGATCCCCTGATTGATCAATTCGATAGGGTTGCCCTGGAATTCTTCGAGCATGTGGGTGACCTGGCTGACCCAGCAGCTTTCTTTGGAGGAGACGGAGTAGCCCCACGTAGTGCTCTCGCCGAGGGCGACGATTTTTTCGACGGGCTGGCTGCGCAGGTCTGTTTGGCGTTTGAACATTTTCGGTCTCTGCTTTCTCCGGGCGATGTGTGGAGAGCGGCTATGCTTCCACCTGCAGCACGACTACGGTCATGTCGTCTTCCTGGGTCGCTTCGCCGGTGAAAGTCCGCACATCGTCCAGCAATCGGATTATCAGCTTCTCTGCGGACAGTTTCTCGACACAGCCTCTGCGGATCGCTTCTGTTGTGCGCTCGAAGCCGAAGATTTCCTCGTTCGGGCCGGCGGCTTCGGGAATGCCGTCGGAGCAGAAGACGAGATAGTCGTCGGGCTCCAGCGATAGTTCGACGACCGGATAGGCGGTGTCGGGGCGCACGCCCAAAGGGTAGGCGTCGATCTGGAGTTCCGCGACTTCACCTGTGGTCGCGATGTAGTGATACGGGTAAGGGCAGCCGCCGTTGGTCAGGCGGAGGGTGCGCCGGGCGCGATCGATCTCGGCCATAGTGAAACAGACGAAGGTGCGACCGTCGATGCGGGTGCGGTGCAGGGAGCGGTTGAGGCGGAAGAAGAGATCTTCCAGGCTGCCTCCCTGTTCCATCTGGCTCTCGAGGATGCCGTTGAACATGACTACGGGGATAGCGGCTTCCATGGCGTGGCCGGTGACGTCGGCCAGGCAGATCGACAGTTTGCCGTCTTGCTGGAAGTACTGGAAGAAGTCGCCGCCGACGTGGTTGGCGGTCAGGCATTTCCCGGCGATGTCGAAGCCTTCGATATGGGGAGGCTCGGTAGGCATCAGGGACATCTGCATGTCGTGTGCAGTTTGCAGTTCCTCTTCGAGTTCGCGCATGAGCGCCTGTTCGGCGCGGCGGAGGTCGCGGCGGCGCTTGAGGCCGTAGGTGGAGGCGGCGATGAATCCGACGAGGGCGAGGCCTAGGCCGCCGATGAGGGCCAGCTGGGCGTAGGGCGGGTGGACGGCCACGCGGACTTCGGCGGGCTGTTCGGAGTAGGTCAGGTCGCGGTCGATGGCCTGCACGCGGAACCGGTATTCCCCGGTCGGCAGGTCGTGGTAGGCGACCTGTCTCTTGCGCGTCTGTCGCCAATCCGGGTCGTAGCCCTCCAGCTGATAGAGGTAGACCATCTGGTTGGGGCGCGTCTTGAAGCTGGTGCCCAGGAATTCGAAGGCCAGGTGATCCTGAGAGGCCGGCAGGCGGATCTCCGCCAGTGGCCCCAATGAGCGGTTTGTGACTACGTCGGTGATGCGCACGGGAGGAGGAGAAGAGTGGGGATGGAAGCGGGCGACGCCGCCTTCGGTGGCGATCCAGATGTCGCCGCGGCTGTCCTGCAGGGTGGCGTGGACGACGTCGTTGGGGAGTCCGTCCCGCCCCAGGAGATTCTGGAAGACGCGGCCGTCATAGCGGCTGACGCCCCGTCCCCAGGTGCTGAACCAGAGGTGGCCTTCGGCGTCCTCCATGACGTGCATCACTCTGTTGTGGGATAGTCCGTCGGCGGTGGTGAAGTCGACGAACTCGACACCGTCGTAGCGGCTGACGCCCCGTCCCCAGGTGCTGAACCAGAGGCGGCTGTCGCGATCCTGGAGGATGGAAGTGACCATCCGATGTGCCAGGCCCGGTTCGGGAGCAAAGGTCTCCCAATCTTGTCCATCGTAGCGACTGACCCCACCTACGCGATCGATCGTCTCGCCCGTTCCGAACCACATGTTTCCCTGACGGTCTTCGAATACGGCCCACACGTTGTTCTCGTGCAGGCCGTCGGTGGTGTCGAAGCGGGCGAACGCCTCGCCATCGTAGCGGAAGACGCCTTTTACCGTTCCGAACCACATATCGCCCTGCCGATCCTCGACCATTTTCGTCGCACCCCGATTGATGAATCCATCGGCTGCGGTGAAATTGGTCAGCGTCCGGCCGTCGTAGCGATACACGCCGTTGGATTCCGTCGCGAACCACATGTTCCCCTTGCGATCTTCCACTATGGAATAGGCATTCCCCTGGAGACCGTCCAGAGTCCTGATTTCCCGCCCGTCGAACCAGCACGCTCCCCCCCAGGTACCGAACCAGATGCGGCCCTGTCGGTCTTCGCACAGGGCCATAACGCCGTTGTTGGGCAGGCCGTTTTCCCGGGTGAAAATAGTCAATTCCTCCCTGGCGAACCGGCTGACGCCGTTGCCTCCCGCTATCCCCCATCTGGTCCACCAACCGGTGCCGAACCACATGTCACCGCTGCCATCCTGAAAGATCGAAGCTACAGTTTGGTGGGCCAACCCATCGTCGGTAGTGAAGCTCTTCCAGTTTTTTCCGTCGTAGCGGCTCACGCCACGCGTCGTCCCGAACCAGAGATTCCCCTCTGGGTCAATTGCAAGGGAATAAACCCCATCGTCCACTAGCCCATCTATTTTACGGAAGTGCTTGAATTTCTGGCCGTCGTAGCGACTGATACCCATTGTCCACGAGCCGAACCAGAGATGGCCAGCCCGGTCTTTTCCGATGCACGATATGAGATGGCCCAGACCGTCTTCGAGCGTGAAATTTTCAAATTTCTGGCCGTCGTAGCGACTGGCTCCAGCCCAGGTCCCAAACCACAGATCGCCGTTTTTACCTTCGCTCATCCCCTTTACGTAGTCGTGCAACAGCCCGTCCGCGACGGTGAAGCGGGTGAAGATCCGGTCCGCTTCCTGTCGGTCGTCATACCGTGCGGCGCCGGCGTCGGTGCCGATCCACAGGTCGCCTCTCCGGTCGACCAGCAGGCAGAGCACGTTGTTACCGGGTAGTCCGTCTTCTGTGGAAAAGGTGACCATTTCCCGGCCATCGTAGCTGCTAAGTCCCCCTCCGGCCTGCACCCAACCGCCGGTGCCGAACCACATGGTGCCGTCGCGGCCCTGGGCGATAGAGGAGACCACGTAGCCACCTAGCCCGTCACTGGTAGTGAAGGTGGTGAATTCCTCTCCGTCGTAGCGGGTGACGCCACCGCCGTTGGTCGCCAGCCAGAGGTTGCCGTCCCGATCCTGAAAGATGGCGGTTACCGAGGCATCGGGCAGACCGTCCGCGACTCCGAGGGTTTGCCATCTCTCCCGCCACTGTCCCTCGCCTGCGGGAACGCTTTTTCCCTTGCTCGCCGTTCGCCGTCCAGCTCCGAATTTCACCGTCTGTCCTTTTGCGGCGGGTACGATCAGTTTTTCTATTTTGCTCTCTTTTTTGGGGAGGATATCGACGTCTATTTCTCTTTCATCAGCAGAACGGATTTCTGAGGTGATTCGATACATCCCGGTCGGCAGTTCTGCGGCGTAGTTTCCCTGCCGGTCGGTCTTCAGCGTCACCCAGAGCGACTCGGAGTCGAGGGCGTGGATTCGCACTTTTGAGCGGGCGACGCCGGTGCCGTCTTCCCATGTCAACTGTCCGCTGAGT
>Ga0233430_1002430_pt1 | contig 21606 bp, 21 predicted proteins | sample SI_118_April2016_2_FD_179883 | JGI IMG/M metagenome (GOLD analysis project Ga0233430, IMG submission 179883) | Seawater microbial communities from Saanich Inlet, British Columbia, Canada - SI_118_April2016_150_MG | ecosystem: Environmental > Aquatic > Marine > Inlet | place: Canada: British... | reverse complement strand
CATGTAAAATTGATTAATCCATGAACAACCGTACATAACGCTCAAATCCATATACTTGGTTTCTTTTCAATTTTGTGACCCCAGTTAGAATACCATCTGCCATTAATTGCTTCACTAATGATGAAGAAGATTGATGCGTCACTCCAAGCAGGTGACTTACTCCCTTAATGGTTATAAATGGTTCCTGATAAAGGTGTTTCATTACTTTATCAGCATTTTTTGCTCTAATAGAAGGCTCCGAGTTCAATGCAGGGCTTTTATCTGATTTAGAAAAACTGCTAAAGAAACGGATGGTAGTATGTGTTAGGGATGACATTCTTAGAAATCTCGATCTCGATAAGAAACTGAAATTCAGATATTTGAAGGTGCCGGATTTAAGAAGAACTTTTGAGCAGTTTTCTCATCTGAAACTCCGCTATAAAAAAGCAGTTATCTGGGGTATTCTCCGGGCATCAACCAAGGGATGTAATATCCGAGAAACAAACAAACTCTGTGAAACTTGGGGAATAGTTGACCATCCCACAAATCCCGCACGCAAATTAAAACATTTCAAGGACTGTTTAGGAATTTTATTAAGGATAGGTTTGATTAATGGGTATGATTCTTCAACAAGTGCAAGAGGTAAAGCCCTGATCAAGTTTAAACGAAACCTAATCTATATGCCAGCGAGAAAAGCTGCGGAATATAAAAATATTCCAACATCATTAGAGGCATAGGTCTTCAAGTTTCCGGCTCCACAACTGTCACACGTTTCGTCAGTGCTCAAATCCTCACCGCACACAAAACACTGACGGCAAAGAAAGAGCCCCTATCTGCGCATTTAGTTCTGATCTCTCCATCGTATTTCTGACATATCATTTTGTGGTTTATTCAGCATGATTGATCAACTGTAGTTATAATGTTTATTATAGCACAGTCAATTGATGTGTCTATAAATACAGGAGACTACCTCTGTAATGAGTGATTTTCGATTTCAGGACGTCATCTTCCGCTGCCAGGTAAACGAAATCATTATTCGATTTTGATTTTGTCACTAATTCCTATCAGATAAAACTCGTTTCGAAAGTGCTTTGTTCAATTTTTGGTTATATTGCTCTCGATTTTGAGTTCATTTTATCCAGTACTTGATTTGTATGTTTCCAGTACTGCATGATGAGATTTTGAGAAGTGATAGAAAACATATTTGACACTATATCAGATCTGACATATACTAATCCTACGATATGTCAGAACTGACATACAACCTTGATAACAGCGAATATGGATAAAGATAAAACACTGGTTTGGTTAAGCGGTGAGATTAAAACACCGCCTTTTGGGGAGAAAGCGAGAAAAGAAGCTGGATTTTTCCTCAGGATAGCGCAGAAGGGTATTAAATTGAGCAATCCTCCTTTTGATCCGATGCCTGAGATTGAAAAAAGCTGTTATGATCTACACATAAGGGATTCTGAGAAAACGTGGCGGATAATCCTGTATGTTGACAATGATTTCGTTGTCATTCTGGAAGTATTTGCAAAGAAAACCAAAAAAACACCCGAGAATATAAAAAAGCTGTGTAAAAAACGTCTCAAACGCTACCAAGATATTATTTGAAAGGTGACTATGAAAAAAGAAAAAATAAAGAGCTTAAAAGATGCAGGTTGGAAAACGGGAACAGTACAGGAGTTTCTCGAACTAACAGATGCAGAAAATGCTCTTATCGAAGTTAGAGTAGCTTTATTCGAGGCCTTTCAAAAGATAAGAAAGGAACAAAGGCTGACTCAGAAACAAGCAGCAAAGCTATTAAAAACAAGTCAGTCAAGAATTTCAAAGATGGAAACCGGTGATCCTTCGGTGACATTAGATTTGATGATTCGATCACTCGTTACACTTGGAGCAAATAAAAAAGATTTCGTTAGAATATTCAAATGATGTTTGATGCAAAAGATTCGACCCTCAAGCATATTGCCCCACTAGAACACAAACCCGGAACTGAGGATTAGGAATCCTCTTCGAAAGGAATCTGTTGATTTATATCAATTGACAGCTTTTGATACTGAGTGATATTTAGTTCATATTTTCAGATAAATAGTTCATCTGATTCCCATTTCGATTGATACTGAGTGATATGAATTTATATCTTCGAATACCGCTGATGGACACCTATATGGACACCAGGGTTTTGGCTGGAACAGCATTTTAGAATTGAATTTCACATATGAGAAGTAGCTTTGGGAGGCAGGGGTTGGAGGTTCAAATCCACTCACTCCGACTTGTAAAATCAATACTTCACGATATATTCAATACCCATCAATATTATCTGTATCCCATTCGGTGTACAAACAGAAGTACATGTGTGTTCGTAGCCGCCAGCCAAAATAAAGACAACGGAATCGCTAAGATAGTTTTAGATTTTTGCTTCTGACCACATTCCTGCTACGCTCGTCGTCAATTGCTTTAATCTCCTTGTATATCTTAAAGATGAAGTCCCAAAGAGTAAACAAAGTCAGCTTTTTAAGTGGCTCAATGAACCCTCTATCTCGCATAAAAGAACACAAAGAACCCAGAATCTCTTCAGGATCAGATAGTTCGTAATCTGAAACATGGACACAACTGTTAACGGTTAATGCACAACCACAAAACGGACAGAACTTCCATTTTGATAACTCTTTACTCTCATCTCCGTATTCATGGCCTTGACAACCATTATCGGTTGGGTATGCACCAGAGCATTCACAACAGCTTCTCTTAGCGCCTCTTCCGGAAGTTCCGGCCGTTCTTCTCTTCTGACCTGCTTAATAATCAATTCGGTATGGAAGTATATCAGTAACATCTGCGTTTTGGGGTAAAAGTACACTCCAGGTCACATTTTTCCGTCATTTTTGAAAGCAAATATGTTAATATATTATAATAACAGTGTAGTAGTCCCTGCAAGGTTTGGTTCCGATAACCTCCACCAAAACCTACCAAACATACTTCATTGCTGTCCCTTCGCTCGCATTAACCGCTTCAAATCATAGCTATTCTTTTGTTTTCTTTCTAAACTCCCCTGAATTCTTTCTGTCACGGTTAATAACGGGATTTAATCCGTGATCACTACAAAAAGGAACTTTCTGGACATTAAAATGGACAAAATATTTTTGGTTGGAATACTGGTTAAAACCGATGTTGTTGAGCTATTTTAAGAAGTTGTCGTTGGATTGATCTTTGACGAGTGATCTTCACATCAGAGTTTTCTATGCTTTTTTCAAGGCGAACAGAATCAAGGTAGTAAGAATGTTGATTTGTTCCTTTAATTCACTCAGGCTTTTATATTCCTGTTTGAAGCCATTTCCCGACAGAGAAAGCATGTGAGCTAGTCCTTGAGGGTTCAAACCATTTTTTGCTAATACTTTAGAATAGGGTGCGATAATTGACTCCAGTATCTGCTCGAATTGACTCAATCCCTCTTGGTGTTGTTCTTCTGCATATTTGTTAAAAGTCTCTGTCAGTTCCAGCGAATAGGGTTCCTCTTTAGCTGATATAGCCGGACGGATATACCACACTTCAAATGCAAATCTCAGCTTCTCTTCAACCGTTTTAAGCTTTGCTAGTCCATTTCGAATCTCTGAAGTAGCTTGATTAAAAAACTCAACAACTACGGCTTTGAAAATATCTTGCTTGTTCTTGAAAACCAGATAAATTGCTGGCCTCGAAATGCCTGCCTCTATAGCAATATCGTTCATGGTTGCTTTTTTATATCCATGACGCATAAAGACAGTGAGTGCAGCGGCGGATATTCTTGGTTTTATTTGTTCAGCCATAAATACTATCTTGACACTTTTTGTAAAAATGTCAATAATGACTTATTGACAAACAATGTTATTTTGTCAAGTTATTGTAAAATTTATGCGATTTATCTTCATTGATCCTAATCTGGAGAGAAACATGATCAATACAACAGCTAAATTTAGTGATTTGGTCATTTCTATTGTTTTAGCATTGAGCTTATGTTTGTTGCTCTTTTCTTGTACTACAACCGGGAAGCGAGCTTCCGGTTCACGAACACAGAAAATGAAATCATCACCAAATTGGAAGGATGAAAGATTTGTCAATCCACTGCCTCGACAAGAGGAATCCATTCTGGAAGCATCAAAAAAGTATCTCTTTGAAAAATCCGAATTCAGCTCACCGAAAAGACCTATCGAGACGATTCAGCGCAACCGAGCTGATTTTGATTCCTCTCCAGTTGATGGGATACGAATAACCTGGCTTTTTCACTCTTCCATTCTTATTGAAATCGATGACGCACGGATTTTGGTCGATCCTGTCTGGTCAAAGCGTGCTTCACCTCTTGATTCATTAGGACCAAAAAGATTTTTTGAGATGCCTCTCGCACTGGATGATCTTCCAGAAATCGATGCAGTTGTTATTTCTCATGACCACTACGATCATTTGGATCATCGAACCATTAAACGACTTGGTAATAGAATTCCCTATTATGTTGTCCCTTTGGGAGTAGGGGCACATCTGGAATATTGGGGAATTGAATCAAAACGAATCATTGAACTTGACTGGTGGGAAAGCTTTCAGACTTCAGGTGTAACTCTAACCGCGACACCAGCGCGTCATTTTTCCGGACGATCGCTTTTTCTGTCTGACCTGTATCAGACCTTATGGTGTGGATGGGTTATCGCTGGAAAAGATCATCGGGTTTTCTATAGTGGTGACACAGCAAAGTTCCATGGATTTGTGGATATCGGCAAACAACTGGGGCCGTTTGACGCCGTGCTTATGGATACAGGTGCTTATGACCAACTATGGGCAGATGTACATTTAGGTCCTGAGCAGGCGATTGAGGCACGTTTGGAATTAGGAAGCGGCTTATTCATCCCGATTCACTGGGCTGGTTTCGACCTGGCTTTACATGGCTGGACAGAACCGGTGGAACGAATCATGGCTGAGGCGGAAAAGACAGGTGTTGAAATTGCTATTCCCCGGCCGGGGGAAAGTATCAATCCCAGAAATCCACCTGTGGTTAAACGCTGGTGGCCAGAGCTTCCATGGCAGACTCCTTCAGAAGCTCCGGTGGTTTCAAGTGGTCTTAAAAATTCTACAACAGAATTGTTAGCTGTCCAACAGAAATAGGTTTTTTGCTATTATCACAATAAACCGTTGGATTTCTATTAAGCAACTTTTTTTAGCATATTTGAAAGCATCTTGGGCAGACTGTCATTTTTTGCAAGTTTCTTAAATGGAGCAGGGATTTTATTTGGATATTGCTTTGCTTCTTTCATCTCTTTGCGGACTATCAGCGAATCGATATTTGCAAAAGCCTCCTCAAGAGTATGGTCGTTGCCAAGTATTACTTTCATATACTCATCATTTTTTAGATTCCTGACAAGAGGGGTGTTGTCTACCATTGCTCGCAGTGTTTTTCCCATAGTTCCACAGCCGGATTTTCGCCTGTACCACTGCTTAAAGTTTCTAAACAACTGTTCCAGGATATTGTTTGTTCTTTGTGGTTGAATGATTTTCTTGCCGGATGAAGTTTCGACTTCAATAGGATCGGCAAAGAGTTTATCCCAATATTTGTCTATTTGAGAGATAAAAGTTTTGTACCTGCCATTCTCCGTGCAACCTTCGTTTTCATTCAGCCATTCTCGAAATCCCGAAACTTTTTTCTCTATCGATTTAATATCTTCATCTCCCCCACTGTCGTTAAGGCCGTCATTACCTTCTTTCGGGGCGATACGCATGGCATCACGCAATTTATCGAATATCTTTATGTCCTTTTGAATTTCTTTGCCGGCTTTTTTTATCTCTTCGTCGTCTATAGTTTCTATTATCCGCTTTTCGAGTTTTAAAAGGGCTTTGTAGCCTTGGGTTTGCTTGTTGATGTCTCTTCTCTTCATTTTCCGGATATATCCGCGGGATTTCTTCAACCGCAACGTAAAATCAAGGTGTTGGCGATCAAAAGGAAATCCGTATCCCTTGCCCAGCTTTTTCCCTTCAAGTATCCATACAATAAGAGCATAAACACAAAAAGCAAACGTCAAATCCACCGGTTTTGTGGTTGCGTTACCGTCTTTGACGGATTCTGAAAACTCCCCGATAAATCCGAAATTGTCATCAATCAGTTCTTCCAGAGATCCGGCTGCTTTTCTAAGTTCCGTGAGTATCCCATAAAGTCTCAGACGTTTGCGGATAAGATCGTAATTTTCCCCCAGCAGGTCTTTTCCAATATCCCTTAAAAAATGAAAATGACAAATATAAATCCTCACCCCCACAAATACTTTTTGAACGGCATTCATGATTCCCTTGCCCATATCCTGGACAACACCAACAGGCTGGCCGAATCTTCCAGCCATTTTATTCAAAAAGGGTTCGATATAGCGGCTCTTCTCACTGGCTATCTTCATGTTATCCAGCACAAAATCTGAGATGGAATCGATTCCAGTTATGATTCTCGGACTGTCTTTATCTCCGAAAGTGTCCAGATGCAGGATATATCCGCCGTTCTCTGCGATGATGTCACATATCCGGTCCGTACGCATATTATGAAGGGCCGCCAGGTAAACAATGAATTTTTCCGCCAGATAATAAACCTCGCTCAGGCTGATGGTGACGTTTTTTTCTGATAATTCTGCCAGAATCTCGCTTCCCTGACGGTGCCTCAGAAACATCGCTTTACCCGTATGTACCATGACATCGTAACCGTAATTACAAAAAGGCATAACCCGCTTAGAAAGATCGTCCGAGCCGTATTTTTGCTGATTGGAGCAATCCTCGTTTCTACATTCAGTTATCGTCTCGTTTGCAGTGAATTCCCCCAGATCAAGAGTGAAGACCGTTTTCTCCCTCGATTTTCTGACCTTGAGGTGTTCCCCGCAACATGGACAAGCTTCGGTTTCAGGCCTGAAATGTACAAGCGGCGATTCTGCGAAAAGATAGGATGCACAAAGACAATTGGCCGCCCTGTCTAAGAACATTTTCAAAGTTAAAACCGCCGAAAATCCAGCGTTTTTTTTAAAAGGCCATAGCGAATAAAGAAATCTCTGATATCAGGCAATTCTATCGCCAGTCCCTGCTTTTGAAGTCTTTCAGTTAACCTGGTTAAGCCGAGCCTGGGATGTTTAATCCTCTCCACCAGTACCAGTACCGCCGCGGCGTCTGAAAGAATACCGCTCGGTTTTTCGGGCAGCAACTGGCGTTTTTCAGTCTGTTTTTTAAAAAGCTTTGACTCTGCTGAAAAATAGACGAATCGACTGCGATACTTTTCTCTTTTCAGAACGGAACTGGCTTCCAGACGGGAAAGTAAGGAATGCGAATCGAAACCAAGTAGTTTAGAGATAGCTGATGCATCAAGACCTCCTGGAGAGTTTTCAATCAGGTGAAGAATCGTTTGTTTAAGATTGCCATACTTGGAAAACCGAATATCACCAAAACGCCATAATCCATTATCATCGAAATCCGGAACATCAGGTAAAACGTAATAACGACCGTTCTTGTTGTAACTGGTGTAGGTCCCCCACCTTCTCAAATACCGCCGCGCAGTTACAACTGAACAATCAGCCAATGTAGAAAGTTCCAAAATGGTTAAAATAACGACTTTTCTGAAAACCCTGAGCGTGTTTTCAAGAATCTCTTTTTTCATGTTCCCTCCACAATGTGATCAAGTATACTTTAATTATATTCTTTCCCGCATACTTGATCACATCGTGGACAACAAGGTCAACCCTCAAGGTATGTTTTTATTGGATATTTGGTAAAAATACCCCAATATTTCCATTTTTTTGAAATAGTATACTTTATCATCCAGAGAATTCATTCTGTCAGGCTTACGTACATCGGACATAACGATTTATTGGGATAATAGGTTTTTTGTATCGGGCTAGTAAAGAAAACTCTTCACATGAACGATTTAGGGTAAATCAAGTGACTGTGAAGTAACGAGCTAATTTAATTTTATCGAAAGAATCAAAATGAAAGCAATCATATATGAGCAATATGGATCACCTGACGTACTTAAACTACAGGAAATTGAAAAACCGATCCCAAAAGACAACGAAGTGTTAATCAAGATACATGCAACCACAGCAACATCAGCAGAAGGAATGGTGAGGCGTGGAGATTCTATTGCCAGCAGACTGATTCTCGGATTGAAAAAACCGAAAAAAAATACCGGATATTAGGGCTTGAACTTTCGGGAGAAATAGAATCAGTAGGTGACAAAGTAAGTCGATTCAAAGTCGGTGATAAGGTATATGGGTTTACAGGTTTCAGTCCCGGAACCGAGATGAACATCGAGGATGTGTTGTCTCTCAGTCAAGCAACTCTTCGTCAACATGTCCACCTTCGCCAATGCTTCAATTGCTTCCATATTGCCTCCTTTCAATGCTGCACTATTCTAATTTTATGAGAGAATTTGATAATAGCCAGCAACTTACAGGAGTGAATCGAAAAGCACAATTGGTGTGATGGATGGGAATATTGACTTCTTTTCAGCTGGAGGTTTCATGAATTAAGGGTTTACAGTGGTTTTACTTTTTTCACCCCACGGGGTAAAATCCATCTTAATGCATTTGTTACCCCGTTGGTATTTGAATCATTTCCCTTATATAGAATTGCCAGCTTACAATATTTTTTTGTACTGGTGTTAATCTTTTACTTTCCAAATGGCATAGCCACCCCAGATGTAACCAATTCCTGACAATACAATACCGAAAGGCTTCACAATAGCCAAAGTTGATGATCCTGAACCAATGAAAAAACAAATCCAACCAACTATAAATAGTGATCCGATCCAACGAGACATAACTCTTGCTCGTATGATGGCGATGCCTAATAAAATGTTTCCGATGAGTGCTACAATCACAGATACCAAAATCACTACCCCAAACATCCCAGCTTGCTTGGGATTTATTAATGACTGAGTTTCCGGGTATTTGGCTAAAATTGGATATAAAGTGATCTGAACCATATCTAAAGTTGGAAACATTACATTTGATGACAAAGTCATAATGAAAGCAATCAGTCCCAGTCGTCCGGATTTTTCTGCTATGAAAAAGTAAAGACCAATGAGTCCAAATACAAGAAGTAAATGGTGAATAAAAAATCCCGTATGTACTGGAATCCACGCTGGAAATAAAACACCTTCTGGTGTATCAGGTGGATGAAAAATTCCAGGTAAGTATAGAATCCCAGCAATTAACAAAACTAGCCCAGACCATCGAATGTAATTTTGATTGATCATAAAACATCTCCTTTTATATTGAGTAGGATTGGAGGGGCAACGTTTTATTATATAGCCCCTTTACGACATAAACCCGACAGCCGGGCTTATTGATTGATGACTGCCAGTCCGATTCAGAAATGATTCCCCCAAGTGTTGGGTTGCCGATATAGCGGAACCAAAGGTGTGACTGTTCTGTATTGTCAAACACCAGGGAATTCCTAAAATGCTCGTACTTTCTGCATCATCTGAAGGTAGGATATTTTTCGAAGGGTACTGGTGTACAGATACCAAAGTACTGTTTTGGGGTATTGATTTTCTATCGGAGAGAAAGTGAGGAATTCAGGTGTCCGGCTAAACCAGCCCCAACTCACGGGCACGTGCAACCGCCTCGGTCCGTCTTTGAACCTGCAGTTTACCAAAAATATTTCGATTGTGACCTTTCACCGTTGTCAAGGCGAGATAAAGCTGCTCACCGATCTCGCGATTTGAGAGCCCCTGGGCGACCAACGTCAGTATTTCCAATTCTCTGCGGCTCAACGGTTCGATAAGGGGCTGGGATGGTGGGGCGGGAGACCCGCCTTCAAATGCAGCCAGCAGTTTATTTACATACCCCGGCATAATCCTACGGGTGACAGCTTCGCTCAGCAATTGGTGCATCGGGGCACCTTCATCAACAAACAGACGTATATACCCACCTGGTTCTGCCTGCGCAAGCGCATCCCGCAACAGTTGCTGTGCAGTATCTTGTTCGCCATGTATATGACAGGCGATCGACTGCAGAATTAAAATCCTGAGTTGCTGATCCAGCCTCTCTTCCTTTTCCGCTTGCTGGTACTGTCCTGCAAGAATCGCCAGCGCGGGTTTGATATCTCCCATGGCCAGATGCACCCTGGCCTGGCTGATGGGATGCTCATGCTGCGCCACCAGAATAGAAGCTGTTTCCGGTTTGCCCTGCAGGATCAGGGTAGATACTTGTGCTGCGACAAGTTCAGGTATTCGGTTCACAAAATTATGCTGCTGTACAGACGCATCGATTTCAGCCAAAGCTGTAGTTGCGCCGCTTATATCTCCTTGGGCGAGTTTCAGGAGTACCAGAAACAGTTCACAGGATATGAAGAAATCGAGGTTTTCCAGTTGTCGTGCCAGGGTCAGACTCTTTTCACCATATTGCCGGGCGGTGTTGAGTTCGTTCCATTGGTAGCAAATGTTTGCCCGGCCAAGATAAGCCGAGAAGGTTACCGGCAACGATATGTCAACCGCCAGCTGCAGCGCGCGCTGGTAGGACTGATCAGCCTGGTGAAGTTGGTTTTCCGATTTCTGTATATCGCCCATATCAGTCGTGGCCATTATCTCAATAATCGTATTCCCGGATGCCTTACTGACAGTGATGGCTTCACTGAACGCCCGTTTTGCTGCTGTTCGATCTCCCTGTAGCAGGCAGGCATAACCCAGTTTCCAGTTGGTTGCCGTCCTAGAAGATAGATTATCAGGGTCCAGATACTCAAGTGCAAGTTGCGATTGGGAAATGATGGTGTCCACCTGGTGCCGGGCGACAGCTAGCATGGCCCTTGTGGCAGCAATTCGGCCCAGAATGTCCCTGTTTTTCACATCCAGTTCAACTCCCTGTATGGCGTCTTCAGCTATCTGTAGTTTTTCATCAATACTCTCCGTCTGGCCGGTAGCCAGCAGCACCGTTGCATACGTAACCCACAAAAGGGGATTCTCATCCAGTACTGCGGTGGATAATGATGTCAACCAGTTCAGAATAGTTGTCAGCGCTCCACGAAACTGCAGGGGCATTCCCCTTCCTTCTATCAGACGTACAGCCCGATCAATATCATTAGCGGCGGCAGCATGTTGAAACGCTTCGATCTCCAGGCCGTTGTCTTCATACCAGTCGCTGGCCCTTATATGTAGTGCTGCGATTCCATCTCCAACATCCCCGGCAGACGAAGCAACATGATGCTGCAATCGCTGCCGCAGCAATTCGGCAAACAGATGGTGGTAACGATACCAGCGGCGTTCGTTGTCCAGTGAGATAATGAACAGGTTGACATGTTCCAGAAACTCCAGCGTGTCCTGCCCCGATGCGGGAGGGGCAGACAGGACGGCGTCGCAAAGAGAGCCGCACAGGCGATCAAGGATTGATGTCTGCAACAGGAAAATCTGAACGTTTTCAGGTTGCTGACGAAGCACTTCTTCAACCAGATAATCCATTACAAATCGGTTACTACCGGTAAATGACCTGATGAATCCAGCAGTGTCATCGACCCCCCTCATTGAAATGGCTGCCAGTTGCAGACCGGCAATCCACCCTTCAGTGCGACCTTCCAGCCCTTTAATCTCCTCTTCAGAAAGATTCAGCCCCATCATCCGGTTCAGAAAATCACCCACTTCCAGGGAATTAAATCGCAGGTCCGCTGCGCGTAGTTCTGTTAACTGACCCCGGGCACGTAATCGGGACAGGGGAAAATCCGGATCTTCACGTGTGGTGATGACCAGATGCATCTGCGGCGGCATTTGTTCGAGCAGAAAACTGACAGCATCGTTGATAGATTTGTTGTTAATGACGTGGTAGTCATCCAGGACAAGGATGAAATCTTCGGAGATAGCAGTAATATTATTGAGCAGAGCCGTCAGGATTGAATCAACCGACGGCGGTTGGGGAGATTGAATGGCGCCCAGCACCCCTTCTCCAACATCAGCTGCAATTCCCTGCAGGGCTGAGACCAGATAGACCAGAAAGCGGGTAGTGTCATTGTCACCTTTATCCAGTGACAACCAGGCATTTGGCCGTTCACAATCAGTAACCCATTCACTGATCAATGTTGTTTTACCAAAGCCGGCGGGAGCAGAAATCAAGGTCAGCTTACATTCCACTCCCTCATTCAGACGATCGATCAAGCGGGAGCGGTTGACAACCTTTGGTCCTGGCGGGGGAATATAGAGTTTAGTAGATAATATCTGTGCTGGCATTGGATGGTCTCATTATCCATTTAATTCAGTTTCGAATCGATTCAGCAATTGAAGTGAGGCATCGAAGCCAAAAAGACTTGACCTTCGTTTACTTGTTCATTTCTCCTGAGTTCGGTTAGACATATTGTTATTATGGGTTATTGTCAAATCCTTTGGGGGACTATTGCCTCTTTAAATAAGGGTCGGCTCAAATTTTACTTGGCATTCTGTCTGCAAAATGTCCAGTCTTTTTGGGACTTTTGCAGACAGATTATGCCAAGTTATTTTTGTACGATCCCTAAGGGTCGGCTCAAAATTTACGTGGCATTCTGTCTGCAAAATGTCCAGTCTTTTTGGGACTTTTGCAGACAGATTATGCCAAGTTATTTTTGTACGATCCCTAAGGGGGAGAATCCCCTATATCCACAAAAGGAATCGAAAGCTCCATTGGTGATTGTGAAGCTATTTGATACTTGCGGTTCGGCTTAGGGAATCTGAGTTGGTGGTATTTGATATACGAGAGTACTCATCAATTCATAAAAAATCACTTGAAAAATTGGGATTGAAATGCATTTTATTCCTATTCACCAGCTATTTTGTTCTGGACTCTGCTTGCCTTCCCTTCTTCATAATAGTAATATAAAGGAAGTAATATCAACAACAAAGGGAAAAAACACTCAAAGTCACGTTTTTGGGAGTAAAAAAATTGTGCCTGTTTTAAATCATTCAATAAATCTGTCCTATACGCCCTTAGAGGTTCAAATCCTCTCACTCCGACCAGTAATATTAAGACTTTACGATACTTGAAAGAACAGCATTAAATTTCTGTATCCCATTCGGTGTACCCATCGGTCCCAGTTTTTAATCTGACAGTGAAAGCAGAACGGGTACAAGCAGAAGTTTGCTTAATTTTTTTTACATCCGCAAGTTCGAATCCTGATAATCTGGCTGGTAATTGCATTTAGCCGACGGTATCCCGACTAGGCTAAGAGCATCAGCTTGGAAGATTTATGGGTGTTTTTTGGCCCAGTTGCTCTATAACCTTTAAAACTAACACTATCAAGACTTTGATATGGGAACCCCGACGGAACCATGCTGCTCTTTACCCTTGGGGCTGGCGTGAGTACCGGCGGTGGCTTCAGTCATCCCGTAAGTATTGGTTATGGTCGAACCGGTGCGCTCCTGCCAGTCACTGGAAGTGTTTTCGCGCAGCGAATCGGCACCGGAAAAAACAACCTTCATCTTCCGCCAGTTGACCCGGTCGGTTTTTTGTGGTCTTTCAGGATTTCATACAGGGTGGGCGCCCCCAGAAACTGGATCGCTCTATATTTCATGATCGAAAAATGGTGCTCCTTGATACGGTCAATGAACAGGTTGAAGACCATGGTGCCCAGAATGACCGCCAGAATTATGGGGGCGGCAAACGCCAACAGGGCGTTTACCTGGAGCAGTTTCACCCCGAAAAAGAAAAAGTACGCTGCCATCATATACAGGGCCGTATGCGCCATGTTCAAAATTCGCCCCCCCCTAAACACCAGGGAAAACCCCAAGGCCAGGGTCGCGTACATACCCCCGGTCAGCAGCCCGCTGATTAATATATGCCCAAACATGTTTTTTTTTTGAGTTAGAGGTTATCGTTCACCGCTTTTCAGAAAGGCATTTTCGTAGCCCGAAAGGGCTCGGTCAGGACCTTTACGCTCACTTCCTGTTTTTCCAATATTTTATCGTCCATGGTGGTACGATATAGTCCACCGTCCCCTTGTGACGAACATCTCCGAAACCATCGGAAGCGCCCAGTACTTTTTTATGACCGGGTGCAATTCATGACCGTCGGGCCAGAACACCTTCATTTCATCTTTTTGCCACTGCTTGCCCATTCAAGTAAATATTGATCCCATATTCAGGGCCCAATACCATATTTGGTATCTGCCATCGACAAGAACTCTTGAAATTTCTAGGGATTCTTTGCGTGCTTAATTTTCAGCATTATGTTGATAAAACGTAATTTTTTGATAACAAATACTGATCGACGATCATTCCCTGTTTTCACCAGGCAGTGTCGATTTGACCTGGTAATCATTTTACTTGACGATTCTGTTTATTAAACCTACAGGTAAGTTAGAACTTACTTAACAATTAACAAAGATACTATGAAACAACCCCAAAAAAGGCTTTCGGCAGAAGAAAGAAGAAAGATTATTCTCAAATCAGCAGTCAAGGTGTTTGGCAGATCCAATTATCGGGCTGCAAAAATGGCTGATATTGGTGCTGAATCAGGCGTTTCGGAAGCGATGGTATATAAACATTTCCCTTCCAAGAAAGCCATATTTTTACGAATACTCCAACACATATCAGACAGGATAATCATTATCTGGGAAGCAGAAACAGAAAAAAATCTAAACGCCTTGTCAACCCTAAAGAATATGGGTCTGGCATATTACCATCGAATGAAAGACCATCCAGACGAGTTAAAAGTCCAGTTCCAAGCAATTTCTGAGATTGATGATGAGGATATTGCCAGCCAATTGCGGCAGGATCATATCAGATATATCGAATATTTCGAATCTATTCTGAAAAAAGGCGTCAGGGAGGGCAGTATCAGGCCTGACATTGATTCAAGAGTATATGCATTCCTATTGAACGGATCGGGGATTACTCTGAATATGATGCAGTTGTTAGCACTCAATATCGAGTTTATCGATAATCATATTGATCAATTTTTGGACCAATATATTGAATTAATTGCGTAGTGTTTTTAAATCATTGTGGATCAATAGCTGAAGAGCATAAATCTGCGATGGTTTTGTTAGTGGGATCTCACTTACAATAATAGCTAAAGAGCACAAATCTGCGATAGATTTGTTAGTGTGATCTCACTTATAAAACCTGTTTAAACATTTGTATGAACTCAAAAAAAGGAGGAGAAATATGTTTGACTATCTATTAACCGAGGAGCAGAAGGGGATTCAGAAAGAGGCTCGGGCGTTTGCAAAATGGATTCCCAAAGAGATGATTTTGGATATGGACGCCGAGAAGATTCAATTTCCTCATGAATATTTACGTGAGGCAGGGAAAAGGGGATTGCTCGGTGTTCGATTTCCTAAAGAGTACGGCGGGCGAGAGCTTAGTTGGATCGATGAAGGCCTGATTAACCAGGAAATCTCTGGGGTCAGTCATTCTCTGGCTTGTTTGTGGGGCGTTGGTGCCGGCCTGGTGGCTGACGCGGTCGTGAATTTCGGCAGCGAAGAAATGAAGCAGGAGATAGTGGTGCCAGTCGCAAAAGGGGAGCAGTATGCAGCTGAGTGTTTGACCGAACCCAGGGGAGGGTCAGATTTTTTCGGTGCGACGACAAGAGCCAGGAAAGATGGAGACGACTGGATTTTGAATGGGCAAAAACGGTTTATTGTTGGAGCAGAAGGCGCTGACTGGTTTATGGTTTATGCGGTAACAGACCCGGATGCACCGCCCCATTCGAGGCTATCGGCGTTTATGGTGCCGAGAACAGCAGGCGTCGAGACCAAATATATCTATGGCTTGATGGGAACCAGAGGCGGTGGTGCCGGCAGGGTTTTCTTCAACGATGTTCGTGTACCGGAACGTTATGTTCTCAACGGCATCAACAGGGGCTTTGAGGTTTTCATCCACATGATGGTGCCTGAGAGACTTGGGACTGCCAATACGGCCATTGGCGCTGTTCGGCCGGCCATTGAAATCGCAACGAAATACACTTCCAAAAGAAAGGCTTTTGGTACGCCGATCAAGGATTTTCAGGCCGTTGGTTTTAAGGTGGCTGATTGTGTGGCGCTGCACGATGCAGCAAATTCGCTGGTTTATACTACGACTCGGGCGATTGAATCGAAAACCGTTCATCCAAACCGAGTGCGGAGAATGGTCTCTGAAGCCAAAAAATTTGCGACAGATAGCAGTTGGGAGATTATCAACCATTGTATGCAGGTATTAGGCGGAATCGGATACACAAATGTATATCCGATAGAGAGGATCATGAGAGACATCCGCCTGGCAATGATTTGGACTGGAACCAACGAGATTATGCAGCTGGTCATTCAGAATGAGTGGTACAAAGAATACGAAAAGGTGATCTCAAAATCGGATAGACGTGACTTTGAAATGGATGCAGAAAATGCCGACCAGGACGATGAAAAGGTCTACGAATGATAATACAAAGCAGGGAGTGGAAGACAATTCGCTTGCCCACTCGAATTGATTCCGAACAGGTGCTGCTACGACCGGTTTTTCATTGAACCCCACTCCCGCAGCCCGTATATTAAGTGTTTCTGCTTTTGACACGTATCTGGACTAAGCCAGCAAGAGCAAAGGCTACGCTTGTGTCTTTGCTCTTGCACTGTATAAGAAAATGGCGTTCGCTGCGAAGTTGCTCGGAGGAAAACAGCTTTCCAAGATTATCCGTAAAAATCCGTCGAGGTTGCTACCTGAATGGCTTGTGAATGCAAATCTTGAAAAGGTTAACGCCTATGCTGACGCTATCAGCCTGATGAGTCGAAAATCACTCAATAATATTCTGAAAGGAGCAAAGATTTCGAACCTGCCGGATCGAGAAAAGCTGAAAGGGTTAGAAATGCCTACTTTGATTCTGGCATGGCATCGGGATTCAACTCATCCCATTGAATCAGCTGACACGCTAAAAGAGCTGATTCCCCACTGCGAAATGGATGTGGTCTCTGACTTTGATGGGTTCAAGCAATGGCCAGAATTGATCCGGGAGTTTGTTGGTAAACTCTCATAGTTCAGAAGAGAACCATCTTTGAGGTATCAAAAGCTGATGATGAGATCGATGCAGAGGCATCTCAAATTTCGACGGCTGTGCAGTTACTAGCAAACGGAACGACAGAACAAACAGCCAACCTGGAGGAAATTCCATCTGTCTCTCACTATAAATCGCGCTTTTCCGGGGTTATAAAAAAAACTGGATCCTACTAAATTTAGGTGACCATAAAAAAAGCGCTCTCATCATTGGCTTTCTAAAAAAATTCCTTTAGTATATTAACCAGATCGCATTAGATAGTTCTTTAACCATGCAAAAAAGGAAAATTCCATGTTGACCCGGAATCAGCTGATTGAGAAGCTTAGAAAGAATGATGTTTTACTGAACCAATACTCAGTCAAGTCTATTTCTGTTTTCGGGTCTATCGCAAGAGAAGAAGCAAAATCAAAGAGCGATATAGATTTGTTGGTTGAGTTTAATCCAGGAGCTAAGATTGGATTGATTGAATTTATCGGTTTGAAAGATGTGCTGAGTGATCTACTTGGTGTTTCGGTGGACCTGGTCACACCGGATTCGCTTCATCCAGCCATGAAAACCAATATCTTGCAAGAGGCCGTTCATGTCATCTAGGAGTTGGGAATTCAGGCTCCAGGATATGCTCGATTCCATTGGTAAAATCGAACGATATATCGAGGGGATGACATTTGAACTATTCTTAAATGATGAGAAAACAATAGATGCCGTTATCAGGCAGATAACAGTTATCGGTGAAGCCGCAACGCATATACCTGAAGAGATAATTTCTCAATCCCCCGAACTGCCTTGGCGGTCAATTCGTGGAATTCGAAATATTGTTGTCCATGAATATTTTGGAATAAATACACAAATCCTCTGGCAAACAGCTATCAAAAATCTCCCTGAACTGAAAAAGCAGTTGAAAATACTAAACGAAAAACTTCAGTCCTAATTCTTGTATCACAGAGCTTTGATTTCTTTCCATTGTGGATCACTTTGTCCCTATAATGAATTACCGGGAAAGCTCAGATAATCGCGAACCTTCCCAAGTATAATTTTTGGAATATCCTCTCGGTTTTCAACCCTGTATATCTGCACATTTTGCTGCAAAGCCATGGTTCGTTGAAAGGTCCTGGACTCAAGATTCTGGCCGATGGCAACTACGGTAATGCGATTTTCGCATTCATTGAAATACTGGACCAGGTTTTCAAGATTGGTAATCTGCATATCGGTGATCATGAAAATATCAGGAAGCCGTTTTGATTGGAAGCCCCGAATTCGTTCCAAATGCAAATGGGTACCCCCACCGAAATAGCGGCAGAGCCCATGATAGATTTTTTTCTTATCCCGCGAATAGTGCAGTATCAACTCGTCTCCGGCATCAGCGTCACTGAAATTATAGACCGCCACGCTTGCTCCTTTGCGCAAATAGGCATCTACTGCACAGGCAGCGCCCAGTACTGCGTGGGACACCTCTTTTCCCGGTTCCACCATGCTGGCAGAGGAATCAATGATCACCATGCAATTGGGAGTGCCGGGTTCATGACCGTACATTTCCCCTTCAATACGTCGCCAGGACTTGGTGAGTCCAGGCATCAGCTTACCAAAGCTTTTGAACGGATCAATATCATGGAAGGGCTGGCCGACCTCCCAGGGGATATGGTTGTGTGGATACAAGGACCCGCTCCTTTCCAGGGGGCGTTTTTGTATGGGCAACGCATAGTTTTGTGCCAGCTTCATATAATAAAGAACGTCCCCATCCAGTCCGACCCCTTTGCCAAACCCCATCTGCTTCCCCTTCTTTTTCAATGAGCTGGGAATTTCCTCTTCGATATCTTCCAGGATGGCCTTGAACTCCATGGGTGTCTCTGATTCCCGGGCCAGCTTCTGAAGACCATCTTCGATCTGTTGATCTGAATACTGATCCATGGAGTGATTATCCATTCTGTCTCTTTTTTCATCGTCTTTTTCGGGATCTTTCTGCTGGTGATCTTCCTCCAGGTTCAGGTTTTCAAAAACCAGGGCAAACCGACGCATGCTTTCGGGCCATCTGCCGCGATCCAGATACGGAATGCGGGCCAGACGAGCTGCAGCATCTTCAAATGTGTCCACTCCAAGATCCACTCCCCATATCTTCTGATACAACGCACACATGACTTCATTCAATCGGCCTTTCCTAGTGTTTCGGTAGATGTCCGGCAGTGGCGTTTTTTTCTGTCTGACACAATGGGTATCGGCGACTACATCCATGAAGCAGTCTGCCGCCTTTCGAGCCAATGTTTTGTCCTCTAGAACAGACTTGGCTTCTTTATAGATCTTCAGATGCGTATAAAAATCCCAGGGGCAATAGGTATAGTGCGAAACTGCATGATCCAGGAGCCCTTCTATAATAAGGTGGGGGGATAGGGTCTCGGCCATTTGCTCGATGAACGCCTTGGACAATACAACTTTTTTTCCTTTCATTTCCAGGCCGACACGCTCACCACTGTCTTGTATTTCAGGAGCAGGTAACTCCGGGAAATAGTGATCTTCCCTGACCTTTGGCCAAAGACGCTTTAGTAAATCATCCAGTTCCTGCATAGATACCAAGCAATCAAGATTTAATCGGATTGTTGCCCCGAATACTTAGCGAACGATTTCCAGAATTTCTTCAGGTATCCCATAAAACCAGCGTTGTCGTTTCTGGGCGGGTGTTGACGGTTTCTCACTCACAATCTTTATGCGTCCCTTGATCATGCCTGCAGCACATAAGCAGTCAACTTCACCATTGATTTTCAGTTCTCCGCCATTCAAGGCTGCTCCGGTAAAATGCCCGAGATTTCCCTGAACGACCATATGTTTGCCCGATTCAAGCCCAAACCCCATGAAATGGAGCTTACTTTGATGTCCCCGGCAATTAAACTCAAAGTACGGCTCGCTACATGTGTTAACCAATGCTGCTGTGAAAATTCCAAGGGGTCCCGTCTGTTCAGAGGCTGCTGATCCGGACAAGCCTGTCAAGGTGCAAAACTCCCTGATATCATCTGTTGTATACTGGATATCCCGGGTCAGATGACAGGATGATTCATATAACCTCCTGGCGTGCTCCATGGGCTCGTGCAGAATTTCAGGCAGCTCATCAATGCAGTTGAAATTGGATTCACGAATATTGTACATCGGCTGATCTAGAAACCGGTGTAGTCTTTGAACGGTATCCTGGTCAAGACGACTGAATTTCATCAGCAACTCATCGACAACCTGTGGATAATTACGTTCTACATGATCAAATCGACTGCGGGCGTCATGGGTGGCAGTAATTACCTTAAACGCAGAAAACGGATTCCTCCTGTTCAAGGTGCCTCCCGCCCCAGATCTTTTAAAATAATATGAAAGAGTGGATGATCCCCCTCTACCGGGTCTGTGGCTTCACCTTCTGATATGCTATAAGCCGCTGACAAGGCCTGTTTTACTCGATGAGACTGTTCCCGGTAACGTCGCATGATCTGTTGGACCGCCTTTTTTGCCAGATGGATTTCTACCGGATCGTTGCGGTATTCCTCTTCACTCTCTGCAATGTTCTGGTCCTTCCAGACAATGCGATGGGCCAGGGTAAACGGCAGCACAGCCTCCAGATGCTGCAGTCCGACGGTTTCGTCTCCCAGCAGCCAGGCAAGTGTTCTGGATAAATTGCGGGCACTTTTAGGAAAACGGTTGGAGATGCAGTTTTTCACGGCTCCGCAAAGATAGCCGGTGAAATGACATCCATCACCACAGACCTCCCCCGACCTTTTTTGGCCATAATGATGACAGAACGAAAACTCTGCGATCACCATACGCAGGAACGCCTCGAAATCTACATCAAAGGGGATTCGGCCTATTTGTTCATAAATAAGCTGTCGTTCCTCAAACGATAAACTGTGTATGTGTAACTGGGTTGACAAATATTCCCCGAATTGATCAGAGAGCGTTCCCAGTTTTTTTAGTCTCTCCTGATAAGGAATACGTTCACTGAGCACGGCTTGAAAGTCGGCTTCCAACGCCTCATTTCGAAGTAAGGTTTCCGGATTCCCATTTGTGCCCAGCAGACCGGCCAGGTTAGCGCCGGGGTGTCTGGATTCCACCATGACATCAAATCGGTCCATGAGCGGGGCAATAATCGTGTTGGTGCCCCGATCCTGGTAGTTTGCCGTTGCAAAAAGACAGTACTCTTCATTGATCACCGCATCATTGAGATATTCCCAGTTACCCCTATCCACGCCGTTTAAAATCATACTCTGCTTTGTTTCCGGCAGCCGATTGATTTCATCCACGATCTTGATAGGAAGTAAGGTAAAATGCGACCAGATCACAAATTCTTCACCCAGGTTGAGTTTACCCAGATCAGGGCGACCTATGATTTTTTCTTCAGTCTGCTCAGGATGTCCGGATACCTCTGCTCTCCAAATGGTTCCCAACGGGATGCGATGCAGCAGGGTTCCTACATATTCCACAGAAGTGGTTTTCCCCAGGCCGGGCTCGCCGATGATCAAGGCTTTTCCCTGGCTAAGGCCCACTAAAAGGCTCAACAGGAGTGCAGAATTGAACGCCTCGTCTTTAATCGTCTAGGGCAATCGCATCAAATTTTATGCCCCGGCCAGCACCTTGAGCAGATAGTCGTTATCCCACCCGGCTCTTAAACGTTTGCCTTTTATCCCTCGTTTGTCACTTCGTTCTTTTC
>Ga0233430_1002412_pt1 | contig 21752 bp, 12 predicted proteins | sample SI_118_April2016_2_FD_179883 | JGI IMG/M metagenome (GOLD analysis project Ga0233430, IMG submission 179883) | Seawater microbial communities from Saanich Inlet, British Columbia, Canada - SI_118_April2016_150_MG | ecosystem: Environmental > Aquatic > Marine > Inlet | place: Canada: British... | reverse complement strand
CGATGATCGTGTGGTCCTCCGCAGTCACCACCCGACCGGTCTTTTCGGCCGCCGCCACGATCGCCGCTTCGTCCAGCGGTTTGAGCGTCGGCACGTGCAGTACCAGCGCCGATACTCCCTCCGCCGCCAGCGTCGTTGCCGCTTCCATACAGCGCACCGTCTGCTCTCCGGTCGAAATCAGCGCTACATCCGTCCCCTCGCGCACCGCAACCCCCTTGCCGATCTCAAAGTCGTAATCCTCCGGAAAGATCACCGGATGCGGGTCGCGAGTCAGACGCATGTAGACCGGCCCATCGTACGCGTTGGCCGCCCGCATCGCCAGCCGCGTCTCCACCCCGTCCGCCGGCGCGATCACCACCATATTCGGCATCGAGCGCATCACCGCGAGATCGGCCACCTCCTGGTGGGTCTTACCGGTCTTGCCGGTCAGCAGTCCGGAATACGCCCCGGCCAACTTGACGCTCAGATTCGGCTGCGCCACCACCACCCGCAGCTGGTCCAGGTCGCGGTTGACCAGAAAACAGGCAAAACTGCTCAGCCACGGCACCAGGCCGCAGCTGGCCATGCCCGCCGCCACCCCCACCATGTTCTGCTCGGCGATCCCCATTTGCAAGAAGCGGTCCGGCCGCTCCAGCGCCACTATGTCCGCCTTGGTCGAATTCGCCAGATCCCCATCCAGCACGTAGACCCGCTCATCCTCGGCGACCAGCTCCAGCAGCGTCTCCCCGAAGGCGTCCCGCTGGGCCACCAGTCGATCGGTAATCTGCACTTTCATAAAGCCTTCTCCTGCCCGGCGAGTTCCTCCTGTGCCAGACGCAGATCTTCGTCCGTCGGCGGCTGGGCGTGCCAGTTGTAGTCGTTTTCCATATAGGAAATCCCCTTCCCCTTGACCGTGCGCGCGATGATGATCGTCGGTGTCCCGTCGCTCTCCTTCGCCTCGGTGCACGCCTCGACGATCTGGTCGAAGTCGTGGCCGTCGATCTCTAGCGTCCGCCAGCCGAATGCCTGCCAGCGGCCGACCGGATTCTCCTGCGGCGGCATCCGCTCCAGCGTTCCGTACCCACTCTCCGTGGCCCAGCCGTACTGCTGCAGCCCGTTCCAATCCAGAACCGCCGTCAGGTTACCCAGCCCGTAGCGCGCCGCCACAAAGGCCGCCTCCCAGACCTGTCCCTCCTGCGAATCCCCGTCTCCCATCAGCACCCAGGTGTGGTACGACTGCCCTTTCAACTGCGCCGCCAGCGCCATCCCGATCCCCGGCGACAGCCCCTGCCCCAGCGACCCGGTCGACATATCCAACCCGGGCAGCACCGCCATATCCGGATGCCCCTGCAGCCGCGAATCGATCGCATCGAACGTCTTCAATTCCTCAATCGGAAAATACCCCCGCATCGCCAGAACCGAGTACAGGCCGATCGACGAGTGCCCCTTGGAGAGGATGAAGCGGTCCCGGTCCGAGTCGCCTGGTTTCTGAGGATCGATATTCATAATTTCGAAGTAGAGCGATACGAGGATATCGGCGGCCGACAGCGGCCCGCCCAGATGGCCGGCGCCGGCGTGGTGCACCGACTCGACGATCAGCCGCCTCGCCTCGATTGCCAGCTGCCGGAGCTCGCGCCGCCGCTCCTCGGTGAGGTCCCGTTTGCCCATTGATCTGGTCTCCTGTGGTCAAAAATAAAGTGCCTCAATTTCCCTAAAATTAAACGGGACATTCTCCCCGAACAACACCTATCTCTCCAGCCACTTGCGCCGCCGGCCAAAATCGTGCAGAATACAGCGACATTCTGTGGAGGAAAAACAGATGAAAGCCATAGTCGTCGACGAGAACAGCCCCGACCACTCCCTGCAGTGGCAGGAGGTGCCCGAGCCCGAAATCGGCCCCGAAGAAGTCCTGGTGGACGTGCACGCCACCGCCGTCAATCGAGCCGACCTCCTGCAGCGCGCCGGCAGCTACCCCCCACCTCCCGGAGCCCCCCCCTACCTCGGTCTGGAGATGGCCGGCATCGTCGCCGCCGCGGGCGCCCAGGCGGGCGGCTGGAATCCGGGAGACCGGGTCTGCGCCCTGCTGAGCGGGGGCGGCTACGCCGAACAGGTCGCCGTCCCCCATTCCCTGCTGCTGCGCCTACCCGCAGACTGGGATTTCCCCCGCGCCGCCGCCGTTCCCGAGGTCTTCCTCACCGCCTACGTCAACCTCTTCATGGAGGGATGCCTGCAAAAAGGGGAAACCGTGCTCATCCACGGCGGCGGCAGCGGCGTCGGCACCGCCGCCGTGCAACTCGCCGCTCACGCCGGCTGTCGCGTCCTCGTCACCGCCGGCACCAGTGCCAAACTCGCCCGCTGCCTGGAGCTGGGCGCCGAGTTCGGCGCCAACTACCGCGAGCGGGACTTCGCCGATGCTATCCTCGAACAGACCGACGGCGTCGACGTTGTGCTCGACATCGCCGGCGCTACCTATCTCGAACCGAACCTCCGGCTCCTCAGGACAAAAGGACGCCTGGTCCTCATCGCCCTGTTGACCGGTCCTCGGACGGAAATCGACCTGAGCGCCGTCCTTATGAAACGACTGCGCCTGATCGGCTCCCTGCTGCGCAGTCGTCCCGTGTCCGAAAAAACCGAGATCGTTCGCGCCTTCAAAAAACAGTTCTGGTCACACCTCGAAGACGGCAGAATCCAACCGGTGATCGACACCATCCTGCCCATCACCCGGGTCGAAGAGGGCCACCAGATCCTGGAACAGAACCGCAATATAGGCAAGGTCGTCCTCACTGTACACCAGTGAGCCACCATACGCGAGTGAGTAGACCGGAAGGAGATTCCATGTCAGAACGCTATCGCGAAATCGAAGTGAGCGGCACACCCCGCGACCTCGGTCTCCAGCTCGGCGAGGCCGCCCGGGACGAAATCCGTGGATTCGCCGCCGTCGCCATGGAGCGCGTCCAAAAGACCATCGCCATATCTCCAGAAGCCGCCCTTGACCAGGCGCGCGCCTGCATTCCCCTGGTCGCCGCCTACGCCTCCGACATGCTCGCCGAGTTGGAGGGCGTCGCCGAGAGTTCCGGCGTATCCCTCGACGAGCTGATGCTCCTCCAGATCCGCAACCAGTTGCGCGACGAATCCGGCTGCACCGCCTTCTCGCTGGATCCGTCGATCACCGCCGGCAACCATTCCATCGTCGCCCAGAACTGGGACAACGACCCGGTTCTCGACCCGTTCACCGTCGTCCTCACTCGCCGCCCCGAGGGGAAACCGGCGATCATGGACCTCACCCAGGCCGGCCTCATCGCCTATATCGGCCTCAACGACCGCGGTATCGGCCTGTGCATGAACACCCTACCTGCGCCGAGTCGGCCGCTGGGCGTGCCCCACTACTTCACCGTGCGCGCCATCTACGAGAGCGACAGCCTCGAGCAGGCGGCCGACGCCGTCGGCCGCGCCGAGCGCGCCATCCCCGCCAACATCCTGCTCGCCACGCCGCAGGGGCCGGCCGACCTGGAGGTGACCGTCGACGACGTCCACATCCTGCGCGATCCGGGCACCGGCATCGTCACCCACACCAATCACTGTCTGCACCCGGACCTGGTTCCGATCAACGAGGACTTTCCCGAGCTGATCGAATCGCATCCCCGCAAGCGGCGAATCGACGCGCTTCTGGTCGATGCGCCCCGACCGCTGCAGCTAGAAGATCTCCAGAACGCCCTCCGCGACCACAACGGCGAGCCCCGCTCCATCTGCCGCCACGCCAACGACCATCCCGAAACCGGCTTCTGGGTCAGCGTCTTCTCGGTGATCATCGAGGCGAATACTCAACGCATGCACGTCAGTCGCGGCAACCCCTGCGAAAACGACTACCAGACCTATACCCTCAACTGAGGAGGAAGTAATGGGCATCCTGCACGGCACCGTCGTCGACGCCGCCACCGGCGAACAGCTGGACGCCAAAGTCCACGTCCTCACCTCTACGGGCAACTTCGCCCACCCCTCCGGTTCCCTGCTCAAGCGCGGCCCGGGCACCCCCTTCTTCTTCACCGACGGCCAGTTCCAGGTCAACGCCTCCAGGGGACGCGCCGACGTCCTGGTGGAACGCGGCACCGAGTACGAGCCGGCCCGTTTCATCGTCCAGGTGCCGTCCAAGGGGAGCGTCGATGTCGAAATCCCCCTGAACCGCTGGTACTACCCCCAGGAGAGCAACTGGTACCCGGGCAATACCCACATCCACTACGACGAAAAGGAAAACCGCCCCGATGACCGCATGGCCATCGACTGCAGCGTCGAGGGCTACAGCATCACCTGCCTCAGCGTCCTCGACCGCCGCCAGCTCCCCTACGCCAGCAACAAGTACCCCATCGGCGTCATGAACGAGTTCACCACCGCCCACCACGTCCTCGACATCGGCGAGGAGAACCGCCACTACGGCGAGCGCTCCCCCTGGGGTATGGGCTACGGCCACGTCATGTTCCTCAACATCCGCAACCTCGTCCAGCCGGTCAGCCGCGGCCACACCCTCTCCGGCCAATTCGACCCGGACTATCCCCCCCTCTGCTTCTGCTGCGACGACACCCGCGACCAGGGCGGCATCGTCATCTGGTGCCACAACGGCAAGGGGATGGAGGCGCCCGTGGCCGCCGCCCTGGGCAAGCTCGACGCCTTCAACCTCTTCGACCCGTTCTGGGCCGACCCGGAGTACGAGATCTGGTATCACCTCCTCAACTGCGGCATCGACCTGCCCGCCTCCACCGGCACCGACTGGTTCGTCTGCTCCAACAACCGGGTCTACATCAACACCAGCGCCGAGTTTTCCTACGCCAGCTGGATCGACGGCATGAAGGCCGGCCGCACCTTCATCACCAACGGCCCGGCTCTCGATCTCAAACTGAACGACCAGCCGCTGGGAAGCACCGTCGAACTCACAGGAGGAGGCGAACTGGAGGCGGAGGTGACTTTCCATTCCCACTACCCGGTCGAACGCCTCGAACTGATCGTCGACGGCCAGCCAATCCAGGATTGGGAGTGGCCCGAGGGCAGGCGCGAAGGAGAAATCCGCCACCCGCTCCACATCGAGCGCGACGGCTGGATCGCCGCCCGCCTGTGGGGGGACGCCCGCGACAGCTTCGGACACTCTATCTACGCCCACACCAGCCCGGTCTACTTCCGCTGCGGTGCCCCTCCGCTGGCCCGCCCGGACGCCGCCCGCTACTTCCTCTCTTCCATCGACGAATCCCTCAAGTGGATCGATACCTGGGGCCGCTACAACAACGACGAACAGCGTCGAGAGGTAAAAGATCTCTTTCACCGCGCCCGCAAGGTCTACGCCGGGTTGGCCGAGTAGGGAATCGCACCCTCCGGTAAGACGATTACAGAGAATTGTTGCGAGTTGTTGCGAATTAGCTTTGCGACAATATCTCTTAGCAATCTCTGTAACCATCCTTTGGCAGGAAAAAGCAAACGCGAAAAGCATAGATAGAGGACGGTATATATTTATTTTATAGATATTTAGACAACATTTTCTTCTATTCTTTACCGATGTATTTACTTGACTATAATTACTTCTGTAACATATTATTATGGAGGTTTGGGACGGTTATTCCCTCCATAAATGCCTCCTACCCCGCAAGGAATCGATGAGCCGGTATCGAACCATCGTACGGATACTGTCGTTCGCGGCACTGGTATTTCTCCTCAAACTACCCGTGTGGGCCGTGGAGATCTATACCATAGGAGGAGAGGAAAGAGCCTGGAATGCGTTCGGCACCACTCCCGGTGGGGTCGTCGCCTTCGTCGACAGACTCGAAGACGTCCGGGATGCCGACGGCACGCGCATCTTTCCCGAGCAGTACGATTCCCTGCAGCACTGGATCATGCCCCTCCGGCTCACGCCGACCTTCAACATCTCGCGCGACGTGCTCGCACGCGGCGGCGGCATAGACGTGCCCACTCTCTCCAGCAGTGACAAGGATCCGGAGCAGTTGGAAGGCACGCTCAACGGCGACCACAAGGTCGCCTTCGACCGCAAGTTCGTCGCCGGCCGCATCGTGCGCAACAACGGCATCATCATCCGCATCGACCTCGGCGCCCGCTTTGGAATGAACCGCATCCTGTTCTATCCCCGGATGACCGAGCAATTCTCCTTTGTAGGCGATTTTCTGCGCGGCTACGAGCTCTTCCTCAACGATGGCCAGCCGCAGAATCTCTTTGCCAGCGGCCAGCCGATCTTCACCTCCCCCGTGCTGCGCGAACCGGACAACCGCCAGGCTCGGGTCGACGTCGAAATCGATCCCCAATTCGTCCGCTACCTCGAACTCAAATCGATTTCCACCCTGGGATTCGAGATCGATGAGATCGAAATCTACGGCCGGGGATTCGTGCCCACCGCCAGCTACGTGTCGAATGTATTGGACCTGGGCGAAGAGGTCGTCTGGGGAGAGATCGACTGGACCGAGTTGATAACCGGAAATGCAGAGGCATCAAAGCTCGAGGTCAGAGTGCGCAGCGGTCTGGACGACACACCCGATATCTACTACCGGGCCGTGTCGGTAGAAGGCCGGACCGAATTCGTCACCACCGACCGCAACGGCGACCTGCTGACCCGGGCGGTCTACGAAAACGACCTGCTCGAAAATGAGCGCGGGCCGATCAGGGGCGACGCCGCCAACTGGAGCCAGTGGCAGCTCATCGGCAATGGCGACGACCTGAACCTGCCTGCGCCGCGCCGCTACTTCCAGTTCAGCATCGACTTTGCCAATAGCGACCTGGACGCCAGCCGCGCCGTTGCCGATCTCGGCTTCCAGTTCGATCGCCCGCCGGTTGATCGGATCGTCGCCGAAATCGCTCCTCCCCTGACCAAAGTCGGGGAGCAGACTACCTTCACCTACGTCGCCCGCATCGACAACAACACCAACCGACCGGGCTTCGAGCGCTTCGAGGTAGAGACTCCCGCCCGCGTGGCCGCTATCCATTCAGTCGAAATCTTCGACGCGGAAGGGGCTCGGGTCGACCGCGCCGAATTCGCCGACGGACAGGTGGGAGACCAGATCGGCGCATTCTCGATAGAGGCGGTGGAAGACGACCATTTTACCCTGGGAATTCCCCGGATGAACGTCGACGGTTCCCGGTTGAAGATCACCTTCGACGCGGCCGTATTCCGCTACGGCACCCGCTTTCAGGGACGGGCGTTCGCCGATGCGGAAACGCTCATTCCCCTGCAGAGCGAAGGGGGTGATGCCACGCCCGAGCTCAACACCGATGAACTCCTGGTGCGCGTCTCGGTCGGTTCCAAGGTGACCGGCCCTCTGGATATTCATCCGGCGGTTTTCACCCCGAATGAAGACGGTATCAACGATGATACCGAAATCAGCTACACAGTGCTGCACCTGCTCGAGCCGTCGCCGGCCGTAGTCGACATCTACGACCTGAGCGGAAGAGTGGTGCGAAAACTCAGCGCCGCCAGCGTGCAAAACGGCCGCATCCCGCTGCGCTGGGACGGCCGTGACGATGCCGGCGGACTCCTGCCTCCGGGCATCTACCTCGTGCAGGTCGAAATCCGCTCGGACAGCAGCACCGAACACCGAGTCGGCAGCGTGACCCTGGTCTATTGAAGATTTTCAAGTAGGGAGGATATACTTGAATACTGGACGTCTGATATCGATTCTCATAGCGCTCTGGCTGGTCGGCTGGACGCAGCTTTCCTATGCCCAGGACACCGGCACCCGAATGGGTGCGGTGAAGCGAGGCGGCAAGGTCGACTTCTCCCCGCAGGGTCCCGGCGTGCTGTTCGACGCCCTCGATCCGGCGGTGCGCAAGTGGTACGTTCCCCAGGAGCTCTTCAACGAATATCGCTGGAACCAGTGGCAGTACACCAACTACGCCCGCAATCGCTTCCAGCGCTACGTGAGCACCGTGCAAGAGGGGGACTACTTTTACGACATTTACGGCAACTTCGTAACCCGCGGCTGGCTGGTCTACGACTGGCAGCAGGACCGCCCGCAGCAGTTTGGCAGCAGCATTCTCAAAACCAACCGCTACAACACCTGGTTCAACAAGGTGATCATCGCCTCCGACAGCAAGGGGCAGTATCACTACAGCCTCACCATCGGCGACGAAATCCGCACCACCCTGACGCCGATGACCTTTTCAAAACCCGGTTTCAACGGCATCCAGTGGGATTTTGCCGCCGATAAGTATCTCGGCACTATGCTGCTGGCGCGGCCCAGCCGACCGGGCATCGCCACCGGCCTCGATATCCCCGATCAAAAGACCAGCGTCACCAATCTGCTGGCGGGAAGAGGCGTCGCTTACGTGGGCGACTTCATCCAGGTCGGAGCGACCTACGTGACCGCCTTCCAGACGCAAACGCTGCTGGAGGACTTCTCCGGCAACCCCTTCTCGGGCGGCTCCCTGACCACCGACCAGAACGCCCTGCCCATCTCCACTATCGTCATCCGCCTGTCGGATGATTCCCCTCAGGACGGCGTCGGAGGCGCGGCTCTCTTCGACGACGAGATCATCATAAAGGATATCGACGGCAATGTCGTGAAGGGAAGCTCTGTCGGCTTCGAACCGATCCGCGAGGGCGGTTTCCAGCGAGTCGGCTTTCGCGCCGCCGACGGGGATGAGCGCATAACCCTGACCTACGACTTCACCGACCCCGGCTATCTCGGTCCCGATCCCTCGGTCATCGACGAAGTCTCCTTCGAGCTGGTGATCTCCAACGACTACAGGGTCGAAATCACCTCCGACCGCCAGACCAACAAAGACACGCAGCCGGTCTTCCTCCTGGTCGAAAGGGCCGAAGGCAATATCCGCGACAACTCCAACCAGCGCCTGTTGAAATTCGCCTACGGCCTGCCCACCGCCAACGTGATTTTTGGCTTCACCCTGGAGGCCCAGAAAGTCTGGGGTTTCGACTTCTACGGCGAGTACGACTTCAACAGGCAGTACCGACAGTACCCCAACACCAACCTGACCGATCACGAAACCGCGATCAAAGAGGCGAATGCCTGGATGTTCAACCTGTCGCGCGTGACCTTTCCATGGTTCGCCTTCGCCGAAGGCTACAGCATGGACGACGCCTACTCCACCCGCACCTTCCTGGCCGGCACGCTGCAGCAGGATGAAATCGACTACGAAAACGACATCTCCTACGTATACGAATTCGTCGAGGACAATGACGATCAGGATCGGCGCCCCGACTGGAACCGCTTCGGACAACCGCTGGTCGACAACGCCGTTTTTCCCGGTTATGACGAAAACAACGACTTCATCTCCGACTTCAACCAGAACGACACAGAAGACCGGCAGAATTTCGTCCCCGACTACGAGGAGCCCTTTCTGCGCTACCACGCCGACCGGCCCGAGTTCCTCTTCGGCGTCGACATGAACAACAACGGCTGGATCGATCGCTTCGAAAACGACGAAGAGCCCGACTACCCCTATGGCCGCGACCACCGCGGCTACAACCTCTACGGCGGCGTTTTTATCACCCCTGAGGCCAAACTGATCCTGGGCCGGCTCGACGAAAAGCTGATCTCCGGAGATGGCCAGAATAAAAGCACCTACCTGCTCCTCACCTACGAAAAAGACTTCGCCAACCTCGGCCGGATGCGCTTCTACGAAAATCTCCGCCTGGTGGAAGACGATATCGCCAACAATCTCTTCCAGTGGATCCAGCCGGCCAATTCTCGAGGCACCCAGCAGCGCATATTCGACCCTCTGTCGGCGCCCGACACCTGGATCAACACCTCCTACGCGCAGCTCGACTTCCGTCGCATCGACAATCTGAACGTCGTCAACAAGCTCAAATTCGAGTTCTACGATCAGCGCCAGAAGCAGACCGATCTGCGCTCCGTTTCCAGCTTCCTGGGCCTCATCAACAAAGCCGACTACACCTTCCAACTCGGCCGTTTCGAGATCGAACCCCGGGTCAAGAGCGAGTTCGTGCGCGCACGCCCCTCCCGCAAACGGGATCCGGCGCAACGCGAGTTGACCGAGACCTTCTTCCTCATCAGCCGCTTCCCGCTGCTCCGCTACACCCTCATCGAACTAGGGCTGGAACTCTCCCACTTTGAGCAGTTCCGCGATGACAAAGACGGCGTGCCGTTGAGTCGCGAACTCGCTCCCGATTCGAACAGTCGCATATTCGCCATTCAGTTCAGCAACGCATCCGATTACCTGGGTTACAAGCTGCATCTGCAAACCGGCTTCCGTCTGCAGAAAGAGAACTTCGAAAACCTTCCCGACAGAACCACCAGCACGATCTTCATGACCGCTTACGCAGGATTGGGACAGTAAAACGCAAAAAATGAATTCAGTGGATTAATTAATCCTCTAACATCTTTCATAAAAGGAGGTAGAGATTCATCGTAGCGCCCCATTAACATCGATCCATTCATCCTCATCAAGGAGATTGCAGTAATGAAAAGAACGATCTTAGCCGTTCTGCTCATCACTCTGGTGGCCGTCGGCAGCGCTTTTGGCCACCAGGGCGAGATGGCATTCATGTTCCAGTTCCCGGACAACCTGGTCCCCGAACTGGACGGCGACATGTCGGATTGGGACATCGTCTCCGATGTCTACAAGATCAAGGGCGAAACCATGTTCAACCAGTTTGGCGCGCCCATGGATCTGAGCGACTTCAACGCCTGGCTCGTCTGGGCCTATAATATCACGGAGAACAAGGCGTATTTCGGAGCCTGGATCGCCGACGATGCGATCAACAACACCGAAAAGTGGTCGACGACCACCGACTGGGATCACACCGGCGGCAAATTCCGCGGCTTCGACCAGGGCGACGAATTCGAAGCCCGCTGGGCGAGCGCCCAGGCGCAGCGCTACGACCTGGCTGCCCCGACCTTCAGCTCTTCGGGATATTACACCCGCATCATCACCGGCACCAAAGCCTGGGCCGGAGAATCTCCCTACCTGGAGTGGGGCGGCCAGTATCTGCGCGGCGCTCCCGACACCTTCGAGCCGGCCGAGATGTTCGGCGAGTTCTCCATCGTGCCTTTCGACGACATCCATCCCGACGGCCCGGATGCCAGCATCATGCACCAGTTCCAGGAAGGCGAGATCGTCGGTATCGAGGTCAACTGGGGTGACAAGGATGCAGATCCCGGTTCCTATGACGATGCGTACTGGTCCGGTTTTGGCGGAGAAGGAGCCTCCGCAGACGCCGACAAATTTGGCGACTACCTGCTGGCGCCGGTCGAGACCGGTCTGCCGACAGCGGTCGAGGCCAGCACCTGGGGCCATGTCAAGGCCAGCTTCAAGTAAAAAAAGCGCCGGTTTACAGCACCTCACACTGGAATCCAGAGTTCCGATGATTTCCCGCGTGAGGAGTCTTAACCGCGCATGAGTAGAGCAGCGGGCGGGGTTCGCGGGCGACTGTGGACCCCGCCTGTTCGTAGAAGCCATCCTAAAAATAGGCTTCTCAGGCAAAGGAGGTTTCGGTGAAACCGGTTCGGGTATTTTTCCTGGTATTGATAGCGGCGCTGGCGGTTCGCGGCGAGGCGCGTCAAATCTACCAGCTGGGAGGGGTGGATGGGGTTTCATGGAGCGCCGTCGGCGCCCTGAAATTCATCGATACGGAGACGGTGCCGGACGGCATACAGCCCCTCGAAACCGAAATCAGCACCAACCTGATCCCCTCCATGCAGGAGCGAAATGGCGGCATGACCAGCCTGGTGGGCCAGTATACCCTGCCGATCAACTGGAAAGTCGACGGCGTTCTGATAGTAGATGGGGACCCGACCACCGCCTTCGTGCATCCCCCTCGCATCAATTTTTTCGCCACCAGCAGCGGTGTCCCCTTCTATACTTTTCCCATGTTTTTCGATCTCGGGGCCCCGTTTCCGGTCGAGCGCATCCGCTTCAGCACCCGCAGCGAGTTTCCCGGGCGCAAGATCCGCCAGTATAGACTCTACACCAACGACGGCGACGAAGAGAGCAGGAACGATAAGGGGAATCTCATCTGGAGCCTGGTGCGCGATGAAACGGACAACCTCAACGCAGTCGTCGAGCTGAATATCGAACCCCGTCTCGTCCGCCACCTCTATCTCTACCCTGTGCCGGCGGGAGATACCTGGGAGGTGGCCGAGTTCGAGGTCTACGGCAGGGGATTCGCCCCACGCGCGACCTTCCTCTCAAACCCGATCGACATGCAACAGGCTTCCAGTCTGGGACGCATCTGGTGGCGTGGAGACCTCGATCCGGACGCCAAGATACTGATCCAGACCCGCAGCGGCGACGACGATCAACCCGAGATCTACTGGCGCAAAACAGGCGTCGGCGACGAAGAAATCCCCTTCGGGACAAACGGCCGGCCGATGACCCGCGCCCAATACGAGGGCATGCCCCTGAATCTACAGGGGAAGATCACCCAGGATCTGGAGAACTGGAGCGTCTGGCAGACCTACGAATACGCAGATGGGCAGGAGGGCACGCGCATCCTTTCCCCCTCCCCTCGCCGCTATCTGCAGCTGCGCGCCGACTTCTTCTCCAGCGGCTTCCAGGGCGGACAGCTCGATTCTCTGTTCTTCGAATATTCGCAGTCGCCCGTGATCAATGCGGCGATCGGCGAGATCTACCCGAACTCTGTAAAACCGGCCGAACCGGTTAGCTTCACCTATTTGGTGAGGACGCGCCTGGATCCGGGACAAAATGGCTTTAATTCACTGGAAGTGCGCACCCCGGCCCGCTTGGAAGAGGTCCACGCCGTGCGCATCGATCGGGAAGAGGTCGATTTTTCTCTGGAATTCGACCCCGCCGATCCCCATCGCTTTTCCGTCACGTTCCCCCGCATCAATCGCGATCAGACCCTCCTCGAAGTCGATTTCGATGCGCGCGTCTTTGTCTACGGCACATCGTTCAGCGGCTCGGTAGTAGATGTCGATCTAGGCGAAGTGCCCCAGGAAGTGACGCCGGGCGATGCCGTGGCCGAAATCCCGAGTGACGCCCTGATAGTGCGCACCGCATTTCAGGGGAACCTCCTCAGCCCCGTGGAAACTGCTCCCAATCCGTTTTCTCCCAACAGCGACGGCATCAACGACCGGATGCAGATATCCTACTCTCTGCTGCGTCTGACGGATGCGACTCCCATCGAAGCTGAAATCTACAATCTGGCCGGACAGCGAGTGCGCAGCTTGAGCCCCGAAGCCGGTGCCAGCGCCCTCTACCAGCTCGTCTGGGACGGCAGAGACGACGACGGAAAAATGGCCGCTCCGGGGCTGTATATCCTCCGCATAGCAGTGGAAGCAGACGGCGGTGTGGAGGAACAACTAAAGCAAATTGCCCTGGTTTATTGAGCACTGTATAACCAGATCTCTATCTTTCCACAACTCGAATATTGGCAAACATACCTTGTAAAACGATCCAGCGACTTTATGACCAGAGCGGCGCTGAACAGTAGACACTTATTTCTCCTGACACTCTTCCTGGTGATCGGCTGTGCTCGGGAACGAGAAGAACCCCGTGCGCTTCCGGCCGATATCGTAGCAAAAATCGATTCTGCGACCGTAACCATCGATCAGCTGCGCTCCTTCGTCATCGGTCTGCCGCCGGGTCTGCTTGCCAACGAACGGGAAGACGAAGCGGCGCGCACCAAATATCTGCGCAGCCTGCTGGCCAGACACCTGCTCTCTATCGAAGCCAGAGAGCGCCAGCTCGACCAGTTGCCGGAGCTGCGGACGAAACTCATGGAGCGCTGGCGTCAGCACATCGTCACTATCTACCGCCAGCAGGCTCTGGCTTCCGAGGTGCGGATCTCCGAAGAAGATATTCGCACCTATTTCGAGCAGAGCGGCCTCGACCGCCAGCGCCAGTTTGCCGGCATCCTGGTCGCCGACGAGTCGCTTGCGCAAAAGATAAAAGCACAGCTTGAGGCGGGCGGGGATTTCGCCGAACTGGCCGCCGCACACACCATCGACCAGCGTTCCGCCGACCGGGGCGGCTTGCTGGGCTATATCGATATCGAACAGGCTTACAGCCTGCGGATCCCGGCAGAGATCTTTCGCTCCCTGCCGATCGGGGATATATCCCCCGTACTGCCTATGGGCGAGAACTACCAGATCGTCCGCTTCCTCCACGACCGGCCGGTTGCCCTCGACGAAAAACGCCAGCAGATCCGCGACCTGCTCTACGAACGGGGCCTCGCGGATGCGGAGGAGCGGGAAATCCGCAGACTGGAGCGCAAATTGGAGTTCCGCCTGGTGCCCGAAGGCGTGGCACTCCTGCAGGACAAGGCCTCTCTCCACACCCGGGTGCGACGCCAACATCTGTCCCCTCAGGAGAGCGTGCAGCCGCTGTTCACCTACAAGGGAGGGCAGGTGACCCTGGGTGACTATCTCGACCTGCTCTGGAAAGACATGCGCGCCCTGTCCGGCTGGGGGACTAAGGATACCGGGGAAATCCTGGAGGCATCCGGCGCTCTGGTCCTGGGCAAAATGATGCTGTTCGAAGCGGCGCGGCGCGGCGGGATTACCGAGCGTCCCGAAGAGCAGCGCTGGTTGGCGGAAATCCGCGAAGAGCTGATGATCACCCAACTGCGCCAGCAGGAAGTGATCTCCAATGCCGAAGTCAGCCGCGAGGAAGCCGAGGATTTCTACGACGACCACGAAGAGATCTTCCGCGAGGAAACCCAGTACATCTTCGTCGAACTGCTGGTCGAAACCGAGGCAGAGGCGACCGCTCACCGCAGCGCCCTCGAACGGGGCGAGACAATCTCCTCCCTCGCCCAGCAGTTCACCGTGCGTCCCGGTATGCGAGAAGAGGCCGGCATGACGCACATGGGCGCCTACGAGCGCATAACGCAGCCGCTGCTCTACGAGGCGGTGCGTCGAGCCGAACGGGATGAGATCGTCGGCCCGCTGCGCGTAAAAGACGGCTATTGCCTCTTCAAGCTACTCGATCGCCAGGAGGGCAAGCTGAAGCCGTTCCTCGAGGTCGAGGCCAGAGCCCGCGCCCTGGTGCGCGCCCAGAAGAAAGAGCGTCTCTTTGAAGAATGGATAGACGCTCTGCTGGAAAAATACGACGATCGCATCTCCATATCCGACCAGGCGCTGGTGACGGCTCTGCCGGACACCCTCCTGCAGCGCCTGACAGATCGACTCTCCACCGAGAACGACCAATGAAAAAAACGGCCGCACACACCGCCGAGACGAACCTCATGAAACGCACCCTGACGCTGGGATCGATCCTCTGCCTGCTGTTGCCGACCGCTGTCGAGACCGCCTGGGGACAATCGACCGGTTACCGCCTGCGCACCGATCGCGTGGAAATCCAGACCCGTTCGCACTGGCAAACCTGGTCTTTCCCCGGCGACATGGTGGACATCTCGAACGCCGGTTCGATACAGTCGAAATTCGTCGAATCCCCCCAGAATGCAGCGCGCAACGTAGCCGACTTTACCTACGAAATCGCCGGCAACTTGCGCGACCAGTACGACAATTCGTTCACCGCTGAAGACAACAAGCTCATGGCTCGCGGGGGCGTCAAAAAAGTCGGTTCCCGTCCATCGCAGGCCCCGCTGATTCTGGACGGAGATCCACTCACGTTCTGGGAACCGAGTTTCGACGACCCGAGTCAGAATTGGGTGCTCGAGATCGACCTCGGTCGCCTGGTATCGGCAACCAGAATCGTTCTGCATTTCGCCGACGACGGAGATCCCTTCCTGCAGTTCAGGCTGCACGCCGCCGCCGGCCAGAATCCGTTTGGAACCTCCGATCGCAGCGGCGCGCTCGACTACGTCCTGGTCGGCGGCACCACCCAGCCCAACCGGGAGCAGCGGGAGTTCGAGTTCGACCTGGAACCCCTCGACAGCTATGCCGAAGAATGGACCGGACGCGCGGTGCAGTACGTGCGCATCGCCGTGACCGCCTCCCGCCTCAACCGGGCCGAACAGATCTCCGAACTCGATTATCAGGCACTCGCAGTGGCCGACCGAGGTGCCGTGGAGTACATCTGGGAGATCGCTGGTGAAGAGCGGCTGGTAACGCCCGAAGAACATGCGGCGCTACCGGCGGAGCAGCGGGGAGAGATCCGCCACTACCGCCGCGAACGCCCCCGCCTCGCCGACTTGGAAGTCTGGACGGTGGGACGGAATATCTCCATGGGGCTCATCGAACGAGGCGGCAGTCTCCACGACGTCAATCCCAATTCTTCTCCCGAGTTGGCGTTCGACGGCAATATCCGCACCGAGTGGTCCGGCGTCGTCTACGATATCGTCGGCGAAACCGCCGAATGGGGACTCCTCAACGTCGATCTGGGGGCGCACTTCCGGCTCGACGCCGTGCGCTTCATCACCCGCATCGGCGGCAGATCTCTATACGGCTATCTGCTCCGCGGCTCGGACGGCTCCCGGGCTCCAGACGGCAGCTTCATCTGGGAGGAACTGAGCAGCCAGGACCGGCAGTTGAATCAGGGCACGCGGCAGTTCGAAGACCGCTTCGAATCCCGCTCCATGCGCTTTCTGGAATTCCGCAACCTGGACATCGCCCGGCGCACCAAGGCCCATCTAGGCCACCGAATATCGAGCCATGTAGCCGAACTCCAGGTCTTCGCCAACGGCTACCTGCCCCTTCTCGAAATGACCTCTGATCTGATCGATCTGGGTGCCGCCAAAAACCTGACGACCATTACCTGGGAAGCGGATACCCCCCCGGGCACGGCGGTGGAAATCAGCACCCGGACGGGAGACGATCTGCGCGAAATCAAGCATTTTTTCAAGAAGGATGGCAGCAAGGTGGCCAACGAAGAGGAATACAACAAGCTGCCGACTTTCTTCCAGGGCGACGTAACCGTCGAGGTCAAACCAGGCAATGGGTGGAGCAGTTGGAGTCAGGCCTATTCCGAGCAGGGAGAAATCATCCGCTCCCCCAGCCCCCGGCGTTATATGATGATCCAGGCCCGCCTGCTCAGCCAGGATCCCGATGCCGTCGCCAGCCTCAAGTCCATCCACGTGCACTTCACTCCTCCCCTCGCCGAAAGCATTCTGGGCGAGATCGAGCCCAAGCGAGAAGTGGCGATCGGCGAACCGATCGACTTCGAGCTCTACCTGGATCCATCCTTCATTGTCCAGAACCCGGGCTTCGACCGGATTCGCATCATCGCCCCCTCCAGGAGCGCGGTGAGCCTGAAAGAGATTTTTCTGGGCACGGAAGATGAGCTCGAAACCGGAACGGCCGATCGTTTCACCAGGACCGAGCCGGGCAAGTACGAAAACGGAGAGGGGCAGCTGCTGGAGACAACCGGCGAGGCTACCGATACGCTCCATCTCGAGTTGCCCCAGCTCATGCGCCGGGGACGGACGGACGTGGTGCGCGTCTCCTTCACCTCCAGGATCTTTCAGAGTGGCTCGACCTTTCAGGTGGCGGTCGGCAACTCCGAACAGCCCGATAACTGGCAGATGGTCGATCCGGGAGATGTGGTGAGCGATGCCTTGGGAACAGGTGAGGGCCTGACCGTGCTGACCCCGCTGGGCCAGCGCACCGTGAAGATAATCGGCAATCCCGGAATGCTGACCCCAAATGGCGATCAGGTGAACGACCAGATCACCTTCGAGTTCGCCATCCTCAAGGTCAACACCGAACGGCCGGTACAAGTGTCCCTCTTCGACCTGGGAGGGCGCCGAGTGCGCCTGCTCAGCGAAACCCGCCCCCTGGCCAACGGCCTCTATCGCATCTCCTGGGACGGCAGCGACGAAAACGGTGACCTGGTCCCCCCCGGTCTGTATCTGGCCCGCATTGGCGTCGCCAGCGACGGCGAGGAGAAAGACCGCATCCAGCAGCTCGTGGGGGTCGCCTACTGACTGGCGGCGGAGTCACGATAAACAGAAAGGCGGTCCCGGTTCTTCGGGACCGCCTTTTTGTTTATTACTGCAACACCCAAATCGCTCCTTTGAGCGGATCGGCACCGGACCCTATCCAAAATTCACCCGGAAGCCAACCGCTCCATCAACTCCTCCACCTCCTGCTCCTTCTCCGGGCTCCTCTTCGTCAGGAACCCCTCTCCAAAGTAGATCAGAAAGGCGACCACCATCTCCCCGCCGGTGTAGATGACGAAGCTATCCGGGTAAAAATACTTCAGAACGGCGAAAGTCAGAATCCCCCCAACGAGAGCCCCGATGGCCCCCCGGGCCGTGGTCCGCTTCCAGAGCATGCCGAACATCAGCGGAATGGCCACCGGTGGTAGGATCGCCCCGAACAGATTCACCGTCAGCGAGAACACCTTCTCCGCCCCTTCACTCAGGGTCACGCCAATGGCGGTGGCCAGGACCGCCCCTCCGAATACCACCGTGGCCAGCATTCCAACCCGGGCCAGCTTACTATCATCTGCCCCCTTCCCGAAGTTACGCTGGTACAGATCTTTGGTAAAAACCGCAGCCAGGGCGTTGATATCGCTGTCGATCATCGACATGGTGGCGGCAAACATCGAGCAGACCAGCAGACCGATCAGTCCCGGTCCCAGCCCGCTCAGCACCTCTCTGGCCACCAGCACATAGGTGTGTTGCGGATCGAAACCGGCCAGCGGCAGCAGCGTGGCCGGATCGAACAACTCCGGCAACATCAGCGGAGCCGCCCAGGCGGGCAGAAAAATGGCTATCGGATAGAGCAGATACAGAAACCCCGAGAGCAATGCCGTCTTTCGGGTATCCGCGGAGTTTCCCACCGCGATAAAGCGCTGGGCCAGCCCCCAGGTGGCACCGTTGTAGCTCATGATGATGATCAGCAGGTAGACGAGCCAAAAATCGATACTGATCCCCGCCTCCGGATTGAACAGCGAGTAGCGCTCCGCGGGCAACTGCTCCCACAGCCCCGTCCATCCCCCGACGCGCGACAGGACGATCGTCACCACGAACAGACTCAGCACCAACTGCACCACGAACTGCACCAGATCGGTGAGCACCGTCGCCCACAGACCACCGATCAGCACATAGAGGATGGTAATGACGCCCGCTCCCACGATGATCGGTATCAGCTCCCAGCCGGTGCAGACCTGGACCACGATGGCGATGGCGTAGAGCTTGATCCCCAGGTCGATGAATTTCACGCCGATCCCCGAAATCGCCACCAACGCCCGCACCGCATTGCTGTACCGGGCTTCCAGGTACTCGACCGGAGTCAGCACCTTCAGGCGCGCCCAGCGCGGCGCCCACGCCACGCAGCCGATCATCAGGGCGATGAAACAGGGAAGCGAGAACAGCGTCCACATGCTCAGCCCGGCGGTCACCGCCCGACCGGCGAAACCGACGAAAACCACGGCACTGTATCCCGAGACGTGGTGCGATATCGCCGCCATCCACCAGGGCAATTGGTGACCGGCGGCAAAATACTGATCGACGCTGTTGGCCTTCTTCTGGGCGAGCCGCCCCAGCCAGATCATCATCAGTCCGTACATGAAAATGACGACATAGTCCGGAGTTGAAAACATGGGTCTCCTCTTATCGACAGAAGGGGGAAACTTTGATGTTCGGATGCTCTGCAGAGTCAGACGAGAAATTTACTGCACCGGGAAGGCCCCATCAACCTGCTACCCTATCTGGTTAGTGTCACTTTTGCGGTGTCCCGATGAGCACCCGCCTCGAACTCCACCAGATAGATGCCGCTGGAAACCGGATCTCCCTTCCCGTTGCGAGCATCCCACTCCACACTGTGATAGCCAGCTGTGCGTCTTCCCTCCCCCAGCGACCGCACGAGCTGCCCCTTGAGATCGTAGATTTCCACCTTCACCAGAGAATCCATCCCTAAACTGTAGCGCAATAAGACGGTGCTGTTGAAGGGATTCGGATAGGGGGGTTCCAAGCCAAAAATCGCCGGGCGTGCATCTTCAGGAGAGTTAATCGCGGTAGGTGCCTCCCGATTCAGGGTGACGATATCATCGTAAACCCGTCGTTCGCTGCCCAGATAGGTTCCATCTGCCGCCAGCATAGGGAAAATATAGACCGGCTTGAGAACCGCCTGCCAGCTCCCCTTTTCACCGGGCAAGACGTCCACTTCCAGGTGGCCGTAATGCTTGCCGCCGTCGACCAGAACGCCGTCTCGCCAGATCTCGGGTGCATCGCTGTGAGCGAGAAATTTCTGATGCGGATTCTCCAGGCCTTCCTGGGGAGGACGCAGGCCGTCACCGCCGATCCCCACATCGAGAAAGTGGATGGAGTGTGGCGTCTGCCCGCCACCAGGGCCAATCTCCACTCCCTCGATCTCCGACCGCTCCCAGATCTCGTCGTGCCCGGCGATGACCGCGTCCACACCGTAACGCATAAACAGCGGCGTCAGCGCCCGGACCGCCACCCCCGACTGGGTATCGAAACCCGCCCCTTCCCCTGCCGGCCAGCCATGTGGCCCCACTGAGTAGGGAATGTGGTGGAAGAATACAAAGGTGAACCGGGCGCTCTGTTGGGCTTCTGCAAGCCTTTCCTCGAGCCAGGCATATTGGGTGGAACCTGGGCCAAAGGCGGGTGCCCCACCTCCCCCGACATCCTCTTCCCCCAGTAAGAAGAAATTGGTATCCCCCTCCGATTGATGTGGGCTTCCATTCGCCACATCCAGGCCGATGAGCGCGAGCGGGCCGTAGTTCAGATGGTAATAGCGCTGCTGCTGTCCCGGCTTTACATCCTCGCCTCCAGAAGATTCAAAGTAGGTGAGAAAGCGTCCTATCGCCTCTTCGGATGCGGGTTGTGCGTACCCCCCTATACTCGGCCCACTATAGTATTCGTGATTCCCCGGCACTACCAGAAAGGGCACCCGGCCGGCCAGACTGGCACTCCCGTCCACGTCTCCAATGTGGTGCCAGAACTCATCCCAATCCCGCTGCTCTCCCCCCGACTCTACCAGATCCCCCGAAATAGTGATGAAATGCGGCTGTCGCGATCGAATCACCGCCAGATTGCCGGCATATCCATCCGTCTGATCGAGTGGATAGATCTGGTCGTCTCCTCCCCCCGTCCAGCCGACGTGTTTGCCGGTCGACTCCGGCTCCGTCTCCGAATCGGCGTACGCGATAAAGCGGATCGGTTGATCGGCGACGGGAGCGGTGGTAAGCACAGCATTAAAGCGACTCTCCCCCTGTTCAACCGTATAGCTATAGGTCGCACCCGCGGCCAGCCCTTCCAGGCGCACCCGATGCCGGAACGGGGCGGCCGGGGCCTCACCGCCGAAGAAACCGCTGACCTCCCAGGCGGGGTAGGCCAGCGCGTTAGCACGAGCCGGGACGGAATGGCGCACGGTTTCCCCTCCCTCTCCCTCCCTCCGATAGGTCAGCTGACCGGGCGTCGCCTCGTTGGAAAACCAGATGACCGTCATGCCGTCTGTGGACGGATTCTGGAGGTAGGGGGGGACGCGAAAATCACTCCCCTCCGCAAAGAGGGGAAATATCAATAATAGAAGGAATGCACCTGTGTTGTACCAATGCGCTCTCGGAGTCATGCCTTCACCTTTCTCGTATTTACTGCAGACGAATCGGATAAAACCGCCGACCTTTTTTTCCCCGCTCTTTCTTTCGCTACTCCGCCAGAAAGCGCTCCGTCTCGATCGCCGCCATACATCCGGAGCCAGCCGCAGTCACCGCCTGCCGGTATACGTGATCCTGCACGTCGCCGCAGGCGAACACCCCCTCGATATTGGTCGCCGTCGAGTCCGGTTTGGTGGCGATGTAGCCGGTTTCCTCTACTTCCAGAAAATCCGCAAACAGCTGCGAATTCGGCGTGTGCCCCAGCGCCATGAACACCCCTTCGCACGCGAACTCCCGCATCTCCCCGGTCTGCGTATCCT
>Ga0233430_1002400_pt1 | contig 21881 bp, 17 predicted proteins | sample SI_118_April2016_2_FD_179883 | JGI IMG/M metagenome (GOLD analysis project Ga0233430, IMG submission 179883) | Seawater microbial communities from Saanich Inlet, British Columbia, Canada - SI_118_April2016_150_MG | ecosystem: Environmental > Aquatic > Marine > Inlet | place: Canada: British... | reverse complement strand
CACTGGCCGCCTGCATTTTTCCAATTTGTGATGGTAGCTGGTCTAAGAAGAGCCTCACCAGCGGTTCAAACTTGTTGTCAACATCCTGACGCATTTGGCTGAGTTTTTCGAGATGAACAGTGGGGAATTCAATCAGAGATTCAGCTGTATCAATTTTTCCCCAAGGCTCGTATGAATCCTGAACACATTGGGAGATCATCTGGTTCAGTTCTGCTGTATCAAGGGGTTTGGAAACGAAGCCATTCATGCCGGCCACCTGACATTCCATTCTGTCTACATTGAGTGTATTGGACGTCATAGCAATGATGGGCACCATCGAGTTCGGGACATTAGAACCGAATTGACGGATCTGTCGGGTTGCCTCTATCCCATCCATTTCAGGCATTTGCATATCCATGAGTACGAGATCATAGTGCGACTGCTGTAATTTTTGAATGGCTTTCAATCCGTTTTCAGCAATATCCACCTGGGTCTGTCCCGAATTATTCAGCAGCAGCAAAGAGACTTTCCGCGTTATCAGGTCATCTTCGACCAGGAGAATTTTGAGATTCCTCTGTACCGGCGGCAAAGCTTGATCGAGGATCGGAATTAGCTGGTTTATGGCTCTCTCCCCCTCTTCTGTTTTTAAGAAGTGGGCTGTAAACCAGAATGTCGAACCGACACCTTCGGTACTCTCCAGACCGATTTTTCCTCCCATCAACTCAGCCAGCTCTTTGGAAATGGACAGTCCCAACCCGGTGCCACCGTATTTTCTGGAGGTTGAAGGATCCGCCTGGGCATAGCGCGTAAACAGTTTTTCCTGTTGAGGTTCAGGTATGCCGATACCGGTGTCCTTGACACGAAAGCAAATGCGTATTTCATCCCCGGAACGACCAGACCGTTCTACCTGAATAAAAACACCTCCCTGCTCAGTGAATTTAATGGCGTTGCTTATCAAATTGAGTAGAATCTGTCGCAGTCGGTGCGGGTCGCCAATCAAAAATTCAGGTAACCCCTCTGCCAGGTGGTATTTTAACTGCAGGTTCTTCTCCTGGGACTTGAACATCAATAGATCAACACACTCCTTGATGGTATCTTCCAGACCAAATTTTATTTTTTCCAGCTCCAGGGCACCCGCCTCGATTTTTGAATAGTCCAGAAGATCGTTGATAAGCAAAGAAAGAGAGTGTGAGCATTTTTCAATCAGGGCGATCTGTTTTTGCTGCTCTTTCGTTAAGTGACTATCATGTAATAATCCCGCAATACCGGATATGCTGTTGAGGGGTGTCCGGAGCTCGTGGCTGACATTGGCCAGAAAACGGTTGCGGTTACTGTTTTCGTGAAACTCGATCGCAAATTGCTTTTTTATCTTATGTATTTCTGCAGCTTGGGTTAGAATCTGCTGTTTGAATTGCTCAATCACTGTGTTTTTTTTGGCCAGCGTCTTTTTCAGTTTGAGACCCTCTGTTTCGAGATATTTTTTTCCCCGATACAGTTCGATATAATCTCCAAGATTGCCGATGCCAAATTTTGTCTTGTCTGAAGGCCTTTTGGATGATGATTGAAAAATGCCTTCCAGTAATTGATCAAAAGAGTTGCTGAACACATCATCAAGTTGTTGCATAGTCTGTCTTTTTTTAGAATCAGCCCAATGTTTGACTGCTGGGTCGGGAAAAGTGAGCCGGCAGAATGTGCTCTGCCGGAGGCGTTCCCCCGGGAATATTTGATTGATATTTAAACAGATAACGAAAAAGTGCGATCTTTTCGAAACTGTGTTACTCTTTTAAAATTCAATTGTTATGCCAGCTTGAAAATGAGATGATGTCTGCCGGGCCCGGGTTTGCTGTTCTCAAATTGACAGGGTTGAAAAAAACTGCGAATATAATCGATTAACAATTACTTGCATATCAGTTAGATAAAGGTCTGAATGTGAAGAACATCTGACTTTTTCACAGGACTGATAGCGCCACTTTTTGTCCGGTACCCATCATTAATCCAATGAGAAAGATCGATTTCATTTGCTTTTCATTGTTATCGTTGCTGAGAAGGTTGGGGGATCTGCTTGTTTGGGGTGGGGTTCTCTTCTTTTTCACGGGATGTTCAGATCAGTTGGATTATCGAATCGGTGTTGTGACACAGTCGATCACGGGTCGGGTGCTGATAAAAAACGATTTAAAAAATGCAGAACCGTTTATTGTGGTGCGAAAATACAACAAAACCTTCATTCAAACCTCTTCTGGTTTTATCCATCGTGTCAGTGCTGAGATTATCCATCCCCATAACGGGACATATACCGTTGAAATGGCAGCGGAAGTTGATCAGGTGGAACTGATGTTTCTGGGCAGGCGTCTGAGGCCGGTCTCATATCGTTTCAGACGCACGCTGGGTGTCAGCGAATATATCTACGATGCTCGACTGCAGCCAGATTCCAGCTGGCGAGACAGTTATTTCATTTTGATAAAACCCGGTCTGACTGAATATATCGTCGAACAGCGCTTCAAAATGAATAAATCTGATCAACTCTTTCTGGGGCAGTGGATGGACCGTACCGAAGACGAGTTTGAGAAGGCTACCGTTGATCAATAACAGGCGTACTGGGCAGTTGCCCGGAAGCGTTTTATCCACCTGCGTGGAGGAGACTTTTCCGGGCAACGGGGCAGTGCCTGTTGTTTTGTTTCAAAAGACCGTAAGTATGGCTACGGTTTCAATTTTCATCAATTTCAATCAGGAACTGTTATGAATTTACCAATCTATTATGACAAAGACGCAAATCTGAGCTTGCTGGAAGGGAAAAAACTGGCTGTTATCGGTTACGGCAGCCAGGGTCATGCCCATTCCCAAAACCTCAAAGATTCTGGGATGGATGTTATTGTCGGTTTAAGAGAGAGCTCAAAATCCTGGAAACAGGCTGAAGCGGACGGTCTGACAGTCATGAAGACCGCCGATGCTGCGAAAGCTGGGGATTTTATCATGATCCTGGCGCCGGACCAGCTTCAAGGCGATATCTATGCGCAGGATATCGCTCCCAATCTGGCAGATGGTGACGTGCTGGCCTTTGGCCATGGCTTCAATATAATCTACGAACAGATCATACCGCCTGAGAATGTTGATGTGGTCATGATCGCTCCCAAAAGTCCAGGCCACCTTGTTCGCAGAACCTATACAGAAGGTAGCGGAACTCCCTGTCTGATTGCCATTCATCAGGATGCATCCGGCAAAGCGCAAGACTTTGCTTTGGCATGGGCCAAGGGAATTGGCGGAACCCGTGCAGGTGTCATTCATACCAATTTCCGGGACGAGACAGAAACTGATCTGTTTGGAGAACAGGCAGTCCTCTGCGGGGGCGTTTCCGAACTAGTCAGGGCTGGATTTGAAACCTTGACCGATGCTGGCTATCCGCCGGAAATTGCTTATTTCGAATGCCTGCACGAACTGAAATTGATTGTTGATCTCTTTTATGAAGGGGGAATCAACTATATGAATTACTCCGTCTCCGAGACTGCAGAATACGGCGGACTCATCCGTGGCGAAGAGATTATTGGCAAAGAGTCCAGAAAGGCGATGAAGAATGTCCTGAAAGAGATACAGGAAGGAGACTTCGCTAAAAAATGGTTACTGGAGAACAAGGTTGGGCAGCCTAATTTCAAAGGGTTGCGTAGAAAATCGGAAAACCACCCTATCGAAAAAATCGGGGCTGAACTCAGAAAAATGTTTTCCTGGAAAAAATAGTGCCACCAAAAGCGCTGACAATAACGGAGTTGACCCGGGGGATTAAACATCTCCTGGAAGGAAATCTGGGCAGGGTCTTCCTGCAGGGTGAGATTTCGAACCTTGCCCGTCCCAACTCCGGACATCTCTATTTCAATGTCAAAGACGACAATGCACAAATTGCTGGCGTCATGTTCCGTTCTGTGGCCCAACGAACCCGTTTTGCTCTGGAAAACGGCCTGGAGATCCTGCTGCACGGTCGGATTACGGTTTATGAACCACGCGGTGTCTACCAACTGATCGTCGACAGGGTTGAACCGCTTGGCGCAGGGGCTTTTCAATTGGCTTTCGAGCAAATGAAGAGCCGGTTATCCGCTGAGGGGCTGTTCGATCCAGAGTACAAACAGCCTTTACCTTTTTTACCCCGTGGCATCGGGGTTGTCACATCACCTTCCGGGGCGGCCATTAGAGATATTCTGAATGTTCTGGGTCGCCGCTTTCCCTCCATCCCGATTTTGATCAACCCTGTTTCAGTTCAGGGGGATGTCGCAGCAAAGGAGATCGCCTCAGCAATTGGCCATTTTCAGGGAATGGAGAATATTGATTTGCTGATTGTAGGTCGCGGTGGTGGATCTGTAGAAGATTTATGGTCGTTTAATGAAGAGGTCGTCGCCAGGGCAATTTTTAAATCCAAAATCCCAATTATCAGCGCGGTCGGACATGAAACGGATTTCACCATTGCCGATTTTGTTGCCGATTTACGGGCGCCTACGCCTTCGGCAGCAGCTGAGTTGGCTGTTCCTTTGTTGTCGGACCTGACCGACCGGGTGGGAAATGTCGGCAGAAGGCTGATTTCATCTTTACAGCAGCAATTGCAAGTCCATGGTGAAGCCCTCAATTATTATCAGAAGCGCTTGAGAAGCCCTCAATGGGTTATTCAGAGACATATGCAGCGGGTGGACGAACTAAATGGGCGGCTCTCCAATCTGATTTACAATCAGCTGCAGGGAGCAGATAATAGACAGGAAAGCCTGTACCAGCAACTGCGCCATCATTCTCCGCTACCGCGGATTGAACAATCTCAGATCCGTATCAAGGATCTTAAACGGCAACTATTGTCCCAATCCAGCCTGATTCTGGAACGAAACCGAAACCGTCTCCAGGCACAGACCCAGCTTTTGAATTTAGCCAGCCCCTTGTCCATCATGGACCGAGGCTATGCGATGGTGACGGATTCGGAGAATCGGCCCCTTACATCAGTCAAAGCGGTCAAAGTGAATAGCCCTTTTTCTGTTCTTGTTCCTGATGGTTTGATACGAGGCCGAGTTGAAACGGTAGTTCCATCCCCGCCGCGCGGTTCAAAGCCGAAATCAGAGCCTTGATGGATGCGATGCTGATATTGGTATCGACCCCGACACCGGTTACTTTCTGATTCCGATATTCGATTTGAATGTATGCCGCTGCTGTCGATGAGATTGTCTCATTCAGGGCGTGCTCCGAGTAGGATATCAGTTTGAATTGAGCATGGTTCCCGCTCTTCAGTGCACTGCCAATCGCATCCAAAGGACCGTTACCTGTTCCATGGATTTCAACCAGTTCGTTGTTGATTTCGAGTTGAGCGTTGATCGTCGTCTCTTTTCCCTTAGTCCGGATCTCGCAGTCGATAAAGCGAAATGGGAAATGAACCTCCAGAAAAGCTTGCTTGAAGAGGGTGTAAATTTCATGTGGTTGAACTTCATGACCGGTCCGATCGGCCTCCTGCTGTACAATTTCTCCCAGTTCGGGATGCATGTTTTTAGGAAGTTTATACCCGAATTGATTTTCCATGATGTAAGCGATGCCGCCTTTGCCCGATTGACTATTGATCTGGATAATCTTTTCATAGGTTCTGCCGACGTCCTTGGGATCGATGGGTAGATAGGGGACAGCCCATACCTTTGCTTCTGTATCATTGGTGGTTTCCATGCCTTTTTTAATGGCATCTTGATGGGAACCTGAAAAAGCGGTGTAGACAAGCTCTCCAACATAGGGATGCCGGGGATGAATCGGCATGTGGGTGCAATTTTTATACGCTTCAGCCACGCGGTTAATGTCCTGAAAAACTAGTTGGGGGTCCACCCCCTGGGAAAACATGTTCAGAGCGAGGTTCACAATATCCACGTTTCCGGTACGCTCTCCATTGCCAAAGATAGTTCCCTCCACTCGTTCCGCACCTGCCAGCAGAGCGAGTTCTGTTGCCGCGACACCGGTGCCTCGGTCATTGTGGGTATGAACGCTCAGTGTAATGGCATCTCGCCTGGAAAAATGACCGGAGAACCATTCGATCATGTCGGCAAAAATGTTGGGTGTCGACATTTCCACCGTCGCCGGCAAGTTGATGATGGCTTTTCTATCCGGTGTCGGCTGCCAAACATCCATCACGGCCTCGCAAATATCCAGTGCAAAATCAAGCTCGGTGCCGGTGAAGCTTTCCGGAGAGTACTCAAACACAATTTCCGTGTCTGTCAAACCGTCTGCAATTGATTTGATCTCTTCGGTGGCATCCACCGCCAATTTGATGATCTCCGACCGGCTCATCTGAAAAACCACATCCCGCTGCAAGGTCGAGGTGGAGTTGTAAAGGTGGCAAATCGCTTTTTTGGCTCCTTGCAAAGCATCAAACGTTTTCCGGATGAGATGACTTCTTGCCTGGGTCAAAACCTGAATCGACACATCATCCGGAATCAGAGCATCATCGATTAGTTTTCTGAGGAAATTAAATTCAACCTCTGCAGATGCTGGAAAACCGATTTCGATCTCTTTAAACCCCAGTTCCAGTAACAAAGAAAAGAAAGCCAGTTTTTCGGTCATGTTCATCGGAGTGCGCAGTGCCTGGTTTCCGTCTCTCAGGTCTACGCTGCACCAGAGAGGGGCCTGGGTGATTCTTCGGTTTGGCCAGCGGCGCTGGGGATTGCTGATATTTGGAAAAGCCTGGTATTTATGGAATGGCATCGAGATCATTTCTTCCTTTGGATGAAGGGTTATGGGTTGTTTAGCTTGAACGCCATGAAAACCATGGCGATTGGACAAAAAAAAAGGCCGTGGACAATTAATTTGCCCACGGCCTTTTTTGTTTGTGGGCTGAAAGCCCACAACAGATGATCAAAACAACACTGCGGCTTTCTTTTACCAGTTAGGCAAGAGCAGCAGCAATAGGTTGTTTTGAATTTTGGAAATCATTTTATAGTCTGTTTCAGTTATCCTGTTAACTTCTATTCTCAGGTCTAAATCGGGTTTTGTCAACGTACTTTATGTCAGCAATGTCTGGTTAGCTTTTTGCTGAAAGCTGAATGATGAAACCTGGATCGAGCTTGTGCACAGAGACGGGTTTTATCATTCGGGTTTTTTGCAAAAACCTAATCGGATATTGCCGGTTTTAGTTGGATCTAAAACGGGTGTAGCCTGCCCATCACCTAAACTTTTGGCGGTGTGCGGGTTTCAGTAACGCCGTTTGCCTCACTGGGAACTTTGCTGTTCAGATTGTTAGCTCCCGCTGAAGTAGGCTTGTAATTCTCAAGCGGTTTTTGTTCATTCATCAAGAGGGTTACAAACTCGGGGCTTTTTAGAAATTCAAAGACGTTCTCACGCTCTTTTTCATCGTCGAACATTTCGATCAGAGTCTCTCGCATGGATTTCAGGTTTTCGATCCCCCTTTTTTTGAAGAAATCGATATTTTTTAATTTGGTTTTCTGTTGCTCGTTCATGGAGAGAATTTTGTCTTCGAGGGCCTGCATCACGCGTTCCAGATCCTCTTTTTCGATTTCGTCCTGTTTGACCTTATTTTCGAAACGGGAGATCATTTTCATATAATCATTAATCTGTGGTGACGCGTTCTCGAATTTGTTGTCCAAACTCTCTGTTTTCTTGGGATCTTTCAAAGAAGAGAGGACCTCTGCTTTATTTGTTTGTTTGGTTCGGGCGGCAGAATTTTCGGGTTTCTGCTTTTTACCCAAGGGATTGTCTTTACGGTTTAAGGCATTTTTTGTAGCATCTTGTATACGCCCTAAGCTCGAAGAATTAAGTTTTGACGTGTTCATATGGCTCCCAGCGATGTGTGATTCTTTCTCGTGCAGTCGTTATCATACGGTACAAAAAACAGTGCTTTTGGGCTAAAAAAGTTATGTTCGGTAATTGAGATCGTTTGCCAACTGTAAGTTAATCACTTTTTGTGCCAAATATTCGGAATTTCTGAAATTCATTAAGCATTGTAACTATTCACCACATTACCGGAGTCGGGGAGATTATGATTCAAAACGATGGAAAACAGGACGTTTTCCCAACGCGTTTCTGACGAAACACTTGGCTCCATGGATGGATTCATACGTGTTTTGAATTATAATCCCTTCGACGGAGGGGGCTGAATTGATACTAAGCATTTTGGTCAATACGGGAAAATCCCGCAATCTCAGGTGGCTTCCAGAGGCAGACAAGGCAAATTTCATCCACTACCCCTTTCATCTAACCCATTTCAAATAAATTCATTTATGAATATCAAAGCAAAACTATTAGAGATTTTTGAAGTTAATCAGATCTCGGCGAGTTTTAAAAAAAGGGAATTTGTCGTTGAGTATTCGGAAAATCCCCAGTATCCAGAGTACCTTAAATTTGAGTTGATTCAAGATAAATGCGAGTTGCTGGATCAATTCTCCGTTAACCAGGAAATCGATGTGCATTTCAACCTTAAAGGTCGAAAATGGACAGACCCTCAGGGTAATATTAAATACTTTAACACGCTGCAGGCGTGGCGGATTTTAAAAGCTGATCAACGGGCAGCGCCTTCCGCACCTGAAAACGGATTGGATGCACCACCGGCCTGGCTGGGTGAAGGGGAAGCTGAAAACGATGTGCCATTTTAGGTTGAACCCGTGAACGCCTGCCAACAGTTGTTAATCTGAACGTGACTGAAGTCAAAAATGAGTAATCAAAAAGAAGTTGCTGTGATCGGAGCCGGTTTGGCGGGTTGTGAAGCTGCCTGGCAGCTTGGTTCCAGAGGTATTCCCGTAGTTCTGTATGAGATGCGGCCCACTGTGATGACACCGGCCCATCAAACAGGTCAATTTGCGGAACTTGTCTGCAGTAACTCTCTAAAATCGCGAGAGATTACCAACGCCCACGGACTGCTGAAAGCAGAATTGAAATTGGCAGGGTCCATCATTGTGCAGTCTGCAGAAGAACAAGCGGTTCCGGCTGGATCCGCACTGGCAGTGGACAGACTGCTCTTTGCCAGTGCGGTGGAAGAACGGATAAAAAATTGTCCCCACATTCGACGGCAGAACGAGGAAGTTACCGATATCACTGCCCTGCAACAGGATTATTCCCGAGTTATTTTGGCCACCGGACCGCTCAGCTCTGACACTATTTCACAATCACTGCGCAGGATCCTCAATGATGAGGGTCTGTTTTTTTACGATGCGATTGCGCCGGTTGTCTATACCGAATCGGTCAATATGAAGATTGCCTTCAAGGCTTCGCGGTATGGAAAGGGTGATGCGGATTATATCAATTGTCCGATGAATCGGGAGGAGTACGAGAGACTGATAATCGGTTTACGGCAGGCTGAAAAGATGCCGTTCCGGGATTTTGAGCAGGCCAAGCATTTTGAAGGGTGTCTGCCGGTGGAAGTGATGGCGGAAAGGGGCATGGAGACGCTCTCATACGGTCCTATGAAACCGGTGGGGTTGCGGGATCCGAGAACCGGTGAACAGCCGTGGGCAGTTCTCCAATTGCGGCAGGAAGATCGAAACGGGGAGTTGGTTAATCTCGTTGGCTGCCAGACCCGGATGCGTTGGGGAGAACAGAAACGGCTTTTTCAGGAGGTTCCGGGGCTGGAGAATTGTGAATTCGCCCGCATGGGAAGCATGCATCGTAATACCTATATAAACGCCCCCCTTCATCTTAGTTCCAATCTGGAGTTGAAGAACCACAAAGGCATCTATCTGGCAGGGCAGATCACCGGGGTTGAGGGGTATGTTGAATCAGCTGCCATGGGAATGTGGGTCGCGATGAATATCCAAAGTGAAATCAAAGGGGATGGCGTTCCTGAGGCAGATGCACAAACGATGCTGGGCGCTCTTGTCAACTATTTGATGACCGCCTCACCCGATAATTTCCAGCCCATGAATAGTAATTTTGGGTTGTTGCGCGATTCAGGGGAGAAGCGGCCCCGCAACAAAAAGGAGCGTCGGCGGCTGGTCGCAGAACAGGCATTGCACCGCTGGCAAAATCTGCTTGATCGGATCCATTGGCCCGTTGCCTAACCAGCCTTATCGCCCTAACCCCAAATTATTAAATCTGGGATTTCGCTGTTTGTGGACTGTTGTGCTGAAAGGAGTGACCATTCATGGTCAACAGGTTGGTTCGATCGGTTTCCAACGATGCCAGAGGAATGTTTTCAGAATCCCCGCTTTTTGAAGCGAAAACCTCGGAATATGTTTTATAGGCGCGATTGACAACAATCAGGTAATTGCGGGTTTCCCGTGGCAGGTTGCGGGCGGTTCTCTTGAAATAGTCATGTCCGAACATGTTAACCCGAAGTTTAAGGCAGGAATAGCTTTTACACTTGAAAGACAGTACGACTTTGCGAAAACCAGCATTGTACGAAACAGTGATCAGCTGTCGACGCAGGTCGGGGTCGATGATGTCGGCATATCGGTTCTCCAGATATTGCAGGTGTTTGATCCCTAATATCACGTTGAGTTCCGGTTGTTTGAGGAGATGCTTTTTCAACTTCTGCTTTGAAAGGGGAATATTAAGTCTGTCGTACTGATCCAGGGCAGTGTCTGGCATCAGTTGCATCAATCCGAGGGCTCCCTTGGGACTTATCGCCGTTGGATTGAAATTGGATTCCGCTTTCATCACCGCCAGCACAAGTGGCAGCGAAACATTTTCGCTGTTGGCGTATTTAAGAATATGGGGGATATACGCGCTTGCCTTTTCGATGTCCTCTTTTGGCAGTGGGTACTGCCGGACAATCTGCTTTGTAGATGGTTGAATGGCGGATGTCGTAAAAACGATATAGCTGAATAAAAACAGCGCCAGGCAGCCTGAAAAAATTTTATTGGCCATAAAGATCAGTTACTCAATTCATATTCAAAAAGCGAGGTTTCTCTTTTTTGTGAAGTAATTCTTTATGATAAAACATTAGTAAAAAAAAAACAGTAGTTCACTAGTGAAATAGTTGCATTTTTAAATCTAAATCAATTTTTGTATCTGTTCAGCATCTGCGTCGTCGAGTGGATTGTGATTCAAAACACACATGAATTCATCCCTGGAGCCAAGTGTTTCATCAGAAACGCGTTGGGAAAACGTCCTGTTTTCCATCGTTTTGAATCACAATCCACTCGGCTTCGGGAATATGGTGAATAGTTACCAATTTTTAAGATCTGGAGCTGGTTGGAATGATCAGCCGGAAAGCCTTGGAGGGACGGGATAAATCGTAGTTTTTCCGCCAGTCTTCCGGTAGATCGTGACGGTCGCATTCAGAAAACCCCAGATTTTGGAAAAAATCAAACATGCGGGGATCGATACTCAGAGAAAATATTGATTTTTTTCCGACCGTTTTGGCGGTTTCAATCAGCCTCTCTGCCAGTTCATGGGCCCGTCCTTTTCCCTGATACCGGGGTAGAGTACAGAATTTAGCCATTTCAGCGGATTCATCGTATGTGGTCAGTTTGGCTGCTGCGACAATTGAGTTGTTGACCGTGTAGACGTAATAGTTGGCGATATCTCGTGCCAGATCATCTTCCGCTACCGGCAGGATGATGCTGGATTGAACATAGGGCTTCATCAGCAGCGCGATGTCCATCACATCGGATAGCCCCGCTTTTCTGATCGTGTTGGGATACGAGCTGGTCAGCAGTGTGCCGATTCCGCGGTGTGTGAAAATCTCCTGAAACAGGCAGCCGCTTTTTCCTTCGAGTAGGACGATATCGAATCCCTGGCGCAGGTTTTCTTCAACCAGATATTGCAGCCGCTGCTGTCCAATGTTGATTTCGTGTGCGGGACTTAAATACTGGATCAGCTCTTCTGATGTCGTGTGAGAGAGAAATTGATCATCGATTATCAGACCAGGTTCCGCAGAGAGGAAGAAGACTTTATCCACACTCAGAAAGGATGCCAGATTCATGGCGAAGTGATCCCCGTTTGTTGAATCCGGATCACTCTGTGCGACAGTCGCCAGGTTGAGAACTGGGATGTTTCCCTTTAAAAGAATTTTTTCTATGGATGCAGCATCCGCTTCGGTCGGCCCTGCATCATTCACCTTGGGAACGTGCTGAAAAGGACAGCCTCGGTTGTTCCATACTTGTAAGAGATTTATTAATTTGTCATGATCGTGGCAAATAACAATGATTTGAATGTGCGCGCTGTATAAGACCCTCAGATCCGTAATAATATTCTGCAGATTCACCTGTTTCTCCAATACCAGAATAAACAGACGATTCTGAAACCGATAGGAGTAGTGAAAGATTTCCAACGCATCCAGCATGCGAAGATCAACGGATTGATTCATTGTCGGTAAGCCTGGACAAAGGGGTTTTACTCCTTATTCCGCTTTTTCAAAAAAGCGGGAGCGAATTTAGACACATATTTCGTAATGCCCCTGAAGACATATAAGACAATAAAATGCAATATGTATCCCACGTTAAATTGGATAGAGCATTTTTTATCAGCATTGTCCGGTTAGGTTTTTGCTAAAAGTTGACCGGACAATGCTGGTTTTTTATCCACTATTTTGAGATTTGTTAGCAAGGAAGCGTATCTAAAGAAATGAAGACAGGAACCCAAAAAAATATAAAAAAACCGAAGGCCTTTGATGGCACCATGTCGTTTCTGGATCATCTGGATGAGTTGCGGGGACGGTTAATTCGGTTTGTGATTGTACTGGCCCTGTGTGTCTTGGCTACCTATTTTTACCGCAAAGAGATTCTGGATCTGATCCGAAAACCGGTGGAGGTTCCCCTCAAGAAATACACGGCGATAGCACCGGCACCTGAAACAGCCTCCCCCCTGAAAAGCGGTCTCTCATCTCTGGGCTCTTATAATTGTGTCTGCCGGGAAACCGCCCCCATTGGAGACGCAACAGAAGAGAAGGCATTGCCGTCGCCAGATCGCGTCACTCCTTCTGTGTCCGAGGATTTACCAGAACCCACCAGTGATGCGCCGTCATCACCGGCCGAAAACCTGGAGCAGGCCGGTAAATTCTTGCAGAAAATAGGGGCATCCCTGGATGATTTCATCATGTTTTTTCAAGTGCTGCTGAACAAGGAACCATCCCCTGTTTTCACAGACCGGGTTCCTCAAGAGGCTGCGCAAACTCAGGCGCCTGAAGCCGTCACCTCATTGCCGGGAACCATCAACCTCAATTGTCAGTGCAGTGTGGGTCAACCGGAACCGGACACCGGCTCCACGATGGTTTATATCGGGTTACCAGAGCTGTTTTTTGCTCAAATGAAGGTGGCTATCTTCGCCGGATTTTTTATTGCGTTTCCATACCTGCTGATCGAACTATGGGGATTTATCGGACCTGCTTTGTACTCTGCCGAGAAAAAAGTATACTGGATTTTTTCAATCTTTACCTATTTCTTCTTTATTGGCGGGGCCCTTTTTGGCTACTTTATCGTTTTTCCCTTCGGGTTCGATTTTTTTCTCAGCCTGGCCCAGCCAGGTGAGATTATGCCTTCGTTGTCCATTGGAGAGTTTCTCAGTCTTGCCATTAAATTACTGCTCGCGTTTGGCTTTATTTTTGAGATGCCGCTCGCGACATTTATCCTGGCTCGCCTGGGAATTCTCACCCCCGGAATTATGATCCGTCAGGCGCGGATTGCTCTTTTGATTGTGTTTATCCTCAGTGCCGTGCTGACTCCGCCAGACCCATTTACGATGATGCTGATGGCAGGTCCGTTGATTCTTTTGTACCTGCTTAGTATAGGAGTCTGTTTTGTGGGGTTGAATAAACAAAAAGCGGCGCAGAGAGCAAAAGGCATAGAACTGGATGACGACTAGCAGAAAATCTAGAACTCGTAGTCGGAAATCAGTAGTTCGATGATCGAGGCATCGTTGGGTGTCTGATCTTTGAACTGTAGCCCCGAATAGAAGTATCCAGAATGGGGATCTTTTTCACTGCGGACACAACGGCTGTCGAAAAGGATTTCTGACGTTTCCTGGATTTCCTCCGGCAGCTGCAGGTTTAGCTCATACACCCTGCCCACTTCCAAGGGTGTCTCGCTCACCAGCTGGATCCCATCGACCGTAATATCAATGCTCCGCCCGATAGTTTGTCCCGATTCTCTTTCCAGGACTTCCAGATAATATATCAACGCTTTCCGAGTGGATTTACGCTTTTGTTTAAATATACTCATGCTGATTTTTCAGGCCTGCTGGAAAAATTTCCTCGAAGATTAAGGCAGTAAAATGTGCTGATACACTGACCTCGTTTGTGTGGGAAAAGATTCACCACAGAGACACGGAGTTCACAGAGTTGTGATGTTGTCGTCATGACAGATTGTATAGAAAATGGTACCAATTGAACCCGCGAAAAATCAAGCGAAACCCATTTCCCCACTTAATCCTCATTTTCATCTTCCTCAGCAGGCTTTTTGATATGGCTTGAATAGTCTTTTAGAAAGTACAGAATTCCCAGGCAAAGTCCGGCCACTACAGCAGAAAGTTTGATCTCCTTCGGAAAATCACTCTCAGTGATGATGATCTGCGGTATACGGTATGACATGTACCCGATTTGAAATAGAAAAACGACCAATGCCGCAATGCGGAAAAGTTTTTTCATAGAGAATTACAGTGCGTTATTTGTCAATTGGGTAACAATTGGTTTCCAGAAATAACCCATCTCAACATCGGAAAAGTGCTCCACAGAAAGCGGTTGTTGCTTAAGAGCAAGGTCAAGTGGCCAGGCTGCGCAACCATTCTGGTATAGCCTGCCGGTAGTTAGAGAATTATGAAAGTCCGGTTCCAGATCCAGATTCCAGTCCCCCTGCATGGTTTCCCAGCCTTGTCGAAATCTCTCCAGATACTTTATCTGACTGAACGAACCCAGACAGCGGATGCCATTCAGAAATCGGAGTACGAAGAAGAGTAGAAAAAGTCCGGGACATAATATGTCATCTTCCAACTGCCGGATCAGGTCCTGACGGCTGATTTCCCGGTAACCGGTTTTCCGGCTTTCCAGGCCCTGGCCTCGCCAAAATAGGGGATCAACTTTGGCTGATTTTTTCCCCAGGTAAGATCCCAGAAACATTGCTGGTTCATCGAAAGCCGACCGAATTTCCAGACTCTTTTTTGTATTCGAAAGCAGAATTCCACAGGGATGATCCGGTTGATGTGCAAGGATGTTGACCAGATATCGGGCAATGACCCGGTTAAGATCGAAAATCAGAAACTGCCGGTCGCTGAAAACCCGGTTTTGGATTCGCGTTGCAGCCAGAGCGGACCACTGGGAAAATGGCTGATTGACGGCCATTTTGGGGAGTAATTTTTGTAGACCATCACTGAACTGGTGAGTGAGGTCGGTCTGAAATTCGGTCAGCCTGGTGCCGAAAAGAAGCTGATCTCTTTGTCTGGAAGGAATCAAGCTGATGCGATGATCGGTGTCGCCGTGGGCCGATCGTTCTCTGCCTGCTTTTAAAGCCTGCCGGTAGGCAGAAGATTCCGGCCGGCACAAATGCTCAAGCGGCAGAGAACCGTAACTCAGAGCCCCACTCCAGGCGCTGTTGGAAAAAGCGACGCCTGAGTTTGCACCAATGAGATAGGGCCTCGAAGGTTGCAGGCCTGAAAGGCAGATGAGGTCCAGGGCCAGAAAAGTCGGCCCATGTGTAGGGGTGATGTGATGGGAAGTCTGCAGAACCGGTGTCTCTTGGAGTTGTCTCAGTGCTCTCTGCATGAGGGTCGGCTCATATCCCATTACTGCCCACTCCTGACTGAACGCTGCGATCAGCTCAGGTTCAATCTCCCGCGGCTCTTTCCGGTAAAGTCTCTCAGCATAAATTTTCAGCGGTGTCTGCCAGGCTGCGTCGAAAATCTCGGCCAGCTCGGGATGATTCCTGCTCAGATCGCTCAGTGATTCCGATTCTGCCATCTCTGATCCAGTTTGCCGGCCAGTTTATGTTGGATACTGCCAAAGGCGCCGTTGCTCATGACGAGGAAGATGTCACCGGACTTTGCCCGGTTCAAACATGCTTCAACAATCAGATCCAGCTCTTCAACAACCCAGGCGGGTTTTCCATTTTCGTTTAACTCAGCCACGATCCGTTTCAAATCCAGCCGTTCGGCATCGTTAATTCGCTCTCCCCTGAACAACTTGTAAAAGGTGACCGAATCGGCTGCAGCGAAACACTCAGCCATGCGGGACTGATGAAACTGTCTGACCGAGGTATTGCTACGGGCTTCATAGATAGCGTGAATCCCGGCATCCGGCCAGGCGGCGCGTACGGCTTTCAGGGTCTCCACAATCGCGGTTGGGTGGTGGGCAAAATCATCAAAAACCCTGACCTGATCGTTCTTTGTCAACAACTGCAGCCGTCGCCGCACATTCTTAAAACTGAGCAGCGCCTCCTGAATGGTCTCAATCTTGATCCCTTCGTGAAGAGCCAACAGAACAACCGCTACAGAATTACGGACATTGTATTCCCCCAGCAGTGGTATGCGCAGGGGATAAATCTGGTTTTTAAACACCAGTTCAAATGTCTGATCCGGCGTGTCAGCCAGGGTTGCGATATTCCGGATCACGGCATCACAAGTTGACCCGGTACCGAAGGTGATAAAAGGGGTGAAGCCGGTTTTGGCAACTGCCATGGCGTTTTCATCATCCCCATTGACAATGATCAGGCCGTCCCGGGGAATCTGACGGAGCATCAAAGAGAAGGCTCGTTTAATCTCTTCGATATCGTTGAAAATATCAGCATGATCAAATTCAATATTGTTGATGATCAAGCGATCCGGCAGGTAATGAAAAAACTTGGAGCGCTTGTCAAACAGGCTGGTATCATATTCATCCCCTTCAATCACAAAATATCCACCTGCTTCCACATCCCGTGAAGAGGTTCCGAAATTTTCTGGAATTCCACCGACCATAAATCCGGTGGGTTTCCCAGCGCAAGTCATGATGTGTGCCGCCAGTGAAGTACAAGTCGTTTTACCGTGTGTGCCACTGATAACAACGGAGCAATTCCCCCGGATAAATTCGTTTTTTAGCAGTTCAGCCATGGAGAAATAGTGCAGGTGGGCCTGCAGGGCATACTCAACTTCTGGGTTTCCGCGACTGAGGGCGTTTCCCAAAACAACAAAATCGGGATGGGGTTGCAGGTTTTCTGCATGGTAAGGGGTGGAGACGTCAATCTGGTTCTCCTGCAGGAAATCGGACATGGGCGGATACATGTTTTCGTCGGAACCAGTGACCTTGTGTCCCCTGTTTTTCAGCAGCACAGCCAGCGAAGCCATCCCGGTACCGCAGATAGCAGAGAAATGGTAGTGGTGGCGTGTGAATCCGCTTTGAGAGTTTGTTTTCAAAGACATTTTTCCTGGATTGAAATGAGTCGTGTTTATTCTGTTAGGCCCCGTCTGTCATTCCGGTCAGTCGCGCCGGTGAATCGGAGTTGTTTCTGTAAAAAATCACTTCCACCTCTTCCAGGGTGATCATACCATTGCTGATCATGCCGTCAAATACCGGCAGCAGGTCATGGATTCGTTCTTCATAATCGACGAATTCAACAATCACCGGTAGATTGGAGATCAGACTCAATAAACGATCGGTATGAAACCGGGCCCGACGACTAAATCCCCCGATCCCCCGGATCACTGTTGCTCCGTAGATTTGATTCTCCTCCAGTTTCTTGATCAGTGCACGGAAAAGTGATTTTCCCTGGTATCGCTCCGCGCTGCCGACTGTGATTCTCACTCTCAGGCGTTTCCCAATGTATTTATCAGACATAATGAATTTTCATAAGGATTTTGCAAATTGAAAACCGACAAAACAGAGAATAAGGCAAAGAAGAATATTACTGAGGATATTGACCCCCGCTTTGATAAAATCCCCTTCCTGCAGCAGCATAATGGATTCATAGCTGAAGGTGGAAAATGTGGTGAAAGCCCCCAGAAAACCGATCAGCAGGCTGACCCGCACCAGTTCACTGACGACGAAATGTTCCATCAGATATCTTGAGAGAAACCCCAACAGAAAAGATCCCACAGCATTGACCAGCAGGGTGCCATACGGAAAATCATCCCCCAGCAGCAAAGCCATCTGTTTGGAAATGATAAACCGCGAAATCGCACCGAAAAAACCGCCGATTCCAATGACCAGAATATTGTAAATTGACATGCAAAAACTTTAAATTAAGTCAGCAATGTCCGGTTAGGTTTTTGCAGAAAGCTGAATGATGAAACCTGGATCGAGCTTATAAGGATTTATTAGATTTTCTTAGTTTAGCGTAGCGAAAATAAGCCATGTTTGAGCGAGGCACGAGCGAGTTTGGCGGTTTTTCGTGAAGCAAACTTAGCAAATCTTTAAATCCTTATGCGCAGAGACGGGTTTTATCATTCAGCTTTTGTATTGCAATAACCTAACCGGACATTGCTGAAATTTCCTCCTTCAGTGTGCCTCCTGCCAGTTTTCTCCAAATCCAGCATCAACGACCAGAGGCACTTTCAGCGCAACCGCATTTTCCATTGATTTTTTGACCATCCCGATCAGGGAATCGACCCTCTCCCGGGGGACTTCAAATACCAGTTCATCGTGCACCTGCATGATCATTTTGGTCAATGAGCGTTCCCGATCGAGAGTGTTCTGAATGTCGATCATCGCAATTTTGATCAAATCGGCAGCGGAGCCTTGAATGCGTGTATTGATTGCCATGCGTTCGGCCGCTGTGCGCACCATATGGTTTTTTGCATGGATGTCCGGAATCGCGCGTTTCCGTCGGAACATGGTCTCTACAAATGCATTTTTCTGACAAAACGCGATGGTCTCATCCATATAGTGTTTGATTTTTGGATACTTTGCAAAATAGGCCTCGATAAAGGATTTTGCCTGAGCGTTGCTGACGCGGATCTCCTGAGAAAGACGGAAGGCTCCCATGCCGTAAATGATCCCGAAGTTGATGGCTTTGGCCGCCTGTCGTTGTTCGGGGCTGACCTGCTCAATTTCGATACCGTAAATTCCGGCGGCGGTTTCTGTATGGATATCACCACCTTCCGCAAAAACCGAGATCAGACCTTCGTCTTCTGAAAGGTGTGCCAGAAATCTCAATTCTATTTGGGAATAGTCTGCTGAAACAATCAGATTCCCCTCTTCTGCGACAAAAGCCCTCCGGACTTTGCTGCCATCCTCCCCTTTGATAGGGATGTTCTGCAGGTTGGGATTGCTGGAACTGAGACGGCCCGTTGCTGCCACCACTTGACTGTAGGAGGTGTGAATACGGCCGGTTTTAGGGCTGATCAAACTGGGCAGCACGTCCAGATAAGTGTTAACCAGTTTGTTTTTGGACCGATAGTCGAGCAGGTTCCTGGCTATGGGCTCGAAGGGTGCAATTTTTTCCAAGACCGACGCGTCGGTTGAGTAGCCTGTTTTATTTTTTTTCCGACCGATGGTGATCCCCATCTTTTCAAAAAGTATCGTCGACAGCTGCTGGGTTGAATTGATATTGAAGGTCTCCCCTGCCTGTGCGTGAATTTCCTGCTGGAGTCCGTCCAGATCCAGGCGCAATTTTTCGCAGAGGGTGTTGAGATAGGGCACATCGAGTCTGACACCATGGGTTTCCATTTGAGCCAGGGTGCGGCAAAGGGGTAACTCAATGTTTTCATAAAGCGCTGCCAGGTTTTCAGCCTTGATGCGGGGGGAGAGAAGCTGGTGTATCTGAAAAGTGGCATCGGCATCTTCAGCGGCATACTGTTGTGCCACAGATACGGGCACCTCTGCAAAGGGGATCTGTTTTTTCCCTTTACCGGCAACTTCTTCAAATTTAATCATTTCGTGCTCGAGATGCCGCATCGCCAGGTCGTCTAAGTTATGGCGATGAAGATTCGCATCCAGGAGATAGGATTGGATCATGGTATCTCCGATCTCTGCCTCTATTGGGACGCCATAATTGGCTAAGACCATCATGTCGTACTTGATATTCTGTGCAACTATTTTCAGCTCTTTTTTTTCAAAAACCGGTCGCAGAATTTCCAGGACGGTTTCCAAGGGTATCTGGGGAATTTGCTCTGTATGGGCAACCGGGATGTAAATGGGGTCCCCGCCCTCCCAGGCAAATGAAAAACCGACGATTTTCGCCTTGGTGATCGTCAGGGAGGTGGTCTCCAGATCGAAAACAATGCAATCCTGTTTCAGGAGTTGCTGGCGTATTTCAACAAGGCGTGTCTCTAAAGTGACGAGTTCATAACGGCTGTAATCCAGTTTCTTATAATCGTTGTGGGAAGGTTCTGCCGGTATGCTGCCGGTATCAGGGGATGCTGTGATAAATCCATCCGGCCTGAAATTCATCTCCCGGTAAAAATTTAGCAATCCATCCACATCAGGGTCTTTTCGTTTATAGTCATCCAGACAGTCATCAAACTCCAGGTCACACCGGATTTTTGTTAGCCGCAGGCTCATGTCAACCATCTCCCTGGAGGTAGAGATGGTTTCTTTCTGTTTGCCTTTCAACTGCTCGAGGTTTTCATAAATCCCTGTAATGGAGCCGAACTGTCGAAAGAGTTTTGTGGCCGTTTTGGGCCCAATGCCGCTGATTCCGGGAATGTTATCTGATGAATCCCCGATAACAGCCAGGTATTGTGCGATCAGCTCCGGGGGGACCCCAAATTTTTCCTGCACCGTTTCTGGTGTGTAGCGCTTATTGCTCATGGTATCCAGCATGGTTGTCTTTTCATTAACCAGCTGGGTCAGGTCTTTGTCTCCAGAAATGATGGTGATCGGAATCTGGGTGGAAAATTTCCGGGTCAGACTGCCGATGACGTCATCGGCTTCGACGCCGTCCCGCCACACCAGCGGAATGTTCAGCAGAGTGTTTAGTTGGTAGATGGGTTCAAACTGTACTTTCAGATCATCCGGTGCGGACGCCCGATTGGCTTTGTAGTCTGAGTATATTTCATTTCTGAACGTCGGTCCCGGTTTGTCAAATACCATGATGCAGTGGGACGGATCTTCCTGTTTCAGGAGTTGCAACATCATGTTTTTAAATCCAAAAACGGCATTCGTCGGTGCTCCGGCCTGGTTTGTCAACTCCGCTCTGACACCATAAAACGCACGAAAGATATAAGAGCTGCCATCAATAATCAGGAGTTGGTTTTTCATAATCTCAGAACCTCGGTCCAGGTTGTTAATACGGAACCACTTGTTGTCTCAGTTTCCCGGCAATGCTTTCTCCGTCGACATCCATTCCGGGTGACTCAAGAAGCTGCTAAAAGCGATCAAAAAAAGATGTGTGAACACCAAAATTGGAGTAATCACTATACATAACAAGAAAATATTAGGTAGAATTGTCGAAGGTGAAACGTAACTATTCACCACTTGGCGGGACTCAGGCTGAATAGTTACGGTGAAACAGGGAATTCAAGCAACGACCTCTGCTAAAGTAACGCTAAAAATCCAACCCGTCAAAATTGTTGGGTCCCGGTGTCAATTAAAGACGAAACTGTCTCAATTAAGACCAGAATGTGAGCGCACGATTCATTTCAGACGAGTTTCTGCGGGCGTTGCTGATCACGTGTGCAACCGGTATAGATAATGCAGTATTGTGGACTGTTTTTTAACGACTAAAAGAGCTCTGAATCCACCAAGGGGGTAATTATGAGCAGCGGAAGAAATGTCTCTAAAGTATTGGCTGTATGTCTTATCTTCATTTTTCAGATCGTGTCTCCTTATGGGATGGATCTTTTTGCCGATCCCCAGGACGACTGGAATAGTTTGAATGGACAGGCAATCGCCTTATTTGAGCAGGAAAAATACGAAGAAGCGGTCTCTAAAGCGGTCGATTTAGTAAATTTCGCCAGCGAAAATTTTGGAGAGAGTGCCCCCCAAACCATCATCAGTCTCTATCAACTCGCGTCCTTCTACTGGGAGATTGGGTATGCGGAGGAGGCGGCCCCGCTGTATCAGGAATCCTACAGGCTGGGAAAAGCGGTTTTAGGAGCTAAACACCCGGACA
>Ga0233430_1002394_pt1 | contig 21905 bp, 20 predicted proteins | sample SI_118_April2016_2_FD_179883 | JGI IMG/M metagenome (GOLD analysis project Ga0233430, IMG submission 179883) | Seawater microbial communities from Saanich Inlet, British Columbia, Canada - SI_118_April2016_150_MG | ecosystem: Environmental > Aquatic > Marine > Inlet | place: Canada: British... | reverse complement strand
GAAGGTATGTTGGAAGTGATGAACGGCCGTATCGATGCTTTTATCTACGATCTTCCCTTCAACGCCATCATGGCCAGCAGCAAGGCTAAAGGTAAAGTTAAGCACCTGGATAAGCCGTTCACCTTCGAACCTCTGGGATGGGCAATCCGTAAAGGCGATCCTGATTTTATCAACTGGCTGAACAATTTCATGTATCAGGTTAGAAACGACGGAACCTACGACAAAATTTATGCTAAATGGTTCAAAAGTTCCAAATGGCTGAAAGGTGTTCAATAAGTCATAGGTAACAAATTCTCACTGCAGATTCAGGCAGTCGTTTTATTTAAAAAGCGGCTGCCAATGCTAAATGGCAAGAAACAGGCTGCTTAATGCTATCTAACCTACTCAAAAAGGGATTCTGGTATTTGTGTCTCGTTGCTGTCCTTGTATTTCTGGGATGGGGTCTGACCGTCATGACGGACAAGATTGATTATACATGGTATTGGAATCGGATCCCCCAGTATTTTTTCTTCACTGGCGAAGTCGAAAAATTTGCCAATGAAAATGGGACAATCCACATTCAGCAACTGGATGACAAATTCTCGCAGGTATCTCTTGAATATGACATCGGCACAAAAGATACATTCAAGGTTCGGACTGACAGCCTGAAATTCCAAGATGGTGATCGGGTGACGGATGTTGATAAAGTCGGTGCACTCCAGGTTTTTTCACAGGGAATATTGATAGAGGGACTGATCACCACCCTTGAAATTTCACTGTATTCGAGTGTTCTCGGAATTATTTTCGGACTGGTTGCCGGTCTGGGGAGAATATCGAAAAACCCACTGATCAAAGGACTTGCCACGATCTATGTCGAGTTGATCAGAGGTACCCCACTATTGGTTCAGATCTTCATTTTCTACTTTTTCCTTGGTACCGTTCTTCAGATTGATCGTTTTGCAGCCGGGACCATGGCGCTGGCGCTGTTTGTTGGAGCCTATGTTGCAGAAATCATCAGAGCCGGGATCCAATCCATTCATCCGGGACAAATGGAGGCGTCACGCTCGTTGGGAATGAACTACTTTCAAACGATGACGTATATCATTCTACCACAGGCGTTCAAACGCATCATGCCACCACTGGCAGGTCAATTTATTTCATTGATCAAGGACTCATCTCTGGTTTCGGTCATCGCCATCACGGATCTCACTAAAGCAGGAAGGGAGATAAGCACGTCAACATTCGCCACCTTTGAAGTATTGTTCACCATCGCCGCCATGTATCTGATGCTCACGTTATCACTCTCTATGCTGGTTCGCTATATTGAAAGGAGATTTGCCGTCAGTGATTAAAATCGATAATATCTGTAAGACCTTTATCGTCGGGACACACGTTGTTAAGGCGGTCGATCACTGTTCTACACATATCAAAAAAGGCGAAGTGGTCGTGGTCATCGGCCCATCAGGCTCAGGGAAATCCACATTGTTGCGCTGCATCAATCAGCTCGAAACCATCGATTCAGGCCAAATTTTAATTGATGATGTGGACATTACCCACCGGAAGACGAATATCAATAAAATCAGGGCTGAAGTCGGGATGGTGTTTCAATCCTTCAATCTCTTCCCCCACAAATCAGTCCAGGAAAACATCAATCTGGCCCAACAAAAAGTCAGAAAGCGGTCTAAGAAAGAAGCCAATGAAAAAACTGACTATTTGTTGAAAAAAGTTGGAATCGAGCAGAAAGCCCATGTTTTCCCCTCACAACTTTCAGGGGGACAGCAGCAAAGAGTTGCCATTGCGCGAGCCCTGGCCATGGACCCCAAAATCATGCTTTTTGACGAACCGACATCTGCACTGGACCCGGAGATGGTAGGTGAGGTTTTGGAAGTCATGCTGACATTGGCAAAAGAGGGAATGACGATGGCGGTTGTATCCCATGAAATGGGGTTTGCAAGAGAAGTTGCCGACGCTGTTGTAATGATGGATGAGGGCAAAATCATTGAGGTTGGAGATCCAGAACATTTTTTCACCAACCCGGATCAGGAGAGGACGAAGCTATTTCTGTCACAGATCCTTTGACATTCGTACTTCAGAAGTAGCAATGAAAAACGCCTCTTGTTTATCCAGGACGCTGTTGGGCATCCTCTGCTTTTTATTTTTATCGTCACCCGGGTTCGCTCAGTCGACACCCGGCCCTCAGATCAACGGCCTCTTTTTTTACAAACCTGACTGCCCAAAATGTGAAAAACTTCGGCGTGACGTCCTGCCTGAAATAAAACAGCAGTTTGAAGACCAAATCACCATCTTATCCCTGAACACCGCAGATAAAAAAGGCGGAGAGCTTTATCTGAACGCCCTGGTCGATCTGGGAATCCCTTTTTCTCAGCCCCTGCCTCTCGTTATTATTGGAGCGCAACAGTGGCATGATCCAGTACAAATCAAGCGGCAGCTTCCAGATATATTGAAAACCGGGCTTGCAGAATCCGGCCTGGCCTGGCCTGCTATATCCGGGTTAAAAGATTTTCTGAAAAGCATGCAGCATTTGCCAAAATCTGAAAAAACCCAGTGGTTTATTTCTGCCAGACCCGATACTCTAGGGTTCATTTTTTCAGACATGAAAGCCAAATACAATCATGATCCCATTGGAAACCGGTATGCTGTTGTTGTCTTAATCGGAATGCTGATCGTCGGTGGCTACTCCCTTTTTCTGTTTTTCAGGAGTCACTCCTCGGAAATCGACTTTTTCTCCCAATGGCTCATCCTGATTCATTTTATTATCGGGATTGCCGTCACTTGGCAATTGGCTGAGATAGATCATATGCTTCATGGACAGAAGCCTTTTTGGGATTCATTCGAAAGCCAACTGGCGTTTCTGGTTTTGGCGGGAATGATTGCCGGTTTCCTATTCAGTTTGTGGGCGCTGCTCGGAAGTACAAGCCAAAAAGTTGTCATCTGGCAGAGATGGAGTATCCCCCTTTTACTGGCAATCGGCTTAATCGCAGCCAGTTATTTAACATATATCGAAGCCGCCCATGTGGAAGCAGTCTGTGGTGCGGTTGGCGACTGCAATTCCGTCCAGCAGAGCGAGTATGCCAGTCTTTTTGGTGTCATCTCCGTTGGCCTGCTTGGTATTCTTGGGCATATCCTGATTCTTTGCAGCTGGATAATGGGGCAATTTGGACCTTTGCAATGGCGGGGGAAATTCAGAATTCTACTCTGGTGTGTTCTGTTGGTGAGCGTTGGTTATTTTATTTTCCTGACGTTTCTGGAACCCTTTGTCATCGGCTCCACTTGTTTTTGGTGCCTCGCCACAGCGATTGCGATGACCCTGCAGTTATTCATCTCAGTCAGACCTGCCATCCAGGCAATAAACTCGTAACTCCAGGACAGGGCTTGTTTCCGCACCATGAATTAACATTTCTGCCAATTCCGCAGAGTAACGATTCACCAAAGCTACTCCGCAGAAACAAGAGACATACAAATCAATTCTGCTGTGATGCCTGTTTTTCGCTGATCATTGTTTGAAACATCTTATTTGCGCGCTCCATAAATTCTTTTAAGGGGATTAAAGGCGCAGAAACCGCTTCCTGCAGTTCATCTGAAATAACACCTTTGGAAACGGCATCTACACCGGCCTGATAAAAAGCGTCCAACACTCCTTTTACGCCCTCTGGATTTTCATCCTGCAGCATCTCCAACGTCGATCCAACCGGTCTGACCAATGCCCCCATATACTCTCCAGTGGCAAAGTTTCTTGCAATTGCCTGCATGTGCTGAATAATCGGGTCAAAATTATCCTTTTCTCCGAACCCACAGGTGGAGATCAACAGCATCTTACGGACTTTCTTTTCTCCACCACGGCTGGGATGCCGGAAATGGCCATCTCTGACCTGAATAAAAGGCATTCCCCCCGCGATGAGGCGGTCGAGCATCGTTTTCATCTGGGCGGTAAATCCATCAAAATAGACAGGCGATCCAAACACAATCAGATCAGCCTCTTTGATTTTATTTCTGATTTCCAGCATATCATCAACATGGATACACTTTCCAGGATGCACAAACCAACAATTAAAACATCCTGAGCAGTATTTTATATTTTTTTTCACCAGGTAGACAGTCTCTGTCTCTGCTCCGGCCGATTTTGCCCCACTCATAAAAGTTTGCAGAATTTTGTCGGTCACACCTTTTTTCATTCTGGGACTGCTATTGAATGCAAGTACTTTCATTTTATTCCTCCTTGGTTATTAAATTATCGTATCTAGTTTTTTTACTCTGCCTTGTTGTTATTCTGATCAAACACAGCAAAAGCGTTAGAGAAAACTTCCGGCATCCGTTTCGGTTTTCCTTTTTTGATACCGATACAGACATAATCGATACTCCCTCGCAGCACTGTCTGCCGGTCTTCCAGTCGAACCATTTGAAAGCGCCGCTGAAGCCTGAGTTTTCTGTCACACGCAAAGACGCACGTTCCGACCCTGGCAATCTCGTTGAACCGCAGAGCTGACAGGTAGCTCAGGTCGGAATGTCTGACGACCATTGCACACTGTGTTGTTTTCATAACCAGCGGTGTGATGCCCAGGTTAAACATATGATATAAATGTGACTGATCAAGCCAGTTAACATAGACTGCATTATTCATATGGCCAAGATCGTCGATGTCAGACGCAGCAACTCTCAAATCGATGGAAAAAGAGAGGGGAAAATCGGTTATCAGGTTGGAGTTCACGCTTGATGCAAGGTGCTTTTGTAATACATCCATTGTTTGTTCAACTCAGGGTAAAGAATGGGAACTGGAGAAACCCGGTCCAATTTAGGAGACCTGAAATAGGAATTCAAAGAGCAAATCTAACCATAATGCTTTAGCCTGTCAATATCGCTATCAAAATATATCTCTGGTTGACCGCCCGCAACGCTTCGTTTATCATACTGGAGTGCAGCATTTATCAGGAATATGTTTTCTGTTTTATGCATTGAACCATTGGTGGACCCGTCCCAATTTTCCACATTATGGCCGAGATCTGCACTCGTTTTCCCCGAGTTTCTAATAAACTACCAGAGCAAATATAGTTGCCCAGAATCGTTTTTCACCTGTTTCCTCTTTTGGCGGAAGGCTGAGATGCATGCAGAGAAAAAGCTTTTCGGAGAATCTATATCTTTTTGAAAAAGGCCAGCAGGGTAGAATTTTTAACGATCTGACTAGAATGAGATTTTATGCAATTAACTAAGCCCAAAACCCTTGGAGACCTAAAATCACGCAATTCCAGACTTCCAACTGTTCGAGAAGAATTGCGTCATAACCTGATATCAAAGCTTAAATCCGGCGAAGAGCTGTTTCCAGACCTGGTCGGGTATTCAAGCACAGTTAAACCCGACCTCATCAACGCTCTCTTATGTGGTCATAATATGATCTTTCTGGGTGAAAGAGGCCAGGGGAAAAGTCGGATTATCAGAAACCTGACCCAACTACTGGACGAAGAAATCCCGGCAGTTGCCGGATGCCCGATTCACGATAACCCGTTTCAACCCATCTGTGCTGACTGCAAAGAAAAATTACAGAAACTGGGAGATAACCTCCCTCTCGAATATGTTACCAGAGACCGAAGGCTCGTTGAAAAACTCGCAACTTCCGATGTCAGTACAGCTGATTTAATTGGAGAGGTAGACCCGATCAAAATTGCAGACGGCCGTCATCTGGACGATGAATCCTCGATCCACTTTGGATTGTTGCCGAGAGCGAATCGCAGTATTTTTGCCATCAACGAACTACCGGATCTGGCAGAGAAAATTCAGGTGGCATTTTTCAATATCATGGAGGAAAACGATCTGCAGATCAAAGGGTTTCCTGTCAGGCTGCCCCTCGATATTCTTTTGATTGCGACAGCCAATCCAGAAGACTACACCAATCGAGGCAGAATCATTACTCCTCTGAAGGATCGCTTTGATGTCCAAATCAGAACCCATTACCCTAAACAGCAGAATCATGAAATCAAAATAATGGAGCAAGAATCTCGGTTTATTGAGTTGGAAGGGATTGAGGCTTACACACCTCCGTTCATCAAGGAGATACTTGCAGAAATTACTTTCCAGGCTCGCAAAAGTACATCGATTAATCAACATTCAGGCGTAAGTTGTCGTGTCTCCATCAGAGGTTTTGAGGCCATTCATGGGAGTGCGCTCAGGAGATGTCTCACCACAGGCGAAGCAAAGCGTGTTCCGAGGATCAGTGATATCGAAATGGTTTTCCCAGCTATTACAGGTAAACTTGAAATGGAATATGACGTCGAAGACAGAACTGAAACCGAACTATTGGCGGATCTGTCCAAACGAGCCATTAAAACAGTCTTTAACAAGTATTTTAAACTGGATCAGCTGGCGTCCATCATTCAGTCCTTTGAAACAGGCCTGCAAGTGACTGCCTCGCAATTTCAACCATCCAGGGAATATAGTCAAATATTTGATGCTGTTCCTGGTCTAGCGGATGCAGTCCAAAAACTGGTAGATCCAACAGATCCTGCAGCCTCAGCCTCAGCCATCGAATTCATTTTTGAAGGGCTGCACCTCTCGAACAGAATTAATCGAGATGTTGTCAACGAAGAGATTGTATATAAATGAAAAAAATAACATACCAGCGATGGGACGGCAGCCAGGAGCCTTTCAGTCTGAATAAGAAGGAGATTGCTGACCGCTTTTTTGAAAACCTTTTCAAAGGCATGTCACCCGGTATGTCACTCGCCCAGATGATGTGGGAGGGGTTTTCCATGGCCGGAAAAGACTTCAGGGTCATGGGGTTGGAAGAAATGGTGGCAGAGCTCGAAAAACAGAAGAACGAATTGCTGGACAGGTACACCCTTGAGCACGCATTTGACAAACCATATGATGAACTGGACTTCGCAGTCGAAAACGAGAATTTTACGCGGGCGGTTGAAAAAACGGCCCAACTTCCTGCGTTTAACGATCTTCAACCCGGTCTATTGGAAAAATTGACTGCGTTGGAGAAAATAACCTTTTCGGATTCAGAAAGTCAGGAAATTTATGACCGTTGGAAAAAAAGAGAGAAGGACATTCAGGATCTATACGAGTTCTATAGCGAATATACCCATTTTTTTACCGGCGACGAGCCTCTGGATTTTGATCAGGCGGTCGAGCTGATGCGTCAGGCTGAAGCATTAAGTAAACTGCAGCAGCAGATCCTTAATGGCGATCTCTCCAAGATCGATATGGAATCAATGGAAAAGCTTCTTGGAGAAAATGCAGGAGAATCTCTGAACATCCTGATTCAATTGCCCAGGACGTTGACCGATGAAGGTATCATCGAAAAAGAGACAGGGCGCTTTGAGATAACCCCGAGAGGAATGCGATCTTTAGGAGAACTGGCCTTTGGTAAGATTTACAGACAACTGAAGAGAGATAAACAGGGGGGGCAATTGGGGAACGCTCCTCAAACCGGAGAAATCGAACCGGATTCATCCAGGCCCTATCAATACGGAGACCGATTCGATGCAGACATTACAAGAACAATATTAAAGGCTGTTTCCCGCGGCCGGCGCAAGGGCAACCGTCTTGATATATCCCCGGATGATTTCTATATCCGGGAAAGGGAACAACTGATTACCTCAACGATCGTTGTCCTGTTAGATCTATCCTGGTCAATGTCCATCGGCGGCCGGTTCGAAGCTGCAAAAAAAGTGACGCTGGCCCTTAATCATTATATAAAAACCCGATTCCCAAAAGACAAAATACATATCATCGGTTTCTCAACAGAAGCCCGGGAACTGAAAGAAAAGGAACTTTCCCAGGTTGTGTGGGATGTCCAGCGCCCCTTTACAAATCTTCAGGGCGGACTCCGTCTGGCAATGAAACTGATCAAACGCAGCGGAAACCGGAATAACAGGGTTTTGGTCATCACGGATGGCCAACCAACCGCCTACTATCTGGGTAATGAACTTCACGCCGAACTGCCCAACGAGACATTTGGCATCAGCGAAAATGCCTGTCGTGAAACCCTGGTTGAAGTGAAAAAAGTGACCGCCCAGGGTATGAATATTGAAACTTTTTTGCTTGACCAAAACCCCGTTCTGGTGGAATTCGGACGTGAAGTCGCAAGGATCAACAGAGGAAGAGCCGTTTTGTGCGTCCCGGATGAACTTGGAAAATTACTGTTCATGGACGAAATAAAAAGAAGAACCCGCTCATAGATACGAGCGGTTTCCGTTTTAGTCGGCTCAGGTCGCTGCTGGTTTTTTGGACAGATGTACCAAACCAGTGGTTGTTGTTACTTGAAACGGAAAGTACTTTCGTTTGAACCAGAGAGCCACATTGACCATGGCAATTAAGACAGGAACTTCCACCAGCGGCCCTATCACTGCAGCAAATGCCACTCCAGAGTCAATCCCGAAAACCGCCACGGCAACTGCTATGGCCAATTCAAAATTATTAGAAGCGGCTGTAAAACTGAGTGTGGTGGATTGTTCGTAAGTGGCGCCCACCCGAAGGGACATGAAAAAAGAGATAAAAAACATCACCACAAAATATATACAAAGAGGAATTGCCACACGAATCACGTGCAAAGGTAATTCGACGATGTACTCTCCTTTCAATGAAAACATCACCAGAATGGTAAAGAGGAGGGCGATTAAGGTGATGGGACTGATTTTGGGGATGAATTTGTTTTCATACCACTCCTTTCCTTTTATTTTCAAGCCAATGACTCTGGATATAATCCCGGCAATAAAAGGGATTCCCAGGTAAATAAAAACACTTTCGGCAATCTGACCGACGGATATGTCTACGATTGCGCCTTCAAGACCTATCCACCGCGGGACCACTGTTATAAATATATAGGCATAGACTGAAAAGAACAGGACCTGAAAAATGGAATTAAACGCAACCAGACCGGCACAGTATTCTGTGTCGCCACCTGCCAGATCATTCCAGACAATCACCATAGCGATACACCGTGCCAATCCGATAAGTATCAGCCCGACCATGTATTCGTGGTAGCCCGCAAGAAAAGTGATGGCCAGCAAAAACATCAAAATTGGTCCAATGATCCAGTTTTGAACCAATGAAAGGGTCAACACCCGCCAGTTTCTGAATACCTGACCCAGGTGCTCGTATTTCACCTTGGCCAGAGGGGGATACATCATCAAAATCAAACCAATTGCAATCGGGATATTGGTGGTCCCTACCTGAAAAACATTGATGACTTCGCGAATGCCGGGATACAAATATCCCCACATGACGCCAACGAACATCCCCAGGAAAATCCAAAGAGTTAAAAACCTGTCCAGAAATGAGAGTTTTTTTTCAGCCATTTTCAACCTCAGCCTTAGCGTTTGAAATTATAACAGAATCAGCTCTTGATTAGTTTTTTCAGTTTTTCAACCGATGGAACTGATCCTGAAACCTTCACCTCACCATCTACTACCAGAGCGGGTGTAATCATGACACCAAATTCAACAAATTTTGCCATATCGGTCACTTTTTCCATTTCAAACTCAATCTCCAGTTGACTGGCCGCCTGGTTTGTCATTTCATAAAGCTTATTACACTTGGCACAACCGGATCCAAGAATTTTAATTGATTTCATTTTTTCTCCAATGTTATTAAGACTATTAAAAAAGAGCACCATAAATCATTCCGCAAATGGTAGACATAACAATGACCAGTGAAACAAAGGCAATGGTTTTTTGAGTGCCTAAGACACTCCTGATGACCAGCATATTTGGTAAGGATAAAGCAGGCCCGGATAACAAAAGTGCCAATGCGGGACCCTGACCCATTCCATTTCCAATTAATCCCTGCAGAATTGGGATCTCTGTCAGTGTCGCAAAATACATGAATGCCCCCACAACTGATGCAAACAGATTGGACCACAGTGAATTGCCCCCGACCGCCCAATTAACCCAGTGTGACGGAATCAAGCCCTCTTGGCCGGGTCTTCCCAGTAAAAGACCAGCAATTAAAACCCCGAACAACAATAAGGGCAAAATTTGTTTGGCAAAGTCCCAGGTCTGCTCAAACCACTCCTCAGCTTCATCTTTATCTGTGCTGGTGATGATTGAGAGTCCAATAGCGCCTGCAACAAACGGAATCATCGGAATACTGGAAAACAGATATGATAAAACAGCCACTGGAAAAATCAGCAGCAGAAGTTTCCACCACTTAATACTGAACCAGCAATACAAAACAAAAGTCAGACCCAAAGCAGATAACCCTGTGATCATCCATTTCAGCGAATACACCTGGTACCAGATCCCTGAAGAACTATCCGATTTTCCCCAATTTGCAAAAACCAGAATTGAAATCATCAAGAAGAAAAAAACACCGTTCTGCCACAAAGGGCGTTTAATCTCAGGCTCAGGCACAGACATCGCGACCGCTGTTTTTTCCTGTTCCTCCTTGCGAAATAGGAAATGCATCAACAGCCCAATCACAATACTGAACAGAATAGCCCCAACTGCCCTGGCAATTCCCAAGGGGGCACCCAGGATGCGAGCGGTTAAAATTATCGCCAGGACATTAATTGCCGGTCCTGAGTATAGAAAAGCGGTTGCTGGACCCAGCCCGGCACCCATACGATAAATCCCAGAAAACAGTGGCAGCACCGTGCAAGAACAAACAGCCAGAATCGATCCGGAAACCGATGAAACACCATACGAAACGAACTTATTTGCGGCAGGTCCCAGGTACTTCATGACAGAGGCTTCACTGATAAATACCGAGATGGCACCCGCAATGAAGAACGCGGGGACTAAACAAAGGATCACATGCTCCTGGGCGTACCATTTAACAAGGTGAAAGGCTTCCATGATCGCCTTGTCAAATCTTGGGATTCCTACAGGCAAGTAGAAAGCGACTAAAAAACCGGAAACAATCCAGAGCAACGGTTTCCATTCACTTTTCCAAATCATTTTTTAATTCCTCATTTTAAATATACTATTGTTATTTGGCCAAAAAGGAAAATATAAGAATCCCCGCCGCAAGCGGACGGGGTATTCAGCTTTTAGGTTTTAGCTTTAAGCGATTAGCATAAGCTTCCAATGGCTAACGCCTAATAGCTAATAGCTTTTCGTTAGAACAACAGAATTTACTTGAATGCACAACGCCGCAAGCGGCGGGGTATTAAACCCAAGCTACGCAATAAAGCACAGCGAGTCTTTCCTGACCCTATTTTATTTTGCAGCTGATCACTGTCTCCATTTGACCCAGTGCATTTGCTTCCATCACAGATTCCACACAATTAATGAAATCGAGCAAACAGGGCATTCTCAGTTGATAGTAGACCGTCGTCCCTTTCTTCTCATGTAAAACCAGTCCTGCATTTTTTAAGATACCGAGGTGTTTTGAAACAGTAGACGTATCAACCCCAATCATCTCTGTCAGCTCGCTTACACAACGCTTTTGCCGGTTCAGCTCCTCGACAATGAACAAGCGGCTGGGGTGGGCCAAAGCCTTGATAATTCCAGCTTGTGCCTCATATCTCGCTTTTTGTTTGCTATCCATTCACTCTCCTTATGGTTTCTTATTTGGCAATATTGCCAAATAAGAAACCGTTCTGTCAAGCCTTAAAGTTCCACAAATCAAACCAACAAGATAAATTTGTGGATCACAAAATGAGGGCGGCCATCGCAGGTGGCGATGTTTTAAGGTTTGCTTGCCAGAGAAGCCGCGGCTTTGGTTCTCCATTCGTCTCTTCTGGTTTTCCGCATAAACTCTTCCGTGGGGGATTCTGCTGGGAATTGTTCTGAATACTCATCCATTCGTTTTTCAAATTCGTTTAAGACAAACTCCGCAAACTCCTTCTCTATCTTCAAAGGACGACACAGAAACCATTCCGACAGATCAAACCGCTTAAAAGCGTCAGCGAAACTTAATATAAAATCTGTTTTATCATAGCGTCGTTCCTGTTCGATCTTTTCGAGGAAATCACTGGTGGGAAAATCAGATAAGATGACTTCATTGTTCTCCACTGCACACAGCCAGTTGCCGTCCTCTCCTTTCTTTCCATGTATTGAAATACTGAAACCTTGTGAGCTGGATTCCAACAATACTTTAGTTTTCTTGTCTTTATTTTCCATTTATTGAGATCTATGAGTGTTCTGAAAAATTGCTTTGTTTCTTTTAGATTATCGCTATTCAACCCTTTCCATCAAACCATTATCTGACTAAATTTTAGGAGAGTCCCCTTCACTGCGATATACGCGATGAGTTGGATAGGCAAAATCAATATTATCATGCAGGGCAAACTGGTGTAACGTCTCTTCCCAGAGTTCCTGCTCACTGTTGCGACGATCCTTGGGTTCACAGAGATATCGCATCGTCAGCATGATACCGGAATTTTTCACAACAGTGTACACTACAGGTTCAGGGTTTGAATAATGAATCGGGTATTTATACTACTCTTGCTTAAGTTTTTGCTCCGCTTTTTGTCGCTGATCTTTCATATTCTTGAGCACGATTTCGGACAGGATCTCTTTGGCTTTTTGCCAGTCAATATCAAATGTTACCAGGACAGGTATCTCATTCCATAAAAAGGGAAGTCCTTTACTGTAATTGGATATGATTTGATTGAAAACCAACCCATTTGGAACATGAACGATCCTGCCTGTACTTTGATCCGCATCAACCCAGTTTCCGACCTTAAGCATACTGAAAGAGAATACCTGAATGTCGATCACATCGCCGGATTGACCTTTGATCTCTATTCTGTCACCGATCTCAAATGGTCTTTTTAAAATGAGTTACCCCCATCCAGCCATATCCACCACCGGTTCCCTTAGGGCCACAGCCAGGCCAGCAGACAGAAGCCCCAGATTCCACCAATCAGAAGAATACCCAGGAAACTGAATAGATAAGTCAACCCTTTACGCCACTGGTAGCGAATGGTAACATTCTTAATTCGCGCTAAGGCCAGTTTCAGCACTAGAAACCGTGTCAACTAGATGATCTCATAAACACACTTAATGGAATACGCCAAAAACAAATTTCAAAAAAAGCTTTTTTTAAATTTTATTGTTATTACTTTCAGCCGTCTATTACTCAATACGTCCAGAAGATTCGTCTATACATTTGCAGCGGCATTCAGTCGTGGGCTGGGAGTGCCTTTAACGTCCATTACCAGTCTGATTGCTGTCAATCAGGGAACCTCGGTTTTAGGTATCTTTTTCGGACCATTAGGTGATCGGTTGGGATATAAGTTTATGATCCTGATCGGAATGAGCTTTCTAGCTGTCGGTATGTTGGCCGCCGGCATATTGCCATTTTATTGGGTCATTGCGATTGCCATGCTGCTGTCCGGCTTGGGGAAAAGCATTGTAGATCCAGCAATTCAGGCCTATGTTGGACAACGGGTTCCTTATCGCCGGCGCGGATTGATTATTGGGATGATGGAATTTGCCTGGGCGGGAAGCACTTTGATCGGGATCCCCTTAATGGGGCTGTTGATTGAGAAGTTAGGCTGGCAGGCGCCCTTTATTGCCATAGGCCTCATGGCTCTGATCTCGGTCATTCTCGTGGCTGCCCTTTTTCCGTCAGATCAGAAACAAAAGCGACAGGCTTATCGTCTGCAAGAAACGCTGATTCTCTGGAAACAGATCTTAACCAATCGATCTGCTTTAGGAGCACTACTGTTCGCTTTGTTTGTCAGTATTGCGAATGATAATATTTTTGTCGTATATGGGGCATGGCTGGAAGATTCTTTTAATCTCAGTATTGTGGCCCTTGGAATAGGGACCAGCGTCATCGGAATAGCCGAAATATTTGGTGAATCAATGACGGCTTTTCTTTCCGATAAAATCGGATTAAAAAAAGCGGTTTTCTTAGGCCTTGGTGTTTCAGCTTGCAGCTTTGCTGTACTTCCACTCGCCAATCAAAACCTGACCGCAGCCTTAGCCAGCCTGTTCCTGATTTTTGTCAGTTTTGAATTCACCTATGTGACTTTCATCAGCCTTTGTACGGAACTCGCGCCCGGATCACGTGCCACCATGATTTCCGCATTTTATGCGGTTGCAGGAATTGGGCGTGTGATCGGAGCGGTGCTTGGCGGTAAAATATGGGAAATCGGTCATCTGCCTGGAATCAGTCTGGCATCCACCGGTTTCACTCTTCTCGCTCTAATTGCTTTGGTGTGGGGACTCTGGGGTTGGAAAAGAGACCATAAATAGACCCTGTTAGACACTTGATATTCATTAAGACCAACCAGAATTCCCAAAAGTGAGGAAAATACAACTTGACTCTAGAAAACCAATTTCTTATTAATGGGGGGTCATTACCAGGTTACACAATTTAAAGAATGGACCATCAACAACGCCCTCGGTCACTTAGGGATCGGTCAAAAATTACTCAAGTGAAACGGGGCGGCTGAGTCAGAGAACGCTTAATAAAAGGGAAACATATGTCAATCGCTGAATGGCTGGCGAAAAAAGCCCACATCGATATTGAACCGGATAAATTGGACATTCCGGGGGATTTACAAACAAAATGCCTAGCTTGTGGCGAAGTCCTTTTTAGAAAAATGCTGATAGAAAACCAGAAGGTTTGCCCCCATTGCAATTATCATTTCCGATTGACCTGCTCCGAAAGATTGGCCTTCACCACTGATGCTGACACATTTAAAGAGTTCAACCAGAATTTGGAAAGCACTAATTTCCTGAAATTTAAAGATACGCAACCTTATAGTCAGCGAATAGAGCAAGCCCAAAAAAGATCAGGGATTAAAGATGCAATAATTACAGGAATTGCGGAGATAAACGGACATAAAAACGTTATCAGTATTATGGATTTCGGCTTTATGGGAGGAAGCATGGGATCGGTTGTGGGTGAGAAATTCTCTTTGGCTGTTGAAACAGCCATTAAGAAAAAACTACCACTGATCAGCATGTCAAATTCTGGTGGCGCCCGCATGCAGGAGGGCATTATCAGTTTAATGCAAATGGCTAAAACCAGTGCGGCCATCAAGCAACTGGCAGATGCCGGACTTTTTTACATCTCGGTTCTCCTCGACCCAACCACCGGCGGAACCACAGCCAGTTTTGCCATGTTGGGAGATGTGCATCTTTCAGAACCGAATGCGCTGATCGGATTCGCCGGAAAACGGGTCATCGAGCAAACCATCAGACAAAAACTGCCAAAATACTTTCAACGGGCCGAGTTTGTTCAACAGCATGGTATGATAGACAAAATCGTGCATAGACATGAACTCAAACTGACACTGGGCCGTTTATTAGAATATGCGGAATAATAACAGAACCATAAAACAGGTAGCGGAGCCGTTGGAATGAAAGAAATTATAAAGAAAAAGAGAAAGAAAAAAAATATCATGGATTTTGAAAAGCCGCTTTATGAATTAGCTTATAAAATAGATGAGCTGAGAGAGGGGGCTAAGCTGCACAATATCGATTTGTCCAAAGATATAGAAAAAATGGAAAATCAGGTGCAGGAACTGAGAGAACAAATATATGAACACCTGAAACCCCATCAAATTGTTAAGATCTCGCGTCATATCGACCGTCCGACCGCTTTGGATTATATTGACTTAATATTCACGGATTTTATCGAACTGCATGGCGATAGATTAAATAGTGATGATCCCTCCATCATTGGCGGCTTTGCAAAAATCGACAGTCAAAAGGTGATGATTATCGGCCACCAGAAGGGGCGAGACCTTAAGGGAAGGAAAAGACGAAACAATGGTATGGCTCAACCCGGGGGTTATCGGAAAGCCGGAAGACTTATGAAACTGGCTGAAAAACTGTCATTACCGATTATTACCCTTGTCGACACACCGGGTGCTTACCCGGGTGTTGAAGCTGAAGAAAACGGCCAGGCAGAAGCGATCGCCAGAAATCTCTATGAAATGTCCGCCATCACAGTTCCGATAATCACTGTCATCACTGGCGAAGGCGGAAGCGGAGGGGCCTTGGGACTTGCATTTTCCAATGATGTGTTGATGATGCGGTATTCCGTTTATTCCACTATCTCTCCAGAGGGGTGTGCAGCAATTTTGTGGGACGATCCATCTCAAGCACCGATCGCTGCCAAACGGCTGAAAATCACAGCAGAAGATCTGAAAAAATTGGATGTCATCGAAGATATCATTCCCGAACCACTGGGCGGGGCACACAATGACAAAGTGGTAACGGCTCAGAGTATGAAAAGGTACCTACTTAAGCATTTACATAAATACCAGGATATGGCACCTTCAGCGGTTGCCAAAAATCGATATGATCGATTTCGTAAATTCGGGTCACAAAATATTAAAGGGCTCTAAGGGTCGGCTCAAAAATTCCTTGGTATTCTGTCAGCAAAATGTTCGGTCTTTTAGGGACTTTTGCGGGCAGCTTATGCCAAGTTATTTTTGTACGATCCCTAAATATCCATGGTGGGTGTTGACGAAGCATGGCCAATCAGAAACGAATAGCTACATTTTACCCTGACGAAGAATGGACCATAACAGCCAAAACCCCATGATGCCGGCGATAACAAAACCACCCAGACCGATGATCGGGATTTCATGCCATTTTGGGGGAACGTCGGAAAGAACGATGAGTGAAGAACCAATAATCAAAGATGCCAGGACAATAGCAAAAACAATGCGATTGCTGATTTTGTCATGTGAAGACAGCATTGGATTGAGCCCTTGATGTTCGAATTCTATTTTGAATTTCCCCTCCCTGGCTTGTTTAAGAATATCTTGCAACTCACCTGGAAGATTCAAAAAAAAACTGACAAACTCGGTCCCGGAATAGAGAATATCTTCGGTTATTCTTTTTGGGCTGAGCCGGTTCAATTGGACCTGTCTGATAAAGGGTCTCATATGTTGGGTCAGATCCAAATTTGGATCCAGTTCTTTCCCGAGAATCTCAGCGGTACTTAGCGCCTTTACCATCAGGAGCAGGTCGGGCTTGAAACAAAGCTCGTGTTTGGTGGTTATCCATAGTAATTGTTGCAGCATTCTGGCAATATCCAGATTTTTCAAGGGTCGATAAAGATGTTGATCAATGAGCACAGACAGATCTTTTTCAAACTGGGTTTTGTCGGGCTCTTTGAAATAATCCGTGTGTTTTAAGAGACTATTAACGGCCCTTTTTACGTCACCATCAAAGATTTGCAGTGCCAGGTTGGTGAAGTTTTCCCGTTCTTCCCGATTTATTCGCCCCATCATTCCAAAATCGAGAAAACAAATTACATTTCCGGGTAGGATGAAAACATTTGCGTGGTGGGGATCACCATGAAAAAACCCATGGATAAATATCTGTTTGAGAATTAAATCGGCGCTGCGTTTGACGATGGTTTCCAGATTATACCCTTTTTGCTTTAACAACTCGACTTCGGAGATCTTAATGCCGTCGATATACTCCATGGTGATGACGTGTTCACAAGTCAGTTCTCGATAGACCTTCGGAACATGAATCGATCGGTCGCCTTGAAACTGTCGTTTGAATCTTTCTATATGGGCGGTCTCCACCATATAATCAATCTCCTTCGACAGGCTGTTGGCAAATTCAGCGACGATTCTGGTGGGCCTGTGGATTTCGAACTCCTTGATATTGCGTTCCAGTAAGGCGGCCAGACGGAGGACAATTTCCAGGTCTGTCATAACCAGTTTACGGATGTCCGGTCGCTGGATTTTCACCGCAACCATTTCACCGGTCTTCAATTGCGCCTTATGTACCTGGCCTATCGAAGCGCCAGCCAGCGGCTCTTTTTCAAAATAGCGGAATAACTCTTCAGGCGGTTTGCCGAACTCATTTTTGATGATTTTGCGGACGACTTCATAAGACGCTGGCGGAATCTGATCCTGCAGTTTTAATAACTCCTGATGATACTCCCCTGAAATCAGGTCGGAGCGGGTGGACAGTAATTGCCCGAGCTTGATAAAAGTCGGGCCCAACTCCTGGAAGACAAGCCTGATCCGTTTGGCCCGGGTCATCCTTTTGACATCTCTGCGCGGTTTTCGTGAGATCAGATGGATGCCGGCTTCCAGATAATGATCCAGTTTCAACCTATCCACAAAATCCCCAAACCCATATTTGATCAGGATTGCAAGAATGTGCCGGTAACGATTGAATTGTCGATATGCCCGGCCGAAAACACCCAGGTTTCTTAGACTGAACATCTAAGTCGACTCCCCGCTTTTCTCAAGAGACAGTTTCAATTCCGCCAACTGTTGCTTAATTTCCGAAATGTCCTCCTGAGTGGCAAAGTTCAGCTTTTTTAACGTGTCGTTAACAATCGCGGTTATCTGATCTTCGACTTTTTTGGACGAATCTTCCGATTTTTTCATCAGCTCTTCGAAAAACTCCTTACTCTCAGTTCCCGACATTTTTCCTTTCTCGATAAACTCACTGGCCAGCTCTTCGACTTTTTCCTTAGTCACAAAAGCCAGCCCCAGGCTCATCAGCATGCTCTTTTTTATCAGTTCGATCATCGCTTCTCCCCCCTGTTTTGGTATACCGTTATAGCCCCTTAACGATTACGCCTGACCGGTCAAGACAAACCATGCGGCTCGATCTGCCCGGTCACCGGTATTTGTTCAGCGTTGAATCAAATACTTGGCAGCAGTATAACCCATTGGGGTCAAATATTTCAAGGAAATAACAGTTTTTGGCAGGATATTGGTCAGGCCTTGATCTTCTAAACACCAGATAAAAACTCTCCTGCAATTATGAAAGATAATTGATCTCCAAATGCTTAAAAGTTACAAGTGTTTTAATTGACAACAACGCGTTCGATGTTTTCCAGATTATCGAAGGAAATTGGGCCTATTTCTTCCATGATAACGAGATTGGTTTTTGCGGTGGTTTCAGGCAAGAGGGCGTTGGAAATGTGCATCTCTTTCAATTCCAATGTGTTTTTAATATGAACAATTCTGGCGTCTTCCGATTTGATTGCACCGATAGTATTCAGAGCGGCCTCAACTGTTTCCCGGTCGGTTGGCAGGGAAATGGGGATTCGTCCTTTTTCCGGAGTGTTGGCTGCGATGGCATTTTTAGCAACGGCACTTCTATTAATTTTGGTATAAAGTCGATCAGAGATGTAATCGGACAAACCGATTCCGACAGCATTCCCATGTGATTCTTCGGTCATGTCCAGTACTACAATTCTGTTTATCTGGGGAAGTTCCGGCTCTTTTTCTCCATAAACCATAATTCTGCCGATAACATTGGTGTCCAGACCCGTTCCGCTGATGTTTTTCCCTATTTCATCGATAATCAGCACATCAAGATGGTCGAATGGAATTTTGGCCATCAATCTTTTGGCTTCGATCAGGAGCTCTGCTTCTTCTTCAAAAAACCGGTCTGGAGAAACGGCCTTGATTTTAGCAGTTTCATCGTAAATATTTTCGACGATTCCGACACCAAACAAGATCGGCAATTTATCCAAAATTATCTGTCCGATTTCAGGGATAACTTTAAGATATCCATAATTTCCAGCCTGTTTGTGTACTTCCACACAGCCCTTGTGTTTTCCCAGTCCAATGGCCATCATTTTCATTAATCCACTTTCAATCGGACCTTCGAACTCAGTGTGGGGTTTGATGCGATTGACAACCACGATTCCATCCGACTCAGCGGCGAGCTTATCCACCAGAACCGGAAAATCGAAGGATGACTTACCAATTTCCACCACCTCCATGGATGAATGGATCGGAACCCCCATGGTCTCCTCAGTTATATTCAAACTTTTCAGGACGTCAAGCTGGCCCTCAGCCGATCCGTCTCCATGGCTCCCCATGGCTGGAACTAAAAACGGTTTTGCCTCGTGCTGCTTCAGGAAATCTATTATCCGTTTTAAAATGCGGTCTATATGGTTTATGCCACGGCTGCCGGCAGTCACTGCGATTCTCGCTCCCGGTTTTATTTTCGACTCCAAAAGCAAAGATTCCAGTTCCTGGCTGATGGTCTCTTCCAGATTTTCCACTTCCGGAGCTTCAATGACTTGACGGATACGATGCATTTTGGGGTATTTCATATTCACCTGTTGAATGGTTAATTTAGCTTTTTCAAACTACGTTTCACCGGTAATGACAAACAAATGAAGTTCACAGGGACCGTGAGCTCCATGGACCATTATCAGTTCAATATCCCCTGTTTTACTGGGCCCGGAGATCAACGTCATGCAGTTGGTGAGCCCCTCCTTTTTTTGAATGGGGTCCCATTTTTGCAAAAAATAAAATTCCCCCAGATTTTCGATGATCTGGTTTAGCTCTATCACGGCCACATGAATGGAGGGAACCAGTGAAACCGCCCTGGCCTGATTTGGATGGCTTTTCATCACCAGAGATGCTGTCTGGGCGATACAAAAATCTGCTGCAGTGATACCCACAAAAGATTCAAAAATCTGTTCCCGGATCATTTGTTTGCCCGCAGGCAGATCATCTGTACTTTTCAGTTCTGATTGATAAACGGGGATGTCATATTTGGCCAGGGCGTCACCCAGGCTCAGTTTATCGATCAGGGGGTGTTTCCAGGCAGCCACTTTTTTGACGGTTCCCCATTCCGGATTTTTGTCCAGAATCAGCTCTTTGATTGATTCAGAGGCAGATTGCAGGTTTTTCACCGGCATAACCCGCAGGTTTATTGGTTCCGCCTGTTCCATCAGCAAATCGAGCAATTTCAGCTGATCGGCTCTGGTTCTGTTTTGAATCTTTTTTAAGCGCGATTCGATTGTAGATTGAGAAAGACGGCTAAACAGCTCCTCCCTGTTTTTCCGATAGCCCCCCGGAGACGCCTTAATAGCTTCTTTGACGGTTTTAAGGAAACGATCTTGATTGTTCAGGTTCTCTTCGATCATATGGCCCTGTTTTTTGGTTGGTAATTCCTTTCATCACAGTCCTGATCAGGTATGAGAGCGAACTGGTCAGTTTTTTGGGATGACCTATTTCTGGGTTTCTTTCCATTTCTGGATAAAACTCTTTGAAGCAATCTGCTGCATGTCCCGATCCAATGTCCAGCCGCTGAACGGAGGGGGCAGTTTTCGAATTTCTCCATTTTTGGTGGGTAATATTTTTTGTCCGAATCTGGCCAGTCGAAAGAAAAAATCATAAGCTTTACGGTTACTGATTAGCTTTGACCAGATCGAAAATATAAATTTTTCAACCGGACTCGATGGCTTTATATTCCACCTGGGGTCGCCTTCCGCTGTTTTCGCCCGTAAGGCTAAGAGCATTCTCGGAAGATTGATGTTCACCGGACAATTATCCTGACAGGCTCCGCAAAGGCTCTCCCCCTGGAACAGGTCTTTGGACTGGCCGATATCGGTCATCAGGGGTGTTAATACCGCTCCAATGGGGCCGGTATAGGTGCACCCATAGCTGTGCCCGCCGATTTTTCCGTAGACTGGACAAACATTCAGACAGGCCGCGCAACGAATACAGCATAGAATTTCCTTGAATTCTTCATCGGCTAAAATCTTGCTGCGACCGTTGTCCAGAATAACCAGGTGAAATTCCTCAGGACCGTCAATTTCAGAATCCAGAGCTGGTCCTCCGATATAACTGACATAACCAGCCAGATTCTGGGCCGCAGCCCCCCTGGACAGGAGTCGAAAAAGTGCATCATGATCTTCCAATGAGGCAACTATTCTTTCCATCCCCATAATTGCCACATGAACTTTAGGTAAAGTGGTGGCCAGGCGAATATTACCTTCATTGGAAAGGGTCGTGATATGTCCGGTTTCCGCACAGGCCAGATTGCACCCTGAGAATCCTATATCGGCGGTGAGAAAAGCATCTCGCAAGTGCTTTCGAGCTGCTTTTGTTAATGTGGGTGGATCGTTCGTATAAGAGATTCCGAGTTTCTCCTCGAACAGGCTGCCAATCTGGTTTCTGGTTTTATGAATTGCGGGCGCAATGATATGGGAGGGATGCTCGCCTGCCAGTTGCACAATATATTCTCCCAGATCAGTCTCGACCGCCTTGACAC
>Ga0233430_1002389_pt1 | contig 21927 bp, 17 predicted proteins | sample SI_118_April2016_2_FD_179883 | JGI IMG/M metagenome (GOLD analysis project Ga0233430, IMG submission 179883) | Seawater microbial communities from Saanich Inlet, British Columbia, Canada - SI_118_April2016_150_MG | ecosystem: Environmental > Aquatic > Marine > Inlet | place: Canada: British... | reverse complement strand
CAGAGTTCCGGAAATGATCTGGTTACGGTTGCGGATAACATCAACCAGATTTAAGAAACCTTCCAGATAACTGTCCTTTTCCCGATCGAATTCTAACAGCCACTTCCGCCTCTGCTGGTTTTGTAGTTCTTTCTTCAGAATATCAATTGCTGGCAGTATTTTATCAAATTCCGCTTTGACTATTGTGACATATTTATCGGAATTGGATTCTATGTAATACATGGCATACATGCGAACCAATAAGAACTGCTTTAAGGCTAACGATGTTTGGTAAGCCGCAAGCATATCACCATCTTTTTCTGCTGATACTAAAATGTCCGTCAGTCTATTCAGCAGAAGGTCTCCTTTTGGCGCAAGGACATCGTGAATCAGTCTGTTGCGAGCATCATGGGCTTGATCCACTTTTTTAAACCCTTTTTCGTATTCCTGTAGAGCGGTGTCAGCCTGATCAACCAGTCGCGCTCTTTCAGTGTTTTTGATTTCCCTTTGGGCCTCCTCTACAAACACACGAGTTTTAATAGCATATTCTTCGTACTGTTTTTTATCTTTGTCACTACCGGTAATGATAAAGTCTTTCACGTTCATACGCACCATCAGCATATTGGCCTGGACCCTACCCATCAGGTTGGTGTCTCTGGCCAGGCCCCGATAAGTGGTAAAACCTTCAGAGGCACTTTCAATCGTATAAAACGAAAGCGCACTGACAATTGTTAAAAGAATTAGAATAAAGGAAAAACCTGAAATCAGTTTTTTCGCCAATGACATATCTCTAAACATCTACATCTCCTCTTGAAAAATTAAAAAATCGACTAACGTTTATGAATTATTATCTTCGCTTTCTGATTGAGAACAGCGAAAATGCTGTGTAAATATCCTATTCAGTTTTTTTAAAGCAACCAGGTCGGCTAACCGCAGGTCGGCCTGCAAAGTACAATAACAACACACAACCTCACTTCAACAATTCAGTGAGTGCATTTAAAATAATTTCTGGTGAAAATGGTTTTTTAATAACAGCATCAATACCAATTTCCTTTGCTAAGCTGCACAACTCCTCATCATCGCCGTATGCAGTGATCAAAATTTTTACAACATTTGGAAGGAACTTGGAGACCCGTTTAAAAAATTCAAAACCATTCATTCCGGGGAGCCTATAGTCGCAAATAATGACGTCAATTTTCTTTTTTTCAATCAAATCCAATCCTTTTTCAGCAGATTCTACTGCAATAAACTGTTGTGAATTGGCGTTAAACACTATTCCTAACGAATCGCGTAGCTGATCGCCACAGAAGCGGACCATTCTCTGGTTACAACCCTCGCTTACTATCAATCACCATCTTTGTTGTGTATTGACGAGATTGGTTATTTGCCGTCAGGCCCCCACGGGTCCAACCTCTTTTTCCAGGTAATCAGTTCAAGACACCAGAATAAATCGACGGTAATAACGACGAATTTATTATGCGGTGCACCGCATAATAAATTTAATGCGGTGTTGATCATTATGCGGAGCTATCACCGCACAAACCCCGCCAATCGGTCATTTTAAAGTCTTATTACCCCGCATAAAAGAACCTTTCTCTAACGATGCAATCAACTCATCAGTGGCTTTGAAACCCCCAGAACGCATCTTCGGAGCAACCACTGATTCCAACGCCTCCAGCTTTATCGATGAATCAGCGCGTGTGTATATTTCAGTCGTTTGCATGTTTACATGCCCAAGCCAGAGGGAGACCTTTCGAAGATCTTTTGTAGCTTGCAGTATCGTTAGAGCACAGGTATGCCTCAGAACATGAGGCGAAACGCGCTTCATTAACAATGACGTGCACTGTTTTCTGGCAGTGCGGACATGCTTGCGCAAAATGTATTCGAAGCCGGATCGGGTCATATGTTCGCCACGAGCATTCAGAAACAATTCCGGCACCAAGACGTTACCTCTAACTGCCAACCAAGCTCGTAATGCCGCTGTTGTCTCTTTCCACAAGGGTAGAGAACGTTCTTTTCTGCCTTTGCCATGGACGAGAATACTAGCATGCGGTTGAAGATTCAGATCAACAAGACGTAAACCGATTAGCTCAGAGACACGCAACCCTCCAGCAAAACAAAGATAAAGCATGGCGCGATCCCGTATTCCGTTTCTACTAGATGGATCAGGTACATTTAATATGGCCTGCATCTCTTCTACTGTGAGGTGCCTAACAAGACGTACATCGGTTTTTTTCAACGGAATCGCCATTATTCGCTGAATCTGCTCTAAGGCCGCAGGTACTCGATACTCCATAAATCGCATAAACGATTTGATAGCTGCCAGTCGAATGTTTCTTGAATTCGCTCCATTTCCACGCTCTTCTTCAAGGTAGTTCAGAAAGTCTACAATAAGCGTAGCATTAAGTTGTTCCAGATTTAAATTTGACGGTTTGGTCTTTAGACGGTTGCTTGCGTATTCAAAGAGTAGCTTGAAAGCATATGCATAAGATTCACAGGTATTGACGCTGGCTCCGCGTTCAACTGGCAAGTTTTGCTGCAAAAAAAATGTGATGTGGGATGCGATCGGAGTCATGGTCGCCCTCCTCTGATGAAGTTTTCGCTACTTTCAGCAATATTTCTCATCAGATGTGGTGTTGCTTCTAAATACCAGTAAGTGTAGGAAACACTGCTGTGACCCAGATAGGTCGAAAGTGCCAACATGTGTTTGGTAATGAGATCGCGGTTGTCAGGACAAGTTTCCAATGCTCTGACTGCGAAGGTATGACGCAACGAGTGAGGTGTAGGTCGCGGCAGACCTGGTCCTCGCTTCAGGCCGATCTTGCTGACCGCCGTTTTAAATGCTGTGTCAACATCTTCAATACGTAATGGTTTTCTTCGTAACGAAATAAATACATGATCATCGAAAGGAGCATAGGGACGACGAAGTTTGAGATAACGTTCAAGGCCTGCTTGCGCGGTTTTATGCAAGGGCACCAGACGGCTTTTGCGGAATTTGGAATTCCGAATGACCAAACCGTCCAAAGTAAGGTCTCCGAAACGCAACCGGATAGCTTCAGACCCACGCAGCCCCGTACATGCCAATAGTGAGAAAAATGTGGCGTAGGTCTGCCGACGTAAAGTAGGGTAACCGGATTGCGATGTTGCCTGCACAAGACCTCGGATCTCGTCTTGAGAAAAGATATATGGAGTCGGACGTTGTTTCTGCTCACTGCCATAAACGGCAGGCGGTAGTTCATGGGATTGATCCTCGGCGCGGACATGACGCGCAAATCGAATCACTTGACCCAGCCGGCGAGCACGTGTATGAACCGATTGTGCGAGCCCAGCCCATTCGATGGCTGTTTCGGAACAAACATGGTGTTTACCTCTTTCTTCTGAGTAAATAGCAAAACTTCGTAATAGACTGCCATCTGATTTGAGTTTGAATCCGCAGGCACGGCGTACCTCTAAATATGATTCCACAGTTTGAGTTAGCATGACAGCGCCTCCGGCCAAGGTTGAGCGATCTGCTGCAAAGCATTCACATCCACTTTAGCGTAGATCTGGGTTGTTTCGATGGAATGGTGCCGAAGGATGGCCGCAATATCTTGTAATGATGTTCCCTGCCGCAGCATCGAGGTTGCAGCGGAATGCCGAAGAACATGGGCAGCACCTCGGCTCTTGCAGGTCACCCCTGCCCGGCGCATTGCGCATGCGACAAGCACTGAAACGGCACAATGAGATGCAAAGGCACGAAAAGGAGCACGTGAACGGATAAACAGTTCATTGGCATCAGTTCGCGGGCGACCATAAAGCAAGTAATCTGAGATGGCGTCCCCAACCTCCTGGGTCAAAGGCAGCCTGACCTGACGACGGCTTTTTCCGGATACTTGTATGGTTGCTTCTTCCCAATCGATGTCATCCAAACGAAGCTGGACAATATCGCCTGCCCGGAACCCCAGTCGTGCGAGCAGCAGCAGAATTGCGCGATCCCGCTTGCCGACTGGTGAAATTAGATTACATGAGGAGATAACACGTTCAACTTCTTCTGGTTGTAGGTACCGTGGAAGAGAAGAAAGTCGCCAATGCGCCAAAACAGGAATGGCTCCATATAGTGTAGCGGCACACTTGCCGTTAGCGATTAAAAAACGGAGAAACATGCGAAGCGCAGTCGTACACGTTTTAGCTGCCGCCCATCCGCACTGTTGGCTTTTTTCCAGGACAAACTGCCTCAATATCCGAGCGTTAAACTTGGCTGGATCATCGCCAAAGCGATTTATCAGGTCCCGGATTGAATGGCTGTAATTGTAGAGGGTAGCATCGCAGGTTCCGCGCTGTTGGCGCATCCATTGATAGAATTCAACAAGCAATACTGGGTCTTGAGTGCTTGGCTCATTGACAGAAGCATCGATTACCCCGATACCTTGTAGATGTTTTAAGAACAGTCGCAGGCCGCTGAGAATTTCCATCCGGGTACTGTGGCTGAAACGAGGACATTGGTATCCATTAAAATGGCGATCAAAACGATAAACAAACTCCTCGGATAAACTCGAAATCGGAATACCTTCGCGGTCTAACCAATAAATGAGATGTTCAACTGCTCGAATATATCTTTGAGCGGTTGTTTTTGCATAACCACTTTGATGGAGTTCTTTGGCGAATCTTTCAAGTATCGGCCCACCTGGACCATCGTGTAATTTTTTGATGCGGGCTGGGTAACAAAAGAAATATTCAAACATGACATCCTCCTTTGAGATAAATTATGACTAGAAAGATACCATTATTATGCGGAGTAGATTAACTTTCAAGAGGGCTTTACTCTACTGATATTGCGGTATTAGCAATATCTCTTACAACGCCTTCACCGCATAATGATCAACACCGCATTAAATTTATTGTTTTCTGAATGGGGAAAAATCTTTGACAGCACAACCGCGGCGACAGCGATAGCCGACCGACTCATTTATAACTCAGAGATTCTGGTATTAGAAGGACCCAGTTATCGAAAAAGAGAAAAGAAAAAATAGCTAACCGGATTTTTTAAAAAAATTGGGTGACATCACGGGGAGAAAGTGCGGTTTTATCTCAAAGCCGAGGCGCCGTAGTGAGCCCACAGGTTGGAATGGTTCTGTTTAATCCGGTTAAAATGGTTCAATTTTAAACCGGTGGTTACATTCCAGTCATCTTCACAACTGCATACTTGGATGAGGAAAGAATTGAACGAGCTAAGATCACCATGCCTTTTGGGTATGTATTGAAGCCTATTCAGGAAAGGGACCTGAAAGTGACAATTCAGATGGCGTTGTATGCTACTAAGATTGACAAGGAACGACTGCTGGCTGAGGAAGAACTGCGGGAAAGTCAATTCCTGTTTTCTGAGATGTTCGAACAGTCAACCACCAGTATTCAGCTTTAGGGTTGTCACTAGTTGTGGATAAAAAGTGGCCTGTTCTTCGTCTTTAAATCTGACCGACATTTCTTTGATCCAGGGCAACATAAAATCTCGACTAAAAAGAGCGGCTTCGGAGATCAAATCAGGGTCTTCCATCTGCAGTCCCCGATCCAGCAGGAAGAAGAGGTACTCTAATTCCAGCGAGATATGATCGGCGGGTTCATTGACGGAATTGGCCATGGCCAGTCCAACTTCTGAAAACCGTTCCCTCATCTCCCGCTCCGGTTTTCCCATCAACTGCCCCTCGCGGCTGTGATGATCCACACCATAACAGGAGTGATAAAGAGGTGTGCGAATTCCCTCCCTGTCATTAATGAAGAAATGGACGTAATCGGTCTCCAGGTCGTCGTTCAGCATTTTTGCCGACTTATATGACTTCAGGCCGGTGATCAGGTTGTCAATCTTTTCTGCAACTTTGTCCGTACTGCTTTTCCCATATTTTCGCAGAGGTGCCAGTAAACTGCCTGTCAGCATCTCTTGACAGCTTTTCGGATCGGATCCCCAGAAAAACCGACAGATGGTCTGGGCGCTGGATTTGATTATCTCAATCTGCTCTGAAGCGTGAATATTTGTCATATTACTGTTTTGCGGCGGCATAATCGGATTGTTATTATCTGTAATTTAGCATTTTCCATCGGAATGGTTCATTGATAGTGAACTTTATGAAGTGTTTGATAATGTTTTTGATCCCTGTAGACCGGATTAAACAGCTGTTAATTTTTGTTCATACGGTATGTTGACTCTAAATATTCATCATATCAAGGGCCTTTCCGTCCTTCAAAACCAGAAGTTCTTTCTCTGTCAAAGGTTTCCACTTCTCATCTGTTAACGGGACACTCGCTACCAAAGCTACATCCTGCTGTTGATCCCTATCTACGAATTGTACCCCTTCAATATTTTTTGTTTCTTGGTCTCGTTTAAACGATCTGTAAAGCACAAATAGACCTGGCGGATGATACCCTTTTTTCCCTTTTTGTGTCCGAATATGACCATGAGTAAATAACAGTTCCCCATCAGAATATATAAAATTAGCGGGACCATATTCACTGATGACATTAGCAAAATGCGAGATCAAATTGAATCTTTGCTTTATATTAGGTCGGTAATCTGATCTCCAGATTTCATTAAGTAGATCCACTAAGTAACAAAATACATATTCAGAATCCGTTTCTCCGACAGGGTGATTCATTTTAGGTTTTACAATTGGTGAAGTGTTGATTCCTTTTAAATCGCCATTGTGAGCAAAAGTATGCATTCTACCAGCTAATTCCCGTTGAAAAGGCTGTGTATTACTATAAGATATTTTCCCCTGAGTCGCCCGGCGAATATGGGAGATAATAGTCTTACTTTTAAAGTTGTGAGATTTAACAAAATCCATACAAGGGCTTCTGCTCGCTGAACTCTCATCTTTAATAATTCTGACGTCTTTTCCTTCATAAAAAGCAATTCCCCAACCATCTTTGTGCGGTCCTGTTAGACCCCCGTGTTTAGAAAATTCGTTCAGGGAGAACGTAACTGCTGTTGGATCAGAGCTGGACATTGCAAACAGTTCACACATTACTTTCCTGTTAGTCGTGTAATTGAAGATTATATTTTGATCGACGCAAACTTCTCCTTTGAATCATCAGGGTATATCAGCTTTACCTTGCGGTGCGTTTACTTGCTTGGATTCTAATACCGAATTCGGATAAAAATATATGCCAGTTTCAACATATCATTTCGAATAGAATTAAAAGCTATAGTTTGCGTCTAAAGCGAATTTATTGGCAAGAACATTCTCTCCGTACTGTGTGTAGGTACCCCCTGCCAGATGTTGCCAAGACAGTTGAAAAACCCAGTTGTCACTGGGGGAATATGCCAATTGCGTATTTACATTGGTGCTTGAATCATTCATGTTGATCAACCATGCGACCGATGGTGTAAAGTAAAGCCAGTTAAAGGGTTCTTTAACACTTGCTTTAACATAACCATAATCCCGATTCAGCGTATTGCTTTGTTGGATCTGGGATAGTATTTTTTTCGCTACCAAGGTCGTACTTGATTTAATCAATTCAAACAGAGCCTTTGATTCACTATCTGTTAAGCCTGATGAATCATGGAATCCTTCAACGATCCAGGTGACATCATTTTCGGTGAGATATCTCAAACCAAGAAGTGTTGTCCGGGCCCTTGATTCGTCGGTATTATTAGCGGCATATTCCCCATGCACTTCAAAGTTTGAAGTAATATTGGCAGAGAAATCAAAACCCCAATCCACCTCTCCTTGCTCGTTTTTTTGGACATAGTACAGATCGATATCGGTGGTACCAATCAGAGCGTACACCTTTAATCCCCAAAAATTTTCCTCCTTTTGTGCAGACAGGTAATCATCGTTCAGTTCATCCCTTACCGGAAGATAAACCAGGCTTACCGAACTATTACTAAATACCGAAAAACCACCGGGAATCCAGATACCCTGGATAATCCACAAACCCTCCCGGCTGGCTTCAGGGTCTTCTGGATTTTTTACCCGCTCCAGAAAGGCAACTGGGTTGAAGGCATACCCTTTTCCCCAACGAAGCAGCCGTTTTCCAATCTCGATATTGTGTGGGTCGAGTGTGGAGATCTGCCAATATCCTTCTCGTAACAGCATGTATTCATCATCCAGCTCCTCAAGACTGGATCTTTGCAGATTGGCTTCCCCTGCTAAAAACAGCCTGGACCATTCCCAGTCCCAACGGCTTTCAAGTATCACTTGCAGATTGAATTCATTCGATTGATCATGGTCTTCGTTTGGGAATTTTACCGGATATAAGACCGAATCTGTATTCAGTTCTTTAACAGTTGCAGCTGCTGAAGTTTCTCCCTTCCATTCCCAGGTTTTTTTGGTGAACTCTTTGGCATCAAAGGAATAGAGGTCTTTATCCTCTGCCAAGATCCTGTCCGGAGAAAAACCCAGAATAATTATTCCCAAAAGCAGGGCTAAGTGAGTGTGACATTTCATTACTTCTGCCTCAACGTTTCAATCCGCCCCATGTAGTCGGTCGTAAAAACCTCGGGCGCAAGTTTTCTGGGTTTGATTTTAGCAAAAATCATGATCGATTTATAATCTTTGTAAAGAGGGCTATCCGTTTCAACCACAGCAGGCCGCTTAATTCCCTGACCAAAATCAGTTATCTTTTTAAAGTAGAGTGTCTTGATCAGCAAACTAGAAGCTGTTAAAGCCCGGATTCTAACAGGCGATTTCAGCTCTGGATCGATCATCATCTCCAGTCTGTCATAGGCAACGAACCCCGTTTTGGCTTTCAAGTTCAATTGGATGAGGCGTTTGCCGGAAGGCCCTTTTTCATCTAATTGGTTGATAGTCACAGCATTATATTCTGTCTGATAATCGACACGCAGAATGTCTGAATTATTGAAAATACCACCCGTAACCGACTGCAACGATGTAATCCGGAGTGGACGCCCCACGTTGGGAATGTACAGCCACATATTATCTCCAACCCTCAGCGTTGCCCTTCCTTTTTCAGAGGCCGGAGAGAGAAACAGAGCCACCACTTTTTCTCTATCTTGTTTTAACGAAAACAGAACAAACTCCTTTTTACTACCATCAGGTTCAATATTGATCAGTTTACGATAGGATTCATATTGAGGAGGGTTCAGATTACGGTCGATGGTAACCAACCATTCCTGCGGTGTTTGCTGAGCGGTTAAACTAAAAGGAAGAATTAACAGCAAGAGCACTGCTCCCGCTGCTGTAGTTCTTCTTTTCAGGCTATGAATTAGATTTTTCATCAACTTCTCCATCAGTGATTGTTAAAAATGACGCAAGGCATCTACAGGCTCAAGTCTGGACGCTTTGACGGCTGGTCCCAAACTGGCAAGTGCAGATATGCCAATGACGATCAAAGCCGTAATCAGCACCTCTGAAATGGCGATTGTGGGTGTCAATATCAGGGTATTCTGCCTCCCGAACGACATGGCCAGGCCTTTCCAATTAAGAAATTGAATGATCCCCAGGCTGATAAAACTACCGACGACAGCACCAAAGAACCCCAGGAAGAACCCTTCCATTAAAAAAAGTGTCCATATTTTTCGAGGACTGGTTCCGATGGCTGCAATGGTTCCAATTTCGCGGATTCTCTCATATACCGCCATCAACATAACGTTCATGATTGAGACCAGAACAATGGCGATCAAGATCACCTTAACAAACAGAGTCAGCAGATCGATGATTTTCGCGATATTAGAAAATGGAGATAGCTTTTCCCAGGTGTGAATTTCAAAAACCGGTTTGCCATTTTTGTTTTTTTCGCCGGATAACTGCTGCTTCAGATCTGTGAAAACGGGTTTTATAACATCAAGACTTTTCAGGCGGATAGCAACCTCGTTTACCTCTTCACCTTTTATTCTGAGTAACTGGTAAGCATCTTTAATGTTCAGATACCCATCACGTCCACCCGGTCCGGTCATGGACCCTATCATGCCGCTGACAACCAGAGGCAAGCCGTTAACAGATCCATTCTGATTGGTGGCTATCAGAACGACCTGGGTACCTATTTTCAGTTTCAATCCTTTGGCCAGGGTTTCCGGAACCCATATTTCGCCTTGATTCAACGAGGGTGCTGTAACGGCATCATTTTTTCCTGTAACACGTTGAGACAATAGAGGCACTGTCTGAAATTCCATGGCCGGGTTGATGCCATTTAACCGAATATTAGAGGTCTCGGTAAAGTTGCTGAGCATTCCGCCAAACTTTAGACGAGTGGAAAACGAAGTGACTTTGTCATTGCCATTTAATATCTCTTTCAGTTTTACAACCTGTTTGGCTTTAAGATTTAAATTGAGCGGAGAATTATCAATGGAAGCGACATAGCCCTTGCGGTGAACCTGCAGGTGACCCAGCATGGAATCCGTAATTTGTCCGACCATAAATTGTTTAAAGGAGCCCGCGATGGCGATAAAAAGCAGCACAGCAACAATCCCAATGATTACCAGCATGGAAGTCAACATCGTCCTGCGTGAGTAGCGCAACAGATTGCGATAGGCGATCTTGGCAATTTTTATCATTTTATTCTCCTGTCTTCTCTATTTATGAGGTTGCCATCTTCCAACGTATAAATAATTTCAGCTTCTCCGATGATTTTTGGATCATGGGTCGAAAAGATGAAGGTTGTATTCCATTTGTCTTTCATCTCCTTCATCAGATTTATGATCTTATAGGCCGTATCATGGTCCAGGTTTGCAGTGGGTTCATCGGCAATGACCAGTTTTGGGCGGGTAACCAGTGCCCGGGCCACAGCGACTCGTTGCATCTGTCCGCCGGAGATCTGATCCGGCCTTTTGGCCTGCTGATCAAGAACTCCGACAGCATCGAGTAATCCTTCTATATGATCGCGCTGCTGGCGAGTGTCTTCATTTTTAACCATTAACAACGGATACTCGACGTTTTCATATACCGTCAGGACAGGAATCAAATTAAAATTCTGAAAAACAAATCCCAGGTTATCTCCGCGAAAATCAGCCCGTTCTTTACTATTCAGACGGCTGACCTCCTGACCTGCAACCTTGATGGTTCCTGAAGATGGCTGATCCAGTACACCGATCAAATTCATCAATGTTGATTTTCCACTTCCGGACGGACCAATGACAGATACAAATGTTCCTGCTTCTATCTCCAGCGATACGTCTTTTAGAGCGGAAATCGTGACCTCTCCCATCTGATAAGTTTTCGAGAGGTTGTTAACTTCGACTAATGACATAATTATCCTTTATGATTTATTTGATAGCAAAGTAACAGGGAGAGTAGCACACTTTCGCATGGTTTTTAATCACTGTCTCATGCAAGCTTTTTATACGAAAACATAAAGCAAGTGATATGAAAGAGGGACGTCAATCTTTGAAAAGCCAATAAAATCGAATTACAACTTCATTTAACTGATCTTAATAAGCTCTATTTGCATTATAAATGCCAAAATAATTTCGATGCGTAAATCAAATTATAGTGCATTTATAACAGTAAAATGGCAATTGGATATTGATTAAAAGGCTAAAAGGTAACGTTATTCGTGTTACTTTTGTAACGTTACTCCATGGGGACTAAAAAATCTCCCCACTAAAACCGATATTTACCGCTCTTTCATACGAATAGCAGACGTTTCTTTGACTCACCGTTCTCATTGAACCTGCAAAGGCTCTGTTGAAGAGGAATCAGATGCCGTAGGAAATCACGAGATCCATTCAATTAGAGAGGGGAAGGGATAAGTGGTTTCAAATGAAAAAATTTCAAGGGCAAGATTATTTTAGGCTGTGCGCGTTGGTATTTTCCATATGGAATCAGTAATCGTGACTTGGAAGAAATGGTGCGCTAGCGAGGCGTTGAAGTGGATCATACAACTTGGATTTATCATATAGAATTAGTGGACGTCTCTATGGCCTCTGCCTCCGCTTTGCCAGTGATCACAAATTCCATCGATATCCTCATCAACATAGTTATCACCATGCCAGGTATAGCTTCCATCCTGCGAATAATCGCAGATACCATCACTGTTTTCATCTACAAAATCGTGACCATTACCTTGATGCCCGTAGATTTCGACATAATCGTTGATCTGGTTTTGATTTTGGTCTTTATATCTTAAGCCATTTTGATTATTATACTTCGACGAATTCTCATCATAATAATCACAAATACCATTGTCGTTGTCATCAACATATCCAGGTCCATGCCAAGCATGACTACCATCTTGTGCGAAATCGCAGATACCATCACCGTTGGAATCAATGAATTCATGTATGTGTTGGTTTGTGCTGTTTGGTATTTGATCATAACCCATTGAAAGAGAAGTTGAAGAATCAGCTTCCGCTAAATGGGTATCTTTTTCAACATAGTCGTTTATTCCATTCTTGTTTGCATCCACGACCATAGGATAAATTTCAGATGTACTATCAGTTATTGAGGTAACTTTGTTTTCAGATATATCCTTACATCCAAACAGAACAAAAAGGCCCATAACAAAAATAAAAAAAACTATCTGGTTCAGATTATTATATTTCATTTCTCAACCCTGATTGGTCTGTTGCTGAATACAAAAAATAAGAACTGCTCCAATTTTTTAGAAGCAGTTTTATGGATCTTAATTGAGTTTAGAATAAAGGGATCTAAAACATTTGACAGTTTCCGCCAAATCCTCTCCCGTGACCTCTACCATGACCTCCTCTAAAACCACGAGGATTCTGGCCCATTCTCTCAATCATAGTATCCGCCTGTGCCTGAGTTATTTTACCATCTGCAACAGCTTGTTTGATTGCAGTGGTTCTTTTTCCGTTCATCTTGGTTTGAAAGACAATAAATTCAACTTTGTGTTCATCAAGAACGGCCCAAACTGGTTTATTCTGCAATTTGGCTTTGATCGTTTCTTCAGATTGTCCAGTTACTTCTGCCAATACTTCAACTCTGGAGTTGACCATTTCGTCTCTCATAAACAAACCGGCCCCTCTAAATCCTTGTTTGGAGAATCCATGACCTTTCCCCCATCCTTGAGCCAGTGCAATTCCTGACGTACCGATCAACATTCCGATGATGGCAGTTACCAATACTTTTTTGAGAGCTTTCATAATGTCCTCTTTAACTTTATTTTGTTAATGTAATCTACAAAGAGACCTCAGATATCGATTCATCTGATTCACAATGAATCATTTTCGATTTATAAATGAATGCTGCATTGTTTGCGCCATACGATTGAACGCAAAATCTGAATTTTGTTCATGCTACTGTATATTTAAGACAATATTTATAAATATTCTTTTTTTAAACGTAATTATTGCAAATTATATCAGTTAACATACCTGTCATGTGGGTATTAAATATCCAGACAACCCTGTGTGAAAATAGTTTGTGGATATTAAATATCCTTATCTAACAAATATTCAACTCACTTAGAGTATGATTGAGACTGCAGGGTCGATGAAAACGAAATCCCCAGAGAGTTTTTTTTTACAGATAGTTGCTGAAAGCACCGTGATTTCAGTTGAAGCAGAAGTTAAATAGTTGGGTAATGAGGTATAACCTGACAAGTTTGTTGCTGAAATGCTGGCAGTTTTGCTTTGCGTGGCTGACGTTGACAGATTTGTCCGGTAGATTGCATGAGAAGCAGCTAGTCAGGCTTCAGCCGCTTTTTCACTTAACCGTTCGGCTTCTATGGTAATACTTCTTTTTAATACCATTTTTAGAATATCATGTGAGGATACATCCAACAATTCCTTGTTTTTCTCTTTAACTAGTTTAACAGTCTCAAATAACTCCGGCTCTTCTACTTGAAGTTGCTACAATATCGATAATTCTGTTTTATCAGCTCCAAAGAGGAAAGTATTTAAAAAGAAAATTGCAGAAAAAATATAAACAACTACAAGTACCTTTTTTCGTAGGGCCATACTGCTCCTCCGATCAATTGTTGGTGATGTATTTCTGTAAATCAGTATCTCATTGAGGAACAGTGTTTTTTGAACCCGCAGTCTCTTTGACCAAGCCAAAATCGCCTAAGATAGTATAAAAGCAGGGAACAGCGACTAATACCAATATCGTTGAGGACATAATCCCAAATGCAATACTGGCGGCAATGGGGACCATCATCTGGGCCTGCAGGCTGGTTTCACTCAACAAGGGTAATAAACCGACCACGGTCGTAACCGATGTTAGTAAAACCGCCCTGAATCTTTCTCTACTGGCCATACAACTCGATACAATTATGGAAAGTCCTTCCTTACGCCGTTTTTTTATAAAATCTACCAGGAGGATGGAATCATTGACCACTATACCGGTTAATGAGATGTAACCGAGAATACTGAGCATAGACATAGGTAATCCCAGTGCAAGATGACCCCAAATAACCCCTATTAGTGCAAATGGTATTGCAAGCATAACAACTAGCGGTTCTGTATAGCTGCGGAATTGGAAACTCAACAGGATAAAAATTCCGAGTAGCCCGATGATCAAGGCCCTCGCCATTGAGGAACCTGTTTCAGCACTGTTCTTCGTTTCTCCTCCCAGGATTAATTCAACACCGGGGTAGTTCTTTTTCATTGTGGGGGCAAATTCCTTCTTTAGTTTTTTCATGATATCGTTCGTATTGCCCACCTGTATATTAATGCTTCCATAAAGAGTAATGGTACGCAGACCATCAACATGGTTGATCGTCGAATATCCTCTGCTTGCTTCAAAAGAGACAATACTGTCCAGAGGAATTTTATCGCCTCTCGGCCCCAAGACTTTAAAGCTGTCCAAATCAGACAGGCTGTCTTTGCTGGCAGAGTCTAAACGTACATCTATCTCATAGGAATTGCGACCGACCTGGATCTCTGTGGCTTTTTTTCCTTTGAAGGCAGCACTTAGTTGGCTTGCTATTGAACTCGCATCTAGCCCCAACACTGAGGCGCCCTTTTTCAGTTTCATTTGAATTTCCTGCTTCCCCAGTCGCAGATCAGTATAAAGATCGTACACACCGTTGAATTGGTATAAGTACTTCTGCGTTTCTTGGGCTACCTTTTCAAGCGTTACAAAGTCATCTCCTCTCAATTCGACTTCGATAGCATTACCTGACGGACCCATTGAGGGTTTGGTATATTTGATACTGATCACATCGCTGATCTTGCCGGTTTCGACTCGCCAGCGGTCCAGAATATCATCAATTCTGCCCTGTCGTAAATCACTTGACAAGAGATCTGCATATACGGTTGCCAGATGTGGACCTGACTCTTCTACGTCTGAGTTGATGGAATATGAAACACGGACTTGTTCCACGAGTTTCATTTCTTGTGGTTGCCTGGGCGTGTAGTGCCTGTCTGTTTTTTCAAGTCCACTTATCAGCAGAGCAACAACTTTTTCTGTCTGTTTAAGGGGCGTCCCTGGAGGAAGATAGATTCTGGCTTGAATTGAATCGTCTTCCATTTCGGGAAAACTCACAAATTTCAGCCAGCCGATGCTGAATGTGCCGAGGGAGATTAGAAACAGGGCAATAATGATCCCAACGGTCAAATAACGGAACTTCACCGCCGCATCAACTGTTTTTCCGACAACCGTTTCCCTGACCCAGTCAACCGTACGGTTGACCCCACTCCTGAGCTTTCCCGGGTTATTAAGGTTGTGGTTTTTCAATGAATGGGCCAGGTGATTGGGAAGGATCAGAAAGGCCTCCACCAGGCTTACGACCAGAACTACAACGATGACGACTGGGATGACCTTAAGTACCCGCCCAATTCGTCCATCGATAAATATCAGCGGGATAAAGACACAAGCAGTCGTGATGAAGGAGGATATGATCCCATTTTGCACCTCCAACACCCCATCGATTGTGGCCTTTAGTGATGTTTTTCCTTTTTGTAGATGGGCCGCGATGTTTTCCGCAATCACAATGGCATCATCCATTAAAATTCCCAGGGTGATGATCAAGGCGACAGTGGTCATCATGTTCAGGGTATAACCGACCTGCTGCATCACAAAGAGAGCCCCGGCGAACGAAATGGGGAGTCCCATTGTCACCCAGAGTGAGAGTCTGAAACTGAAAAACAGCCACAAGGAGAAAAAAACCAGGAGTAACCCCTGCCAGCCATTTTTGATCAGCATATCCAGCCGGTCTTTAATGATGGAGGCCAAGTCTCCAGTAAGTGACAGTTTTACACCGGGTGGGGCCTTTAGTTGTTCCTCGTTGATAAACTTTTTGACTGCGTTCACAACTTCCAGCGCATCCTCGGCATCCGTTTTTTCGATATCAATAACACCGGCTCTTTTGTTATTGAACATCGATTTGATTTCATCTTGTTCAAATCTCTCTTCAATCGTAGCGATATCTCCCAGTCTGATTTCGCCGCCTTTTCCGCCTCCCACTATGATAATATCTTCAAATTCCCTGGGATTCCGCCGTTGATCTTTGAATCGCAGCAAAATTTCTTTTTCCGAAGTTTCAATTGAGCCGGTAGGACGATTAAGACTCTGCCTGACAATTTTGCTGGATATGTCATTGATAGTGAGTCCATAGTTCAATAAGTTATCGGCAGAGATCTGGATACGGATTTGCCGGTCGGAAAACCCCGATATATTGACCTGCGAAACCTCCGGTAACCGCTGTAGTTTTCGCTTGATAGATTCTGAATAGTCTTTAAGGTCTAATGTGTCCATGGGTCCCGTGACGGCGACAGATACAATCCTGGTGCTCCGAGCCATTACCGTTATAATAGGGGCTTCAGCATCATCGGGGAAGTTAGAAATGGTATCTACCTCCGTGCGAATATCGTCCAGGAGTTCCTTAATGTTCCCGGTATCCTCGTCCATTTCAAGGATGACATAACCTACACCTTCCGCTGCGCGAGCTGTGATCCTTTTGACGTTTTCAATTCCTCTCAAAGCATCTTCTAAACGCTGGATAATGGCCTCCTCAACCTCCTCGGCAGTTGCTCCCGGGTAGGAGACATTCACACGCACCTTGCTGGCAACAAATGGGGGAAAGGTCTCTCGATTCAATTCTGGTAATGCTATGTAGCCCAAGAATAAGAACACGATCATCAGCAAGTTTGCTGCCGTGGGATGTTCCGAAAAAAACTTTATCATGATTTTTCTCCCCTGGCATCGATAATCAGTTTCTCTATCAGCTTATTATCAGTAACCGGATCGACCTTCATACCGTCTACTGCAGGAATGATATCAGAAAGAATGACGGTTTCACCTGGACCTATCCCTTTTTTCACAACAACAAAGTCACTTAAGGTATATAAGACTTCGATCTGCTTTTTCACCAATTTTTGCTCTGAATCCATAAGAAACACTATATTCCTAGGATGCAGGGCACTCCTTGGGATTGCAATCATGTCTTTTTGGATTTTCCCTTGAAGTTCAACTTCACAATAGGCACCTGTAAATAAAAAACGTTCTCCACGTTTTCCTTGGGCATCTATATTATTTTTTACAACAACAATCAGCCCTATGGTTCTGGTTTCCTTGTCCAGCGTATCACTTCGGCGATTGAATGAGGCCGGCCATTCCATGGGACCACCGGGATTGGATGCCAACTTGACTTTGGCTTTAATTCCTAAAGCCTCTCCAATTGAAATAGCAACATCTACACTTCGAGCTTTGTCCATTACTGAGAGAAAAATTGGTTTCAGTGCAGACATGATAAATTGTGCTTCCACCTCTGTTTCAGAAATGTCGTTTGCTTCCAAGATCGTTTTTCCTGTTTGTACAAATTCGGATATTTTATTGCTGAGTTCAATCACTTGAATATCAAATGGGGCAGTCACCGTTGTGTAGGATAATTGAAGGTTTGCACTTTCCAGATCACTTTTTGCCTGATCCAATTGCGTCCGTAACAGTTCCAGTTTAGTAGGTACAAGGTTTAACGCATTCTGAATATTCTGCACTTGCACTTTCTGCGATATTAAGCCTCGCAATTGAGATTCGAATTCTATTTTGGAAACAATGTTTTTTTTGTACAGTTCTTTTTGCGTATTCACTTCTTTAATTTTTATATTCAGGTCAGCCTTTTGTAATTCCAATAGCTTGTGGTTATTTTCTTTTTCTACGTTCAACTGCTGAATTTGAACTTTGTAATTTTGAGTACTGGCTTTAATTTTAGCCAAATTTATCCTGTACGCAGTGGGATCAATTCTAAGCAGTTCTTCTCCCTGCCTGATAATACTTCCTTTTTGCAAGCGAGGGTGTGTCTGGATGATTTTTCCGCTGACCTGGGCAATGGCATTCCAGGTCTTCACGGGTCGGGACGTTCCATAGCCGACTGCCCGGGGCACAATATCTATGGGTTTCACTTCCATTACCCTGACCGTGGGAATATCCGATACAACTTCTTTGTGCTGTGGCGGTTTTTTACTCTTCGACATAATCAAAAATACATCGATTCCCAAAACAACAGGAATCGTTATCATGAGCACTTTAAATAAGATGTCGCGTATTTTTTTCTTGTCAGTCATATCGAAACTATGGGTTTTGTGAGAGAGAATCTCCTCTTAATTCAAATTAAAAACAAACTAAGGATATCAAACGTAGAAAATAAGAGAAACAAGATTCTTCTTTTCAATGACGACTTTCATATTCATTGAGGGGTTCTCATTTATTCTTTCAGACTATTTTCAGCTGTGAACTTCGATTACGTTGCTTGATAAAACAAAGAACCTGTTCAAGATACTGATGCAAATTCAATATCCGTCAGCATTCTGAGTGTACATCCATTTTGTTGACGATCAGCCACATAATCATAGGCTCAGACATGATTTTTAATTAACGGCTTGAGCCGAAAACAAAAACTATCATTTAACCAGAACCTTTTCCGCTTGAGCTGTCTGATAAGAACTTTCAACCCTTCTTTGCACTGTATTCTGGCTAGCTTTTTTTGATTGACCCGCTATCTCTTCCTTTTTTAAGAGTGCTGTTATCCACCGGTTCCATATCGTCTGTTGGGCTACCCAGATCGATGATCCTTTTAGTCAAGCGTTCTTTATCATCCTTTTTTTTAAACGAATAACATTGTGCTGAACTGTGTTGGTCACCAGATCATCAATTTTTAATGGTGCTTGGACCTTTCTTTGTGTGATAATTACTCTCGGAAGCTTAATGTGAGGATACGAGAATATCATGTACTTTTTGCATTCAGGGGTTTGAGCTACGGCTAGGATCCCGTCAGCCTTCCTTATGCGGTCTGCCTCACTTAGCTAATCCTAGTGCGATAAAACAGCACGAAGGACTGAAATACATGACATGTTACTGATGATTTTCTGGGGATTGTTAAGATTCAAGGGTGGTGTTTTAAGCATCTTTTCAAAGCCGCATAAAACACAAAAGCCCCACCCGATGGTTCAACGCTCAACGTTTCGCGTTTCACTAGTGCAGATCGAATATTGTATTTGTGCCTTCCAAAAACAGGTAGTTCGATTGAGCAAAAAAGAATGAAATAACAGGTGTGGGTTGGATGTAAAAGCAAGTATACGTGGTTATGCAGAGAAAATATCAAACGAAAAATTAGTTATTTTATTTTGCAGGAAGGAGTATGTTTATTGTTGACTTGCACTTTAAAAGGTGGCCATACAACTTTTGAATAAAAAAATTAGATTCCACTTATTAGTTCTTTTGCGAATACTTTTCTTTAACATCAAATATTTTTGAAGCTATATTTTTACCTTTCAATGGTATATCACCAATTAGCGATATCTTATATTCATCATAATTTATAAGTCTATCGCGGAGAGCTCCAGATATAAGAAGTTCAGCATCATATTCATTACACATCCCTTGTATCCGAGCAGCAGTATTGATAGTGTCACCATGATATGCAATTTCTCTTTTTATTATACCAACTTCTGCAATTGTAATATTGCCTATATTCATACCTGCCTTAAAGAATGGAACAAGTCCATAATTACTAGTGTAATATGATTCTCTTGACAAAAGTTTATCTGAGAATGCGAAATATGCTCTCAGACAATTATTATCCAATATTCCTGTTTTAGGAGACCATATTAAAACAACTTCATCTCCAACATATTGATAGATCTCTGCTTTATACTCTGTAACAATAGACAGGTCATAAAAACAATCTTGCAGCAACCTACTGTGCTTGATATCCCCCAATTTTTCAGCGATGGTTGTCGAAGATTTCAGATCAAGAAACATAAAAATCTTTTCAGAACGAGTTGGCTTATGGTACTTGCCAGTCATCAATTTTGCGAGATTACCAGGGCCAATTTTTAGATTCATTTGCTTAATAAAATTTATCATTACAGTCAGAACTAGCAAATAAGCAAGAAGAACTATAAGCCTTGGGGTAAAAAATCTATTTAACCAGTCATAGAATTGAAATTCATAGTGAGCTGAAATATAGACTCTTGCGTTAATAATAGAAATACCGATTACGTAAACAGAAAAAAAGGTTAAAGACTTAAGGGTGATGAGTTTGCCATAGCTCATTTTAGAGGCAAAAGTCCGGCCAAATAGTTTTTCGGCAAGATAGTATGTAACACCAACAAATAAACCTAAAGCAGTACTTGTTTGGAATAACACACGGCCATTTAGGACCAATGAAGGGTCCCAAGGGGCGTAAAGTTCACCTTGATGGCCAACGAATCTGATAAAGATAAAAAGCCACGCAGCAACAACCCAGACAGCAATATCAATCAGTAGTTTTATCCAATGTATCTTTTTCTTCATTTTTTGACTAACAAGTGGCTGATGATCAACTGAAGATGATATTGTTTTGCTTCAGACGGAATTGGAAAATTTCTCAGTTTGTGTTAGTAAGTATATCCAGCCTTACTGAGGGAATCAAATATGTCAAATACAGATTGGTAGGGACAATCCCCAGAGGGTCGAGAAAAACCTTTCTATCATGTCCATCCTCATAATCCCATCATTCTGTAATTACGATCTGTTATTCATCGCAAATCCCAGTTGATTATTCCCCCAAAAACCCAGCAGTGTCCGGTTAGGATTTTGCACGTTTAGGTTTTGGCTTCTTTTTTCGTCTTCTGCTGCTTTTCTGGCAGCGCTGAGGCTTTGTAGCCAGAGCCTCGTTGAGAATCTGAGAGCGTAGCTCTCGAACACGTTTGATGCTGACTTTTTCTTTGTATTGGTTGTGGCAATAGATCGCCATTAACAGATACGTTATCAGCCCTGTGACGATTTGAACCATCAATCCATATTCGGTTCTTGATATCAGGTGATAGACGTTCAGTTGACGCTTCCACCAGCCGAAGAATTTTTCAACATCCCAGCGCAGTTTGTAGATGAGTGCAATCTCTTAGGCAGTGAGATCGAAACGGTCGGTGGCCACCCAATAGTCAATAGCTTCTACCGTATATTTAACCAGCCGGACCGGTTTTACGGTCTGATTTACATTTTTGGTTCCCAACAATACCAGGGCATCGAAAAACACATTGGAATCGGAGGACGTCTCGTATTCTTCAATAACATCGACCGTAGTGTTGTCCTTGATCTACCACATAAATACATTTAATTACCAAGAATTCACTTTTTTTGGCCCAGGGTAAAAATACCCTCAATGATTTCAGTAGGCACAAGCTTGCACCGGCTGATATGATTAAAGAAATTAAATGTAGAATTATCCCGAATTTAAAAGAGGTGTAAGACAAGCCTATTAGAATAGATCCCTCTGCAAAGGGTGCCGTTTTAAACGACACCCTGAGTGGATAGATTAATATTCCGATTATTGGACAGCAGAAAGGTCGGATTTTAAATCTGACCCTTAAAGATAATAAAGCGAATCGTTCAAATAGCAGGTAATTGGCAGGAACATCCAACTTCGAACACTGGAATGACATGATGGAATTGTTCGATATTTGAGAATCGGGAGTAAATCAGAAATCGAATTTACATTGGCACAGAGGGATCCAATAAACACGAAAATCTCAAATTTCTTTGATTGAGTGTGTCGACCATTTGTGTCGAGTAAATTTTATTTGAACTTGCCATATTTGGCGGAGGTACGTGGGAATCGAACCTACGCTGTCTTTTTGAT
>Ga0233430_1002381_pt1 | contig 21969 bp, 21 predicted proteins | sample SI_118_April2016_2_FD_179883 | JGI IMG/M metagenome (GOLD analysis project Ga0233430, IMG submission 179883) | Seawater microbial communities from Saanich Inlet, British Columbia, Canada - SI_118_April2016_150_MG | ecosystem: Environmental > Aquatic > Marine > Inlet | place: Canada: British... | reverse complement strand
GTCCTCCTGGAGGTGGGTTTCCGGTGTCTTCGTCAACACCATAGATCCCCATTTTCCAGAGGCACCGCAAGTGACAATGTGGCAGAACACGGCTGATTTTCCGCCGTTTTTATGCAACCAGAGGGTAGAGATGAACAGCGACCAGAAACGAGCGAACCAACCGCTGCAGGGGACGGCTGATAGTCGTTCCTGAGCTCAATGTTATACCAATTCTCGAACCTCTGCTCATTACCGTCCCCATCTCACAAAACCGTGCCCGTGTATTTCCGGTACGATCGCGCTGGGGAGGGTGGGGGGTGAGTGGGGGAAGCGCAGAGAATCTACGCGGATGATCAACGAAGTTGATAGAGATTTGAAGATCTGATCTTCGACTACGCGAAATTCCTTCTCAAACGAAATCTCACGTGAGGTCGTCTTCGAGCGAGAGCGAAAACACCTCTGAGAACGATCGGCGTTTAAAACACGGATTTTGCACATTGGCTCCCTTTCGAGGGGGCCATTTCGTTTCTTGTTGCAGTGGTTGGATTTTCGTATTTTGGAGGCATCTGAAGAAGATCGTATCTCATTCTCTCAGAAAAGGTTGGATTCTATGAAGAGCTATGGCCAATGGATGTGCCGTCGGTTAATCGGCATCGCTGCCCTATTCCTGCTGAATCTATCTCCAATAGATGCTGAAGAACCGACGCTGGCCAGGCTGTCGTTCTGGGTGCCACCCGAGAGGATGGGCGAGTTCGAAACGATGTACGAGGAGCAGGTTGTGCCCATTCTGCAAAAGCATGATTTGGTTGAATCATCTGAGCGCGGACGATCGACGGTGGATAGCGTGTTCAGTCGGCTATTTACTATGAAGACGCCGAGTGAGGTTGCAGATAAGAACGAAGCACTGCAGAACGATCCCATGTTGAAGGAGGTATTGCAGGATTTAGGAGTATCCTTCGGAACAGACGATTCTATCCGATATAATCTGGGTATATACTCTGTGTCTGAAGGAACTGGGGGGGCTAGTATTGGGAAGGTAGAAAAGGCGGGGAATGGAAAAACGGTGAAGGCAGGTTCAGGATTCCGCAAGGGTCTTTGGCAAGACTTTGGCGTAGCGGACGGACTCCCCAGTCCATTTGTGTACGATATCCTTCAGGATCGGAAAGGCAGCATATGGTTCGGTACCTGGGGAGGAGGCGTGGTGCGGTTCGACGGAGAGCAATTCTTCGCGTTGACGACAGATGATGGACTCGCGGACAACACAGAGAGAGTGGAGGTGGTGTATGAGGACCGCCAGGGGACTCTTTGGTTTGGGACAGGGGGTGCGGGAGTGAGTCGATATGATGGGCAGCAATTTACCACATTCACTACCGAGGATGGACTGGCGGACAACCGTATAACGGCGATCGTGGAGGATGCGGAAGGAAAGGTTTGGTTCGGGACTACCAAAGGCATTACCTGCTTCGATGGCCATCAGCTAACCACGTACACCGCAGAAGACGGCCTCGCTGGGAATGGCGTATGGTGTGCAGCCGTTGACCAACATGAAGGCCTGTGGTTTGGAACCTGGGACGGTGGGATCAGCCGATTTTTCGAGGATGAGTTCGTTAATTTCACCACTGAGCAAGGGTTGCCACACAATCGTGTGATGAGTGTACTAACAGATCAGCGTGGTCGCCTTTGGCTAGGAACACCGGAGGGGCTGTGCCGGTACGATGGAAAGATGTTTACTACCTTCACCACCGAGGATGGATTAACGAAAAACTGGGTCACTGGCATCGCGGAAGACATAGAAGGAAACCTCTGGCTCACGCACGCTAACGACGGTGTGTCTCATTATGATGGGAAAAGATTCAAAACCTTCACTACGCACGATGGCCTGGTACACAACAGCGTGTGGTCTATCCTGGGGGATTCGCAGGGATTCGTATGGTTCGGGACAGGTGGGGGGTTGGGGCGGTACAACGCTGCACAAATCGATGTCTTTACTGCGGGGGACGGGTTGGCGAATAATTGGATTAATAGCATTTATGAAGATCGGACTGGAGATCTTTGGTTCGGAACACAAGCAGGGATAGCGCGCTACGATGGTAATCAGTTCGTCACATACGGAGTCGAAGATGGGTTGGCAGGTGAGTTGATAGGAGCGATAATAGAAGACCGACGAGGAAATCTTTGGGTTGCTACAGGGCGCCAAGATTGGAGTTCAGTAGGTGGTGTGAGTAGGTTCGATGGTGCGACCTTCACCACCTTCTCTTCAGAGAATGCTCCGGCGGGTGACTTCGTCTGCTGCATCATAGAAGATCGGGAAGGGAATCTGTGGTTTGGCAGTGACGATGCCGGTGTAACTCGATATGATGGTGAGGTATTCACCAGATTGAGCACTGAACAAGGTCTGCCAAGTGAAGATGTGAATGCGCTTTTGGAGGACCGCGCGGGGAATCTATGGATTGGCACATCTGCCGGGTTGGCTCGATTTGATGGCCAGCAATTCACCGTCTTTACTGCCGAGGATGGTTTGGCTAGCGACGGTGTGTCAGGCCTAATGCAAGATCGTGGTGGGAACCTGTGGATTAGGGGACAGGGAGTGACTCGTTATGATGGTCAGGAGTTCACAGCTTTCACCATTGAGGATGGTCTGGCGCACAACTTGGTCCTGTCCATTCATGAGGATCGGCAAGGATACCTATGGTTCGCCACTTTTTCCGGTGCAAGTCGGTTTGACGGAGAAAGGTTCACGAATTTCACTCCAGAGAATACGCCGATCGGTCTGCTTCTCGTCGATATAGTAGAGGACCGGAATGGCCATCTGTGGTTCGGGGCGAATGGAGGAGGTGTTTGTCAGTACGATGGTTTAGTCTTCCAGAGTTTAAGCCAAAGGGATGGACTGGCGAACAATGCGGTGCAAAGCCTCCACGTAGCTAACAACGGAGATATTTGGGTTGCTACGGAAGCAGGAATCACCCGATATCGCCCTTCTCACACACCTCCTGCCATTCGTCTCGTCAATGTATTAGCAGATAGCAGCTATGGCTCAATCTTCCAGATTTCTCTGCCCTCCTCACAGGATGTTCTCATTTTTGAATATCAGGGAAGAAGCTTCAATACTCCTTTGGATCAACTGGCCTATGTCTACCGTTTGGAAGGATATGACGAGGTGTGGCGACAGACGCGAAAAAACCAGGTAGAATACACGGATCTCCCCGTTGGGAAATACGCTTTCCAGGTGAAAGCGGTCGACCGCGATTTGAATTATTCGGAAGAACCAGCCACTGTAGATATCGAAGTGTATCACCAACCCGTTTCCAGTTCCATACGCATTTCCGAACTGAATATACAGAACGTCTTTTCCTCGTTTTTCAAAACATACGCTGAGAAACCTGTCGGCTCCGTTCTCGTTACCAATGACGATACCACGCCGGTTGAAGCTACGCTGAGTTTCTTCATCCCGGACCATATGCGCCGTCCTACTGAAGAACAAACCATACTGCTGGAGCCTCAGTCCTCTCAGGTCGTATCACTCCATGCAATTCTCGATGAAGAAATCCTTGATCTTAAAGGCGCTACACCAGCGCAAGCTGAAGTAGCACTATCCTGTAAACTTGGAGAGCAAAAGTTTTCCATACAAGAATCGGAAAACATAACTATATATGGACGTGGGGCTCTTACATGGGATCCATTGGGCAAGGCAACCGCCTTTATCACTCCAACGGATCACAACGTATCAGCTTTTTCCCGAAGCCTTTTCGAAAGGTACCGGTCTCACATCAAAAAACGCGACATCAATGGCAATATCCCAACCGCGATGCTTCTCTTTGAAGCGCTCAGTTCGCATGGAATTAAATACGCCAAAGATGCCAGCACTCCGTATTCTCAGGTAAGAGGGGATCGTTCAGCCATCGATAATATCCAATATCCATCTGAATTACTACAGAGCAAGATGGGAGACTGTGATGACTGCACGGTGCTCTACTGTGCTTTGCTGGAGAATCTCGATATTCCCACCGCTCTTATTGACCATCCTAATCATATCCTGATGATGTTCGATTCAGGGATTAAAGAAAATCAGCTATTTGGATTCAGTATAGACGAGGATCGGTATGTTGAACGAGATGGTCGTTTTTGGATTCCAGTCGAGGTAACAAAGCTTGGGGAAGGCTCATTCATGGAAGCATGGGAGCTGGGAGCAAAGACGTGCCAGCGATTACAGAATTTGGATGAATTAGTTACCGACGTAAGGAAAGTGTCGCCTGATTATCCCTATGCTCTGCCATCGATTGAGGAAGAAATCAAACCACCAGATTCAGAGGAGTTGGAGAGGGCCTTTATCGATGATATGGCGCAATTGGGAATGATTCGGGAAGAATATGTGGAGCGACAGTATATCCGTCCTCTTCTGGAAAATCCAGGAAACCATCGACGCCGTATGGAGTTAGCGCATACCTTAATCGAGTCAGAGGATTTCAATGGAGCCATCTCGACACTCATGCACTTACTGGACACCGACCTGAAGGCAGAAGCCTTTTATTTGATTGGTTATGTTTATGCTGGTAAAATGGATTTTGAGGCTGCTATTCGTTATATCGAGAAGGCATTGGAATACGACCCTGAGAATAGAGGATACAGGTATAGTCTTGAGGTGCTCAAGGGGGACCTGACTCAGTAAACGCCACCCCACTCCCTCCCACCCACGCGACCAGACCGTAGTCGTATGGGCGGTCGAAGACCGCGTTCCTTCAATGCCACCGAGAGAAATGACAAGACATGAGCCCAGATACCGAGTACATGATCGAGTGGACACAGCCAACCGGATATGATCCATTTGGAGTCCTGCAACGTCTTCCCTCTCCCATCTCGCGCGGTATGGAGGAGATTTTCAACTACGCCGTCAAACCGGAGGGATTCTATCTGATTGACAGGCATGTGGATCCTGCCGTTGCTGGACACGCGATGAAACTCTTTGTTGACGAAGCGCTTGCACATTCCTCTTCAGTCAAGGTCAGAAAACTCTGAGGGAATCGCCGTCGAATACCACTCCGAACAAGTGAGTTGTGATCCAATGGCTCGGCAAAGGACCAAGAAGAAAAAGAAGCGTCGACAGAAGGATAGATCACCTTCCAGGATGCAACCTTCTCCGAAGATGAGCCAAGACTCAATGGAAAAGGGGATAGAAGAGCCGCTAATCGTGAAGACTCCTGGTTCAGAGGAGATGGATTACACAGAGATCATAAAGGAAATCGACAACGCTTCAGGATTTGATCTCTACCGACTTCGAGCCGCCATCGACAGGATGCTGGACGATCCCAAGAGGATCCGGGAAGTCAAAAGGCATATCCATCCCGGCGAGGAAGTGGAGTATTTCGAACCCTCAGAGAATCGGATCATACAAGCGCGACTGCTGAAGTTCCAACGCACCCGGGTCATTGTCGAAACGCTCCAAGACCAGAAGCAATGGAGCATTCCGTATTATGCGCTGAACATCCATCGGACAGATGCGGAAATAAAAGAAAATACTCGGGAGGGTTTGGGTAGAAATGAGGTTTCAGTGGGGGATCGCGTTGGGTTTATCGATCGAGATGGCAATGAGCGGTATGGGAAAGTAATCCGTCTGAACCAAAGAACGGTTACCCTCGAGTGTGAAAATAACATGTGGCGTGTCGCTTATGAACTGCTGTTCGAGGCAACGGATTCAGAAATGGCATAGCTTCCTGGAGCTTCCATATGGGAATCGACAACCAGTTGACTCACCGTTCCCCCCCACTCCCACCCACGCGACCAGACCGTAGTCGTATGGGCGGTCGAAGACCGCGTTCACCCGAATAGACGGAATAAGGTCGAAAGAGATGGAGATGAAGATCAGAGATGCTGTCGCCGACGATCTGGACGCTCTCATTGCTCTCAATGAAGAGGTCCATAGCATCCACGTTTCCTTGTTCCCGGACGTGTTTCGGAACACAGACGCATCCGCACTTGGCAATTGGTTTAAGGGGCAAATGAGCAATGCCGCAACCGCCGTATTACTTGGCATTGAGGATGATCGTGTTGTTGCCTACTTGATCATGCGCATGGTCAAGCGTGATGCTGATGTGTTTTGCCATGCGCGCAGCTGCGTGTATATCGATCATTTATGCGTTGCCGCCGAATACCGGAATCGGGGGGTTGCACGTGCTCTTATCGAAGAAACCAAGCGCAGAGCAAAGCAGGAAGGTATGACCAGGTTAGAACTCGATGTATGGTCGGAAAACAGGGAGGCCAAGAGGGCTTTTCATGCACTGGGCTTTACGACATACAATGAGCAAATGGCCCGCGAAATATGATCAATAGGTGTGCCGCTCTCACCCCCACCACCTCCCATCCAGCTGGGGTTGCGTCTTTTGTGGGTTGGGGGGGGAGTTGGGGGGAGTTGGCTTGAAAAAAGCGAGCTGAGACGATGGATGTACGCTTCACACCACAAATGTATATCAACCACTACGCATCGCAACGCGGCATCACGGTTGAGGACATAGGAGTGGCGCCTATTGTCGTCATTTCATGGGCTCCGAAGGTCATACAGGCTTTGGCCGATAGCACCGATGCACAACCGGCACCGCACTGGCCTTGGAGCAAACGCTACCTTTTCTACACCGGTCAGGTGCGGAGACAACGGGTTTCCTTTGCGCAAGTTGGCATCGGTGCACCCAGTACGATAACGGCGATGGAGGAGATGATAGCCTGTGGGGCACGAGTGTTCTTATGGCTAGGCTGGGCAGGCAGCCTGCAACCCAGGGCACCGATAGGCACGTTTCTGATCCCAACGAACTCGATTCGTGAAGAGGGCACATCGTTTCATTATGTGGATGATGACACAGCCGTCACACCCGATAGAAGGTTGGTGGAATCGCTGAAGAAAGCTGCACAAGAAGAAGGGATGAAAGTGGTTCTGGGTTCACAATGGACAACAGACGCTCCCTATCGGGAGTATTGCGACAAGATTAGCGCATACAAGCAACAAGGTGTTGTCGGGGTAGACATGGAGACTTCGGCCATGTATGCGTTGGGGCGATTTCGAAAGGTAGCCGTATGTAATCTACTGGTAGTCAGTGATGAAGTGTGGCAAGAGTGGAAGTCGGCCTCTTATACGCCGGAATTGAAGGCAGCAACTGAGCAAGCGATACGTATCATATTACGAGTTCTTGCAGGTGAAGACCTTTTGAAATAAAGGTCAATAGTGCCCGTATAACTCGCCAGCGATCGTGCATGGGGAGGGTGGGGGGGAGTGGGGGGTGAGTGAGAGAATCTACGATCGATGAAGGAGAATACACATGAATGAAGTATTGACCAACGCAGAACAGGTAACGCCCACTTGGCTAACCGATGTTTTAAGGAAAAGTGGATGCTTGCCTCAAGGACATGTCACAAAGGTTCGGCAAGGGAAAGAGTTTCAAACACCGGTTTCTCAGGTGGTGCATCTGGAAATTGACTATTCACCGAATGAATCAATTGCCGCACCATCCCGTTTGTTCTTGAAGATGACTAAACCCAATCTGCAAGAAGAACTCGTGGGAATAGGCGAAAAAGAAGTTACATTCTACAGAACACTCGCGGCTAGAATAAATCCTTCTTCGCTGGTTCGTTGTTTTGATGCAGTTTATGATGAGCAAGAGAGGCAGTTCCATCTATTGTTAGAAGATCTGTCTGAGACTCATACTCAAACTGAGTGGCCAATACCACCAATACGACATCATTGTGAAATAGCGATTGACAGTCTCGCAAATATACATGCATCTTGGTGGAATCATGCACAGATTTCAGAGGAAATCGGCCCTCTTCCTTCGCCAGAATCCGTGCAGAAAGGTTTTCAATGGATGCAAAAAACAGTGCCCGATTTTCTGGATTTTTTGGGAGATCGCATTTCTACGGAGCGGCGTGCGATTTACGAGCAGGTTGTTGTTGCAGCACCCGAACTCACAAACCACATTATAGCGCAAAAGGGCAGGACACTGGTCCATAACGACAGTCATTGTTGGAACTTTCTTTTCCCCCACGATACAGACAAAGACACGATTCGCATAATTGATTGGCAAGGCTGGGACATAGGTGTAGGTACGGATGATCTGGCCTACATGATTGCGCTTCACTGGTACCCAGAGCGCAGAGGGCAATTGGAGCAAGATCTACTCAAACGATATCACAGTCAGCTCCTCAGAATGGGGGTTACAAGTTATGATTGGGATGACTGTTGGCGCGACTACCGATTATCAGTAGTGCGTAATATCTCCATTCCCATGTGGCAATGGAACGCAAAACTTGGCCCGTGGATCTGGTGGAGTCATCTAGAAAGGGCAATGTTGGCCTTTGAGGACTTGGGTTGTGTTGAATTGCTAGGGCATGGTTAACTTTGGAGAACCTGCGCAGCCCGTGTGAAACGCGTACGATCGCTCTGGGGGAGGGTGGGGGTGGGAGTGGGGGAAGCGCAGAGAATCTACGATCGACGAAATAGACACGGGTTACACATCGGCTCCCTTTCGAGGGAGCCTTCGTTGTTTGTGGTTGACCGACGCTGATTTCCTATCTTGGGAGTATCAAGGAGAGGACAGACCGTAGTCGTATGGGCGGTCGAAGAGGCAGATGGTCCGAATCTCAATGAGTGGAATGCCGCAACCAAAGAGAGGATCAAACCAAGGAATGGCCTACTGTAGAATCAGACCCGCCGAAGAAGAGGATCTCCTGACCATCTCGGCCATCTGGATGGAATTCATGCAATATCACGCTCAATTCGACGTCTTGATGAAACCCAGAGAAGGAGCTGAAGCGGTCTTCCGCGACTACCTCAAGACGTGCCTGGCGGATGAGAACAGACGGATCATCGTGGCTGAAGACAAGGGAGAGATCATCGGCTATGCGATGGGTCGTATCGATCAACGCCCACCGATATATGACGAGACCATTTTCGGGTTCATCACGGATGTCGCTGTAACCGAAAGTCGCCGACGGGAAGGGATTGGCAGCGCATTGGCGATGGGATTATATCAGTGGTTCACCTCGAGACAGGTTACGACGATTGAGGCGTACGTACAGAATGGCAACGCGATGGCCATGGATTTCTGGCAGAGACAGGGCTTTATCAGTTGGGTCACGACCATTCGCAAAACCTTACCGAGTGAAGACTGATTATTCTTGGGCAGATCATTATTACCCCGTTCAATCCCTACCCCCTCCCATCCAGGGTTGCGTCTGTTGTTGGTCGGGGGGTGGCGGGAGGAGTGGGGGATGCCTTGCATACTCCTTCCTTACCCAAAGAGAATCGATCTGTGACACTTACACCTGATAACATTGGCTCGTTTATTGAAGAACAGATGAGTTTATTCCACATCCCAGGGATGGCCGCATGCGTTGTCAAGGAAGATTCCTTGAGCTGGGTTGGGACATATGGCTACGCTGATCTCGATAAGAAGATTGAGGTCCATGATTCAACGCTGTTCATGATAGCATCTGTATCTAAAACCATTACAGCCACTGCTTTGATGACTCTATATGATAAAAATGCTTTCCGCCTGGACGATGAGATCAATGACTATCTACCGTTTGCCATAAGAAATCCTAATTTCTCCCAAACAGGTATCACGTTTGAGATGCTTCTCACCCATACATCTGGAGTGAAAGACAACTGGCCTAAGCTGATGCCCCTGATTGTTCCAGGTGATTCTCCAATTATTATAGAGGAATTCCTGAAAGACTATTTGATATCCGGTGGCGCCTATTATGATGGAGATGCAAACTTCCATGATTGGAAACCAGGAGATAAGTTCAGCTACTCAAATATTGGGTTTACAACAATAGGCTATCTCGTTGAAATGATCTCAGGACAATCCTTCGATAAGTATTGCAGAGAACACCTATTCGATCCTCTGGAAATGGCTAAGACTTCCTGGTTTCTGCAAGGAATGGATGTGGAAGACATAGCAGTACCATACCCTTATGAGGACGGCGTTTTCCGGGCAAGAGAGCATTTTGGATATCCAGATTACCCCGCCGGGCAACTGAGATCCAATATATTGGAACTATCTCATATTCTTACCGTTTATATGCAGAAAGGCACGTATCGTAATCAGCATATCCTTGATAAGAAAACGGTTGAATTGATGACGACAATGAAAGTTCCCATTCCAGATGCTATGGGGATTGGCCTTTGTTGGTTTGAACACTATTTTGGCGGAAGAAGTTTATGGGAACATGGCGGAACAGATCCTGGAGTAAGGACGGAAGTGCTTTTTGACCCCATTGAGAAGATTGGCGTAATAGTTCTAACGAATGGGGCCGATAAAGCTCTTACTTCGATTACGGCAGAGATATTTAAGTTCGCGCTATCTCAACACGAAGAAGGTTGAGGGATGTACGTTTCCCTCAGACATTCACATATCACCCCCCCCACTCCCCCTGGCGTGACCTTCCGTAGTTGACCCAGTTCAGGTGTGAGTGTTTCTTAGCCCCAACGGAGGAATACTCATGAAAGGCAAACCGCACAGTACCGAAGAGATCATCCGCATTCTGCGCCAGGCCGACGGTGGTGAAACGGCTCAGGTCATTTGCCGTGAGCACAACATTTCAGAGCAGACGTTCTATCGCTGGAAAAAGAAATACGGCGACATGGAATTGGCCGACGCCAAACGGCTGAAAGAATTGGAAAAAGAAAACGCCGAGTTGAAAAAAATGGTAGCCGAATCCATGTTGGAAAACCGGGTGCTCAAAGAGGTTAATGCAAAAAAATGGTAGGCCCTTCGCAGAAAAAAGCGGCCGTTGCCCATGTCGTAGTCCAGCGACTGTGCTCGGTGCGAAGGGCCTGTCGCTATCTGGGCTTGGCGCGTTCGACCTATCGATATATTCCCCAACCGATACCGGACCGTCAACAGCAACTGCACCAGCGTATCGTGACCTTGTCCTGGGCCCCTCCGCGGTATGGCTACCGTCGTATCCGTAGGTTACTGGCCAGAGAGGGATGGACCATCAGCCGTAAGCAGGTCCAGCGTATCCGGCGTAAAGAGGGGCTCAAAGTACGGCCGAAACCCAGAAAAATCCCTCGCCGGGGCGTGTCCACCGGGCTGCCTACCCAAGCGACCCATCGGCATCAGGTGTGGACCTGGGACTTCGTTTTTGATCGGACCGACAACGGCGGCACACTGAAGATGATGACGCTACTGGATGAGTATACCCGCCAATGTTTGGCGATTCAGGTCGAACGTCAAATCACGGCTGCTCAGGTCTTAGCGGTGTTGAAAAAGGCGATGCGTCAATATGGCGTACCCAGTTATATCCGCAGTGACAATGGCCCCGAATTTATCGCTGCTAAAGTCCAGCAGGGGCTGCGTGACCACCACATCAAGACCCTCTATATCGAGCCAGGAAGTCCGTGGCAAAACGGATATATCGAAAGCTTCCACAGCCGGTTTCGAGACGAATGTCTCCGCCGAGAGATGCTACTTAACTTGCGCGAAGCGCGGGTCGTTATTGAGGATTGGCGGCTGCATTACAACTCGGATAGACCCCATAGTCGACTGGGCTATTTGAGCCCGGAAGAGTTTATTCAAACCAAAATACTCACACCCTGAATGGGCCAATTCTTAGGTCCCGCTCAACAACATCCACATGGTCTGCCCGCCGAGATCGATCACACTGCGTTTTTTTCGGATGGCCCTCATCTTATTCTCTCCTTGCCCTGCCTCCCCAATTTCCTCAACTTGTACCACCCATAATGGACCGAAAAATTGCTGAAAAACCGCTCATTAGATGCTGATTAGATAAAAGCAGAAAAACGATTTCAGAAGATCGTATAAACTGCTATTTTACAAATAGTAAAACCGGACACACTTCAAAAGCACTCAACATTCAGGAGATGTTCCTCACGGGGAAACCGCAGTACCCGGTTGAGCGCACGCTGCTGATAAGCGGTGCGTTGGAAGCGCTGCTGGAGTCGCGCCACCGCGGCCACGTGCGGATAGAGACGCCGCATCTAGATGTCTCTTATCGCTCTTACGGAAAAATGCCGATACGACCGACCAATCCGCGTCCGACCGGACCCAGCGCCACGCCCTGGAGAAGTTGAAGAAAATTCTGCTGACGACGGGTGAGAACCGAGGGCAATGGCGGCCGTAATGACGTGTTTTTCGCCCAGTTCTCGACGACAACGGCGACAACGGCGACAACAGGGGAAAACGGGCATTAGATATTTGGTTAGATCGAGGGGTTTTGGTCGGTTTGAAATCGATCTTGATGAGTAGTTGTTTTGAGACTTTTGGGGAGTGTTTGCGTTGGGAGTGTTTGTCGAGAATGCTGGATGAGGGAGTTGAGGATCCAAGGTCTCGATGACAGCTGGAGTTGTGGCGATAACCAGGAAAGATCGCGCCTTGAGCGGGGGTTGATTAGCTATTGAGTAGCTCGTTGGTAGAGCGAATCGAGTGAGAGAAGGAGTTGGGAGGAGGCAGCATTCCCACCCCACGCCCCTCTCACAAAGGAAAGGCGAGATTGGCTGAACCGCTCTTTACGTTTGTACAGATTTCGGACGTTCATGTAGGAAACGAAGTCAACTGTCCTATACACCAACGGCTGCAAGCAGCGGTGCGGTTGGCCAATGGACTCGAACCTGCTTTTGTCATCGACACCGGCGACATTGCCACGCATCCGGTGTACGATGCCAGCGTGGGTAATTTGGCCGAATTCGAAGAATACAAGAGATACGTGGCCCTGTTGAAGATGCCGCTCTACGTGGTTCCAGGCAATCACGACATCGGCTATGCAGATCCCGGTGAAAGCACCTGGGGAAAAGGCAATCTCTGGGGACGGTACGAGGATCTGGTGGCTGCGTTCGAGGAAACCATCGGCCCCCTGGACCAATCCTTCAGCTGGCGCGGTTTCCGGCTTGTGCTGGTGAACAACAATCCCGCCCTTAGCAAAGGAACCGGATTACTCTCGTCCCGCCAGCTGCACTGGCTGGAGGGTGAACTTGAGCGAGGTGAAGTGACTTTCATCTTCTGCCATGTCCAGCTGCTGGAGGAAGGTACGGGATCTCCCTGGGGAAAGGCAGCGCAGACCCTGGTAGGATTATGTCGTCAGTATGGAGTACCGGCCGTAGCATACGGTCACAAGCACGAGATACACATAAGCCCCATGAAAGGTACGCAGTATATCATGGCTCCCGATCTCAAGGTGCCGGATCATCAAGGCATCCTGCAATATCGGATCTTCAGCGATCGTTTCATCCTGTGGCTGTACGATGTTTTTACAGGAGAAGGTGAACAACTGGGCGTTTTTCCTTATCCACCGCGAGTGGCCACGCAGCTGGCCGACGGTTGAATGGGAATTTTCGTATAGGCGAAAAAGGATCGACGAAGGAGGAACCCGTTCAATGGACCAGACGAAAACAAAAGGCGCACATTCAGGTATTACAGGTGCTATCCTTCGTGATCGTTAATCAGCGTTTTCCAAATCCCCTACCTCTCTTTCCCCCCACTCCCCCCACGCGTGTAACTCGGCAGCGATCGTGCTGGGGGAGTGTTTAAGAAGAACCGTTCTGATAAGATGAAAAGTGAAATTTGTGATCTTTTTGTAAAAAATGGTATTCTGGTAGACTCAGTTAACGGCATTATCGAGAACGGAGCTGTGGTTATTTTTGGTAATAAGATTATAGCAACTGGGAAAACCAGGGATCTGCAGGCGCAATATCAAGCCAGGGAAATATTTGATGCAACAGACAAGATTATTCTTCCAGGACTTATTAATGCACACACACACGCTTCCGCAACTTTGTTCCGCGGGTATGCGGCCGATGTGGCGGGCAAGGAATTCCTCAGGCGCATGTGGCGCATCGAGGCCCAGTTAACTGAAGATGATGTATATATCGGTGCACTGGCCGGTTGCATGGAAATGATAAAAAGTGGTATTACCGGATTCGCCAATCACTTCCTTCATATGGACAAGGTAGCCCGGGCCGTTAAGGAAACAGGTATGCGAGCTATCCTTTCTCGCACCGTGTTAGACCATGGTGATGCGAGAAAATCGAATGATGAAATTAAAGAAGCCTTGAAATTTATCGAAAGCTGGTCTGATACTTGCACTCGAATCAATCCCATCCTAGGGCCCCATGCCGCTTACACCTGTTCTGACAAACTACTAAAAACATGCGCTCAAGAAGCCAGAAAATTGAGTGTCATGCTCCACATGCATTTTGCGGAAAATCAGTATGAGCTCACAGTCATGAAACAAAGAACAGGAACAACCACTGCTCAACACCTCGAAAAGATGGATTTTTTCAGATCCAACCGAGTAATTGGTGCTCACTCTCTGTTTCTAGCGGACAATGATTTAAGTCTGTTAAAAAAACATGATTTTCATGCCGTAGCCTGTATCCCCGGTAAAATGAACCGGGGTCATGGCATTGTGGATTTGACAAGACTGATGGATGCGGGGCTCAATGTTTGTCTGGGAACCGATGGGAGTGCAAGCGACAATTTAGATCTGTTGGCGGGTATGAAGATAACTCATATTTCGCAGAACTATCTTCACAAACAAGTATGCTCCCTGTCACCTGAGACTATTATAAAAATGGCGACACTTAACGGAGCAAAAGCGCTGAAATGGAAAACCGGTCAGCTCTCGCCTGGTTTTCTGGCGGATTTAATAATGATAGACACTCGAAAAGTGCATTTACGGCCATTGATTACAAAGCCTGTATCGAATATAATGTTTAACGTTGTTTACTATGCAATGGGATTTGATGTGGATACCGTGGTTATAGATGGCAGAATAATCATGAGAGAAAGAAAGCTTTTGACCATTGATGAGTCAGAAATATTGAATCACTTGCAACAAAAAGCTCAGGCGTTATGGAAGCGGGCCAGGTGAATCTGTAGCGAATTTTTAGGTGAGCCGAGGGATTCCCATTTCCCATATGAGGCAGTACGAATGATCGTCCGAAGAGCCCACATTGCCGATGCATCACGGCTTGCGAAGGTCAACGTCAACTCGATACGGGAGACCTATGGACACCTGGTTCCGAGTTCCGTTCTCGAAAGCCTTTCCTTCAGAGATTATGAAATCAAGTTTCACCAGCGAATAGTTGAAGATCGCTGGCATCTATTCGTCGTGGATACGGATGGACAAGTTATAGGTTTTGCCGCTCTGGGCGATGAAGTAGAGAAGGAAGAACAGGGTCTGGCAGGTCAGCTCTATGCGATTTACCTGGATCCGAAGTATTGGCGTCGTGGTGCTGGACGGCTTCTATGGAACGAGACCATGGCGTATGCGCGACAGCTTGGGTGGACTCATCTGCGGGTGAAGGTAGGCACGGGTAACTCTCGTGCCCGGCAGTTCTACGAAGCCATGGGTTGTGTAGCTGATGAAACTTCGGTTGAGGAAACAGCATATCTCGGCGTTACCTTGGAGACTATTCAGTACATGCTGGTGTTGTAGGAAGCACTCCCCCCCAACCCACCCACCCAGGCGACCAGACCGTAGTCGTATGGGCGGTCGAAGATCGCGTTCCGTCGAAGAGTGGACCGTGTGATGTCCCTGCGAGGAGGAAGACGCATTTTAAGCCGGAGAGAGTGTTGAAGAGCGCGTTGTGTGAGGAGCGAACTTCACGGAGAAACCAAGATGAGCGATGGTATTCACAGCGAAGACTTAAGCTGTATACTTCTTGAACCCAATGATGGTTCAGTAGCTAGAGAGGTACTGGCAGGCGAAATCGATGGTATAAGGACTCTTGTTCACTCGATTGTTTCGAATCAAACAATACGAACTCAAATCAGTGAAAACGAGGGCCGTGTATATATCTTTTTTTAAGGAGAAGGAACCATCGATGATGGGACACATTCATATGACATCAGGGAAATAGCGTTCTATGCGCCATGTCATCACGTGCCGGTCACAATAAGAACATCCAATGCGTCCTTACAATTCCTTGAGTTCATTATTGATCTTTCTCAAACAGATGTAACGGAGATGGAAGAAAATGCTCCTAAGTTTCCGATCTTTCTCTCGTATTCCGACTGTAAAACATATAAGGAAAAAATAAAGAGCGAGAAGACGGTCAGCCGTACTCTTCTTTCCGAGTATACGTTCCCGAGGCTTTGTATAGGTTCCGTCGAAACGACAGGGGATGATCACGTAGCGGCGCACAGACATCCGATGCTGGAACAACTGTTTTTCGGATTGCAGGACAACGACTGTATCGTCAAAGCAGACGAATCAGAGATGGAATTCAAAGAGAGTGTATTACTGCATATTCCTCTCGGTTCCAATCACAGTGTTGATGTGCAAAAGCCGAAGAAACTCCATTATATCTGGATCGACCTTTTCAGAGAAAGAAAAGGGATGGATTGGATAACTCAGGAACATATTCCTGATGAATAACATCTCTACAGATAGAGGCAAAATCTCGTCAAATCTTCGCTCTTTCGCGCTTAGAACACGAGATCGTTATCTCGCTGGAGTGAGAGATCGTTTCGGTAATTCAAACGGGTAGAAACGCGATTCTCTCGTAACGAACCCAGGCCGGCCGAGGTAAGTTTTCGTCGATCGGCCTTTGTCGTTCTTGTAGGATTGAAGAAACAGGGATTAAAACGAGGTGGGGGGGAGAAAGATTTTCAGGCGGCTACATCGATTTCCCATCCGGTCGGACTCGAGGTCAATCGGGGATAGAGAACCTGGGTAGACTCGATCGGGTTCAAAGCGAATTGCGCCTGGATATCCAGTCCCTTCTTGAGGGTACTCGTAGAAAGCTCGCTCTTCAACCGGATATCGCTCATCGCCATACCCAGGCTGATCAGGGAGTCGGTTGAGTTGCTTATCCCATCCATGGGAATTCCTTGTGGTCAATCGAAACGGTCCATCATATATAGCAATCCCTGCTATTGTTCTTATCGACCGTGGAGGGATGAACTTCAACAAGCGATACCATAACGAACCCAGGCCGGTCGAGGTGCGTGCTCGTCGATCGGCCTTTTTTGTGTTTGTATTTGACATCGAATACCACGGTAGCCAACCCGATCGACTGGATCGGGTCTACATTGGCCCTGTTGCTTATTCGATAAAGGGTTGTAAACACTGTATTTTCAAAGAACCACCTTGACTTCCCACCAGGAAAGGCGCATAATACTCCCCAAATGAGATACCGAAAGGGCAAACCTGGTGAAAACCAGGGACGCAAAGGAGCGGATCCTCATCTGATCGACGCGTGAAGCGGGGATAGGGAGATAGGGGAGCCGATCACCTCAAGATAGCCGCACTGCCGAAGGATGGTGGTGCGGTTTTTCTTGTACGTGGAGACAAGGGTGATGAAAGACAGGGTAAAGACCAAAGAGCAGCTTGTTGAGGAGTTGAGTGAACTGCGCCAGAGGGTGGCTGAGTTGGAGTCGTCCGAAGCAAAGCTCAAACGGGCAGAAGATGCGCTACGCGAGAATGAGGCGCGGTTCAGTGTCACCGCCAGGGAAACCGGGCAGTTATTGTATTTTTATGATCCAGAAACGGGCAAGGTCAAATGGATCGGCGAAGTCGAAGCGATAACCGGCTATACCCACGAGGAATACCAGTCGTTTGACACCGATCCCTGGGCCGAACAAATCCATCCAGACGATCGTGAAATGGTCCTGAAAGCCATGGACGATGCGGTGAAAAACGGCACAAGGTTTGATACCAAGTATCGATTTCGACGTAAAGACGGCAGCTATATCTTTGTAGAAGAGATCGGCCATGCGCTATTTCATCTGATCTGGCTCTCATTTGAACTGCATTATTCAAAGAGGACCAGTGGCTCATGACAGATACCCCCCACCTCCCCACCCCATCCAGGGTTGCGTCTGTTGTCGGTCGGAGGTTGAGGAGGGAGTGGGGGAAGTGCAGAGAATCTAAGCGGATGAGAACCATGAGGATGAAACCGGTAGTAGGAGACAAAGTCTTCATACGGGAACATGTGCTCGCAGATCGCGACACCCATGCCGATTGGCAATGCGATCTTGACGTTGCGACATTTTTGAGTTGGTTGCCAAGAACTGAAGAGGAAGCCTACCAGAGCTTGCAGGATGCCATCGAACAACAGGACGTTGAGGGCAGACTAAGGTTTTTTATGGCGGTCGTACGAAAGATGGATGAAGAGGTGGTTGGTGATGTAGGCATAACGCTACTCGATAATCGAATTGGCGAAATCGGTTGGTTCATAAGGAAGCAATACTGGGGCATGGGATACGCCAGCGAAGCTGCTGCCTTGATGATCCATTGCGGATTCCGGTCGATTGAATTGGGTACAATTCGTGCTTCCTGTAGAAAAGAAAACACCCCATCCGAGAACATCATGAAGAAATGTGGATTCCGCCTGGCTGATGCCACAGACAGACGACTGAACTACTATTTAAGATGCGAGGATTGGGATATTTGATCTACTGACCAGATAGGCTTATCTCGATCGGCATGATCATTCCCTGTCAGACTAGATGGATAGCAGGAGTTGATTGACATGAAGGCAGACTATCAAGCAATCGCGCAGTTTTATGATGTGGGCACAGGGCTATCACAAGGCACACTCCGTATGTGGCTGGATCTCATCGTCGAGTCTGGGGGAAAGACAGAAGGTGCACGGGCGTTAGATCTTGGCTGTGGCACGGGTCGGTTCACTCTGCCTATGGCACGTGAGTTGGGCTACCGCCCCGTTGGTGTGGATTCCTCACCTGAGATGCTCGAGAAAGCAAAGGAAAAGGTCGGGGCCTGTGATGTCGAGTGGGGATGCATGGATGCCGCTGACTTGTGTTATTCCGACGCAAGCTTTGATCTGGTGTTCATGTCGCATCTCCTTCATCACATCGATGATCCTGCTGCTGTCCTAGCTGAGTGCTATCGAGTCTCACGACCTGACAGCTCGATTCTTGTCCGGTTTGGGGCCATGGAAAACATCCGAGAGGACGCGGTTCACACGCTTTTTCCAGAGTCAATTGACATCGACCAGCCTCGTACCCCGACTGTCGCTCAGCTTGAGCAGTTGGTGTCCGGCGCTGGATACAGCCAGGTGCAGTCTCGTGAGGTAGTCCAGCGTACTCACCAGAGCGGCGAGGACTATCTCAAGGCCATTAGGGCCAAACACATTTCCGTCCTTACGCTCATGTCTGATCAAGCCTTCGAGATCGGCGTGACACGCCTCGCTGAGCGCGTGGAAGCGAATCCATCGGATCCATGGCTGCTTCACAACAGCCTGACTCTTACTACGGGGTACAAGAAGTAACATTAGCAGATGACGACCAAGTGATCATGAACCGATAACAATGGAATCGACCTGACGAACTTCATTGCCAACGAATACACTGCCCCCACGCGTGTAACTCGCCAGCGGTCCCCGGTATAGGAGATGAATCTTCGCTATTGATGTGAAATCCAGGCGAAATAGTGCCCGTGTCTTTCCGGTACGATCGCGCTCGCGTTCGGGCTTTCGTCACCCACACCACTTGAGCCTTGGGGACGTTCGGTACCCCATGGCTGAAAATTGAAACGCGTTGCAAAATTCAGTTGATAAGTACCACTGCCCGATCTGTTCGACAGGGCCAGAATATCCTCGGTCTGTTATTATAGAACCTGTTGAGCCATACTTTCAACCCGTGATATAGCCGCTTCTCGTGGGTATGCCAATATGCGGAGTTATAGAGTTACTTTTTCTTTACAGGTAGCCATATTTCACCAAGGCCATGTCCTCCCATGCCATAATACATTTCAAATCCCGGTCCATCAACTTGTTCATAATCTGACGTTGGAAACCATTCAGAATAGATTCGTTTCCACAGATTCTGAAACTCGCACTGAGGAACTGAGAAAATAACCCATGTCAACTCAGGGACAGATAGTTTGGTAAATCTCTCTGGAATTTCAAGTCCTTTGGGAAGATTATAACAGATCATGTATTTGAAAGCAGTCTCGGTATGATCATAAATGGCTGCATGTAACAAAGTATCATGGAAACGACCTAATAGATTATTCATAAGATCAACACTGCCATCTTCATCGCATTTTAAACGAAACTGCGGCACTTCCTGAAAGGCTTGCTCCATACCCTTGCTAATCATGCCGTAAACCCCGAACATTTCAAAAGACTCTCTCTGTTCTATGCGGTAATCCATTTCTACATCTCCTTTAATTGATACTGAAAAGGTCATTTTCGGATACGCTTTAAGTGAAACGCCCTTATCGCGCGCAGACATAGGTGTTACACCATGCAGGTTTTTAAACGCTCTAGAAAATGCTTCTGGCGATTCATATCCATATTTGAAAGCCACATCAATAACTTTTACATCCCTTGTCTGAAGCTCAAAAGCTGCCAATGTCAGGCGTCTGCGCCTGATGTATTCTGACAATGAAACATCGGTGATGAATGGAAACATTCTTTGAAAATGATAAGTTGAACAGCAGGCAATCTGAGCAATCTTATCATATGATATTTTCTCTGTCAGATTATGTTCGATATAGTCCATAGCATTATTCATTCTGTCTAGCCAATCCATTGGTTTACCTTTCTTTGAGATCTAAAAATAGCGCATTTCACATTAACCAACCTTGCATTTCATGCACAATAATATCAGGTGCTTTTTTTTACGAAGGCTCTATGTGGGTGATTGGGATAGGCAAAGAGCTTGAAGTGCTACCCTCCAGCGAACCAAATGGGTTTTAAATCCGTGATGTGTGATGATCTCTCTGGGACGGTTTCGGTCCCAATCTCTTTCAACCAACACCCTCAACTACTGCCTTCCATACTGCTCATCAACTCCGCGCAAAATCCTTCCGTAAACGCGTCGTAACTCGACGATCGCTATCTCGCTGGTGTGTGTGATGTCGTGAGAGCGATCGTGGAGTAGAAGCGTAGAATTCCGGTTTGAGATTTTCTCCTTGCCATTGTATTACCCCATTCCGCACCTTTGAGTTCGGTATCGTCCAACACCATGGTATCCAACATGGGCGTAGGGAACGGCTATGGACATCCTCTGACTCGGGCTGGGACCACGTCGGATACCATCTTATTCGTTAGCAGACATTCAAGCATTGTCATTGGAGCTGAACCATGGTCATATCCCATTCCCTTCGATACGTATATATCGGCATTCCGCGAACCAGTTCGAAGTCGATGATACGTTGGCTCTGCACTCACTACGAGGGGAAAACCGTCGGGTCTCACCACGAAATGGTCGTTCCGGAAGAGGCTAGAGATTACCTGATCTTCACGATCGTTCGGAATCCCTATGATCGGCACACGAGTGGAGCGTTCTCTATTCCTTGGGGAGGAAAAAGGAAATACGGGCGCAAATACGAAAGTTTGGGAGGACGTGAGGCACACGAAAGTCTCAGAGAGCAAGTCGAGCTCCCGAAGGAGCACCCGGAGCCCTTGGAGGAACGGATTAAGTATTACACGCTTGAGAAGGACGGCAGTGGGGTTGGTAATTGCCCAACTAGTGTGATGAATCAGTGGTATTACTGCAAGGCCGCAGGGGTAACACGGGTGCTTCTATACGAGCGTCTTCCACAGTGCCTCAAGGAATTGCCATTCGCCACCGACGACGTGCCTGAGTACCCACACGCACTTGAGCGAGGAATCCGACCGCCGGGGACGTTCTTCGACCATTTCGACGAAGACGAGGAGACGGTCGTCTGGGCGTACGAATCAGAGACCTTTGAGGAGTTTGGTTATCGGCGGTTCGACGCAGGCCTCCCGGCATCTTCCCCCAACTCGCTCATCATTGGGTGAGTCTGAAATATCTGCTAACACGCCCATATCGTGTGCCTTGTAAGCTGCCATTGACTCACCGGTGTAAGTCCGGTCGGGGTAATCACCAGAGAGCCCCGTAGCAGGCGCCCAGTGCTTCCGAGTGACTGGAGGTGCTGAAGCGGCGTACCCCTCTGCGAAGGAGGAGCAAAACCACAGTCCGTACCATCAAGGGAATCCTGCCGCGTCGTCATGTTAACCCGCAAGGGATCAGAGAGAGCCGAGTCTGG
>Ga0233430_1002380_pt1 | contig 21971 bp, 20 predicted proteins | sample SI_118_April2016_2_FD_179883 | JGI IMG/M metagenome (GOLD analysis project Ga0233430, IMG submission 179883) | Seawater microbial communities from Saanich Inlet, British Columbia, Canada - SI_118_April2016_150_MG | ecosystem: Environmental > Aquatic > Marine > Inlet | place: Canada: British... | reverse complement strand
ACGTGAAGGGATGGATTTCCCCGTAAACGAGGATCTAAGGACTGGACAAGCCAGAATGACGTGAAGGGATGGATTTCCCCGTAAACGAGGATCTAAGGACTGGACAAGCCAGAATGACGTGAAGGGATGGATTTCCCCGTAAACGAGGATCTAAGGACTGGACAAGCCAGAATGACGTGAAGGGATGGATTTCCCCGTAAACGAGGATCTAAGGACTGGACAAGCCAGAATGACGTGAAGGGAGAGTGACAAGGATAGTGAAGGGATGGATCCCGGATCAAGTCCGGGATGACGTTGGGTGGATCCCGGATCAAGTCCGGGATTACGTTGGGTGGAGGCGGGAATGACGTGAAGGGATCAAGTTTGGGATGAAGAAATTGGGGTTATTTTGTCTTGGGAATAATGACTAGCTGGCGATGTGGTTCTTCACCGCGTGATTCGGTGGTGATTGTTCCAAGACCTTCAACATGAAGATGAACTATTCTTCTTTCGTATGAACTTAGATTGGGAAGGATTATCTCTCTCTGTAGTTCTTGAGCTTTTTCAGCGGCATCTACAGCTAGGTTTATTAAGTATTCTTCTCTTTTTTCTTGATAGTCATTAACGTTTAGTCTAAGTTTTGGCCAAGTGTTATCTCTTTGACTTATGATAAGAGAAAGAATCAGCCTTAGAGCATTTATGCTTTCACCTCTCCTACCAATGAAAATACCGGTTGACTCTTCCGGCAGAGTAATGTTTACCTGAATTTGGTCTTTTTTGATAATTATGTCAAACTGATCTGATTCAAGCGAAAGAAGAGTTAAGATATTTTCAGTTATTTCTTGGACTTTTTTTTTGTTCATGATAGTTATTAATTATTAGATACTAGAGAGTGCATCCTACCTAGAGGATGTAAATGACTTAATCTTGTTAGCTAGAGGTACTAGTCCACCTGGGCCGGAGACAATTAGTTGCTGAACTAAAGAAAAGACTGTTGATATTGTCCAGTAAAGAGCCAGGCCGGAAGGGAACTTTAAAGCTATGATGGTGGTCATTAATGGCATGGTGTAAAGCATTTGCTTTTGCATGGTTTGAGCCATTTCCAGACTATCTTCTTCTTTTTGTTTCTTTTGCTTGTTCTTAGGTGCTTTGACTTCTGACTTAAGGCCGGTTTGCATAGTAATTGAAAAGACAAGTTGGAAGAGACCGGCGAGAACAGGCAATATATATAATGGATCTGGTTGGGATAGATCTAGCCAAAGGAATTTTAGGTTTAAAGTTACACCGTTTATTAGATCTGTGCCAATAAAGTCCATTAAGACTCTATAGAGAGAAATTAAAACAATTATTTGAGCTATTTGAGGGAGACATCCAGCGGCTGGGTTAATGTTGTGCTGTTTGTAAAGCTCCATTTGAGCCTGCTGGAGTTTTTTCTTGTCGTTTTTATGCTTCTTCTTAAGTTTGTCTAGTAAAGGTTTAAGTTCTTGCATTTTTTTAGCCGACCTTAGGGAAGGAAGAGTTACAGGAATTAAGATGGAACGTATGAAGAGGGTGAGAGCAATAATAGCCAGCCCCAAGTTACTGCCAAGAAACTGGTAGAAGAAAGTGAGCGTTTGAAGTATGGTGTTGTTTATTAAATTGAACATATCATTAGACTATTTTACTGGGTCATAACCACCATCAGAAAGCGGGTGACAGCGAAGTATTCTGAGAAGAGAAAGCTTGACTCCCTGAATGATACCATATTTATGAAATGATTCTCTAGAGTATTCCGAACAAGTGGGGGAGAAGCGACAGCCTTGGCGTGGTCCAAAGAGAGTATTGGTAAGGGCGTGTAAGGGAGGTGAGATAAAACGTTTGTAAAAATGAAGCATGGTAGTTACTTTTGACTTAGATTTTTAAGAAGGTCTTGAGAGATGTTGTTTTTTGATTGAGTGAGAATTTCTTTTTTTGGAATAAGAATGATGTCTTGGTTTTGAGTTAATTTAGGCAATGAGTCTTGAAGGCTATTGGAGACTAGTCTTTTTATTTTGTTTCTATCAACTGCTAGTTTGGCTAGTTTCTTTGATAAGAGTATGGCAAAGCGAGGAGAGAGGTTCTTAACTTCAGTTGGTTGTGGGGCAATTAAGTAGGTAAAGAAGGGTGAGTGGTGTTTTTGGCAAGTAGACTCTATGCGTTGACGATTAAGTCTTAGGTTTAAACGATTTGTTTTAGATAGTGCCATGTGGCAACAATAGATTAGTGGCTTAGAACAGTTCTGCCTTTTTTACGACGTCTTTTAATGGTTCTTATACCAAGTTTAGTAGACATCCTTTTAAGGAATCCGTGTTTTCTTTTTCTTTTTCTTCGTTTTGGTTGCCAGGTTCTTTTGGGCATAATGGGTATTCTAACATAAAATGAAAAAGAAAAAGTTGTTCTATATTAATGTATTAAGGTGAAGGTAGGGCTCAAAGATATTATTTATTGGGGTTATTTGGGGGTTGTAAGGTTTGTGGAAAACTAGTAAAAGTTGAGTAAGTTTAGATGATTAACAATGTGGACTAATATGAAAATACAGGCTGATACTTTATGGAAGAGTGTGTGCGGTGAGCTTGAAGTTTCTATGTCTAAAATGATTTTTAATAGTTGGATTAAGCCATGCTTTGTAAAAGATATTACTATAGTAAATGAAGAACGATTAATTGTAGAGCTAGCTACTCCATCTGGATATCACTTGAGAACGGTTGATGAGAGGTATTATGGCCAGATTAAGCAAGTGATTGAGAGGGTGGTTGAAAAAAAGTGCGAGTTAGCTTTGGTTGTAGCCCAGCAAGTAGTTAAGAAAGCTGAGAAGGTTGTGATTGAGGAGTCAAAGGGGAGTCTATTTGAGACGGTGGAAAACAAGAAGGTGTTTGCTAAGGGCTTGAATCCTAGGTTTACTTTTGATACTTACATTGTGGGTGGATCTAATAACTTGGCTTTTGCGGCAGCTAAGGCGGTGGTTGAGAGCCCAGGAGTTCGACATAACCCACTCTTCATATGGGGTGGAGTTGGGGTTGGCAAGACACATTTAATGCACGCTATTGGGCATGAAGTAACTAGAGGAGGTGTAGAAAAAGTAACCTATGTTACCAGTGAACAGTTTACTAGTGATTTGATACAGTCTCTTCGTTCTAAGCAGGTAGATGCTTTTAAAAAGAAGTATCGTAATGTGGGTGCCTTGTTGGTTGATGATATTCAGTTTTTGTCTGGCAAGGAGTCTACACAGGAAGAGTTCTTCCATACTTTTAATGAGCTTTACATGAAAGGAGTTCAGATTGTGTTAACAAGTGACAAGAAACCTCAGGAGATTGGACAACTAGAGGAAAGACTGGTTAGTAGATTTCTAGGAGGATTGACGGCCGACATTGGTTTGCCAGACTACGAGATGAGGGAGGCAATCTTGAGACAGAAAGCTGGTGAGTTAAGGGTTAATGTAGATAATGTGGTAATTGAAGCCTTAGCTGAGAATGTAATTACCAATGCAAGAGAGCTAGAAGGAGTGTTAATGAGGTTGATTAATGCTTCGGTAGCAGAGAACTCAGCTATTAGTTTGGAGATGGTTAGTAAGGTAATTGGAATAACAAAGGAAATTGAAAAGAGAAAGCCGCCAAGACCAATAATGGTGATTAGTTTGGTAGCAAAAGACTTTGAGTACAGAAATAAGGACTTAACAGGAAAGTCTAGAAAAGCAGAGCTGGTTAAGGCTCGCCATATTGCTATGTACCTATTAAGAGAAGAGCTGGGAACACAGTTGGTTAAGGTAGGTGATTTGTTTGGTGGCAGAGATCACACTACGGTGATGCACGCGGTAGAGAAGATAAAGCAGGAAGTAGATGATAATCAAGAGGTAAGAAACAAGATAATGAATCTTAAGCATTTAATGTATTCTTAGTTAAGTGGATAAGTATTAGAAAGTCTGTGTATATGTATAAAAGAATGAAAGATTTAAACAAAGACATGAATGTTATCCAGAGAGATATTCACAAAACCAACGGCGTATACACATCTCTGCAGGCATGGAATAGGTTAAGAACTTCTAAAGTATGATTGATCTAACGGTTAATATTTGCTTTGTCACAAAAATATTATGCCTAAAGCAGGTATAGTGTTAACATATCTACACCACCTACTACTACAGAAACGAAAAAATTAATAAAAGTAATAATATATGAAGATAACCATATTAGCTGAAAACTTAAAGAAGGGGTTAGGAATTGTGTTGAGAGGGGTGACCAACAAGGGGACGCTGCCGATTTTATCAGGAGTGATGATGAAGGTAGATAGTGAAGGTTTGGAGTTAATGACAACTGATTTAGAAATTAGCTTTAGAGTTAGAATTGGAGTAAAGGTGAAAGAAGAAGGTGAGATAGTAATTCCAGCTAAGTTGCTGTTTGATTTGGTATCAGGGTTACCATCTGGCCCAATTGATTTAATGGTAGAGAAGCAAACACTAAAGATTAGTGGGGGAGGAGTAAAAACTGAGATAGTTGGCCAGGCAAGTGAGGAGTTTCCAAGTTTGCCTAAATCTAAAGGAAAAGCCATAAAGATTGGAGTGGAGGAGTTTAGGAAGAGAATTGATAGAGTGTCGGTGTCGGCTGCTAGAGATGACACTCAGCCGGTGTTGTCTGGAGTTCTTTGGGAGTTTAGTAAAGATAAGATTCAGTTGGTAGCCACGGACAGATATCGTTTGGGAGTAGACGCAATGTCTGGATTGAAGTTAGATGAAAAAATGAGTGGTAAAAAACTTATTTTGCCAGCTAGAGCGTTGCAAGAGTTATCTAGAGTTTTAGCTGATGGTCAGATTAGAGAGATGGGAGTGGAGTTTGATGAAGATAATCAGCAAGTAGTGTTTGTAGCCGAGTCTGTGGAGATGGTTAGTAGACTGATTGCTGGCGATTTCCCTCCCTTTGAGCAGATACTACCTTCAAACCATAAGATGAGAGTGGAGATAGAGCGAGAAGATCTATTAGAAGCGGTTAAAAGAGCTAGTTTGTTTGCAGGAGATGGCGCAAATATTATTAGGATGAAGTTGACCGATGGAGTTCTAATGGTGGGGGCAGAGAATAGCCAGCGAGGGTTAAGTGAAACTAGTTTGGATGTAAAAATGGAGGGAGAGGGTATGGAAATGGCTTTTAACTCAAGATACTTACTTGATTATTTGGCGGCAATGGATGATGACAAGATATTTTTGGAGTCAGAAGGTGAGTTGAAACCAGGAGTTTTTAAGATAAGGGAAGAGAGTTTTGTTCAGGTGGTTATGCCAATTAGGTTGCAGGATTAAGTTTGTAATTCTTGATTTTGGTTTCAGGTTGCCTAATTCCAGTCCTCACATCGCAGGCCCACCACGGCGGGCAGGCTGGCTGCGGGCCAGATTCGGCAATTCATGATTTAGATTACTGTGATCTTTTGTTAAAATCAAATTCGTTTACTAAACTTTGCAAAACCGTCTGTTTTTTGGCCAGCGCCAAAACCAGGCTAAAGACTCAATTGAGCATCTCCGCCATTAGACGGAGACCAGCCTGCTCTAATTTCCGTCACTTTTTGCTTAATTTTAGATAAACTGCATTTGAGAAAGTCTAATGTATGTTGAAAAAAGTTTAATTGTAGGAGGAAGGAGATAGAGCGGGAATTCCGAGGAGTATTTCTAGTTGGCCGTATTGATTATGTTTAATAGTACCGGTGAGAAAAATCATGGGGTCTAAGGTGTTTTGTGTTTTGTTGTTCAAGTAACCTAAGAAGCCATTGGTAATAGTGGCTGTTTCAATATCTATTTCTTGATCCGAAAGTTCGAACCTATCATTTCCTTTTAACATGAAGGTGGTGAATTGGTCTTGGGGAGTGGCTTTTATTTCTTCAATACTTTTGGTATTGTAGGTGGATTGTATTTGCACAGAGTTTGGAGGAAGGTTGATGGTGAATTTAATAGGCTTGCCTGAAAGAGCGTGAATGGTTTCAATGGAGTTACCATTTGGAAAAAGAATGGGGAGGGAGTTAAAGGTGTAGCCGTAGGTAGACTTGACTAGTTTGGCGTTCTCAGGCGTGGTGTTTATGAATCTAGGGCCGTTGGTGGTTTGGTATTGAGTAGAGGTTTTTGTAAGAGTGAGGGTTGCTGGAAGGTTAAGGCTGTTGTTTAGGAGAGTTAAGGTGTCTTGGTTAATTTGATCTACTGATTTTATGTTGGTGTCGTTTAGAGAAGGTTTTGAAAGTAGATCAAAGCTAAACTGAATAGTGAGATCATCTGTATTAAGGTAGATGGTGGTAGCTTCTGGTTGATTGTTAAAAACAATTAGAGGTGTGTTTGGTATTGTAGTGGACTTGTTAGTAAAGTTTAATTTGGCTGCAAGGTTATTAAGAATGGCTTCGGCTTGAGTGTTGGGTTTGGTAGATATAGTGTCTATAGTGTCTGGGAGCTTGAGAAGGTCTATTTCCCAGATAAACTGGTTGGGTGATTTAAAGAAGGTGGTGGGTTGGGGTAGGGGAATAGATTCGGTTGTATTTTTACTTGGTTGGGAAGGAGAGGTAATGAGGTTAATGAGAATAAGAACAATAAGTAAAGCAAAGGAGGTTAGACTAATAATGAGTTTGTTTTTGGGTGAGATTTTGAGTTTTTTCATGGTATGTCTACTTGACAGTTACTATACTCTATACAGCCACGCATAACTGGTTTGGGGAGAAATTGGTTGATATCACCTAAGGCTCCGCCCCTAATATCATAGTGCAAGTGAGAGCCGGTTGAGTTACCTGTGTTGTTAACCACGCCTATTTGTTCACCAGCAGCAACAACTTTTTCACCAGAGAAAGGCATTACTGGCATGTGAGCATATCTGGTGGCGAAGTTTATACCAGCACAGATACCGTATACGTCGACATAGTTTCCGTAGGATCCATTACGTCCGGCTACGGCTCTGCCTGGATGAGTGGAGTAGATTGGAGTGCCCATACCTACTCCAACATCTATGGCTTCGGCTCCGTAGTGAGTAGATGATGTGTGAGGTCCCTGAGTAATATATCCAGAACGAGTAGGCCAGCCAGAGGGGCAGCCAGGAGGAATAGGGCCGGTGGGAACGGGGGGAATGTAGTCTGGGTCACCAGGATTACCTATACCTTGGAAGGTGGGCTGCATTTCTAGTTGGGCAATGGTGGATATTAAAGGGGCAACCGTGAGAGCGGCGACATAAACAAATATACCAGCAACGGATGAGGCAATAATAATGCCGGTGGCTGAGCTAGCAGCGGCTACGGTAGCCGTTCCCAGACTGGTGAGAGCACCGCCAACTGCCATTACTCCAGCGGCTGGTAAAAGAAGAAGGTCTCTGGCTTTTATTTTTTCTCCCCAGAGAGATTCGGCTACTTTTTGAATGCCTTGGACTAATTTTTTACCAACAAACATGACTGCTTCAAAAGCAACAACCACTATGGCTCCTATACCTGTTGCACCTAAAGCAACTTCGGCTGCTCCTATAGCTCCTCTTAAACCTAGTTTAACAAGAGTTACTGTTCCTTTTTTAACTCCTTCTCTGAGAAGAGTTTTGGCTACTAGTCTGGCAGTTTTGTTACTGACTTTTTTAGCAAAGGCTTTGTAGATTTTTTTGCCTAAGTATTTACCTGCACGCCTGCCAAGATAGCCTTTGACAGATTGGACAGGATGGAGGGCGTAGTTTAGAGGTGTGGCAATTTTTTCGGGTAGTTTGCCAGTAACTTTGTTGGTGATGGTTTGAAAGGCTTGACCGGCTTTACCCAGGGGTTCGAAGATTTCTTTACCTAAGTTAGATTGGTTTAGCCTGTTTAGTTGTTGATTTAAGGCATAGGTTTGTCTAGGGGTGAGGGTTGTGCTGTCTAAGGCTAGTGTTTCTGGTCTTAGGCCTAAACCATAAAGCTTGATAGCTTGTTCAGAAACATCGGTATTTTTTGGGTTTTCCTTGGTGATGGCGGCAGCTTTTTCTCCGCCAGAAGATGAGGTTTGAAGGATGTGAGGAGATAGTCTGTTGGTATCTTGGATGATTTCTTTTACTTGCTGGTTTGAGATTTCTTCAGGTAATGAAAGCTGGTGAGAGATTTTTAGGGCGGCTGGATTATTTTCTATTTTTTCCAGTTCTTGTTTGGCTTCTTCTATGGGGAGTGTGAATTCTGTAAGGTCGTTATGAACGGTTTGATCTAAGATTTCTTTGAGTTCCTGTTGGCTTGATTCTAGTATTTTTTTTGTTTCTAGTTCTTTTGAGGTAGGTAGTTTAGTTGTATCAATTACGGTGTTGGTATGTGTATCAATTATTAGTGAAGGGTTGGGGGTTAGTAGGTTTTGCTGATAGTCTTTGTCTGTGGCTGGTCTAACGGCTTGACTAACTTGTTGAAAGGCTTTTGCGGCCGAGCTGGTTTTTGCATAGTTAGGGTTGGAGACGGTTAAACTAGTGGCTAAGAGTAAGCCAAGAATTTCAGGGTTGGTAGGGTTGTCTGTGGTTAAGACTGAGCTAACAAAGCTTTTTAGGGCAGTCTCTTTCTGAGCTTCGGTAAAACCAGTTGAGGCGGTAGCGGATCTGACAATGGCTGTGGCTGACTGAATTATTTTGTTTCGTGGATTACTTTTGGAGTCAAGTTTGTCAACTTCTGGTTTAAGTTGTTTTAGGGCTGTTTGTGCTTGTTGGTCTTTTAAAAGTGCGGCAGCTTGATTTTTTTTAATGCTTTCGTTTACTAATCTGGTAATTAACTTTTGTTGGTCTAAAGAGTAGTTAGGAAGGGCATTTTTTAAGTCTTCTTCTAAAGTGCTTTGATTCATGTCGTCTACGAGTTGAGCCAGTAAGGCCGCGTCGACTGTGGTGTTTAGCTCTTTTGAAGGTGTGAATAAAGTGTTTGGATGAGCGGTTATATAGTTGAAGGCTTCTAGGTTGGAGTCTACTCCAAGAGAGGCTAGTATAATGGGGTTGGCGAAGAGAGTCTGTTGGTCTTTAGATAGATCTGCCCAGGTTAATCCTGAAGAGATAATTTCTTGAACTTGTGAGTAGATGTCTTGTTTGGTGATGGTTTGAGTAGGGGGCATGGATATATTTTAGCTTAATTAGAGAAAGGGATTATACTTTTGCCAATCAACACCATTCCTTTGCAAAACCGTTCGGTTTTGACCAGCGCCAAAACCTGGCTGCACACGTTAACTGGACCAGTCCCGACCCTTTGGGCCGAGGACACCAGGCTGGTCCTAGTTGCCGTGACCTTTTGCCAGGAAAAGTATTGATTAGTCTTCTTTTCTTTTGAGGACTTCAGAGGGTTTGGTGGTAGCTAGGGCATCTTCATCTTTACTGGCAATTACTTTTAAAGCTACGTGGTTTTGGCCCGCAAAAAAGATTCCTTCACCCACGTTGGCTGATAGGAGGAGCATTTTTTCACCTTGAGATAGAAAAAAGGTATCAACCACGTCTTTGATGGCGGCGGAAGATTGTTTAAAAAGCATTTTTAGAGCGGAGTTGGTAAGAATGGCTTTGCCATAAGTTGAGCCTAAGAAGTCATCTACGTTTTGGCTGATAATGGTAACACCAAGGTAGTATTTTCTGGCTCTTTTAACAAAACCTTGAAGGATTTTGGCAGAGTCTTCATGGCGCATTAGATACCAGGCCTCGTCTACAATTAAGAGTCTTTTTTTCATGTCTTTTCTAATTTGAGTCCAGATAAAGTCAAGAATAATAAACATGACAATGGGGCGAATTTCGTCTGCTAGTTCCTGTAGAGTGAAGACGGTGATAGGGGCGTTAATGTCTACATTTGATTGCTGATCAAATATGCCTTTTAAAGAACCCATGACAAACTTTTCTAGTCTGGCAGAGAGATCTTTGGCAACCGGTTCTTCCATACCTATTAGAGCTTTGTAGAGATCTTCCATTCTTGGCGGCTCCAAGGTATGAGTTGAAGGGTCTGCAGTAATGCCTTTTTGACGGTAGGTTAAGACTAAGGCTCGATTAAGAATAGCATCTTCTGTGGGTGACATTTTACCCAGCATTAGTTTTAGAAGAGACTGAAGGAAGAGATACTTGTAGTTCATTTCGTCTTCTGTAGATTCTTTGGGTCTGGCTATCTGGAAAGGGTTGACCTTGTGTTCAGAGGAAACTGAAAAAGAGATGTGATTACCACCAGAAGCCTTGCTAAGCATTTCGTACTCATTTTCAGGGTCAATAATGATGGACTGAGTACCAAACATAAGAGACCTCATGATTTCTATCTTAACGGCGTAACTTTTACCACTTCCACTAGTTGCCAAAACTAACATGTTGGCGTTTTCTTGAGAAAATCTGTCAAAAATTACTAAAGAATCGTTGTGAATATTGATGCCGTAAAGAATTCCTTGGTTGTCCGAAAGTTCAGAAGATGTAAAAGGAAAGGTGGTGGAGAGGGCGGTAGTGTCCATATTTCTGGTAATTAAGAGTTTGTCTTTGCAGTAGGGAAGGGTACTCTTAAAGGCTTCTTCCATGGAAAGCGAGGCGGTTTTGGTGATAATCATAAGAGAACCAAGCATGGATTGAATCTGTTGAGTTATGGTGTTTAGTTCTTTTAAGGAGTCGGAAGAGACAGAAACATAAAGGGAGAACTGGAAGAACTTCTCGGCTCCTTTAACTAGTTGAGCTTGGAGAGTTTTGGCATCTTCTAAAGCAGCCTGAGTTCCGGCTTGGGGAATATGGCCTCTTTGAATATCGGTGTTAAGTTCAGCCTCCATTTCTGTAATGCGGCGGCGAAGAGTGTCTAGAGTGCCTTTGGAGTCGGAAGGGTAAACAAACATAGAAACGTCTAAGGAGTGGTTAAAGTTAATTAAAGGCGAAAGCCAGTTGGCAGAAACATAGCGAGGATAGCCAACTACAAACATGGTTCTAATGTATTTGTCGCCTATTTTTAAATGGGAGAAATCAACCTCTAGAGCTGGTGGAGCAATGATGTTTTGAACTGTAGTGGCTTCTTGGTCTGAAGAGGTCTTTTTATTGGCGTCTTTTTTCATTGTTTTGGCATTTTTTGAGTAGTAACGTCTTGTTTTAGTTGTTGAGGAGTTATGTTGGCGGCGTAGTGGCTGGTTATGTTTTGATTGTAGATTAAATGGTAAAGGTCTATGAGTTTTGGTGTGGTTAGCTGGGTTAGTTTTAAGCCTAGCCTGGAGAACTGGCGGATAAGATGGTCTCTTCTAGGGTAGAGAGTCATAGAGGCTTTATCGGCAATGTAGTCAAGTTCAAATGATGGTTTCTGAGGCTCTTTTTGGAAGGGGTTGAAAGACTTAGCGGTTAAACCAAGCTCGGCTGCGGAGAAAGGAATTACCAAGTAGAAGCGTTTTTCCAGAACTCGATTATCTTTAACTAAGCTTTTTACAAACTGACGGTAGTTAATAATTGATTCTCTTATTTTCTGGCTGGAAGTAGTTTTGATTTGAGTATCTAAAAGGTCAAGATAGTCAGCGATGTTTTTTTTCTGAGATCTAATAACAATTTGCATAGGGAAAGAAAGAGAGTTGAGGATACTGGCGTAGGCGAAGATGGTGGCGTCTTGCTCTTCTTCTGATAAGAGATTGAAGTTAATGGCGGTAGATTGTAAAACTAAGGCGGATGAGCCATCTTTTAAAAAGACTATGTGGTCTTTAACGGTGTAGATATCTAAATGTTCTTGGGTGGAGGCTTTTATGGGGTTGCTCATGACTGGCTTTGAATTTTTAATGGTTTTAGAATTCTATCTTCTAGGGTAATGGAGTAGGTGGTGAAGTTGTGGCCTTCTTTTTCGGCCTTGATTTGGTAAAGGCCGTTTTCTAGAGCCTTGGCAAAGAGGAACTGGCCAAGTTTGTTTGATTTGGTGGCTCTAATGGTTAGACCCTGGCTGATTATCTCTATTAGAACTTCGTCTAGAATTAAACCTTTGGAGTTTAAGGTTAGCCCCACAATGGTGTTGGGCTGGTCGGGGGTGAAAGGAATAGGTAGGTTGGCTGTGGGGGCTTTATCTAAGTCTGGCTGGAGTGATGGTTTAGGAGGAGTGGGTGCCACGCCTAACTTTTGCTTGGGCAAAACTTGGTCGGGTAAAGGTTTTGGATCTTTCATTATAGCGGCGGGCTTAATGGTTTTTTGAGGTATGGGTTTAATGGTGGAGTTTGCTTGAGGGCGTTGAGGTGGTTGGGCTGGACCTTGAGCAGATGAAGGAACGGGGAGAGGTTCATTGGTTTTGGTGGTGGCTAGATCAATGGTAGTGGTAGAGGTGGTCATTAGGTTTGGATTTTGAGCTGGTTGAGTTGTTGGAGTGGGAGTAGCTTTTGCTGGAAGAGTTGGGGTGGCTGTGGAGGTGGTTTTTGGAGAGATTGTGGGTGGATTGTCTGCTGATTTTTTCCAGACATATTGGGTGGGAGAGTAGATAGATTTAATAAAGGCAACTATCCATTGGTCTAAAGGTCTGCCTTGAACAGGAACAAAAGCCAGGCCAATACCTAAACCTAAAAAGAAGATTTCTAGCGGGTAGCGGAAGAAAAAAGGAATGGGAGAGTTGTGAATTAGAATGGTTAGAACAATGGCAACGGCGATGAAGATGAACTGTCTAACGGTCATGTCGCCTATGAGGCGAAACTTGTAGCTAGAGATGTCTTGGGGAAGTGGATGTTGTTGAATAGGCATTGCTTGGCAGGCGTTTTACAATATATTAACCACCGCTGGGTTTAAGAGCGGTCTTTAATTAAGTATAGCTTAAGAGAAGGTTGGGGTACATATTTATCATATTGAAGGTGGGGACGGTTGACTTCTATCTTATAATTTGATATTTTAGGTATATGAGCTCAAAAGCAGAAAGAATAATTGAGATGTCTAAGAGGTTGGCGGCAGATAGGGGTAGGGTTGTTAGAGAGAAACGAGCTTTAGAACAGGCTAAAGAAAAAGCTAGAGATGAAGAGGAGCAAGCCAAAGAAAAAGCCAACAATGAGCAGTGTGCAAGAATGCTAAGGGAAACTGGAGTTGTAGAGATATTTGAGGAGTTGCAGAATTATTTTCCAGGATCTGAGGTTTTATGGGGTTGTGAAGGATCACGTATATCCCTTGTTATGCCTAAGAGAAGAGTGAGGGCTTATAAAGAAGTGATGGTTGAGTCCTTTAGTGGTTACAGGGATGAAGGTTATTATGAGTATTCTGATCACTATAGGCATATAACGGTTAGAGTGGTAAATGATGAGAATCATTATGAACATCATGTGTTTGATAAAGAAAAAGGTGTTTGGTATAAATTTGAGTTGATGAACACTGATGGAAGCCATGATTTTGGTAGATATGGAACTTCGGGAACGAGAAGATATGGAATATATATCGGGAATGAATGGGTTGAAGATATGCAGATCTTAGAGGAGTTAATTGCAAAGAAATTGTCTTTGCTGGATGATGTTTTGAAAACATTGCCAAAAAAGGTCTAAATTCTTTGAAGTTGAACCTAACATTGATAGAGTGTGGTAAATTTAAGGGTAGATTAGATTTAGAACACCTAAAATGGTAGAATTAGGTTGTTATAGGGTTAGTTATTGTTAAGAAGTGTATGAAGATAGAAGATATGGAACATACTGGTCCAGAAAATGAAACTAGAAATATAAAGAAGGATTTTTTGGCGACAGCAAAGGAAGAAGATTTGGCAGATTTAGTAGAGATTGAAGAGGTTGATGAGGAGTTGGGTGATGAAAATAAAGGTCCTGAAATACCTAATGAGGAACTTGCTGAGGAGGCGGATCTAAGAGAATGGATGAGTGATTTAAGAGATGATGATGCAGGAACGCCCGCAACGGTTGAGGAGGTTAAAGAGCATAAAAGCGATCCTGTAGAGTATGTGGAAGATGAACCTGATTTAGTTGAAAATAATGAAAAAGGATTGACAGTTATTGAAGATGATGGTTATGTATCTGTACCGTTGTCTGATGAGGCAGTGAGAGTAATTAGAGAAAAACTGAAGGCATGGCCATTTATGGAGAATGTTATTGCGCAGAATGTACCTCCTGAAGTGTGTGAGGTAGATGTTGTAAATGAAGGGCCGGATGAGATTGGTGAAGAGCTAAGTAAAGATGAGGTTCTTGATGGATATGCGGTTGGTGCAATTGATGGGGAAGCAACTGAAGAAGAAGATGTTGCAGAGTATGAAAAAGACCCTGGTGATGATCCAGTAGCGTCGGCGAGTCCAGATGAAGTTAAAGATAATGCAAAAGATACTGGCGTGGGTGAGGCTAAGATTGCTGAATTAAGGGCTCGTTTGATTAGCTTTGGATATGCTGAGAAGGATATTTCGGCTTTGTCTCAAAAAGATGTTGTTAGGGCACTGTGGGTCCATAATGAAAGAATGAGAAAAGAGAGGGAAAGAGGTGTTGTTGAACCTGAAGCTGGTGCTGAGATGAATGCTGAGTTTGCAAAGAGATTCCCTAATGTTGTTGAGGTAATGAGTAAAGGACGAGATGAATTAACGAGTGATGAATTTAATGTGTTAAGGGCGTTTATAAGAGCTCAAGGAGGAATAGATATGCCAAGAAGTAATGCTGACGTTTATGTTGAAGCTCAAGGATTTTTTAGAGATAATGCTGGAAAAAAGCCTCCAAAAACAAGAGAGTATGTTGCACCCACACAACAACCGCCTGTTGTGGAAACACATCCACCAGTGGTAGATGTAGAAGGTGATGATGGTATGGATGAGGTGGTTGGGGATTGGTTGGCGTCGGGGGTTGGTAAAAAAGTTGGGTTAATATTAGGAGAGTTGGAGAGTGGTAATAGGAGTAAGTTGGAAATGTTGAGGAGTTGGATGGTGACTAAAGGTATGGAAGATGAAACTCCTTTAGAAGTAATGGTGTATGTAGGAGGAGTGATTGAAGAAATGGATACTGATGTGGAAAGAGTTAGACAAAGAGATGAAAGAGCAAATAGGCCACCAACTCCACCACCACCACCAACCAGACCTGAAAGAAACATGTTTGTTATGCCTGAAACACCGGTGACTGATGAGGATTTAGTGAAGTTTAGGAATAGAATGATTGAGAGAATTGATGCGATTGAGAACATGAGGATGGATAAAGAATCTACTTGGGGTCATTTGAATGTTGATTTTGCGCGAATAATGGGTCTTTCTTCCATGAGGTTTGAGGATGGAGCTATCGAAGCAAAATTGAAAGCTGAGTTTATGGCTAGAATAGAGCTGAATGCAGTAGGGTTGTATTGGGAAAATGTTAGATCTTCCATAATGTCATCTGAAGATTCTTATTATGATGTTATGAAAAAGAGTATGTCTGGCTGCCCAATTTTGTCTGTGGGAACCTATGATTGGTTGAGGAGTCAAGAGGGATATAAAACGATTGAGAATGGACACGGTGTGGAAACTCTTCAGTTGACTCAAGAAATTGACCTGTCTATTGCAGAGATATATAGAAGAATGACGGCTTTGAAGCCGGCCGTGGGTGCTGTGGATGAGAGACTTGATTTGTGGATGGCTGGCGAAGATGAAAACATGAGAACTGTTGAGCAAATAGCAACGAGATTGGGTGTAAGTGAGGGTTCTGTGAAATTGGCCTGGAGTTTGGTAGAGGCTGAGTGTTGGAGTGCTGATATAAAAGGGACACATCCTGCTTATAAAGTTTGTAGTTTTTCTAAATCTAGAATTGAAAACTACAAGGCTGGGTTGGGTGTGTCGGCAGGTATTAGATTGGTCCAGGAGTATAGAGAGGCGCATCCTAGAGTGGCAAAGGGAGACATACCAGATAGTGTGTTTGAAGTTGAAGGAGTTTCTTGGGCTAGAACTGGGTTGAGGGCTTGGCCGAAAGCGGAGTTAGCAGCTAGAACAGGAAAGTATCTGACAAGTATGTCTGAGTATGTTGAGAGTTCTGGGGTAAAAATTAGCCCGCAAGCACTGGTGATGGAAGGCTTTGGTTTTGGGGTGGCGGCCCATGATGTATTGGATGGAATTGTTGGAGCCAAGCTTGGAGAATCTTCCTCTAGTGCATTTGGAGGAATTACTGGTAAATTATTTTTATCCTTGATGAGGGTGGAAGCAGTGGGATCTGTTAATGCCGGTGGACCTGATGTGGCTCCGCAGGTTGGGAAGTTGCTTAACCAATGGGTAAGGAGTTATTTGTGGGGAGAAAGTTGGGCGAATGAAGAAGTGAATGATACTAATGGTATGAAAAATTTCCCTCCGACAGAGGATTTGTTTGCCCATTTTCAAGATTTAATAACGGCCTATGATGCTGATGCTGATGAAGGTGTGGTTGTGGGTAGTGGTCAAGGTTCTGAACAATCAAAGAAAGATGCGGTTGAATTTGTGCAGTGGTTTGGATCTTTACAAAGTAAATTGATGAGGATATTAGGTAATTCTAAATTGAGATCTGGGATTCCGAAGAATATTGGAAATTCAAGCCAAGACAGGAGAACTAATGACATGTTCGGCTTGGCGAGTTTTCAGAAAGACTATTGGTTGGGTAAAAATGTTCTCAGAATGGTTCAAAACCTTGTTGGTAGAGGAACTAAAGATGACCCTCGTTGGTGGTTGTAGGATTCAGTATTGCTAACGGCGTAAGTGTTTAATGAACTATTTTGGGATTATGTTTGGATCTCTGGGTGGTCGGAAGCTTGCAGCCTTTTTTGTGTGATCCATCATTTTAATCTTTGTTCCGTCTAATTTTTTGGATATTCCTTTGTAACCTGTGCCTGCCCATTTATGATTTCCCCAGTAGCCGGCTTCAAGGGCTTCGCTAATGGCGGTGCCATATTTGAATGGAGGTACTTGTAGGGCATCTTTAACCATGTCTACGTATTTACTGGCCATAAGTAGTAAGCCTAATCCAATAATGGTCATGACGGTGCTTGAGCTGGGAGCGAATGCAAAAAGCAATGGGGGGTTGAGAATTGTACCACTGGCTAGATCTTTGACCCCCAAGAGACCTAGTCCTGAGACAATAGGTTGGATTATGAAGACATATGATAGCAGTAGAAATATCATGGTGGTAGGGAAAACAGATAGGTTGGCTAGTATGTTCCTGAACCAGTTACCAACTGCTTTGGAGCCTGGGAAGGCACCGCCAATTAAGATAATAGGGGCGAATATAAGTTGAATGACAATGGTAACATAGGCCCCTAAGAGTTTAAGAAATAGTTTAGAGAAAGTAAAAATAATGGCAAAACCGAGGATAATACGAATAATTAGATTGATGCCAGTAATGGTTAATAGTAGGTCTATTACTACTCCAACTGCTTGCGGTAAACCTGAAGCTAACGAAAAGATTGCACTTGGCGCAATCAACTGGACAAAGAAGCTTTGGATAAACATGGCGATTGGTAATCCCCATTGACCAGAAGCAGCTTGGACCATGCAGGCTGCTCCAGTACCCATTCCACCACAGAGAGTACCAGCCTTAATAATGTCGAAACTTATAAAGGCATTAACAATTAAGTAAAAGACAACGTACATTAAGTCAACCAAAAGACCAACAATAGCGTATGAAAAAGTAATAATAAGAAGAAGAGCAATAACTTTGGGAAGAATAGCTTGGATGCCAATAACGGTTTGAGGGTTAATTTTAACTCTAAACATTATGGCAAAGCCCATGACCATAAAAATAAGAACAAAGAAGAAGTAGGCAATGTTTCTAAAGCCTTTCCAAATAGGAAGAATGCCTGTGAAACTATTGAAACCATAACCTTCATCAGCTGCGATGGCTTCTGGAACAATTTTTTTGTTTTGTAGGTTTTGCCTAACGTAGGCAATGTATTCGATTGAACTGGCTGGAGTTGTCGTTAAGGCTAGCCCAAGCATGGCAGCAGATTGACCTAAAAGACCGGTGTTTGAGTTGATTGAAGGCTGATTGAGAGTAAAGCCACCAATCAATTGTTCTTGAAGTGTTTCTTCACCATCGTCTTCGCCATTAACTCTTTCATAGATGTCTAAGATAAATATATCGGCAAAGCCGACTTGATCTCCGGAAAAAGTACTACCTTTAGGGTCGCACTTGCCTGAGTACCAGGTTTCTAGGTTCATTTGGTTGCCTTGGCGGCGCTTGCAGAAGTCTACGGCTTGTTCTGTTACTGTGTCTTCACCAGGAATAATATCGTCCCAATCAATGGCGACGGCTGTTGGAGGAGAAATGAAAATAGGTAGGCTAACAAGGGCAATAGCTAGTAGTGATAGAAGTAGTCGTTTAAGCATTAAATTATTTTAGCACTATTTGTAATGTTGAGCAGCGTCCCACATGCAGGCAAAGTGACTTGGTTGGGAGTAGCGACTACTAATGGTTTCACAAGTATCACCAACAGGACAGGTTGCTGCTAGCCCCCCACCTAGTAAACAGCTGTTTTCTAAAGTGAAACAGGCAGTGGTGTTGCCGCTTTCCCACTCTTTGATACCGGTGGCTATGTCGGAATCATCCCAGCCTGCACAGCTATTTGATCCGTTATTGCCTTTGTTTAGTGGAATACCAAAGCAGGTGTTGGGTAAGGAGCCGCTACCGGTGTGGACTGCTTGCATGTATTTGGCTATGACATAGGTAACGTCTAAAAGATTACATTGGTCGGCTTCTCTTTCTGGGTCTAGAATCTTGACGGCATCTTGATGGTCTGTCCAGTCTTCACCTACCCAGATAATAGGGTTACAGGGGGTCATTTGCTCACATGACTTGATCCATTTTTGAACATTGTTTTCTGTCCAGTCGTATTTGCCAGGGTTGAACATGCCTTCGGCATACATAGTGGAAAGGATCAGGCCTGGTGGAACATTGTAGGCTGAGCCGGCGCTTTCAAGTAGTTTTTTAAAGGTAGGCAGGCTTGAAAGATCGGGGATAGCTGCATAGGAAGAGTTGGTGGAGAGATTGCATCCACCAGAAGCTCCAGGAAGGTCTGGTGGTTGACCGCAGGAAACGGTTGGGTCATCGAGTTTTTCACAGTCTAGGTTGCGTTGTAAACTGTCTGGAATAAACCATTTGTTTCTTAGTTCACAGAGTTTTATGTGTGGTTCACCGCCTTTTCTAGCAATGATGGTTTCTGCCTCGGCTACATCAACAGAGCCACTGTGGGGGCTAACAGGCCTACCAGTTCTTTGTGAGACGGGGGCATGGATGTTTTGGTCTATGTATGGATTTTGGACTGAGTAGGGGGTGAACATGTGGAAAAGTGAGGATGTTTCGGATTCAGCTAGACCTTGGCTGATGTCTTCTTGTTTGGGATTGTTCAAGACTTGGACACTGGAGTAAGCGTCACCATGACCTTTGGAGATCCAGACTTTGTAGGGGTAGCCAAACTTGTCATATCTTATTTCTGTCCAGGTATTTATGCTTATTTCCCAAGTTTGTTCTAGGGTGTTTTCAGGGTTTAGGAAACCGTCGGGAAAGGTTGGGGGAGCAGGAAGATAGACGCCTTCAGGTGGATTTTCGCAGCGGAGTTTTCTGGCATAAGCTCTGATTTCAGCATAGAGACTATGTTCTTGACCCACGGGAATGACTACATCTTCGGTTAATATGTCTTCACGATCTGAGTTGATCCAGTTAGGAGAAAGTGTGTTTAGAAGACCTGTTTGACTATCTAAAAGCCCTTGATCAATGGCTGCAACGTAGGGTAGGTTTTCAATCATGATGTGGGCCACGTGACTACCGTCTGGGTGAGTGTATTTGATTATTTCGTAGCCTCTATAGTTATCAAAATTAAAAGGGAGTAAAGCGTCGTAGGCGTCTCTGGTGTTGGGATTTAGTGCTTCATGCTTCTTAGTGAAGTCTTCACAAACTGGAAACTTTCTAATACAGTTTGGAAGTTTGCTGTATAGATCTTTTACCTGCCATTCTTTTTCTTGGTCTTTTTCGTTATAGAACTTGAATGTTTGATTGTTTATTTCGTTATCGTTTACGGCCTGGAAGAAGGCTGCCTTTGCGTTGGCCTGTTGCATACTGGAAAGTAGACGCCAGTAGGTTCTAAATGACTCTCGTTCATTGAAAGGAGAGGTGTTTGGAGGTTTGTCAAAGAGGGCATTGAATGGATAAAGAGCTGCTAGAGTGTCTGGAGTTTTGCTGGCAATAGCTTCTTTACTTGGACCAAAACCACCTAGTTCTGCTTTGGAAATATCTGACTCAACTTGGACCCAGGCAAAGTTTGGGTCGTAGGGTGGGGTTCTGGCTTCACGGAAAAAGGAAACTTTTGGATGGTTTTGGCAGGTGACAGGATAGTCGGTAATGGTTTCGTGAATGAAAGGAGTTTCTTTTTCGCAATCTCCACCTTCACGGTAGCGAATTTCGCCAACGGGACAGGTTTCAGCGGCTAGTATCTTTGATGAAGGGAAGGTTAGATTCTGGACAAGCCAGAATGACAATAAAAGGAAAGTAATGATTTTAATTTTCATGATAAAATTGATTATATATGAGTAAGCTTTAGCTTTTAGAGGAAACCAAATTCGGTGACAGGAGCCCCTGTGAAGTTCTCTATGGCTACTAGGATTAACCAAGCACCAGCTAAAAGAACAATGCCAACAATAGCCCAGGTAAACATTTGCCAACCAGCAGCATTGGCTTTGGGGTCGGATCCTGACAAAGTAATGCGAATGCCAGCAATGATGAGCATGATTAAGGCTGCTAAGGCAATTAAAGAGGGAAGGGGTTCAAGAAGGTTTTTGATAACACAACCTATACCTTGAATTGTTGCTACTTCGTTAGTTACACAATCTGTTGTCCATACAGCCATGATAGATATTTTACATTATTTTGTCATTCCTGCGAAAGCAGGAATCTATATAAATAGATCCCCGCCTGCGCGAGGATGACGGGAAGTAGGTCTGGCTCCACCACAGGTGGACACTGTGCGGGTCAGATTAGGCAATCTTTGATCGCTAGATGATAAGAGATTTTTAGTAGGGTTTAGGGATGTCGATGGAGCCATCAAAAATGTCTCCAACACCGAAGAAGTAGGAAATAATTTTAATTAGAGCCCAGGAAGCAGCTACTATGGCTAGGCCGACAAGAGCAGCGGTAATTCTGTTTCTAGCTTCTTCTGTTTTGGTTTTGTCACCACCTGAAGTAATCCATTGAATTCCACCCCAGACTAGGAAAGCAAAAACTAGAACACCAGCAATGATAATAGCTAGAGAGACACCAGAAGAAATTAGCTTACCAATATCGTCAATTTTAGCTTGATCTGGTTGAGGTACGCCGATACTGTTGGCAGCTAAAGCTACAGGTATAACGGAGAGGGCGTGAGCGATTTTGTTTTTCATTTGGTTTTAGTTTAATAATTCTAGTATGTGTTTTATTATAGCGGATTCTTGAGGTATGTTGTCAAGCTTCTAATTTCCTAAGGGATTTGGTGAACAAAGAGTATCAATATTTATGCCGAAGAAGTAGAGAATAATGTTCCAAACAGCCCAAGAAGCGGCTACTATGGCAAGGCCAACTAAGGCGTTGGAGATACGTTTCTGAGCTGATTCTGCCTTGGCTTTGTCACCGGTTGAGGTTATCCACTCTATTCCACCCCAAACAAGATAGATGAAGACGGCCAGAGCGGCGATTATTATACCGGCACCAACCAAGTTGCTGATGAAGTTGCCAATGCAGGTGTAGCCAAAGTAGCTACCAACTTCGGCTCCTACATCAACTGGATCGGCGGCGGCGTGAGCTATCATGTTGTGGGGAATTCTGGTTGTAATATATTAATTTTAAAGATGGCTTCAACGAAAAGAATGACGGCGTAGGAAATAACCAAAATGGCTAGGCCAATAACTGCATTACTGATTTTGGCCTTGGCACCTTCTACCTTGGTTTTGTCACCACCAGACATTAGCCACTCTATTCCACCCCAAACAAGATAGAGGAGAAAGGCTAAAGAGCCAACTACTACAATGGTTTTCCAAAGTTGGGCTATATAGAAAGCTAGACCTTGGCCGGGAGATTTTCCAGAAACAATGGGATCTAGGGCGTTGTTGGTGATGGGCATATTTATAAACCTAAGACGGCGGCTGGGTCTAGGATGTCTAAGCCTAGTACGTTACTAATAATACCAATA
>Ga0233430_1002377_pt1 | contig 21997 bp, 22 predicted proteins | sample SI_118_April2016_2_FD_179883 | JGI IMG/M metagenome (GOLD analysis project Ga0233430, IMG submission 179883) | Seawater microbial communities from Saanich Inlet, British Columbia, Canada - SI_118_April2016_150_MG | ecosystem: Environmental > Aquatic > Marine > Inlet | place: Canada: British... | reverse complement strand
TACAATACCAAGAGACCACACAGTGCGCTGGGCTATCGCCCACCGGCTCCAGAGGCCATCGTCCCGATGGACCTTAAACCGGTCATGCACTAACATTTACTCTGGACCACTCAAAGGGGGCCGACCATTTAAACTATGCCAGTGACACGGAATTCTGAACACCCTCGCTTCAACGTGAAATCAGCAAATATGTTGAGGGTTTATGTACTTTACCTGCTGCCAACAAGCCGCTCATCCGCTCTCAAAAAGGCAAAGCATTTTCAGCAAATACATTGTGTCAGTTGTTTGGTGAACTTTATCGTCGTGCCGGTATCGATGGTGCAACCAGCCACAGCGGACGACGTTCATTCATTACCAAACTTGCTCACAGCGGCATTTCAGCCAAAGTCATAATGGAACTCGCCGGGCACAAGCATCTTACAACCACTCAGCGATATATCGAGGTCAATGACGAGATGAAACGCGCCGCTGTAGAGGTGCTTTGAGTTTTCAACAAGGAAAAATGGGGGTTATATTTTGGAAACCATTTTCTCGAGAGCAGCGTCCAGTTCGCCGCCGATTACGGTGCCCAATAGCGGCCGTTTTGGCTGTCTTCGATCTAGCAAATCGATCAGCTCTGTCGATCTTTTTGTATGAAAAAGGCAACGTTGCCGCCGCATCTCAAAAAGCACTGCTATTGCCGGGTCAATCTTCTTTGTTTCCTTTAGATGTCATCTATCATTTTTTGCAATTGATTTTTAAGTGAAATCAAGCGCGATGCATCTTTGAAAAGTGTTGTCTCAGTTAACCCTGATAGAGCTAACTTGGTAACTTCAACATTGCCTGTTGCCATCTTCACCAATGCCTCAATCATTTTGTTGTCAACATCTGTCGTCGCATACGTTTCACACAAATCTTTAATAAGGTCTTCTGCCTCAATCCCTGTATCCAACAACAAAAATGAAATCTTCTGAAGCACTTCAGCTACTTCAGCTTCAGTAACCTTAATTTTGCTCATCGTTCAATTCCTTTACCTTCGCCTCTTTGATACCTGTTAAAACATCTTTCAGTTTCACCAAATGTGCTGGATCGCTAAAAATGGAATGCCCTTCAGTTTTGCCAACTTCCCCTATCAAAAAACCGCCTTTGTCACTAAGCAGGTTTTCTTCATCGCTGGCTAAAGCAATGGTTATAAATGTTCCTACGAATTTCCTGATTGTTTCATCAGAACCCAATTGTCTACAAATTTCTTCCTCTAAACTTGCACCGTCAAAATCAAAATCATTCAGTAGTTTTGTCATTGTTTCTACGATTTTTTTTGCTTCTTCACTTTCAAATTCTGCAATTGGCATTGTGTTACCTTTCGTGTTTTCGTGACAAATTACTTCTTGCGGTTTTTCTTTACACCTGTACTGATATTTGCTTTGTTTGGCTGATAGTTTCTTGCCTTTTATGGCAGACTTCATGATTACTGTGTCAATTATTTGGTTTGCATTTCGTTTGCTAATTTGCGAATGACGACACTTATTCTGGTGTTCACATCCGCGTCAAGAATTTCCCATTGTTCACGATTTCCAATCTTATCAGCAATTTCTATGTCGTCGCTGTTATGCACTATATCAACCAGTTCCTTGATATGTGGTTTCAGGGATTTATCTACATTCGCTTTGAAAAACGCAACAATACCCTTTGAGCCTACTTCTCTTTCAATACCGTCTATGCTCGTCAACAAATTTGAAACTCCGCGATGTGCTGTGATGAGGTTGTCAGTTTGTTTTTGCGTTAGCATTGCATCATTCCTTTTATGACGGTTTTGACGCTCTGATTAAAAGTTCTTTGTGTTTCTCCAAACAATCAAACGGCTGTTCGTGCCTAACGATTTCTGCCATTGCACTTTTTGCTGTCAGCATTGCTTGAGGAAAATATTCTTTGGCGCGTTGATACGGCATTTTAAATTTCTTATTCGCTTCAATCACACCTTTTACATGAACATAAATGTTGTGGTTGGTGATCATGTGTAAGGCTGTTGTGTCTAGGCCATATTTTCGTTCTTTGTTTTTTGGCCGTTTTAACACCAAGTCACCCATGGTTAGATGTTTCGCTATTGGGCTTTGGTCTGCAAAGGAAACAGGTTCATCGCTGTTAACATGCTTCCATCTTGCTTCAATCCTTTCTGTTGGCATTACCAAGCCTGATCTTTTGATTTCGTATCCTGTGTAAATTTCGTTATACCGACCTGCCATTAAAAATGGATTGCTTGCATCTAGTGAAATGTGAAAACCATCGTCGCCTAACAGTTCTCTTATTTCGTCTCGCATTGCTGTCAACAAACATGCTGTTGTTAGGTCGCTTACACCAAGGAAGTGAACCCAAAACAACTTCTTGCCTAGTTTGCTTTGGTGATAGAGTTTGAGAAGACGTTTTAGAACGACATAGAGACTTTTCTTTTTCTTTCCTGCAACGGCATAACCGCTGTAACTGTCATTCGTTACATAGTCGTCCCATTCGGTAATCCAAGCTTCTTCACCGCCTTGTAACACGAGGAGGAAGTTGCCTTGACCTTGCCCGTTTGGATAACGCTTATTCCAATACTTCAAATGTTTCTTCGTTTTGGTCAAACATTTCTTAAATTCCCCGTAGTCCTCAGCATATGCTGTTGGTACGTCCAGCGTCATTGCAAAGTCGGTGTTTACCTCTAGCCAATTGAAGATCTTTTCTCGTTCATTATCTGACTGAACATCAAGTTTGCCCTTCAAGATTTGATAACCGCCGCTATCGCCAAGGATTAGCGTTTTTGGTTTGTCGCGTCTTGTCACCATACAAGCTGGCGGCTTTTCCATTTGGTTAAAGGAAAATTGGCCAACGGAATACAACGTTGCTGGTATGTGAAACAGCTTGCTTGCAGGATCAAGGTAATTCAAATCAGCAGGTGTTAATCCGCCAGGCATTGGCCTTGGCGCAGTTTTCCTTATTGCAAATTGTGCATAACCTTTTTGAAGGGCTGGAGTGAAGATTGCATATAGAAGCTGACTGTCTAAATTTTCACCTGTTTTTGTCTTTGCCATCAGACATTGTCTTTGGCTTGGCTAATCGTCAGCAAACTTTCAATTGTTGTCTCGTCAACGTCCACTGTATCAACAACGTCATAGCTTCCTGCCGTCTTTGTTGCTTTGCCTAACAGCACAACAAAGCCATGACCACCTGCCACTTCTGTTGCTGTTACAGTGGCAATCGTTTTCTTTGCACCAAACTCAGCAGCGTATTGTTTGACGAGTTTATTGTGAGCCCTTCTTAACGACTTCATTTCACTTTCGCGTTTAGGCGCGTCAATCTGGTCTCTATATTCACGCTGCAAATCTGTGCATTTGTGAATGCCGCCAGTCTTTGAGATAAAAGCTTCAATCTTGGCTTCATCGCTTTTGTCAGCTTTTTTGATTTTGCTATCTATATAGTCAAATGCCGTTGCATACCTGCTCACTGTTGAAGCGTATTGCGGGTCATTCATATCAAAGGCAAGTTTTACAAGCCTGTTGAACTCGCTTACGCCTGTTTTCTTCGTTATCTTTGGGTCACAGGCTTTGTAATTTCCTTCTAAATAGTCCTCTCCATCTGAGCCAATAACGTTCTTTGTTTTTTGATACCAGACATAAGCCTTTGCGAAGACCTCCCACAATCCTTTGCGCCCTGCTTTTGCAAGTAGCTGCACTTTTTGAAGATCATCTGATAATTCGCTCACAACCAAATCACGCTGCATCTTTGCTTTCAAAGGACTAATGGTTTTGGTCATTACATTTCCCCTCCAATTGGCTCGTGTGATAATCTTGCAATTTGCAAGATTATTCGATCGCTGATTTAGGTCGATCTTCAAGTAAATTTTTCAAGTTCAATACTAAATGACTTTTGACCACAGGCACAAAACCAGTATTCAGCTTTTAGTAGCTGATGGTCAATCAACAATTCTGTCAGCGTTTTGCTGTGGCAAGATATGGACATAATGCTTCTTCAGCATGGCCGACGATATATCCTGAAAGGTTTCAGAAGGGTCACAGAAAACGACATTGATATCCCGCATTGATGATTTCATCGAAAGTCTTTGCATGGTAGAAACAGTTTTCCATGGTTTTTCGCAATCAGACGATATATGTGAGGTGGATAGACTTCAAAAAACCAATACTAGGCTCCATGGATAACAATGTTTCTGATACCTGATATATTTTTGGTGGTTTTAAGGATTTTCTCCGTAGTCAGTTACACACTTTTTTTACACTTTGATTTACCTGTTTAATATCAATGTGTTCTCAGAAGTATTTTAAATTCCTAATCTTGAGGCCACAGGTTCGAATCCTGTCGGGATCACCACTTTTCCTGCTTGTTCTCCCCGAAATATTCCGGAGCCATCCACTATGCCAAACCTGAACAGCATCCAGCTTCGAGACATGGTCGAAGCAAAATATTTCGGCAATGTCGACAACAAGTTTCTTGAATCCGTAGCAGAATGTTTTCACAGTGACGCCAATTTTACGATCCAGACGGCAAACCTGACCCACTCAGGCATTGCCGAAATCAGGCGGATGTTCACAGGTTTCTTTCAGGGCTATCGCAAAATCTGGCACGGCGACTTTCAGCCCGTCATCGATGTTGAACGCCAGACCGTTGCTGTGCAGTTTGTTGCCACCAGAGACACCTTTGACGGGGAACATCAGCGCGCCAACAACTGCAATTTTTTCCGTTTTGAAGACGGCAAAATAAAGTCAGTCACCATTTATATGAGCGACGAGAATCCGCTGGTTTAAGAAACTCTCTCAATCAGTCCGGATCTGGTTATTGTTGTTTTGCAATCAACTCACAGTTTGAATATTTGGCACCGTAGTAGGCACCCACCCCACCTGGAAATTCGAAGTTGCCGGTACCGTAATAATCCTGACCGCTCTTTCTCCCCGATCCGGACACGACAATAATGCGACCATCACCCGGAAACTGAACCTGACCTTTAAGGGTCATTCCGTCGGCGGCATTCATTTTACCAGAAACAGCCCACCAGTAATCCCTGCCGTCTGCCGTCGTCTTTTCACCTTCGCTCACAAAACGTCCGTTCTTTGCTTCAACACCCCAGTTCCACCAAACCTTGCCCTGACAATCCAGTTTGAGTTTGTAGCGATTGGAGCCGGAGCTGTAATTTGTCGTCCTGACTTTGCTTGCCGTGGTTGACGACCCGTCATAACCAAGTTCCTGATTGCAATCATCCAGCGTCAGGTTCCGGGCGAAGGCTTCGATGACATATTTGCGTGTACTGCCTGTCGATTGCAGCCAGGCCGCACCGGATGCATTTTGACCGGTCGCCCATTTGCAGACGTCCTTGTTTGACAGGTTTTTCAACATGGTTTCACTACTCAACGGTGCCTTGGTTCCGGCAGGTAGCGGGATGACCGGTCGGGGCTGAGCGACTGAGGCTTGCTGAACTTGTTTCGGTGCTGGTGCTGGCTTCGTTTTCACAATCACCGTTTGATGATTGTCCGAAGGCTGCAAGTCCGTGACACTGGCCAGCACCAGATCGCCAGTCCCCTTGACCCAGACATTTTGATGACGGCCATAGGTGCGGCGGGCGGCGCGGGTCATATTGTCATCAAGATATTCGCGCACCTCGTCCAGGGTGATTTGTTTGTCGCCGTTGCCATAATCCTTGCCATCGGCGGCCCCATAAAGCGCGTCGATCAGATGTTTTGTGAACAGGCCATGGCCGGCTTTTTCATCCCAGGAAGCGATTTGGTCGCCTTGTGATGCCGTAATCACCGTCATTTTGCCCACTGAAGTTTTTGGCATGCGCGGCGTGATGGTCAAACCTGACGCCGAGCGCACCAGATTACCTTTTTGGCTTTGTCCAGAGAAACAGGCATCCAGAAACACCGTCACGGATTTTGTTTTCAGCTTGCCCAGATTGGCCAACAACGTATCCAGCGGATAGCCATTGATCTCAGGTGCTTCCGGGTCGGCATCCACGGGCAGCAAATAACCACGCTTGTCCTTCAGCCCCGGCACCCCGTGCCCGGAATAAAACACCACCACATCAGACCGCCCGCGCGGATCAAGATAACGCCACAGCTTGCCTTCATGGGAGCGTTCATTGCCAAAGGCCGTCTCGATCTTCGCCTTGCTGGCATCCCGCAGGTCAATGATATTTTCCCCATCATAGCCCAGCACATCCTCCACATAACGTCGCATGGCATCGGCATCATTATGGGCAAAATCCACCGACGGAATACGCCCCTGATAGGCCTTGTTGCCGACAATCACCGCCACGGCATATTTGTTTTTGGCGGCGGCGTGAGCGGGCGCAGAAGTCCAGGAAACGGCTGAGACGTAAACGGCAAAAGCGACAGCAAAAACGATTAACGACTTCATTTTGATTTTCCCGACTTACCCAGTCCCTATCCGTGTTTAATTACCACTTTAATACTACCCATGATCGCGCACGAATGCGACTCCCTGTTCAGGGTTAATGCACGGATCAGGGGTGGTTTTTCTGGCTGAGGCCTTTATGTGGTTCCTGAAAACGGAAGTTTCAGCCGTTGGCATAAAATATTTACATATGCAAAGACTGTGCGTTTTCAGCGAAACTGGGTTCACTGAAAATGCTCTAATCGTTGGCTTTTTCCAGGCGTCCATCGGGGTGGCGGGCGAAGCGGGGTTCCTTGCGAGGGTGCGTGGGCGCATTGTCCGGCCAGGGCCAGCCGCCGAAGCCAGTTTTTTGATAATCGGCAATGGCCTGATGGATTTCTTGTTCTGTGTTCATGACAAAAGGGCCGTATTGGGTCACGGGCTCGTTGATGGGCAGGCCTTGCAGCAAGAGGAATTCGCTGACCTGATCGCCGTTTTTGATGGCGATATCGGCATCGGCCTGCAGGGTCAGGGCATGGCCGACATTGATGGTCTGGTCGCAAGCTTCAATCGTCTTGCCTGTGAAATAAAACAGACGACGACTGCAACCGGCATCCGTTTTGGGCAGGGTCCAGCTGGCACCCGGTTCCATTTTAATGGTCTGGATCACCACCATGTTTGCCGGATCGACGGCCCATGAATCCGGCGGCGGGGCGGGCGGCGCAGCCGCTTCATCTGATGGCAGTGGGCCGCAATAGCCGGTTACAATTGTGGCCAGGCCCTGATCATCTTTTGTAGTTAGATCGGGAATGCGGTTCCGCCAGAACATGGAAAAATAAGACGTAACCATTTTGCTGCGGGCCGGCAGGTTCAACCAAATCTGGAAAAGTTCCAGGGGATTGTCCTGATCGCGCTGCCGCAGGGGAAACATCTCCGAATGCACAATGCCGCTGCCGGCAGTCATCCATTGCAAATCACCTTCGCCAAACCGGGCCGAGGCCCCGAGACTGTCGGCATGATCAATAAAACCCTTACGAGCCACAGTCACCGTCTCAAACCCCCGGTGGGGATGCTGGGGAAAGCCCGGCACCTGGTCACCGTGATACATGCTCCAGCCGTCCTTGCCACTGAAGTCCTGGCCAATGGCCCGCCCGGCCAAATCTGTATCTGGCCCCATGTGGTCATTGCCTGACGGATAAGCGTCATCATGGTGGGCGCAGAACAAAAACGGATCCAGGGTTTGCCATGGCATACCGAGGGGCGCGAGGTCGAGCAAATGAGAAGAGGACAAAATGCAGTCTTTCCGGGTCAGAAGCGATTCTCTAATATTTGATATTTGTTAACCATAACAATATTACAACACCCAGATGAAATTAGAGCGACTTCGAATAAAATCGAATCGCTTCGGCCCATATCTACCCCGCCTTTCAAGAGTTTAAAGGTATCAGGTGTTTCAAATAGAGCTCAAAACACCTTAGCTGCCAAAGGACAGAAAAATGACTGACAAAAATGAATCAAGCTTCGAGCTGGTTCCCACTGCGGTTGACGAGCAGACCCATGCAGAACTTTGTCTTTTGTACAAGGAATCGACAGATACCGTGCGTTTCGCCAAGCACCTGCAATGGTGGACCCTGGGCTCAACCTTGCTGGCCTATGGAGGTATCCTGCTGCTCGGTGAATATGTCGGCAGTGATATGACCTATGCCAACCAGTTAACGGGGGCTGTGATCCTGATCACCATGGGGGTCATATTCACGCTGATTGTCTATCAGTTCTGGCAGCACAATGAATTGCGAAAGATTGGCGAAATCAGCCGCCACATGTCGAACTTGTTTTTGCGCATTCGGCAGATGAAATCGCGCCGCGAAGCCACCATCCAACGCTACCTGCTGCTGATATTCATGATCTCTACCGTGGTCATGGGTGCCGTCCTCACCTATCTGGGACTGCAACAGGTCGTCTACGGCCGGTAAAGCGTTTTGAAATTGACGGCCAAGCCAGCCTGGCTGGCCTGGCCGTCAACAAAATCACATCCAGCCAATAATCCGCAAGAAAATCATCACCATACCGATCCAGGCGACGAGGAAAGCGCCGGTCCGGATCCACGGGATGCCAAGGCTGTGCACGACGGCATGTGCCAGTTTGCCCCAGAAAAACAATGTCGCACCCAGGGCCGTGGTTTCATTCGCCATACCACCCACATGGGCAACCAGCACCAAGGCGGCAAAAGCAGGCAGGTTTTCCACCATATTGGCATGAGCCTTGGCCGCCAGCGTGATCCACTTGGCAACAGCCGGCGGGTCGTCAGGATAACCGGCCGCAACAGACGGCCCCCAGGCAAGAGCCCGGGCAGTAACATGCGGCATCCACATCACAATGCACAAAGCGGCCGACCAGGCCAGATAAGTCAGATCAACGGTCATAATATATCCCCCTATTCAAGTTCTGGCAGGACGATACCAGCCAGGGCGATTCCCGCTTAAACGGAATCGCTAATGGCCGGAGCAATTTCAGAGAAAATGCTCCGGTTTTTCAGCGCACACCTTGAGTTTGATGCAACGCTGCGTTTTCGTTAAGCTCGGAAACGCTCCGGGGATTGGATCAGAGCGGTTCAATCAGGGCAACAAGTTTTTTCTTCAACTGCAAGGGAGAAAAAGGTTTGGCAATATAACCATTGACGCCAGCTGCGGCGGCAGTCTTGATTGAATCAACATCGGCATTTGCCGTTACCATCATAAACGGCAGATCGGGATGGGTTTTGCGCAGCTGTTTCAACAGCTGAATGCCCGTCATGCGGGGCATACGCCAGTCACACAGAATGACGTCAATGCGTTCATCGCCAGCTTCAAGAACTTCCTGTGCTTCAACCCCATCCACGCAGGAGAGGACATTCGCGACCTGCATATCCATCAGCATCATGCGGATCAGTCTTGTGGTCTGTGCGTTATCTTCCACGACCAGTACGTGGGTATCTTCCAAATTCATTTTCCTGGACTCGCCTTTTGCTCATAGATATTGCAGCTGGAATAATTGACCAAGAGCATCCACCGAGGCATCAGCCAATGCCGTCAGCCAATAACTGGCAGCATCGCCGTTACGGTGGTTCCCTCACCTTTCTTCGACTTGACGTCCAACATACCACCAGACCGAGAGAAAACTGAATAGACAAGCACCATACCCAGTCCATTTCCCTCTGTTGTGTCTTGCGTGGAATAAAGCGGGTCGAACATCCGCCGACGGGTTTCGTCCGTCATGCCGACGCCCGTGTCAGAAATACTGAGGCTAAGCCAGGGACCCGGCGCCGCATCGTAAAAAGAACGCAGATCATACTTGCTCAGTTCCTGGCGAACCAGGCGAACCGTCAGTCTGCCACCATCCTGGCCCGACATATCGGACCTCTCAGACATGGCGATGATCGCATTTTCACACAATTCAAGGATCGCCTCGGCCATTTGCCCCGGTGACAGTGACGCTTTGCTAATCTCGTCTTCAATTTCAAAAACCAGTTCGATATCTGCCGGAATCAACGCTTCTATCAGTCCCTTGCAATCCAAAACGTGCTGACCGACCGTAATGGGTTCAGGTTCGAACAATTGTTGGCGGCCAAAAACCATGATGCGGGAGACCTGCTGTGCGGCGGAATTTGTCGCCGTAACAACTTCTTCCAGGCACATCTGAACCCGCGCCGGATCATCAATTTTACTTAAGGCCATTTGGGCAAACCCACTGGCGCCGCCCAGGTGGTTATTGAACTCGTGCGCAATATTTGCCGCCAGTTCGCCAAAGCCTTCGACTTTCATTTTGACCGCAAGATGTTCTGCCGCTTCGCGATATTGGGCGTCGTCATGCAGGGTAACTACTTGCAGGGACTGCCCTTCATACTCAAATAATGCCACAAATCGCTCAAGATGAGGTCGCCCCTCAGTCAGGGCATCAAGTGATTGCCCCGATATTTCTGCGGCTGTCAGCCCAAACATGGCTTGTGTCGACTGATTGGCGTCAATCACGATGCCATCGCTGTTGCTGATCACAATCGCTGCCGTTGCTGCCTTCGCCGCCGCCGCCCAGGTATCTGTATTAGACTTCAACATTTTCTCCTGAAGCGTGTTGATGAGATGAGCATAAGTCAGGCACCAGCAAATTCCTCATAAAACCCCAGCTTGCGATGCAGGGGGGCGTCATCCACATGGAACAGGAAGGCAGGCCTGCTCGTTGACCGGTTTCTGTGGCGCACAGCCGCATGGGTTGGCAGGCTCACCGTATCGCTCTCTTCCCATGAAATGGTTTCACCATCAATTTCCGTTTCACCTTCACCCTCAATGACGTGCATCACCGAAGACGCAGAGCGCCGAACGGGCTCAACCTCCTCACCGGGGCGTATCATCTGGGCAGAAAACCCCAGGATCGGCAGACATTCTTCACCTGTCTCAGGATTAACATAGGCCAGTTGAACAATTTCGCCAGTCGGCGTATGGGCACCCATATCCGTCAGGGCAGCGCGAACTTCCGACCAGGGATAACGGCACAGGGGATAGCGGCCCTGTTTTCGACCCAGGCTTTGAAAAGGCACCAGGCCCGCACGACGATACCGGGTCTGAGAGGCATCCGGCATATTGCTCGGCGGGAAGACCTCGCCTTCTACACAATAAGAGGCTTCCAGATAATGTACCGTAGGTAAATCAAGCGCATCCAGCCAGACCACCGGGCCGTCACCTTCGTGGCCATGATCGTGCCACATACCCGAGGGCGTCAGGATCAAATCACCCTTTTCCATGGGCAGCTTCTCTCCTTCAACAACCGTGTAGCCGCCATGACCTTCGACAACAAAGCGCACCGCCGTTGGTGTGTGGCGATGACACGGGGCTGTTTCACCCGGCAAAATCAGCTGCAGGCCAACATAAATCGAAGGCGTCGCCCGCATGCCGTCAATCCCGAAACCTGGATTGGCCAACACCAGCACCCGGCGTTCGGCTTTTTCCATGGGCGTTAATTCGCCCGCCTGCATCAGATAGGGCCGTACATCACGATAGCTCCACTTGAAGGGCCGGGTTGCGCGAATCGGCTGGTCATAGGGCAGAACCTGGCGCAAGCTGGGCCAAAGTGGTGTCACCGACATGGCTTCCAGTTCATCCAGATAGGCCTTGGGCAGTTCTTCGCGGGTTCCAAGCTGTGATGACATTATATGCTCCCTGATCAAACGCACTTATCTATACGACAATGATAGGCCAGGCTAAGCTGAATGCAAACATGCAGACAACGGGCAAAAGATCACGGAAACACAACAGGAGAATTTAGATGGATTTTGGATATTTCACTCTGAGTGACAATCGCTATCCGGATAATCCGCGTACGCCGGAAATGTTTGTGAAAGAAATTTATCAGCAAGCTTTGTACGCCGAAGAAATTGGTCTGAATTCCGCCTGGATCGGCGAACACCATTTTAATTTGCTGGGCGTAAATGCCTGCCCCAACATGATGCTGGCCCAATTGGCCGGCGCCACCAAACGTATTCGCCTGGGGCCAGGTGTGGTGCTGTTACCGGTCCACCACCCGCTGCATGTGGCAGAAGAATGGGCGACCCTGGATTTATTGTCCGGTGGCCGGGTCGATTTTTCGGCCGGTCGTGGCTATGACGCCAAGGAATATGCCCCCTTCGGTGCGCCCTATGAAAAATCCGCCGAACTGTTTGCTGAAGGTCTCGACATCCTGTGGAAGGCCTGGACCGAACCTGGAAAATGGTCCTATGAGGGTGAGTTTTATCAGTTCAAAGACATCGAAATTCGGCCCCGCCCGGCGCAGTCGCCCTTGCGGCCCTATGTTGCCTGTTTTTCTCGCCCCAGCATGGAACTGGCTGCCCGCAACGACTGGAACATTATTTTCGCGCCCTTTGCCGCGGCCATGGTTTACGGATCACTTGCCGATGCCGTCAGCACTTATCACGAAGAATGTGAGAAACATGACAACCCGCAACGCCGGGCCATGTGCAGCTATTTCATTCACATCGCCGACACGCCGGAAGAAGAAACCTATGGTCGGGAATCCTTGATCCGCTATTTCCATGATGCCTTGCTGGCCGCGTTCCCGTCAGACATCAAAAAAATGCCGCCAACCATGCATTATTTTACCGAGATCGTCGACATTCTGAAAAACATGAAACCAGAAAGCCTGACCGGGAAATCAATTCTCACAGGCTCAACACAATCTATCATCGAGCAGTTGAAAGAAGTCGAGGCTTCGGGTGTGTCGGAAGTCATTCTCTATTTCAATTACGGCCTGAAACCCGACGCTATGGTGCGCGAACAGATGGATCGTTTCATGCGGGAAATTGCTCCCTCATTTGACGGTGCCCATTCAAAACTGGATCTGTGAACACGAAGCACATGCGGTTCCGGTTTGGACGAAATCGCTTCTGCCCAGAGCAATTTCAGAGAAAATGCTTCGGTTCATTGACGCACAACTTTGCTTCGAAGCAGCGCTGCATTTCCGTGAAGTCCGGGAATTGGCGTTAACCGGTCATCATGGTACAACCATTGCGTGGACAGGCATGACCTGTTTCAGAAAAATCGCATCAGGAACTGAATGCATAATGGCCGACCAGCAACAAGCGAAACATACGATGTCGGCGGGTCGCCTCTTGTGTCAGGTTTCGGCCTGCCTGCCCCTTGTTGTATCACTGGCCATAGCACTGGTTATTTGCGCACCTGGATTAACCCCCTCCGCCTACGCCCAGGCTGAAACAGAAGACGGCGAAGAAGTCAAAGTAGAAAAAAAGAAGGTTGGCAAACATATTTTCATCAAGATGGAACCCTTGATCTCGCCGGTCCTGGATGAACGATCGATCAAAGGCAAAATCACCCTGCGCCTCAAACTTCACCTGATTGCGCCCAAGGTTGAGGAAAAGGTTCGTCATCGTATTCCCCAACTAAATGACGCCTACCTGAACTATATGTACCGCTATGGCAGTTCGGCGGCCTCTTCAGGTGTTATGCAGCTGGAGTCTGTTATGCGAAAACTGCAGCGCCTGACCGACAAAATCCTGGGTAAGGATATTGTCAAAGTGTTGATTGAAGAAGTATCGCGCACACGGTCCGGATAACTGTTGGAATTCGACCATCTGACGTTTTGGGCGACCTGAAACTTCAGGCGATATTCAACCAGGTTTGCAGGAACCCGCGCAACCAGTTTATCGTTTCATTGTCAAACTTTCGCCGGGCCTTTATCTGATCAACGCGAGCCTGGGCACCTGGCATCTCCAACATATGGGCAGCCGCGGTTAGCCAGTGCATCATCATGCCGTTGGTGACTTCGGGATGGAACTGGATGCCATAACCGTTGTCCCCGTATTTGAACGCCTGATTGTCGAACCGGTCGCCACCGGCCAAAAGATTGGCCCCGGATGGCAGATCAAAACCTTCCTTGTGCCATTGATAAACACACATTGGCTTGTCAAAAATGGCCTCGCCTGCTTCTGTGGGCTTGATCTGGTGATAACCAATTTCAACCAGTTCGTCCTTGTGAAGACGAACCTGGCCACCCAGGGTGCGCACCATCATCTGTGCGCCCAGGCAAATCCCGAGATAGGGTTTCCCCGAGGCCAGGACAGTTTCAATCCAGTCTATTTCTGTACGCACATAATCAAGGTGATCGTCGTTGGCGCTCATGGGGCCGCCAAAGATAACGGCCCCTTCATGATCATCCATGTTGGCCGGCAAGGGGTCCCCGCAGGAAGGGCGGCGAAGATCAAGCCCATACCCCAGGTCCCGCAGTTGGCGTGCCACGCGCCCCGGATTTGATGTTTCCTGGTGCATCACCAGAAGAATTTTGCCTGTCATGGCGCAAAAAATAGAACGCATGTACAACACTGGCAAGCGTTCGGCACATATTTATTCCAATGGTTCAACTGTTTACGACACTGAAGATGCTCATTATTCTAGATTGGAACTCACAACAACTTTCCCGATATAGTCACCAGACATTTCGGGACTGAGGAAAATATTCAGTGGATTACCAGTCCAGTCCTTTCAGAGACGAAGAAGTTGCGATTGTCCTGTTTGACAGGGACAATGTAATTTTGTCTGTCAGCCCCACAGCTGAGCTGCTGTTTGGCCAGGACAAGCAGCTATTGGTTGGCAAAGGTTTTCATCTCCTGCTTTCAGATGAGTCTGCCCGAGATCATAAGCGCATTATTCTGGATTACATAAACGGAATTGATTCTTCACAAATTGGTCTCATCCGGGAATTTGAATGCCGTCATGCCAATGGTGATATTTTCAGGGCAGGTGTCTCCGTCAATGAGATTGATTACGTCGGGAACCCGGTTTTTATCTGCAGCATCCAACTTCTTCTACCCGAGGGAGATGTCTGGCAGCATAATCGCCAGTTGGTCGAGGAGATGGAAGCGGTCCTGAACAATACCAGCAATGGTACCTTGATGCTTGATAACCAGCTGGTAGTTCGCCATTCGAACAAAACTTTCCAGGATATGTGGGACATTAGCGAGGCCGATTTATCTGACTGCAAAACAATAAAGGATCTGCGAAACCGTCCCGGCGGAAAAAACATATGCCCGGCAGGTGGTCTCGACGCCCTGCGTTCAGAGGTGGATCAAGCAATTGAAGTTCGGCTTGCGAATGGCCGCATACTGGAACGGCGATGTGTCTTTCTGCCCGACGACAATATTTTACTGACCTACTACGATATCACCGAGCTGACCCAACAGGCCGTAGCGGCGAAGAGTGATTCCGACCGCCGTACCTACGCCATGCAGGCCGCCGATCAGGCGTTCTGGGACTGGAATCTCTTTACGGACAAAATGGCCTTAAGCGAGCGGTTCTGGATGCAAATCCAGCGTATGTATTTGGGTCCGGAAATTGATTCAAGAACATTCTTTGATCTGGTGCATCAAGAAGACAGAGAGTTTCTCGAATATACCCTGCGTGCTTTTGCCTCAGGGGAGGTTGAAGATTCTGTCGGGGCCGTTGACACCTTTCGCATTTTGACACCGGAAGGAGATGAACGCTTTTTCGCCCTTGGCTTTTCAGTTGTCGAGTCAGATGCAACACCCTACCTCACGGGTCTGATCCGCGATATTACCGAGCCGCGCCGTTTGCGCCGCGCCATCACCGAGGCCCGCGACGAAGCCCGCGAAGCCAATCAGGCCAAGTCCAATTTTCTGGCAACCATGAGCCACGAAATTCGAACGCCCATGAACGGCATCCTGGGCATGGCCGGTTTGCTGCTGGATACGTCGCTGGATGCAACACAGCGTGACTATGCCCAGATCGTTAAGGAATCAGGCGAATCACTACTGACAATCATCAACGATATTCTTGATTTCTCAAAATTTGAGGCTGGTCGCCTGGAACTTGAAGTCATTGAATTCGACCTGCAGTCGGTCATCGAGGGTGCCCGTCGATTGTTGGGCCCCAGGGCACATGTCAAAAACCTGGAACTGGACACCGATTTTCCGGATGATTTACCCAGCGTCCTGAAAGGTGATCCCGGGCGCATCAGACAGGTTGTTCTCAACCTGATCGGCAACGCCATTAAATTTACAGAGACCGGTAGCATCACTCTGCGCGCACTGGTTCTTCATCAAACAACTGACATTGCGCGCATCAGGGTCGAAGTCACGGATACCGGCATTGGCGTACCAGACGACAAAATAGTCACTTTGTTTGAGAAATTTTCCCAGGCTGATTCTTCCGTGAGCCGGCGCTACGGCGGCACCGGACTTGGTCTGGCAATTTGCAAAAGCCTGATTACCTTGATGGGTGGCGAAATTGGTGTCACCAACAACTTTGAAGCCGGCAGCACTTTCTGGTTTGAGATTTCGCTTGATGTCGCTTCAGATGTGCCCCTTACCACAGCCAAATCGAGCGACATTGCCGGATTGCGCATTTGCGTCATCAGCAAGGAAAACCGCGACCGCATGCAATTCAGCTCATTGTTCAGTTCGTGGAACATGGCGGTAGAAGCAACAGCATCTGCCTCTGACGCAGCAAACATGATCCGCCAGGGCACTCAAACAGGCACTCCCTTCGATTTTGCCTTGCTGGAAGTGAACAGTGATGACATCGACCCCGTAGCCTTTGCAAAAGATCTTCACAATGACAAGGATGCGTCCGGTACGCATCTGATTCTGGCGACGGGGTCAGGCGTGCGGGGCGAAGCCGCAGAAATGAAAGAAGCCGGCTTCTCGGCTTATGTAACCAAACCGGTTGAACGCCCGATCCTGTACCAAATTCTGAGCGAGCTTGCGGCATCCAGAGACAGTCGCAAAACACCATGGCTGACCAAGCACCTGGCGGCTGAGCATGGCCGCAATCAACTGAAAGTTTTGGTGGCAGAAGACAACCTGGTTAATCAAAAACTGATTCTGGCATTGCTGGACCAGCTTGGTCACCAGACCAGGCTGGCTGGCAATGGCAACGAAGCGATGAACATCCTGGCTGAGGAGAACTTTGATGTTGTGTTGATGGATGTCTTGATGCCCCTCAAGAACGGTCTTGAGGCAACAAAGGAGATCCGGGCCCTGAAAAGTGACCTTCGAAATATTCCCATTGTTGCCCTGTCGGCCGGTACGGCACCGGATGAAATTGCCGAATGTGAAAAAACTGGCATGAACGACTTTCTGGCCAAACCCATTGATCCGATCCGGCTGACTGAATGCCTGAAAAATGTAACCAGCCCTGGCGGCAGCCGGGTTTCGCCAAAAACCGAAGCGCTAACCTCACTTGAAATTGATTCAACAGTAATCGATCAGCTGGCAGCGGTATTGGGGCCGCATAAATTTCTGGAACTGACCGAAGTCTTCCTTGCCGACCACAGCGGGCGATTGGAGCGGATCGACGGCATTACTGAAAGCCGGAACATCGACGCCTTGAAACGGGAAGTTCACGATCTGAAGGGGACCTGCGGCAATATGGGATTTGTCGGCATTGCCAACCTCGCCCAGGAAGTCCACGACGCCTGTAAATCAGATGACATCGGCCTTGCCATTCACAAACTAAAGGCGCTCACCGGTATGAACCTGCGGATCATTGATTGGTTGGATAACCGCAAAACCGAGATGTCAGAAAACACAAAAAACCGCTGACTCCGGAAGAAGCCAGCGGTCGTATATTGGGTAGTCATACCGGGTTATTTAAAGTGATACCAACATTACTGGCATTCCCACGGGTGTTTCAATCAAGATTGAAAGCACTTTATTGGGCGGTGATACCGCCGTCCAACACAAATTCTGATCCAGTCATAAACGAAGATTCATTTGATGACAGGTACAAAATGCCCTGGGCGATATCGTCGGCAACGCCCAGGCGACCGATAGGCACCTGGCGGATCAGCTTGTTTTTAACCACCTCGGGTTCTGGTGCATTTTTGTACATGGACTGAACCATCGGCGTATCGATGAAGGTCGGATGCACAGAATTGCAGCGAATGTTATAGCCCTTGCGCGCGCAATGCAGAGCCACAGATTTGCTCAACAACCGCACACCACCCTTTGATGCATTGTAGGCAGCCATATTATGCCCGCCGATCAGACCGGAAACGGATGAGATATTTATGATCGATCCGCCACGTTCCTTCGAGGTTTTTTTCATGGCTGCGATACCATGTTTACAGCCGAGAAAAGTACCATCCAGATTGACCGCATTCACAAACTGAAAGCCTTCAAGGGTTTCCGTTTCGACGTCGTTCATGTTGCCGACACCGGCACTGTTCAACAAAATATCAAGAAAACCAAAGGCCTCAACCGTTTTGTCGACGGCGGCGATCCATTGATCTTCCTGGGTTACATTCAGGGAGATCGCAATGGCACGACCGTCGCCACAGTTTTGATTGATCTCGTCTGCAACAGCCTGGGCACCGTCCAGGTTCATATCTGTTACGGCAATCGAAGCGCCATTTTGCGCCAGGACCATGGCCGATGCGGCACCCAGACCGGATGCACCGCCTGTAATCAAGGCAACCTTGCCGGCAACACGCCCTGTTTCTGTTTGATTGTTCATTTTATTTCCTTCTTAGCTTAGGGGGCCGTTAGGGGTGACCAGGACTTTGCCGTCACGGCCAGGGGCCATGGAGCGCGCCAGCGCATCGCCAATGTGATCAAGATCATAGGTACTGTCGACGGCAGCTGTCAGCTCGCCAGTGGCCACACGGGCCCCGATTTCCGTCATCACGGCCATGCGTTCGCCGATAGGCGCACTCCGGAACCAGCGCGCCAACCAAAAGCCGCGCAAGGAGACGTCGTGGAAGATCGTTGCTGCCGATGACAATTTGCAGGGCTCGCCCGACAGCAATCCATAATTCACCACAAGACCATCGTCCGTCAGACAATCCCCCAGAGCCAATGTGGAATCACCACCAATGGCATCAAGGCCCAGCTTGAGGGGCGCACCCCCGGTAATATCTCGGACTTCCTTTGCCATGCCCGGACCTTCAACAACCACTGCATCAGCCCCCATGGCTTTGAGTTCTTCGGCCAGGTCTGCGCGACGCACGATATTGATGCTTTTCGCACCCTGGGCTGCGGCCAGCTGAATGACATAACGGCCAACACCTGAATTAGCGGCGTTCTGGATCATCCAGTCACCGGGATCAAGGCGTACAAAGTCACGTAACATCAGATATGCCGTCGGTGGATTAATTGCCAACATGGCCATTTGCAGGGGGTCCGTGCCAGGTGGGACCGGTACCAGTTCGGCAGCCTTGGCCGTAATCTGCTGACGCCAGGTGCCCGCGCCGATTGGCAAAAATACCTGTTGGCCAACAACCACATCATCGACGCCCTCACCCAATGCAACCACAAGGCCGACACCTTCATTGCCACAGTAAGCAGGCAGGGGCGGCAGGATGCCATAGTCACCGGTTATCGTCAGCACATCGGAGGGATTGATGGGACTGGCCTGAACATCCAGCACGACTTCGCCGGGTCCGGCAACCGGTGCATCGACGTCCAGCACTTTGACAACATCAACCGGGTTGCCACGCATCGCATATTGTACGATTTTCATTCGGGGGGGTGCTCCTGAGAATTTGAAGCCGCAGTTTATGCGCCAAATGCCCAGGCAACCAGCATCTGCGGCAAATTTGTTGCGTCAAAATCGAGAGGTCCCTTGAGGCAATCGAAATTGGCCCTATATTTTGCAGGACTGAAAGCTGATCGGAAAGCAAATGGAAAATACAACAGAAGAAACCATCGCCCTGATCCGTCAGGTTTGGCAAAGCGTTCAGCAAAGTCTGACCGAATATGGTCTGGATGTGGTGGCCGCCATCGTCATCCTGATCGTCGGGGTTTGGGCCGCAGGCAAAACCGAGAAGATTATCAAAAAAACACTGTCCCGGACCAAGCGCCTGGATGGCATGTTGGTGAGTTTTTTTTCCAATGCCGGGCGTTATCTGGTTCTGATCTTTGTCGGTGTGGCCGTATTGGGCCGCTTCGGCATTGAGACAACTTCCCTGATTGCCGTCCTTGGTGCAGCTGGCCTGGCCATTGGCCTGGCCCTGCAAGGGACGTTAAGTAATGTGGCCGCCGGGGTGATGCTGTTGATCTTTCGCCCCTTCAAGGTCGGTCAATTTGTTGAAGGCGGAGGTCATGCAGGTACGGTTAAAGCCCTGAACCTGTTTTTCACCGAGCTGGCAACACCCGACAATATCATGATCATCGTACCCAACAGCGATATCTGGGGAACGTCCATCCGTAATTTTTCTGCCCATGCAGAGCGGCGCGTGGATTTCCTGATTGGCGTCAGCTATGACGCAGACCTGGATCACGCCATGAAGGCCATCCATGAGGTCATTGCAGCTGAGTCCCGCGTTAAGGGAGACCCTGAACCCATGGTCGCCGTCTCGGAGATGGGCGACAGTTCTGTGAATATAGTCGTGCGGGTCTGGACACAGAACGCAGATTATTTCCCTGTGAAATTTGATATGACCAAGGCCATCAAGGAAAAACTTGATGCGGAAAAAATTGATATACCGTACCCGACGCAAACCTTGCATGTGATCAAGGACTGATCATCTGCATGATCAAGTTTGACACCAAGACTCTCTAACAAAGAAAGGACCGGTTAGCTTGACGCCAACCAGTCCTTTATTTTTTGGCGCAAAAAGCTAGAGGTTCTTGGCCATACGACGATGCGTCGGCTTGTTATAGGCATCCCAGGTGTTGGTCGGTATTTCACGGAAACCAAGACGTTCAAACAAACGATGGTTTTCCTTGTGATTTGCCGGGGCGTTCAACGTTACCCGACGATATCCGCCCAAACGGGCACAGGCGCTGACGTGCTCGATCAAGGCCACGGCGATGCCGCGACGGCGATGATCCGGAGACACAGCCAACGTGTGCAGGAAGAGGTCGTCTCCCTGTACCGTATACAATACGCTGCCCACAAGGCCACGGCCGAGGTTGGCAACTGCCAGTGTTTCGTCTTCTATGGTCTGGCGCAGGGAGTCCTGAGTGAAGGAAACAAAAGGGATTTCCACTTCAGATTCTTCCGTCTGATCAGCGTAAGCTGTGTTGATCAGTTCCAGAACTTGTTGTGCTACTGCCGCTGACGGCATGGGTTCTTTAATCTTTATTACCATTATCTCACTGTGTGAGGCTTAGCCTCGCAAGGGGTTTCTCATTAATCGGCCAATGTACTATTGCAGCACCAATACCAAGTGCCACACCGGACCACCATACCACATCATATGATCCTGTGGTGTCAAAAAGTCGCCCCCCCAGCCAGATTCCCAGGAAGCTGCCAAGTTGATGACTTAAGAACACAATGCCAAACAAGGTTGCCATATACCTCAAGCCGAAAATTTGTGCAACAATTCCCGACGTTAGGGGTACCGTAGATAGCCAAAGCAATCCCATTGCAGCCGAAAACGTGTAAATTGTCACCTCATTTTTGGGTGCAAGCAATAATCCTAGGATCACAAGGGACCTGAGAAGATAGATCCAGGAGAGACTTCTGGCCTTGCTCCAGCGCTGTCCGGCAGCACCAGACATAAACGATCCAATGATATTAAAGCCGCCGATAAGCATCAGGCCAATCGCAGCAACTTCGCCACCCATGCCCAGATCGTTGATATAGGACGGAAAATGAACCGTAATAAAGGCCACATGAAAACCGCAAACAAAAAAGCCAATAGTCAGTAGAACAAATCCGGAGTGGTTTTTCGCCTCACGCAAGGCATCCAACAGACCCTGATCGCTCTCGACTTCCCCCACACCTGCTCTGCCACTGGGCAAGGCAAGAGCCAAAGGCACGATCAGCATGACGATGCCGGCCAGGATATACATGGCAGGCAGCCAGCCATAGGCGTTGATCCAGTAATGCGCCAACGGCGAAAACAGCATTTGCCCGGCTGAGCCCGCAGCTGTACCCAAACCAAGCGCCAGAGAACGTTTTTCCGGCCCCACAACCCTGGCCATGGCCGCCATGGCAATAGAAAATGATGTGAAAGAAACACCAATACCCGCCAGCACACCACCAAAGATGTGCAGGCTCATGGCGCCATCAGATGTGGCCATGCCCCAAATGCCGATAAAATGGGAGCGTTAGAAATTCCGTGTCATTTCTTTAAACTGAAGAAAAGGAATGACACATGCGAAATGATTTTGATTTTGATACAGCTCTTTCTGCCCTGC
>Ga0233430_1002371_pt1 | contig 22051 bp, 14 predicted proteins | sample SI_118_April2016_2_FD_179883 | JGI IMG/M metagenome (GOLD analysis project Ga0233430, IMG submission 179883) | Seawater microbial communities from Saanich Inlet, British Columbia, Canada - SI_118_April2016_150_MG | ecosystem: Environmental > Aquatic > Marine > Inlet | place: Canada: British... | reverse complement strand
GCATTTTCCTGGGTGACCAGGCACAAGATGCCTTGCGGCAGTTATTCCCCTGTCTGGTGATCACACAAGGCCAGCAGCTCCCCGACAAGCTGGGCATGCTGTTCAAGAGCCTGGCGCGTTGAGTTCATGACGGAGTTTTATCAGCAAAGAGCGAGTCCTAATCCGACTCGCTCTTTTTGTTTTTTCTGGATGGTTTTCCTGCGCCAGAACCATTAGCTGCTTTTAAGCCAGCAGCCAATGGTAAATGAAAAATTGTTGAGATTTGTTTTTGCGTACACGACTATTGTCATTCGAATCGTTCCAAACCCGATAATCGAGTTGTGAAAAACAGGTAAAATATCCATATGCGCTATCATGGTATGGTCATCCGGCCTCCCAGCGAGGCCAGCAGCTATATTCTGCAAGTCACTTACGGTTGTTCGCACAACCGCTGCACGTTTTGTGGCACTTATTTGGATAAACCTTTTCAGGCACGCAAAACGTCAGAAGTCCTCGATGATATTCGAACGGCTCAAAAGATGATGCCCGGTGTGCGCCGCGTTTTCCTGGCCGATGGCGACGCGTTGGTATTAAGTACCCGGCGTTTAGCGCAAATTTTAGATACGCTGCGAGATGGGTTTTCTCAATTTGAGCGCGCGGGAATTTATGCCTCGGCGCAAAATTTACTGGCGAAAAGCGTTGATGAGCTTGCCATATTATGCGAGAAAGGCTTGGGGATTGTCTATCTTGGTCTGGAGAGCGGATCTGATGAGGTGTTGGCGCGTGTTGAAAAAGGGGTTGGTTCTGCAGAAATGATTGCCGCCACCCAAAAGGCAAAACAGGCGGGATTGCTGGTTTCGGTAATTGGCATTTTAGGCATTGGCGGGATGGAGTTTTCGGAAGAACATGCGCAGCAAACCGGGCGCGTAGTGAATGCGATGGATCCCGATTATTTCTCCATGCTGACGCTGATGTTAGTTCCTGGTACACCCCTTTACAATCAATGGCAAGCTGGAAGTTTTCACTTACTGAAACCTTCGGCGATGCTGACGGAATTGCATCGTGTGATTTCGCAGCTTGATGATCTTACACAATGTGTATTTCGTACCAACCATGCTTCCAATTATCTGCCGCTACGCGGAACGCTTTCACAAGACAAAGAACGTCTGCTGTCTGTATTGGATGCGGCACTTGCGCAAGGAGCAACCGTACTCCGGCCCGAAGCATGGCGTGGGCTTTGAGTGGATACGATTTTCGAAGCCGCTCCGATCGGATTACGGCCACCTATTCCTACCGCGTCTGGTCTGCTTTCTGCCACCAAACAAATGTTGCCATAACCCCAATCACAAACACAATCAATACCATCAGGTAGCTGTGAATGCCCAGCAGTTCAGACTGTACCCCGCTGAAGTCACTGAGCAAGCTGGGTACAGCCCAGGGAAACCACTCTCCCCATCCCATTACGACCGCGATCTGTGCCAAAGCCATTGTTAGAAACGCCCAACCCAGTGGTGGTAAATAACCGCGTCCGCCACTGACGTGATGTTCACACTGCACCTCCTGCGACGGGCTCTGGAATTCTATTGAGAGGATACCAGGTTATCTGGTCTCTTCAGTATATCATCAGCCGATTGGTTTGGTGACTGGAGTAATCGAGATCGTCGTACTGGCTTGCGCAATTTGGCAATGATCTCTGGCGTCAACTTGATCCATCTGGGCCCACCAGGAACCGTTTGAATGCTGCCCAAACGACCGGACTTACACCAATTACCAATGGTGGAATCGCTGACGTTCAACAACTCGACTGCTGCCTGGGTAGAATAGCGTCCGTCTCCTCGTTGCCCACTGGGGCAGGCAGAGGGCGCATCTGGACAATCAGTTGGAATGTCATAACGGTGACGCACCCAACGTACCTTTACGCCGGTGAAGGGCTGACCGACACCAGTGGTGATACCTTCCTGGTTGAGCAGCGTGGCAATCTGGCGATCAGTGTGGATGGGAGCCAATTCACGAATGCGGTCAATGGCGGCAGAAGAAGTGCGCTGAATTTCAAAGATGTTTTTCGGGCGGGCGATATCGAGTTCAGATAAGGCTCCTGTTTGCCAGCGGATACCAGCGTGGATGGTGTTTTCTTGTTTTGTGAGAGTAACATCTTTGATCAAGAAACGTAAAAGTTGCTTGCGTTCAGCATACGTTGTGGTAGCAGCATGCCAGACTGTTGAAAGATCCTGAGCCAGGGCAAGAATGCGCTGTCGCTCTTCGGGACTAGCGACCAGAGTTGATGGTCTGGGTAAGGATGTATATTCGCGCTCCAGGCGTTCAATCTCGACCAGTCTCTCGTTCCAGTCCCGTTCCAGATTGCGGGCCACGAGACGGTTCTCGGGGTCAATGGCGCAAAAGCGTCTTTTTGCAAGTTCGGCATCATAGCGAGCACGTTCGATGCGCAGTTGCCACTGGTGGTCAATTTGCTTGGTACGGACTTCGATTTGCTCTAGGGCAGCTATGGATACGGTCAACTGGGCAGAACGCATAGCTTCCAGGAAGAGCTGCGTCACACCAGCATCCACACCATCGCCGCGGATGATTTGACAAGTTGGTTCAGCAAACTGATGATAGGCTTGCTGACATTTGTAAACGGGAGTGACGCCGTTATCAAGATAGCGGATTGTCATTCTTCTGCCACAGCGCCCACACAAGACAATGCCTTGCAGCAAAGCTGTTCCTTCCCGCACGGCTCCCCGGCGATCTTCGCTTCGAAAGGTGCGGTTGTCGTCGAGACGTTGCCGATTGCGTAGATACTGGTCCCAGGTGATGTAGCCAGGATGAACGTCCAGTAGAAGGATACGCCAGTCATCCGGATTGGGGTGACGAGTGCGCTTCTCAACCGGTCTGGTTTCACCCGGCAAGGTCTGGAGGCGCGACTGTGATCGGCCGTAGGCATACGCACCTGCATAAGTTGGGTTGTGCAGTACACTCAAAACTCGGCGCTGACCTAAGGGCTTCCAGATCAGTTCGTCCTTGCGGCTGCCTCCCCGAAGACGCGTTGGAAAGAGCAGGCTATGGGTCTTGAAGTACCTGATCACAGACATGGCAGACTGAAGTTCATCAAATGAATCAAAAACAAGCTGTATGGCTTGTTGAACTTGTTCATCAGGGTCAAAGATCACCTTGCCGGTGGTATCGTAGACCAGCCCGGTCGGCAAGGGTAAGCGCAGTTGGCCTTGCTGGGCTTTTTTCAACTTACCACCCAAGAGCCGACTGCGCAACCAATGCAGCTCCGCTTCGCTCATCGTGCCCTTGAACCCTAACAGCAAGCGGTCATTGTACTGGCTGGGATCATATATCCCTTCTTCATCAACAACCAGAGTGTTTGTCAGGGCACTAATCTCAAGGAGACGATACCAATCACTACAAGAGCGCGCCAGCCGAGAAGCTTCCAGGCTGAAAACGGCCCCGGCATGACCCAGTCCGACTTCAGCAACCAGATGCTGGAAGCCATCCCGACCAGCAGCGGAGGCTCCTGAGAGACCCTGATCCTGATCGACAACCACTATCTGCTCTCGCAACCAACCCAAGTCGAGGGCCCGCTGAACGAGATCATATTGGCGAGCCTTGCTGCCAATATTCCGTGTAACCTGCGCCAGAGTTGACTGGCGAACGTAAATCAAGGCTTGGCGTTCCAGGTGTTCAGGTAGGATTTTTTGTGCGTAGTGAGGGGATAGCATAGGTGACCTCCTTCCCGGATGCATCGATTTGTTGAACGATCAACTTGAACACCATCTGGGCCATGAGACGAATGACTTGCGTCTGACGGTCAGCGGCCAGCTGTACCCAAACCTTGGTAAGGGACTCATGATGATCGGTTAGGGATGGACGAGACATGACTTCACCTCCTATGATGCCTTGGCTATTTGATTGTCTTGATCATAGCCTTGGTCACCGGGATGGCAAGCCTCTTCTCCTGTTCCCCCTTGAGGAAATCGCTCCTCTTGGCGTAGATGCTCAATGAGTTTGGTGGCTCGGAGCAGACCAAAGAAATCTAGTAGGTGTGGTGGTGAATACGACAATGCCTCGCTGTCTAATGGAACGGCGTAGTCGGTCCAACTCATAGCGACCACGACACGAAGACCATCACCGGTCTGAACAATGATGTCCGGATCTTCACCACGATATTTGCGGATGATTTCAACCTGCTGACCGCACCGTGGATGGTATGGATGAGTGATAGTTATAATTTGGGAAGGATCTTGAGATAATGGGGTAGTTTGCGATTTAGATCCTGGCCGATGGGGACGCCCTGGCATTGAGCAACCGCCGCCTTACGCAAATCCTCGCTGCACTCCAGGCAGCCCTTCCCAAGCTTGAACGCGTGGGGGCTTACGCCAACGCCAAAAACCTCTTAGGCAAGAGCCAGGCAGAACTTGAAATACTGGTTCAGCAGGGGTTAGGGATTGTCTATCTCGGCCTGGAGAGCGGGAACGACGAGATTTTATCGCGCATCGACAAGGGCGCAACCGCCGCTGAGATGGTCTCCGCAGTTCGTAAAGCCAAGCGCGCCGGACTTCTCGTTTCGATCATCGGCATCCTGGGCATCGGCGGCCCTGAGCTATCCGAACACCATGCGGAGCAGACCGGCCAGATTGTCAGCCAAATGGACCCCGATTACTTCTCCATGCTGACCCTGATGCTCGTCCCGGGCACAAAACTTCACAGTCAATGGCAGTCGGGGGAATTTCAATTGTTGGAACCAGAAGAAATGTTAGCGGAACTGCGCCAGGTTATCGGGCACACAGACGGTCTCACTCAATGTGTATTCCGCACCAATCACGCATCCAATTACTTGCCCCTTAAGGGAACCCTGCCCCAAGATAAAAAACGCCTGCTGCAAACCCTGGACGCCTCGCTGGCACAGGGAAAAGGTGCGCTCCGACCCGAATCCTGGCGGGGGTTGTGACAGCGACTTAGCTGATTTTGCCATACTTTTGCTCAAGTCGGCGTCCCCGCAGACGAGGACGTCTGCTAGAGCAAAGTGTTTAGCACCAAGAACTATCTATCCCACTTTCTCCACATAGCGTACCCCCTCCATACCTTCGAAATCCTTGTCCTGAGTCCATAACATGGCTGTGTGGGCGCGTACTGTGGCCAAAATGATGCTATCAGTCATCGCCAATTTTGTTTCTGCAGAGATTTGTGCTGCATCAATTGCGATCTCGCGAGTCAATTGGACTGCATTTCCAAGCGACATGATCCCTATTGCCATCAGTGCATCTTCTTCATTTCGTTGATTGAGAAACCGTTTGAATACCTCATACATGCAAATCGTCGGCACAATCAACTTCCCAACATCGCGAATGGGCGGGGCAAAGAAATCCTTATTCCGTTCCCCAGCCAGATATTCTAGCCAACCCGAAGAATCGACTACATTCATATCTCCCGGTCTACCTTTTCGCGTTGGGGATCAGTATCAATACCTTTGAACATCCCTTCAGCTTCTGCAATCGGCGGAACAATAGCCACGCGGAGTGTGTCATTGTAGGGAATAAACATGATTTTCTGCCCCGGCTTGAGTTTGAATTGTTCGCGAATGGGCCGAGGTATCACAACCTGATATTTAGATGAAATCGTTACTGCGTCCATGCGCTTTACATCTCCTTATCGATCAGAATTCGTAAAGCGATTTTACCATATCATGACTCACGCACTGGCGCGGAAAGGTCCGAAAATAATGGGGTTGCCGCTTTACTCATTTCTGTGTATTTCGGTGATCTGAATTTCAGGGCTAACAATTGTCGGTGAAACGCCTTCAACCGAGATCATCGCTGACACATCGGTCACTTTTGGCGAAATTGGCTGCACCTGCGGTGTGATCGAGACAACCGAACGCGGGTCGAGGGATTCTATCGGGTCAACATCCCCGCCTACAAAACCTTCAGTATTCACTTTGGCCACCAAGAAATCCCCGGCGGGGTCGATCATCCTGGTCACACCGGCCATGATATAACCGCCCTCCGTTGGTTTGATCTCTTCGATTTCGTCCAGCCCGGCTTCGCCGAAAATCCGCGACCACAAATAATTACCATCCTTGTCGAATTTGACAATCAAAACATCTCCCCCATGCTCTGGGAGAGTCAATTTACCGCCAGCGATGAAACCATCATCCGTTTCGTTCATCGTCCAGCCGACATCCTCGCCAGGACCATCCACCATCGTGCTCCACACAAGATCGCCCTGGGAATTGAGCTTGATCCCAAACAGCGCCCCACCCCCTTTGGCCCCGAAGGATCCCGTCCGATCCCCAAAGGCAAATCCGCCATCACGGGTCACGCGCACCCCATCCCAGTTGATCCCCTCCCCGGCGCTGCCACCAATCGTCTTGGCCCAGATGACATTTCCCTGAGGATCAATCTTGATCAGCCCGGCGTCCGCGTTCGCATCCCCAGCCCCAAAGGACCAGATCGTCCCCCCAATCACATAGCCCCCCTCCACTTGGACAATTCCGCTGCCGACATCATCTTCAATGCCACCGTACGTCTTGGCCCAATCCAAAGTGCCATCGGATTTCAGCTTGACAACCAGCAGATCCTTTTTACCAGCCCCAAAGGAATCCGTACTACCCATGGCGATATAGCCATCATCAATTTCCAAAGTTGTCATCCCACCTTCGGCCCCTGCCCCGCCGATAGCCTGGCTCCAGTCTAGATCACCGTTAGCATCAAGTTTGACGATGAACATATCTGTCTTCCCAGCCCCAAAGGACAGCGTCGTGCCGGTGAGCAAGAACCCGCCGTCAGATGTTGGGCTGACAGAATAGCTGCCGCGCTCATCTCGCGGACCGCCTATCACTCTGCTCCACAAGAGATAGCCATCTTTATCGAGCTTGATGACCAAAAAATCATGTGAGCCATCCCGGTTGCCGCCACCATCGCCAAATCCATAAGAACTGGTCATACCTACAACAACAACTCCATCCTCGGTTTCATGAAAAGATGGCGCGTAATCGCGGCCTTCGCCCCCAATGGCGATGATCCAATAGGATTGATCCGTTTCTTGTGGAATTTCTTCGGCAATTTGCTCGGTGACTTCGACAGGGCTTGAAGCTACCGCAGGTAAATTACAGGCCAGGATTACAAAGGATACAAAAATAATTCGCAGAATATTGGTGAGTCTCTTTGAGTTAACTTTCATAGCATCCTCCTATCTTTATTTGGGAATTCCTCATAACCAATAAACGGCATGGTTCAATATATGAGAATCTAGCTTTACAAATCAGCATCAGGAGAAAACACGAATATGCACGAATTGGCCGAATGACACGAATGTGTCATTCGTAAGCATTCGTGATACCAACAGCATGTGACGCTAATTTGTAAAGGTGTTTTTGGCTTAAACTGAGCCATATCCAATAAACTTACATTCAGTAACAGTATACATCAAGAAGTTCTCGAATATGTAGAATTTCTTAAAAACCAATCTTCCTTTCACACGCCCGTTATAGCATACTTGCACACATTTTTATATGAATCAAAAAATCCTTGCTTATCGCAAGGATTTTTTCCTAACGCTTCGCATCACAGGGCGTCAAAAGCAAAGCGTGAACGATTATCGCTTTTACGGCCGCTAAATGTTTTTCCTGCTGAACCGGTCAAGATCCCCGCCCCTTCCGTCAGTGGATCCTGAAACTGCCCCCCAGCAATCAGTCCGGCCTGATGTGCCCCATCATAAACAAACATGCCACCCCATTCAGCGATCACATCGCTCATTTCACGTACAGGCAGCGGGAAGAGCGTCATCGACATCCCCATAACCACCAGTTTGGGTTGCACCTTGCGCGCTAGCTTTGCGAAGGCATCTAAATCCACTTCCAATTTTTCCGGATCATAGGGCACATCCACAATCTTCAGACCGCGTGTACCGGCTGGGCCATCCTGACGGTTGCTGGAATGACCACCAAAGGGCTGAGATGCTGTCATTACGGTATCGCCTGGTTGAGCCAAAGCGTGATATACCGCCAAATTACCCAGCATACTCCCCATCAGGCGATGGTCGGCATAGCGACAGCGGAAGGCTGTCTTCAGTAATTCCACACACAAGGCTTCGACTTCATCAATATACTGCGTACCTGCAAACCAACGATTGACTCGGCCAATATGACCCTCCGCTGCACGCGTGCCAATCTCGGATGAGAGTAAGGCTCGAACCGTTGGGCTGGTGGGGGCTTCTGGAGCCAGCAGGTTGAGGCAGCGCTTGCCGCGCCACTCTTCATTTCGCTTGACAACTTCAACCACCGCATCTGCCCAGGCTTTGGGCGATTCGGTGCTGTTCATGATGGCTCTGGCTTTGGCTAAAACGTCTTTGTCATGCACCTCAAAGGAAGATACCATTGTTTCGTTAGTCACGTTAAATTTCTCCTTGTCTTTGCTGATTATTTTTGTTGCTGCTCTAAACTTCAATCACAGAAACTGTTATTTTGAAATCCGTCACAATGAACGATAGTTAATCTAGGCGTTTTTTGCATGCACGGGTTCCAGCACTTGCTCATTCACTTTCAGTTGAAATATATCAGGCCGGGAATAATGTCCGACCACATCAAAATCAAGTTTGGCTCTCACGATTTCCCCCATGTCCAGATCGGCATACAAAATACCTTCCTGATCATATAGCGGGCCAGCGATGATTTCGCCAAGTGGCGAAACGATAACGCTGCCGCCACGGCACATGACTTCGGGTTGAGCGGACAGTTCTGAATGATCCCGCAAGTCGGTTGGATACATAGCTTTTGTCACATACTGATTGCAGCCCAGGACAAAGCAGCGCCCCTCACAGGCAATGTGACGCAGCGTGGCTTGCCATGTCTCACGCGAATCCGCGGTTGGGGCCAGATATATTTCCACCCCTTTGCTATACAAGGTCATGCGCGCCATGGGCATATAATTTTCCCAGCATATCAACCCGCCAATTTTCCCGATTCCTGTTGATAGCACAGATAACGTACTACCATCCCCTTCACCCCATATCAACCGTTCAGCACCGGTGGGTTTTAGCTTTCGATGCTTACCGATGATTTTTCCATCAGGGCCAAAATAAAGCAACGTGCAATAGAGTGTTCCGCCTCCAAATTGGGTATCTCGCTCAATAACGCCGATTGCCATGTATACTCCGGCTTCACGAACTGCTGATCCCAAAGCATCTGTAGCTGGGCTGGGGATTTCAACGGCATTATCCCAGTATGTTTGCCACAAGTATCGGCCTTCTGGCTTTCGACTGCCAACGACCATTCCAAAACTCAATCCACGCGGATATGCGGGAATCAATGCTTCTGGAAAAAGCACGAATTTAGTGCCCTGTGACGCGGCTTCACGAATGAACTGACAAGTTTTTGTAACTGTGGCTTCTCGCTCAAACAGAATAGGGGCTGCTTGTACTACAGCAACTTTTACGGAGGCGTGTCCGCTGGTCATGTTTGTATTTCTCCTATAGGCCTGTTGGTTTGGCAGTTTTTTATGGCTGAATGGGCGTCTGCGACGACGGCTTTTATTTTATTTTTCACCTCGTATAACTTGATCCCGCCCAATAAAATCGCCGCCGCCCGTATCCACATCACCTTCGATGTATGCCCCACCTTGGGTATTGATCTCTTTGTAGACCATGAAGAATGTACGTCCAGCATTATCCCCCAAACCCTGGCTTTGTAGAAACGCCCTGGCTTTTTCCGGGTTCAGTTTGCCCGCCATCAGATCAGGCAGACCAAATACAGCACCGGCAAAGCGCGGTTGGATTTCATCGAAATCGATAACGATGATCCCTTTATGTTGTTCGATCACATAGAATTGCTTTAACCATCGCACAGAACGCGCCAGGCCATCCCGGCTGGATGGATCGAAAGTAGCGTAGGTAGCATAAATACCCTGACGTTGCTCAAATTCTCCCACGAAGGAAATCGCCGCGCTAACGGTGAATTTCTCAACACCATCTCTGGGTGCTGATAAATCCTGTATCTGATCAACGTGCAAATACAGTTGGGGAATTTCTCGATGACCCTCAAATGGGAATTTGCTTATAATCAATGTTCTCCCAATAATATTCTCAGGCTACGCAGTGCAGAGCCGCGCTGTAACTCATCGTGGAAATATTGATTGCGGTAATTCCGCAAACAATTGTAACAACTGGTTTCCTCACCACATTCACATTGATCAAGACGGTTGTGCGCGGCTTCAAAGGCTGGGCGCAAGTTCTCATAAATTCGTAAGACATGTCCGGCTCCACCAGGAACATTATCATACAGCACTAACGACGGCGATTGTCCTCTTGGATAAACTGTACCCTCTATATCGTTTCGGCTGATCCCTAGCGCTTCGCTAGCCCCATCCAGCAGGGCATACAACAAAGAATAGGTATGTGTTTTACCCGAGGCGGGTAGCGTTGTCCGAAGTTCCAACACATCTGTCATGAACCGGTGACCCAGATGATAAGTATGGAATGCCCCTTTACAGCTTTCGCCATTGAGTGGATTATTGTGAGTACCTTTCATGCGCGTTGAGGTTAGCGGAATCGGTTCAGCATACCCGCAAAAGCCACAAATGCGGAAGCCGCGCCCCCATCCATTGTTGACAACCGCCAGCCACCCGTGGCGAGAATATCGCTTGTACACTTGAACGTTGCTGGAAGATACACGCTGATCCAATTCTTCTGACTCGTCTATTAATTCATCGGAGTCAGGTAAGCGGTAATCAGCGAAAAAGACCCGGCTGGCATAAATACGTTCAGGCGGAGTTTCTCCCGGGGAACGGGTTTTATTGCCAGCAATAAAACCATGTTCGGGGACAATGAAATTCCCGCGCATTTCCGGGTGATCGGATAGCAAATTGCCGCAGCCCTGGCATAGCGTGGGCGGTTCGCTGATGGCGTAGTGAAAACGATGACATTCGCCACACACCACATATTTAAAAGGCTCCCAGGCGCGATTGGGCAATTTTCGTATCCCCTGACTTCGCCAGACGACTTTGGCAGCCACCACTTCGCTACCCGGTGCAAACTCGGAAATTGCCATGCGCAGATCCCGATTCAGTTCAATCCGATTAGCGTTCCGGATCGTGAGATGATCCGTTTTTAGTTCAACCACATCAGTTGGAAAACCATACTTGGGCAAAACGTTGTAAGTGGCCAGGAAACCTATTAACTGACGACCCCGAATCTGTTTTTGAACGCTAGCAAAATACCCGGCCTGTTTGTATTTTCGTTTTCCTGCGGCTTCATCTTCCAATTGGGCAAATTCTTCCAATTCAGATGTGAGGGTCAAGCGAGCTTTATCCAGTGTCCCTTTTTCATCTGCATTGAATAGCGCGGACTTCCACAGCCACACATCTATACCGATGATTTTGTGCAAATCTTTTGGCACCACACGCTGGAGAGCCTGTTGTAAGGTTGGGGGTTTGGTCTCGAGAAATTCGGCTAATAACTCCGGTGCGGATGTCCCTCCTTCAGGGGCAAAAAACTCGCCGATAGTCTTGTACGTCTGTTTATGCTTTTCAACAGCCCAACGGAAAAAGGCCCCAAATACGATTGAATGCAGGTGTCGGCGGATAATTTTCTCGTTCGTGAGTACTGTAACGGGTGGTTTGATCTCTCCTTTCACCATGCTTTTTGGATGGTTGTAATAGTTCAAGTCGTGAGAGCGCCGTTGAGCAAAGGTCAGAGCAAAAGCAGCTGAATCTGTGCGGCGTCCAGCACGCCCGGCGCGTTGCACATAGTTCGCTGTAGTGGGCGGTACATTGCGCATAACAACGGCTTGCAAATCGCCCACATCCACCCCCAATTCAAATGTAGTGGAACAACTGAGGGCATTGATTTCCCCACGAATAAACCTGTTCTGCACATCTGCTGCGGCCTGCGGAGTCCATTGGGCAGTGTGTTCCTCTGCGCGCATGGGAATAGGATCACCATGCAGGTAAATATCGCGGTACAGGTTCATATCCAGAATATCTTTATGCTGATCAAGGGGTTCAAGAGAACCGCTGCAACTGTATGTAGTACAAATACTGCCCAAAGAAATTGGCGAAATATTATGACAGCGATTACAAATATACCAACCCCTTACGTCTCCGTCTATCGAAGGAATGACTTCCCACATCTTGTGGGCAATCTGATACAGGTAGCCGTGCCCTCGATGGGATTCGCGCGGTAAGTGAGTTTCCCAGGGGCTTCCAGGGCCAGAAAGGTAAAGCCATATTTCACGCAGGGTTCTCAAAGCCAGTGTCTGGATTTCGCGTACCGGCATTTCCTGTCGAGCCAGATACCGCTTGAGTAAGTCCAGACGGGCGTTGCTATGCTGCTCAGCAGGCATCCATCCAAATATTCCTTTCTTTGGATGGCTTTCGGATTCACGAAAATAAAAAGCCTTCTGGCGGGGAGCGAAAGCGTCATCTTGCACCAGGTCCACTTTTTCTCGTAACAGATAAGTGATTGCGCCTTGACGCCGCAAAGTATTCAGCAATAGGGTGATCAAGTCAAAGGCTTGGTCTGAGGTGAGGTTCCAGGGAGCGGCGGTTAAGAGATCAGGGGGAGACCAGTTTCGGGGGTGAACGAGTCGGAAGCGAAGCAATCCCAGCCCTTCCAAGCTGATACGCTGATCTAGGGGAGAAAATTCTTGCATCAGCCAGATGGCGATGGTGCGTTCACGCTCATCCCGGCTTTGTTCTTGGTCAAAAACACCGGTCTGGACAGCCTGATTTAGCACTCGGGGCAGCAAATCTCTCAGCCGTAGGTCGCCGCGGGCGGTATCCGGAGATTCCAGAACGGTTTTCATAATTAACCGGCGGCGCATATTTCGCTGATGAACGCGTTCAAAATAGGGAGCAAAAAAAGCGGCCTTTTGCCGACTGTCCGTGAAATTCAAGAGTTTGCGACCTTCACCAGGATATCTGGCAGATTCATCATCTTTTGCTGGTGGCAAGCACTGATATAAAGCACTCGCCAGGACACTCACCGGTGCGTCTTGCCCCGTCAGGAAACGGTACACCACTCCTCCGCTGGAACGTGTAGAGCAACTTACGCACCGGCGCAAAGTGCGTTTTCGCCCAATATCTACTTTACTGAGTTTGATGGGGGCCATTTTGCAGCCACATTTTTGAGCTATAAAAGCCGAGCGTATTTGCCCACACTGTGGGCATAGCAAAAACTCTTCTAGTTCGGTGTCGTCTTGTACACTATCGTCAATTTCCTCGTCCGATGCAACCAATTCATCATCATCTGGAACGGATAGTTCAGTTTCGATCACATAGTACGACATCTGTTTGGCTTGCAAGGAAAGATACACAGCGCTGTTCTGGGTGAGATACGTGCGGCGGTCTTCGATCTTGAAGTGTTCGCCAGGGGCTTCGTTTAGGTTCTCGCCATACTCTTCGTCTCCGATCAGGTAAGCAGTGCCGCAGCGGGTGCAGTTCGCAAGTTCGAAGACACGGCTCTTGCACTCAGGGCAGAATTTGTGACGGTGCAAAAATAGGCTGGGAGTGTTCTCTGAATGTGCTGCACGATTCAAGCAGACAAAGGCACCTTCCAGAGCGCGGGCAAAAACATGATAGCGCGCCGGTAGCAGGGGCATATCGTTTTTGTTAGGACGCGCCAGGATTGCCAGCGCCACTAGATCAATCAGTGCCTGCTCAGAATCATCCGCGTCAGGGAATATCTCTGGGGAAATTTCTTTCAGGAACTCGGGATTGCTCTGTAACTTCCCTTGGATATGACGGATATTTTCGTCTCCGCGTAGCAAGCGGTACAAAAAGCGCGCCATAGCCCGGTTGGGATCCTGGCGAGCGGATTGCGCAGCTTCCTCAACGACATCTCTAGGAATTTTATGGGATAACGCGATCTTGGTAAGACGAGCCAACAATGCTTGTGGCAAGAGATCGCTTTCTCTATTCTGTTGGTTCTCAGCCAGTTTGTGCAATCCGCGGTAAAGAGCGGGGGAGCCATTGCCCCAAGTGTCCCCCAAAGTTCCTGCGTCCACGCGTACTGCTTCAACCACATCTTGCCGGGTGGGATCATCCTCCACCCACTCAAAAGAGTGGCTAAATAAATTGCTGGCAAAATCAACCACGGCAGGGAAGTCATCTTTGCCGCCTCCTAGGGTGGCGCTGGTAGCGACAACCTGTAACCGCCCCAGCTCGCTTTGCACAACCCGATCCTGCACGCGCCGTAGCAGCATGGCAATTTCAGTTGCATTGGCGCCATTATAGACATGAGCTTCATCCAAAACGATGAATTTCCAATGCTGACCGGTGGCGCCGTCAAACAATTTAGAGTCCTTGGGACGCAGGAGCAAGTATTCGAGCATGGCGTAGTTCGTCAGCAAAATATGGGGCGGGGTTTCCTGCATCTCTGCACGGCTGAGAAGTTCATTTTTTACACGCGGCTCACCAGGATAGTTTTTCTCGAAATAATCTTCTGCTTTACCTTTAGTATGTTTGGTTTCGCCTACGTAGCGTCCAAAGGTGATATGCGGATACTTCGCCAGCAAGCCTCGCAGACGTTTGACCTGGTCGTTGGCGAGGGCGTTCATCGGGTAGAGTAACAGGGCACGTACGCCGGGTTTGTCGAGTGTGCCTTGTTCTTTCTCTCGTAGCAGGTAATTCAGGATGGGAAGCAGGAAGGTCTCTGTTTTTCCTGAGCCTGTCCCTGTAGATACCACTACGTTTCTTCCTGAAACCAGCTTGCGCACAGCAGTAATTTGATGCTGGTATAAAGGGCGTTCATAAGGTAAATGATCGAGGGTACAAAGCTGCTGAAATAGGGGCGAAAGCACACCTTCTTCGACTAGGCCTCGAATGCCGACTTCTGTTTCAAATGGCGGTGAAATCTCAACCAGCGGCCCTTTGACCAGCATCTCCGGTTCTTTAATGGCGCGGGCAAACTCTTTTCTCAGCCATTCATCCTGGAAAGGCTTGATGGTTTTAAGATATTTGATGTAATTGTTTCGGATATGAATTGTGGTTTTCAGGGGATGGAGGGGCATGAGATCATTACCTCTTTGTTTGTTGGGATTTCACTTACCAGAGATGCCATTCTTGGGGGCATTGATAGTATACCGTTTAGGTTCTCGAACTCGTAAAGACCCGGATGAAACCTGGCGAAATGCAGGATGCATCCCGCCGTGGTCTTGACGATTATGTTCATTTTCAAGTAAAGAGCGGTCAGTCGTGGCGAATTTGGACATGGTTCAAACGGGGGCAAAAAAAGTACCAAGTTCCTTTACAATCTAAAAAGAGTAAGAACTGTTAGCAAGCGTGACAAACAAGCCAAACCCGAGGAGGCAAGCTAAGAAAAAAGGGGTGACGAGTGCGATTTAGTTGGCTGGCGGATAACCCAAAAGGGTCAGCCAATCAGCGTTGCCAGGATCGATGCCAGCGAGACGAAAGGGACTTTTGCCGCCGCGTTTGCAACGCAAGTCGTAGACACGCACGTTGTGCCAGAGGACAAACAAGTTGAGGAAAGCTTGCATGGTTTCCTGGTTTTTGAAGCCTTTTCGATTTCTGAAAAAGGATTTAAGCAAGCTGTTGATCGCTTCAACAAGACTGCTTGTACGGCCGGAAGCGTCTAATATCTGGCGTAAGGAAAGGGCGAAATCAGCCAAGTCGTCATTGACATCGGTGATCGATTTGATAGAGGCTGTTACGTTTTTAGCTTCTGCCTTCCACTGGCGATGTCCATTGATGACAGCCTGATCAAGTTGCCAACTGCGGGCGACTGCTCGTACGAATTGTCGTCGGGTATCCGCATCGGGAAGGAAAGCAGTCAGTCGGGTAACATAATCCGCTAAAGCCTTCTCTGTCCAGGTCAAAAAGGTGAGCAGTTGGGGTTGGTGATTACGCAGCGTTTTGGTGAACTTCTTGACCCGTTTGTGCTCAATTCGCTCCATACCGGTGATGATTTCTTCGAGAAACCAGTCACTGGTCTCAAAGTCGCGGATGTCGCCATTGCGGATGTCAACCAACACCAGGGCGTCATGAAAATGGCCCAACCAGGTTTCAAATTGATCGTGTCGCTCAATCGTTTCTGCTTCTTTGCCGATGGCTGGAATGTACTTCTGCTCAAACAACTGGTCATCCCATTCCTTGTTGAGTTCCTTTTCCAGGTCAATGACTGCGTTCATAGCTCGATAAGCTGCCCGCTCCAATGCCCGACGCACGGTGGAGCCATCTCGTTCAATGTGCCAGACGTCTTTTTGCTGCAACTTTTCACTCATCCCGGCTAACTTCAGAGACTTGGTGTACATCTTGGCCATGTCTTCCGTCAGCCCGCTTAGAGAGACCCCTTGATCTTCAGCCATCAGCAAGATCGTACCCCAGGTGTCTGCCTGTCGGTCAGCACACACATGCGCTGCCATAATGGTGGTACTCACCGGATCCACAAGCAGCAGCATTGGCTTTCCCTGAAAAAATGTCTCGTCTCGTAATGCGATCACTGGGCCCATCGGGGCATAGTTGACCTGTGATAGCACTTCGCCCGCTTTCCGCCCGGCTTCCAAACGCAATGTGCTGATATACCCAATGCTTCTTCGACTGCCGAAGGCTTCCTGCAAGATTTCTTGTGTCGGGCGGATGGACGCATTCCCTGGAAAGAGCGTTGTCAATATCGTCCGGTCTAGCCTGTTTCTGCTGACTGCTTCTTTCTCTTTTTCTTCAGGTAAAATGCATCGCTCGACCGGCTTTATCAATCGCTGTACTACCCGTTCCCCCAAGGCGTACACGCTTACTCGTGATATCCGATAGAAATCCGCCAACCAGGTGATAACCCCATATGGGCGTTCTGGCACATTCACCACCCCCGCCAGTAACAATATGTCTGCCAATCCCAAATGCGGCATCTTGCTTGCCAGTTCTCTCGCTATCTTTGGGTGGGTAGACTTGGCTGGCATTATTTGCCAGCTTTGCTCAATTACTTCTGGCCACAGGCTATCCGTTTCCGCGTACTCGTTGTATACTAACATTTGAAAGGCAATCTCCTTTGTGCTGATAGATTTGTCGGAAAATACTATCTTACTCGGAGTTGCCTTTCTCTCTGCTTAGATTGTAAAGGTGCTATATCTCATTTTTGAACCATGTCCGAATTTGCAATCGTCATAGGAGCAGACATAAATTGTTTCAGCGTACAAAAACGTGAGTTTATTGTTGTTTATATCCAGCATGATCTTTTCGTTCGATATTTTTGGGCGCAAATTAATGGCCAATGACGGTTTATCAGTTTTTGCATTGAAATATGGCAGATCTAATTGAGTCTCTGTATCTATAATTCGTTCGATGTGCCCCCATCCACCGTCTGTGAGTACCCAATACCTTGGGGTGATGAATATTTGCTGGTTAGGTACGGTTTTGGCTAAATTGGCGAGTAGCCGGATCGTCACGGGTGTTGGGGGAAGAGTACTCAGAGATTCTAGCGCGAAACCTGCTTTCTGCTTCATAAGCGCCTGCGCATCGGCATCCGATAGTTGTCCTTCCATTACCCGCTGACAAATTTGAGAGATTGCCTGAGGGTCTTCCCACTTTAATAGAATTTGTAGGCAATGCAATGCCAGCACAGTGCCTACCGAATGTCTGAGGATCATCCGAGCACTTTCAAGTTTGATAATTTTAGTACTCGGAAGGTATTGCAAATATGTTGTGAGCATTGAGTTCGTGCGTGGAAAAGCCTGATATAAGCGCTCCAGGTTTTTCGGTCGGTACATTTGAATGCGGATTGCGCTTTGGGTAGCTTTGTCTCGTTTACCAACCCAGTGATGCAAAGCTATAATTTGCTCCGGCGTAGCTTTATCGAGATTTTGGTAACACCAGGTAGTTTCTACATTGCAACGATCTTGATCATTGAGAGTTGTATATACACAAGCACGTTCAAAACGTAGCAAGAACTCGCGTTCTGGAGATTGTTCCAGCTGACTTGCTAACCATTTTAGATGATCTTGAGGCGTCGTCGTCTCTGCTAGGAAACTATCCTTTGGGGGATCAACAGGCGGTTCCTTTGGATACCAGGGAGTGGCAGTGAAAAAATGAAGGAGGTAACGGGATGGAGGTAACCCGGTTTCAGTAACCAGAAATTCTCCATCGGCGGCGTCAGGGATTTTGATTTCGACTGGATGATGCCAAGGCTGCCATTCGGACCAAATACGCACGCGGCGATTCCGTAACGGATGAGGCTCATCCCAGTACAAACAGAAAGTGGGTGGATCAAGATGTTTTATCCATTTAAAGGAAATGTCAAGCGTGCGATTCAGACGTAGGAGAGGGATTTTGGCTACCTCGTTCGTTTGCCCATCCAGAATAACCAGTCGAAATTCAAAAACCGGAATATCAGGCAGGTTGCGCACGGTATCAGTATATTGCCCCAAGGGAAAACGCCAGCGCGTGCGTAGACGGTGGGTTTCATGGGTATGACGACTTTCCTGAAGATGCTCTCCATTCTCCGGGTTGATCAGATGTAATGCTAACAACAGAGATTGTTCTGTAGGCAGCTCAACGTGGAGTGAGGCGGGGTCGCCTTCCCGGACGGCCTGCAAAATGGCATCAACCGGGCGCATGATAGGGGAAGTGTGCCAGGCCATTTCGCGTTCCGGTGACCCTTGCGGAAAAGCCCAACGCAGGCGGGGCACGGCCAGCGACACGGAAACCCGCACAGGGTCCTGGTCGATCTGGGGCATCACCAGATGTAGTTCAGCCAGGGAGGCCTCCGGGGCAACGGTGATAGCGAACTGCGTCCCTGTTGAGGTCACGGTGACGCCGTCTTCATCCCTAGTCTGAGGCTGAACCTGACAGTCTTCAGGCAGGGCAATGGTGAACTGGGCTGAAACTGCACCGTCTCGTCCAGGCAAGTAGTAGGGTTCTAAATCTTCAATATCCAATTCAGGCCATATGCGAAAGCGGATGGGAGTACGGAAACCCATTGGGCCACGCACGATACCTTGATAGGATCCAGCCGGTTGACTGTCAAGCAACGCGGTCAAAGGAAATTCAAAGGCATTGTCTTTGCATTCGATCTGATCGACGAAATCTTCAAGGGCATAAGATTGGTTGTCCAGTACAGGATTTGCAGCCCATCGGGAAGCCAACTCTATGCGCCAGCGCGACAACTCCTGTACAAACGTACGCCCCAGGCGGGTGGGGATGCGCAAGCGGGGCGGTTCGCCAATGTAGATGGGAACCTCGTTAGGGTCGGCGGTCTGGGACAGGATATCGCCTCCCGCCAATTCCGGTTCGGCGGCTCGCTCTTGGATTGGAATCGACACGAGCGGCTCTGCCTCCCCATCCTCCAGCAGGTGGATGACACTTGCTTTCTCGAAATCCCACCATCCCAATTGCCAATCTTCCCAATCTCCATAAAATTCCAAGAACTCTTGAATATGGTGGGCATTTTCGGCGCGCAGTTCAGCGGATCGGGGGTAGAGTAGCCAATACTCGTCGGCAGGGATAGTTAGCTCCCAACGCATCTGCCGCCCGTTATGGGGATGGAAAGCCAGCAGCGGCGGTTGGTCGGAGGTGGGAAGCAGGTGCAGCCACCGTGTAAGCAGGGCCTCTTCATGGATGGATACCAGGGTCCCCTCATCTGGGTTTTGACGGCAAAATGATACTTGCAGGGAATTGACTGGCGCATCCAACGGGATTTGGGATACACGCGTCTCCAGGCTATGTCCCCGTTGACGGACACGCACCCACTCGGTGTGTGTGAATAACTTTCCGGCAGCCCCATAGCCTTCAATTTCCCAGTAGTGAGATTGCGCTGCATGCTTCCCCTCAATGGGCTGTTGTGGGAGATGAAGGTAGAATTCCGGTTCCCAGGGGCTGAGTGAGATGTAGGGAACACGCATTCGCGGCCCGATTTTGTCATCCTGCTCCTCCTCCATGAACTGGCGGAAGGTGCGTATCACATAAGGGGGCAGGTTTAGTTCGACGGGGCTGGGAAGATCAAATTTTTGCAGGTAGAAACGGGCCATTTTCTGGCAGTTTTCTACGAATTCCAGCACGTAGTCGGGGGCGTGTTTCCGTCCAAATTCCAGGAAATACCGCACGGACGAATCCACAAACATCTGCACGGTACTACGCCCGAGCATTTCATCCACCAGCTCGGCGGTGGGCAGTTCGGCAAAACGGGACTGTTGAACACTGGGTAGTAAGATTTGCTCGAAGAAATCGGGTAATGAGTAGGCTGGAATACCAGCATGCAAACGAATAGGGGTGACGTAACGATACCCGCCTGCGCTCTTGAAGGTGGGTAGCCCAAATTCTTCAAGCGTGTCCATGAACATTTTCTTCCATCCCTGTTGTTGAGGTGTGTGATCGCCAACTCTCAAATTGTTTTCAATTACTCCCCAGTATTCGCGCTCAGTATTATGCGCGGCGACGTGGACAAGATAGGTAGCGAAGGTACGATAGTAGAAATCATCTAGCATTTTTGTGACTTTTGAAAGCTTGTTGCGCTGGATAAGCTCTCGAATTTCACCGCCAATCTCATCCACCTGGTCGCGCGTGAGTTGAATTTCACCCAGCAGAGTGATTTGGCTGAAGAAGGGTTTAAGGTATGTTTCCCACTCGGATAGATTTTTTGGCATGTTGTACCCCAAAGTAATAAGTTGAGCGTGGAGAGTGGTGTCAAAAAATAAATTTCTAAAAGTGACCATTGCCATCATAAAAATGGCTTTTGCTTCGGTACCCTTTTATGCAATAATTGGGCTGCTTGGCGGTCGGGAATGCGGTCGGAATGTCTACGGTTCTTTCTGCAAATAGCAATGGTAAGCCATTTTCTAATAATACTCCCTCACATACCCATACGCCTTCTCAAAGAGTTCCGTATCGGTATGCAGTTTGTACTTGAAGAGCGTGCGTCGTAGGGCTTTACGCACTTCGCGCTCACCCGCATTCGTGGCTTGCCACTCGGGGAAGCGGACTTTGCGGACGATGTCGTCGATGTCGTCGACGATGCGTTCGATCATGACGGGGGTCTCTTCGTTGCGGGCTTGCTGGAAGAGCTCGGTCAGGGCGGCGCGGGCGCGGTCTTCGTCTGCGATGGGGTCTGCGGGGATGTCCTTTTCGGTGTTGACCAGGTCGGTTGCCAGGTCGAGCAGGGCTTTCAGGAAGTGGATGCTTTGCAGTTGACCCGCTTCGTGTTGGTCTTTGAGCTTTTCCAGTCGTTCGGAGAGTTTCTTGTAGCGCGGATCGCCGCTATGCTGGCGCAGGCGCGCGGATAGTTTGAGCTGAATCTCTTTGGCTTTTTTGTCGGGGTTATCGGTATTCAGGACGGCTTCGAGCAGTTCGGCGTCGAGCACGATTTCGGTCAGGTCGTCGTGGATGGCTTCGACGTGCACGTTGCGGTGGATCAGTTCAATCGTCTTGGCGCCGAGCGAATGCCAGAGCAGCGCGCCCGTGCCCGTCGTCGGTTGGACGGAGATGTAGACCTGTGAGAGCCAGCGATAGTCTTCTTCGTAGGCAGCCAGCAGCGGGTCGGGGGAGATGGCTTCCCAGAGTTTGCTGAGCAAGCCATAAGCAGCGGCGAAGGCATCCCGCACGTCGTTGTTGGGCAGGCAGTCCTGGGCGGCGATCAGACCTTCGTAGCCAGAGAGACTTCTATCCACGCCGAGGAAAAATGCTAGGCATTTTTGCATCGCTTCGGGGAGCTGGACTTTCAGGTTTTCGATGCCAGAGACGACACTTCTGAAGCCTTCTTCATCAAAATCGAGCGATTTGGCTACATCATCGAAGATGCCGAGATAATCGACGATCAGACCGTGCGTTTTCATGGCGCCGTAGGTGCGGTTGGTGCGCGTGATGGCTTGCAGCAGGGTGTGGTCGCGCATCGGTTTGTCGAGGTAGAGGGCTTGCAGGATGGGCGCATCGAAGCCGGTTAGCAGTTTGGCGGTGACGACCAAAATCTGGAGCGGGTCGTTGGGGTCGCGGTAGCGGTCGAGCAGTTTTTCTTCGGCGTCGCGGTCGCGTTTGAGCGGACGATAACGCTCGTCTTCGCGCTCTTTGCCCGAGACCGAGATGACGATCTCGCTCGCTTCGGGGGGCAGGTCTTTGTCGAGGGCGGCTTTGTAGAG
>Ga0233430_1002366_pt1 | contig 22082 bp, 20 predicted proteins | sample SI_118_April2016_2_FD_179883 | JGI IMG/M metagenome (GOLD analysis project Ga0233430, IMG submission 179883) | Seawater microbial communities from Saanich Inlet, British Columbia, Canada - SI_118_April2016_150_MG | ecosystem: Environmental > Aquatic > Marine > Inlet | place: Canada: British... | reverse complement strand
AGCTGGGTAACCTTACAATTTTAATAATATTAAAATTGGATATCATGATAAAAGTACCTGAGGCACTTCAAAAAAATATAATCTGTTATTTATGAACAGTGATATCGCACTGGATCAATACAGGCATTGCAATAAGTGGCTCTGGTACTACCTGAATTTTTGATGGGAGGGAAAGGCACTGCTCCGCATTGTCGGTTACTTTTTTCGTAAGCCGAGATTGTTGAAACAAAACAAGTTTACGAACTTATTACTACTTATATAAGGGCGGACGAAAAAACAATAGGTAAAAATACCTATTGTTTGAAATTTTCACCATTTGAATGAGTGTATAAGTTTTTGAAAAAGCAGGATATTTAAAAAAGAGTATGCAGACAATTGTTTGGGGCAGGTATCACTTAACCATAGATTAGCAGAAACAAAATTGGAATAATCAATCCACCTGTTACAAACCAGGCCCCTCGACCTTTAATTCCTTTCTTTCCTTTTAAAACAAACATTCCAGTAACAGCCAGAAGAATTAGTGCTGCAGCATAAATATCAGCAAACCATGTCCATAGTTTTTTTGCATGGTTTAAATGAAGAAAGTTTACCTGATAAAAAAAGGGACGTTTTGTAATTTTTTCCTGGATGACGTCCCCGGTTAAGAGCTCGACATCAATTGTGTTGCCTTCCTGGTAAATTTTAATCAAATTAGGTGCTGGCTGGAATTTTTTTTTATATTCAGGTTTATTCCCAAGTGTTTTTAAAATATTTTGTATCTCTTTATCCGTTATAAGCCTACCATCTGATAAAATAGGGTCAATTTTTTCTTTGTGTTTAACAATTTTATACGTTGGGTTCCAATCATGGATATGATTTACAGCTATTCCAGAAATTGCATAAAGAATGGTCAGTCCCACACAGATATACCCAAGATCCCGATGGATAATATTATTCCATTTGCGCCATTTCATTTTTTTACTCTGTTATTGTTGCGCCAAGGGCTTTTATTCTGTAGGTTGTTAGAGGACCGGTAACGCTGGATGGATCGAATTTTTCACCTTTTTCTTCTGCCTTGTGTTCCAGCAATTCGATTGCCTCTTCTTTTGTATAATTTAAGGCTTCAACCTTTCCTTCTACAAGTGCTTCTTTTCCCCGGGCACTCAAAGGGAAAACAATTACGCCATCTAAAACCTTAATCTGAATTTTTTCAAATGCCTTGTCGCTGGCAATATCCATCCAGCATCCTCTTTTTGCACACACTTCAACCACCATACCTTTGACGAGCACCTTTTTATTTGCATAATTTTCCGGTGAAGCCAGTATATCAGATACTTTGGTTATTTCCTGCAATGTTATGGGCTTACCAAAATTTTCTGAATTTGATGCATATGCATAAGTATGCGTGATTGCCAGAACTGCAAGAATTAATAGTACTTTATTGAATCTGAACATGAGTTTCTCCTAAAATATTTTTTTACATATAACCTGTTTATAAGGGTTGAACCTTATTAAACCGCATTGGGCAATTAGATAGCAAAATAGATGCCAGGGCAGCACACGGGTGTATTTATCTATAAGGAGCTGATAATAGAAGATATATCAGGGGTCAGTTGAATCTGAAAAATACGACTATAAATAAATTGTTAATGGTATGTTAACAATGTGTTTGTGTTGAATAAACGATTTAACACAACACGATTAATGTAAGGCAGGCGAAAAAAGATATGCTCCAAGACCTTGTGGTCTTGGAGCATAAATGATGTAGCGTGTTTTTTCTGACGATGAGTCAGATTTTAATATTACTCTTGGGGTTTACCCATTACTTCTGAAAACATTTCATCATCCCATAACCTGGAATCTGCAACGTTCTGGCGAAATTTAATGAAGTCGATGGTGTCCTGACCCGTGATTTTCTTGGTATTGAAAGCACCAAATCCAAGGAATGCTTCTCCGCCCATGTTTGCTGCAAGCCAGTGTCTGTGATCATTTTTCATGGTATCCCAGAAGAATTTCTTTTTCTGTCGAATGCCGTCAATGGATTTAATCAGGCAGCCAGGGAAGAGATTGGCAAATTTCCAGATGATATTGTTGACTTCCTTGTCAAGAAGTTCAAAATCTGCATTTGCCTGGTGCTGTTTGAGAAGGGCGCGGCCGTCTTTAAATGCCTGTCCCGTTTTGTATTCCCCGTAGACGATTTCACCGTCTTCAACATATTTATCCGTGATAATAAGGGGATTTCTTACCCATTCGCCATCAATTTTAAGAACAGGGACAACCTTTGAGATCATTCCTTTTGCCTTCATTTTATAGGAAGACCACATTTCGCAGGATACGCAGTTATACATGGCATCTTCTGCTGTGAGGAACCAGGGGAGGAAATCCGAAGAACCACCGGCTGGTGCGGAACCATGTTTGGGTCCTGCCTGACCAAAAATAGCAAGATCGGAAGATACTGCAAGATCACAGGCAAGACCGATTTCCTGGCCACCGGCAACTCTCATGCCGTTCACCCGGCAGATAACGGGTTTTTTACAGGCAAGAATGGAATCCACCATGTGGTTAAAAAGCTCCATATACTGACCGTATTCATCACATCTTTTTGAATAAAACTCTGAATATTCTTTTGTATTGCCGCCGGTACAGAATGCATAGGGGCCGGTTCCTGTAAAGACGACGGCAACAACGCTTCTGTCAAGGGACGCATTTTCAAATCCGGCAATCACTCCTTTTACCATGTCTGTGGTATAAGAGTTGAACTGTCTGGGGTTATTCAATGTAATCCATGCAACAAACAATTTTTCAGTTACATTTCCCTTGGGATCAGTTAAGGGTCTTTTTTCGTATATGACGCATGGTGCTTCTGTTCCCCAATGGGGATTTCTGTGCAGGGCATGGTCTTTAATTTCATTTTCTCTTGGCATCCAACTTAAAGGCATTTTTGTCTCCTTATATAATATTTTATTATTTATCCTATATATCCGCCGTCAACACCCAGTACCTGGCCTGTGATATAACTTGCATCATCAGATGCCAGAAATACAAAGGCAGGGGCAATCTCTTCGGGTTCTGCAAATCTTCCCAGCTGAATTCTGCCTTCATAGATTTTTTTGAGCTTTTCATCGGTCTGAAGTTTGCCTGTCATTTCTGTTTTGGTAATACCCGGACAGATGACATTTACATTGATTCCATAACGGCCAAGTTCTCTTGAGGCTGATTTGGTAAATCCGATGATTCCGGCCTTTGCAGAGGCATAGTTGATCTGGCCGATGGTGCCGAAAATACCGGCTGTTGAGATCACGTTAATGATTTTACCGGATTTTTGTTCTTTCATGTGGCGGCCTGCCGCCTGTGTGGTATTAAAGGCTGCTTTCAAATGGATGTTTATAATGGCATCCCAGTCTTCTTCCTTCATTTTAAGAAGCATGGAGGGTTTGGACACCCCGGCATTATTGACAACAATATCCACACCGCCAAGCTGTTTGACACATTCTTCCACCATGTTCTGTGCGCTTGTATAATCAGCAACATCAGCTGCAACGGCAATGCCTTTACGACCCAGTTTTTCAATTTCAGCCACAGTATCTTTTGCGGCTGCATCATTGGAATGGTAGTTCACCAGGACATCGGCTCCTTCTTTTGCATACATCAGGGCAATGGCTCTTCCGATACCACGGCTTCCGCCGGTTACAATGGCTTTTTTTCCTTCAAGTTTCATGTTTTTTTCCTTTTTATTTAAAAATCAGGTACAAGTACGATTCTTTGATCCGGAGATTGTTTATGGGCCTCGTCAAAACTCTCAGCTATAGTGCTCATGGGCCGTGTCTGGACAAACTCCTCAAAATTAATTTTCCCGCTGGTGATCATGCTTAAAACAGATGGGTAGTATTCGGGCAGACATCCCCAGGTACCAATGAGCTCAGCATCAAATGCCATGAGTCTTGAAATGGAATATTCAACCTTGTGCGGACCATAACCCACCACAACCATTTTGCCGGTAAAGCTAAGAAGTGCAAGTCCCAGTTCCTGTCCGGGTTTTGAACCCGAGACTTCAAAGATTTTCCATCCCGTGGAAGCCAGTTTGTTTTCTTTTCTGAATGCCTTGAGTTCACCGGAGATTTCTCTTGGGGTTTTGCCCATGGAATTAACAACAAAATCAGCACCGTTTTTCAACATGACATCAAGGCGTTCCTGGTTGATATCAATGGCAACAACATTTGCACAACCAAGTCCTTTAAGCACCTGGACCATGTATTGACCCACACCGCCTACACCAATAACAATGGCATTATCTCCCACCTGGACATCTGCTCTTTTTGAGGCCTGGAAAGGCGTGGTTGCCGCATCTGCCACAACAGCCAGTTTTTCAAGGGGGATGTCACCGCGGTTTGTGACTTCGCAAAGATCTATGGCGGGAACAGGGATATGGCTTGAAAATCCGCCGTAAATCCCCATGCTGTTACCCGGCATTTTCTGTGCCAGACATCTGTTACCCCGGCCTGTTTTGCAAAGATAGCATTTTCTGCAAGGCATAACAGCTGGAATGATGACTTCTTTTCCCTTCCAGGAAGCCACGTCGTCAGCTGCATCCACAACGATTCCGGATATTTCATGACCCAGTGTTAAAGGGGGTTTGTTCACCGTTGGCACGCCATAATAAAAATAACCCAGATCCGTATGGCAGACACCGCAGCCGGCGACTTCTACCAGGACGTCTCCGGGTTGAAGCTCTGGAACGTCAATCTGCGTTTTTGCAAGTTTGCCCGGTGTGACTTCTCCTGTTTCCCTGTCTTTTTTAAAGGGGTTGACCATTTGCCAGGTCCAGATTTTATCAGGTATAATTCCCATATTTTTCTCCTTAAATTTAATGTTTGAACGAAAACTCACCCATCTGCTACGTTGCTGCAAAACTCTGAAATCCTCATGTACAATAGTACACTCCGGTTTCAGAGTTTTTTGCGCCTTGCACATGGGCAACTTTTCGCCCAAACATGGGTTTTCGGTCAGGCACTATTTATTATAATTTAACTAGGCCATATTTTTTGCCACAAGCTCACATATGTCCTGTGTCATTATTTCTTCATCTTTATTTAATTCTTTCATGCCGTCTTCAACCATGGTTAAGCAGAACGGGCAGGCCACGGCAACAGTTGTCACCTGTTTGCCTGCAATTTCTTCTGATCGTTCCAGATTGATCCTTTTACCAATGGTTTCTTCCATCCACATTCTTCCGCCGCCGGCACCGCAGCAAAAGCTTTCTTCGCCATTCCGGTCCAGTTCTTTGAGTCCTTGTTTTGAAAGGCCCTGCAAAATTGATCTGGGTTGATCATAGATTGAATTGTATCGCCCTAAAAAGCATGGGTCGTGGTATGTCAAAGATCCTTCAAATGATTTGTTCAGGGTGATTTTGCCGGATTTTATGAGCTGGTCGATAAAGTCTGTATGATGGATAACCTCGTAATTGCCGCCCATTTGCGGGTATTCATGCTGGAGGGTATTATAACAATGGGGACAGGCAGCAATAATTTTTTTAACCTTGTAATTGTTCAAAGTTTCAATATTTTCCTGGGCCATCATCTGGTACATCATCTCATTGCCCGTACGTCGGGCAAAATCTCCTGTGCATTTTTCTTCCTTACCCAGGATGGCAAAGCTGATACCTGCCTTTTGCAGGATCTTGACCATGCTGACAGATACTTTTTTGCTTCGGTCATCAAATGAACCGGCACAGCCAACCCAGAGCAGATAGTCAACATCGGCATCATCTGCCATGATTTTAACATCCAGCCCATCAGCCCATTCAGCACGCTTATCATAACCGATGCCCCAGGGATTGCCGTTGCGTTCAAGACCTTTAAACGCCGGGTTCAGTTCCTGGGGATATTCTCCGGCCATAAGGGCCTGGCCTTGTCTTAACGCGATGATGCGGGGAACATGTTCAATTGTTACAGGACAGACCTGTTCACAGGCCCGGCAGTTGGTACAGGCCCAAAGTGTGTCTTCCGTGATCACCTCGCCTATGAGCGCTTTTTTGCTGGCAAGCTCGGCCATCCGGGCTTTGATCTCTTCAACTTTTTCAGGGTCTGTGTCCTCTTTTATGGAGGCGGCTAATTTCGCTCTTTTAATCAGGTTGTCTGCATTGTCGAGGAGTTCAAATTTCAGGCTGTCATTGAAATCATGCAGGTTTAAGGGTTTGTCCGTGGTATAGGTGGGGCAAACCTCTTTACACCGGCCGCATTCCGTACAGGTGTAAAGATCCAGCCCCTGTTTCCAGTTGAGCTGGTGGATGTGGTTTATACCAAGGGATTCATCTTCCCACACGGATTCATCTTCCAGATCCAGGAGTTTGGTTTGTTCATGGGGATATCCCAGGGATTTTAAAAATACATTGGGTAAAGCCGTTATAACATGGAAGTGTTTCCCCAAAGGCAGAAAATTTAAAAAGGTCAACTGGGTGATGATATGCAGCCAGAACATGATCGTTAAAATAAGGGCGTTGGTCTCGGCACTCAATCCGGATATAAGACTTGCGGCTCCCACGGAAACAGGGGTCCAGGCAAATTCAGCACCATACTGGGGATTATTGAAAAAATGAAGATGGTCCGGGTTATTAAACAGCACAATTAAATTATACCGGGCACCATCCAGTAATAGATCGGAAATCATCAACACCATGATCATACCCAAAACAAAATAGGCTTCCCAGGTATTGTGGAGCCGGGCAGGTTTAAGAATGGCCCGGCGAAAAATGGCATAACCGGCCATCAATAAAACAATGCCTTCCATGATGTCTTTTAAGGCAATATACAAATACCCGAGTATGGACCCGTCACCAAATAAAGGCAGTTGAAATCCTTTTACAAAACCTTCTCCATATAGATTCAGGCTGCGGATGAGAAGGATGCAAAATCCCCAGAAGATAAAAGCGTGCATCAAGCCGGATGCAAATTCTTTTTTTCTTCCCACAAGACGTTTCTGACCCATTGCTATAACCACCATATTCTTAATGCGGTCCATGATATGGTTGGCCCGGTCCGTGGGTTCAAGCGCCATAAGCAATTGAACTTTTTGAATCATTGTGCGGCTGAAAACAGCCAGTCCTACAATGAGGAGTATGGACATAAAAAGAGGATTCATAGCTTGTTCATCCTAACTTCTAAGTTTTTTAATTTCTTCTCTTAAAATCGGAACCACCTCAAAAAGGTCTCCGACAATACCATAGTCAGCCACATTAAAGATGGGCGCTTCAGGATCTTTATTAACGGCCAGGATTGTTTTTGAACCGTTCATTCCAGCAAGATGCTGAATGGCTCCGGAGATACCGATTGCCATATAAAGGGTAGGTGCAACTATTTTGCCTGTCTGCCCCACCTGTTTATTATGGGCCATAAGACCACCGTCCACCATTGCCCGGGAAGACCCAAATCCTGCAGCCAGATCATCTGCCAGCTCTTTTACAAGATCGATACCGGCTTGATCCTTGGCTCCTCGTCCCACTGATATGACGATATCAGCATCGGCCAGATCGATTTCACCGCTGGCATCTGAAATGAGCTCTTTTATCACGGCTTTTAAATCCGGAGCAGGAGAAGAAAGCTTTACTACATTTTGTGTTCCTGTGATGTCCGGGCTTGCTTCAAAAGCACCCGCTCTTACAACGGCCACAACTTTATCTGAATTTATTTTAATGCGCTGGATCACTTTATTGGCCGTTGCCGGGCGGACCACTTCGATTTGCTCTCCAGACAGGGTCACATCGGTTATTTCAGTGGCGCAGGCACAGGAAAGCTGGGCTGCAACCCTGGGGGCGACGGCTTTACCACCTTCAGAAAAACCAAACCAGATCATGTTGGCTTCAAATTGTTTGGCAGCATCAACAACACAGGATGCAAAAGGCCCGGCTGAAAATAGTTCCAGGCTTGGGTCATCTGCAATGTATTGGGTGTCTGATCCTGCATTTGCCAGCTCGGATGTTAGAGATTCTATATTAGAGCCAATTGCAACCACGGCCGTTTCGGCGCCAATGGCTTTGGCTTTTGATAACAGTTCGGCTGTGCTGCCTTTGAGCACGCCTTGTTTAATGTCTGCAATTACGAGTACTTTAGCCATAATATTATTTTCCTTATATAAAAATCAGGTATGCGTGTGATTGAAATTATAAAACCTTTGCTTCCGTGGCCAGAAGATTAACGACCTGTGCTGTTATCTGGGCCGCATCCCCTTCAAATTTCTGTCCGGCCTGGCGGGTTTCAGACGTCATATATTCAGCAATTTCCGATTTTAGATCATTTCCACCCACTTCTTCAAAGGATGTTCCCAAACCGGCAAGATCCATGACATTGATTTTCTTTTTCTTAGCCATCATGATACCGCGCATGGCAGGCAGCCGAGGCTCATTAATACTATCTGTAACCGTGACCAGGGCTGGTAATTCAAGTTCAATAATTTCCGTGCCGGCATCTCCCAGCCGGGACACTTTAATGTGCTGGTCATCCAGGACTTCCATGGCAACCACATTGCTGACGCAGGGAATGTCAAGGTTTTGGGCCAATATGATTCCGGTCTGGCCGTTATCTGTATCCTGGGCCTGTTTTCCAGTGATAATAAGATCATATTCTCCCTGTTCATAAACCTTTTGCAAAACGTTTGCATAAACATAGGAATCTGCTTTTTCAAGAGAGGAATCATCAATATGAATAGCATCTTCAATCCCCATGGCATAGCATCGCCTGATGATATCCGTGTTATCCGGTCCGCCAATGGTCACCAATGTTGTCTGGGCACCATTATTTTCTTTAAGCTGTACCGTGGCTTCCACTGCATTTTCATCCCAGGCATTGATCACATATTGCAGCCCGTCTTCCACAATGGCACCATTTTCCACGTGGATATTCAATTCCACATCGACTACTTTTTTTACTGTTGTGAGAATTTTCAAATTATCCTCCTCTTTATTAGTTTGGCTATTTATTATTCTGTCTTAATTCGGCTTTCACCGCAAAGTATTAATAATTTAGTTTCTTCAAACGCACAGGCAAGTGTCATGTTCAGAGATTTTCCCATTTTAACGGCAAGGGCCGTGGGTCTGGATTTGGAAATAATCACGGGTATTTTAGCACGGGCTGCCTTCTGGACCAGTTCATAACTGATTCTTGAAGATAAAACAAGAACACTGGCCGCGGCAAGTTTTCTATCCATAAAAGCCTTGCCTATTGACTTGTCAAGTGCATTATGCCGGCCCACATCCTCGGCAAAGGAAATCATGTTTAAATGCGTGTCAAACAATAATGCAGCATGGGAGCCCCGGGTCCGGGGATAATAGTGCTGTTTTTTTGAAAGCATGCCCACACAGTTAAAAATCTGGTCAATATCCATTTCAAATCCATTTTGTGCAGCAGTTAAAACAGAGTTTAAGTCCTCCATCATTTTTTTGCCGCAAATACCGCAGCTGGTCTGGCTGACATATGTTTTTCTTTCCAGAATATGAGAAATTTTTTTAACTCTTTCCGGGGTCAGCCATATATCAATTATATTGGGGTCCAGGTCTTTATCATAACCAATGGTCTTGAAATCATCCACAGAGTCCACAATTCCTTCCCCAAGACAGAGTCCGGCTGCGTGGAAGATTTCTTCGCCCGGTGTTCTCATGACAACGGAATAGGGTTTTTCATCAAAATGAATCAGAAGTGGTTCCTCTCCTATCAACTCAAGAGAGCTTGTCTTGCAATCCCCCTGTTCACAGCGGAGTGCTTTATAAAATTCAGTATCCTTTGCTGTACTCAATCGGTCTTAGCTCCTTGAGATTAAAGTTAGCTAAAGTCAGGCTGATATCTTTTACCTTCATCCATGGCCACAAGTAAAAAGAGACTTTAAACAAACCTTTTTTTGTATTCCCTTTTTTGTATTAATTTTGGCCCGAAGGGAAGGCAAGGGATTCTGTTAAAATGAAAGCTGCCTGGAGATACGAAGTAGGGCAGAGAGGAAAACATTCCTTACAGTCATTGCACTCTTTTGCGGCTATCTGCGGAATAAAACTGATCTCTTTGTTTATTCCCCGGTCAACAAATCCAATGGCATTCTTTTTTGCAACCTCAGCACAATATCTGACACACAGACCGCAATGGATGCAGAAAGAAGGATCTTTTGGATAACGATTTGCTTTGGCGCCATATTCTTTTGCCATTTCAATCAGATCCGGAGAGTCAGGAGCATGTGCCATGAGAAGTTCTATAATTGTTTTGCGGATTCTGTCCACCTTCTCAGACCGTGTTCTAACAATGATATTCTCCTGTACCGTGTAAACGCAGGAAACAACAAGTTTTGTCCAACCGCGTTCTTCCACTTCAACAATGCAAATCCTGCAACCTCCAAAAGGCTCCAGTTTCTCATGGTGACATAGGGTTGGTATGTTAATCCCTGCAGTTCGGGCGGCCTCAAGAAGCGTCATCCCTTCTGTTGACTTCACTTTTATTCCATCAATTTCTAATTGGATTTCACTCATTTTGCACTACTCTTTTCTTTGGTTTTTTTTATAATCATTCTGTCAGCTTCGGCAACAGGAGCCGGAACAGGTTTGCCTGAGAGTTTTGTCACCGCACCAAATTTTGCCGGGCAGACTTCAAAACAGGTTCCGCAGCGCGTGCATTTTTCCTGGTCAATAATATGGATTGTTTTCTTGGCACCGTCAACGGCATCGGCAGGGCATTTTTTCATACACAACCCACAGGCAGTGCATTTAGCAGGATCAACATAAAAGGAGATCATTTCCTTGCATGCCAATGCCGGACACCGGCCCTCTTTGATATGTGCTTCATACTCATCCCTGAAATAGCGCAAGGTGCTTAAAAAAGGATTGGGAGCAGATTTGCCCAGTGCGCAAAGAGATGCTTCCACAGCTGTTTCAGACAATTCTTCCAGAAGCTCGATATCACCTTCTTTGCCACGGCCCTGGGTGATATTGGTCAATATCCTGTGCATTTGCCGCAGGCCTTCTCTACAGGGAACGCATTTGCCGCAGGATTCATCCGTTAAAAATGCGATAAAATACCTGGCAACATCCACCATACAGGTATCTTCATCCAGGACGATCATCCCTCCCGATCCCATCATGGAACCAGCTTTGGTGAGTTCATCAAACCCGACTTCAAGATCCAGCAGATCTTCGGGAATACATCCTCCGGACGGTCCGCCTGTCTGAACGGCCTTGAATTTTTTGCCGTTGGGAATGCCGCCGCCGATTTTATAAATAATATCTTTTAAGGTCATTCCCATGGGAACTTCCACAAGACCTGTATTGGTAATTTTACCCACCAGGGAGAAAATCTTTGTTCCCTTGCTGCTATCTGTTCCCACAGAGGTAAACCAGTCTGCACCCTTATTAACAATTAAAGGTACATTGGCCCAGGTCTCAACATTATTTAGAACACTGGGTCGATTCCAGAGTCCTTTGATATTTGAGCGGGTGTACTTGGGTCTTGGCTCTCCTGCTTTTCCTTCCAGAGATGTCATTAAAGCCGTTGATTCACCACAGACAAATGCGCCTGCTCCCTGGTGTACCACCACTTTAAAATCAAAACCCGAGCCCAGGATATTTTTTCCAAGCAGGCCGTACTCCTCTGCCTGGCGTATAGCCAGGTTAATATTCTCCACGGCCAGGGGGTATTCCTGCCTGACATAAAAATAGCCTTCGTGGGAGGCTATGGCATAACCGCCAATGATCAGGCCTTCTAAAATTGAATGAGGATTGCCTTCAAGAAGCGCCCTGTCCATAAATGCACCGGGATCACCCTCATCTGCGTTAACAATAACATATTTAATGGGTTCAGCAGCGTTTCTTGACCCTTCCCATTTCCTGCCGGCAGGAAAACCTGCTCCGCCTCGACCTCTTAAGTTTGATTTTTTGACTTCGTTCAGCACATCCAAATCGCTCATTTCGCCCAGGGCTTTAGCCAGTGCTGAGTAGCCGCCAAGTGCAATGTAATCGTCAATGCTTTTGGAATCAATCTTGATGTTATTGCACAGAACCGTTCGTTCCTGGGCTTTATAAAAAGAAATATCAGATTCGTGCACAGCGCGTTCACCTGTGACCGGATCTTTAAAAAGCAATCTTTCAATCACTTTGTTTTCTTTAATGGTCTGTTCGACAATCTCGGGAACATCGGCCGCTTTGACCTGGAGATAACAGATCTCTTCAGGATAAATGACCACAACAGGTCCCTGCTCGCAGAATCCCGGACACCCTGTTCCCTTGGTGTCTACTTTTGCTGCCAGTCCCTGTTTTTCAATTTCTTCTTTAAATGCAATAATAACTTCATCAGCACCCGAGGCCACACAACCGGCACCGGCACATATTGAAATACAAGGATTGTCAGGATTTCTTTTGGATAATATTTCCTGTCTGAAGTTTAGTAATTCTTCAGGCGTATTTAGCCGCGGCATAATTTTCCCCTACACATAAGTTTTTAAGGCTTCTGCTGTTTTGATTGGTGACATTTTTCCATGAACCTTCCCATTAACTTCCATGACAGGGCCCAATGCACAGCAGCCGAGGCAGTTGACCGTTTCCAGACTGTATTTCAGCTCCAGATCTGTTTCACCGGGTTTAATCCCAGTTGCTTCTTCCACCGTGTCAAGAATACGGGTAGCTCCCCGAACATGACAGGCAGTCCCCACACAGATGTGAACTTTGTGACGGCCTTTTGGAACCAGGCTGAATGCTTTATAAAAGGTAACAATATGCTGTATACGAGTCATGGGGACGTCTAATTTTTCACTGACCCTGGCCAGAGCTTCCTTGGGAAGCCAACTGTTAACACTTTGAATATCAAGTAAAATTTGAAGCAAAGAACTTGCTTCACAATTATGCTTGTCAATGATCTGATCAATTTTATCGATTTCCATAGCCGCTTTCCTAATTTTATCCTTTACCCAATCTATTTCTCAAATTTTTATTTCTGACCTTTTTGGCCTCAGGCCACTCAAGCCAGGGCATAGCAATTGCTGGCTGTATCGTAATTTATCATTCCATGCCGGGATGACGTAATCATGTGCCTGGATACATCTGATGGATTCAGCCCCAGCTTTTTGGCTATATCACTTGTTGGAAGGGGTTTTTCCCCCAGCAACAGCATAATCTGACTGATGGCCAGTTTTTCTGAAAATATTTCATCAAATAACAGGTTCACTTCCTGGCTTTCGAAAAACTCGGCATAGGCATCTTTAGATTTTACAGGGACCCTGAGTTTTTCTCTTTCCAGAAGTCTCAAATAGGGAACCAGTTTTCTGGCTGCTGTCAGTTTAAATTTCACAACACTTGCATCCATGCCTTCGCTTTTGCCAAGCGGTCCTAATTCATCAATCTCTTTGGTAAAAGCATCCGTATAATCGGCCAGAAGGTTTCCATCAGCTCCGGTCATGAATTTGATCTGCAGTCTTTTGGGGTTCAGGCCGATATGTTCCAATATCTTTTTAGAAAGATATGTATTGGCTAATGCATCATAATTTCCATGGGTCACATAATTGCACTCATCCAATTTGCAGCCGCCGATAAAAACACCATCTTGTCCATTTGAGAAAGCCCTGAGTATAAATTCCAGGTCCACACGACCGGAACACATGACTCTTATCAGTCTCATTTCATTTGTATATTGCAGTCTGGAAACTCCAGCCAGGTCAGCAGCACCGTATGCTCACCAGTGACACACAAAACCTAATATGTTTAGTTTGAAATCACTCATTATATATAACCCCCTTAGTTTCCTTTATGCATTTTCAAGAACCGCATCCATTTGTTCTAAAATATCTTCTTTTGTCACAGCTGCATCAATCTGGCCGAAAAGCGCTTCATTTGTAAAATGCTTCAGGACAATTGCGTTTGTCGGGCATTTTGAACTGCAAAGACCGTCACCTTTGCACAGGATCGGGTTTACAATTGCTTTTTTACCTTTTTTTGTATCATGGAACTGGATGGCATCATAGGTACATGCTGTTAAACAGGCGCCGCATGACACACAATCATATTCATTTACTTTTGCCACGGAACCCGATGCCACAACAGTATCACTGGACAGGAGCGTTAAAACCCTGCCGGCAGCTCCATAGGCCTGGTTGATGGTTTCCGGTATGTGCTTGGGATAGTGGGCTGTTCCGCACAGGAAAACCCCATCAGTTGCAAATTCAACGGGTTTTAGTTTAACATGGGCTTCTTTAAAAAATTCATCCGGGCTCAATGTCACCTTGAACTGGCTGGCTATTTTCTGTGTTGATTCGGATGGAATAACTGCCGCAGCTAAAGAGAGTACATCCGCATCCAGTTCAAGTATCTGGCCTAAAATCGGATCTAAAACAGTTACTCTGATGACATCTTTTCCGCCTTCTTTGGCCGCTTCAACCTGGGGATTGTCTTCCGGCGTATAACGGATAAATTGAACCCCTTTTTCCGAAGCTTCCCTATAGGAATCTTCCTTGAATCCATAGGTTCTCATATCCCTGAAAAGGATATAGATTCTCATTTCAGGGTTCAGCTCTTTGAGTTTCAAGGCATTCTTCACTGCATGACCGCAACAGACCCTTGAACAATAATTTCTGTCTTCATTTCTACAGCCCACACATTGGATCATCACAAGACTTTGGGCATCAATGACTTCTTTGTTGCCTTTGGCGATCTCTCCGCCCAAATCAATATGGGTGAAGACTTTATCGTTTTCCCCATACAGGTATTCAGTGGGTTTATATACATCTGCACCAATGGCAAGGACGGAGGCACCGTGTTTTATGGTTTTAATCCGGCCTTCAGTCTCTAATGTTGTTGTAAAATTGCCCAGATAACCTGCAACTTGTGTGATGGTGGCTTCATGGGATACATGGATTAAAGGATTGTTATAAACCTTTTGAATCAAGTCATCCAGATATGTTTGAACATCCAGTTTTTCAAGGGTGGAATGAATTCTTCTGGCCATACCGCCAAGATCTTTGGCTTTTTCCACTATATGGACCTCATGTCCCTGTTTTGCAATGGAAAGAGCACAGGTCATTCCTGCAATACCGCCGCCCACAACTAGGGCAGCCTTGTTGACGGGCAGGTCAAATTCCTGTAAAGGCTCTAATTGTGTGGCCCTAGCAACGGACATCCTGACAATATCGTGTGCTTTCTGGGTGGCTTCATCTTTTTGCTTGGCATGAACCCAGGAGCAATGTTCCCTGATATTTGCCATATCCAGATAATATTGGTTCAGCCCGGCTTCTCTTAAGGTATCCCGGAATAATGGTTCAAGGGTTCTGGGAGAACAGGCGGCTATGACAACCCGGTTAAATCCTTTTTCTATGGCAAGATCGGTTATTTCCTTGGCAGAATTGGTAGCACATGAAAAAATCTGCTCCGTGGCATAGACAACACCGGGTAAAGTCCAGGCATATTCAACAGTGGAGGGCACATTGACAACACTTGAAATATTGGCCCCGCAATGACAGACAAATACGCCCACCTTTGGCTCTTCATTGGAGACATCTCTTTCTGGTGGATAAACTCTTTCCTTGGCCAGTTTTCCCCGCCTGTAATTGAGGAGTTCACCAATTTGAGTACTGGCCCCGCTGGCGCTGAAAACCGATTCGGGAATATCCATGGGTCCCTGAAAGGCACCGCTGACAAAAATTCCGGGTCTATTGGTTTTGATAGGGTTGGAAGAGTCTGATTTACTGAATCCGTGTGAATTAAGCTCGATTCCAAATTTTTCGGAAATCTCTTTGTAAGCCTGTGGCGGATTCAATCCAACAGATAATACCACCATATCGAATTCTTCTTTTTTAACGCCATCATTGTCCGTGGCATATCGGACAACAACATTACGTGTTTCAGGGTTTTCTTTTTCTATGGACGCGTAGCTCCGGATAAATTCAACTCCGGGCAATTGCTCAGCTCTTTGAAAGTATCGTTCAAAATCCTTGCCAAAGGAACGAATATCATTATGGAATATAGTACATTCAGCATCTTCATAATGGTGTTTGGTCAAAATGACCTGTTTCTGGGTATAGGTGCAGCAGACACCGGAGCAATAGCTGTTTTCTCCTTCAGTTACCCGTCTTGAACCCACACATTGAATCCAGGCTATCTTTTTTGGAAGCTTTTTATCGGAAATTCTTTTTACCTCTCCTTCAAAAGGACCTGTGGAGGATAAAAGCCGCTCATAATCCATGCTGGTAACCACATTGGGCATGGTCTTATAACCATATTCATCTTTTACCGAAGGATCAAAGGGGGTAATACCGGAAGACAAAATAATTGCGCCGACATTGATTTCCGTTTTTGCAGGGGTTTGTCTGAAATCTATGGCGCCGGTTTTGCACACACCGCTACAGATATCACATTTGCCTTCTTTTAGCCTGAGACAGCTGTCATCAATATATGAAACAAGGGGGATGGCCTGCGAGAAATATACATGTACTGCTTTATTCTGTGATATTCCCTGGTTAAATTTATCAGGATATTCCACGGGACAATATTCTACACAGGTTGTACAGCCAGTGCACTTGTCCTCAATAATGTATCGGGGTCTTGTTTTAAGAGAAACCCTGAAGTCGCCCCTTTGTCCTTCTACACTTTCTACTTCACTAAATGTCAGAATCTCTATGTTTGGATGCCGGCCGACCTCGACCAGTTTAGGAGAGAGAATTCACATCGAGCAGTCGTTAGTGGGAAAGGTCTTGTCCAGCTGGGCCATATGGCCGCCAATACTGGGTCCTTTTTCCACCATGTAAACCTTGAAACCGGCAGTGGCAAGATCAAGAGAAGCCTGAATACCGCTGACCCCTCCGCCAACAACCATTACGTCTCCAAAATTTTGGTCACCAAGAGTATCAGAAAATTGTTGAATTACTTCTTTTGGTAATACGTCGTTTCCCACTTTCTATCTCCTCATCATATATTTGGGTCTGTAATATCCGGCCATTCATGTCTTATCCGGCCGGTTTAGACCTCTTACTCAAAATCACTTTTCCTGCTTGCTATAAAAAACATCTTTCTAAATCATATCCCTAAATCATCTCACTGATAATTTCTACGATGTCCCTGACCTCCAGGACATCTTCATATTCAAGATTCAGGCGGCTTTCTTCAAAGTTGGTGATACAATAGGGGCAGGATGTGGCCAAAACTTTTGCTCCGGCCTCTTTGGCCTGTTTCAGCCTGATATCGGAAAATCTTTCTTTCTGGGGTGTGTCCATCCAGATCCTTCCGCCGCCGCCACCGCAACACAGACTGTCCTTGCGGGAATTTTCCATCTCAATGAGATCCAAGCCATTTACCTTTTGTAAAAGATCCCTTGGTTCATCATATACATTATTATGACGGCCAAGATAGCAAGGATCATGAAAGGTTACTTTTTCTTTGTAATCTCCCGTGAGTTCAAGCCGGCCTTCATTAATAAGCTCAAGAACATATTGTGACATATGAATAACCTCAAAATTTACCATAAATTCAGGATATTCATTTTTAAAGGTGTGATAGCAATGGGGGGAGGAAACAATGATTTTCTTTACACCATTATCGATAAAGGTTTTAATGTTTTCCTTTGCCAGGTTTTTAAACACCTGTTCACTGCCCGTTTTTCTAATGCTTTCTCCACAGCAGCTTTCCTTGTCACCCAGAATTCCGAATTTAACCCCGGCTTTGTTAAGGATATTGGCCGTGGCCACGGCCACCTTTCTCATTCTCGGATCATAGCTTAGATAGCAGCCAACAAAATACAGGGCTTCCATATCTTCGGTAAAGGGTTTCACAGACAGATCTTTTGCCCAGTCTGCCCTTTTTTTTCTGTCTCCCTGCAAAGGGTTGCCTTCTGAAATAAGGCTTGCCCGGGCCGTGCGTGCAGATTTAACGGAAGCCGGAAAAACTTCATATTCCGTTGCCACTCTTCGCAAAGCCACGCTGACATCTATCTGTTTTACGCCTCTTGGGCATTGGGCAGGGCATCTTCCGCAGGTTGTACACCGCCAGATATCTTCGCCTTCTATCTCAGTTAAACCAAAGGCTGCTTCCCGGATTAACTTGCGCATGCTAAAGGGTCGAACCTTATTCCACGGGCAAACCGCATCACACAATCCGCACTGAAAGCATAACTTAAAGACTTCTCCACCGGCTTCTTTTATCTCATCTATTACTTCTATGAAGGGGGCTATAGTTTCCACAATTTAGTCCTTATCTTTCATTCGGGCCACGGCATCCATTATCTTGTCCATGCCAAATTTATCTGCCAATGATTCCAACCCGATCTCCAAATCTTCCTGTTCTACCTGTTCTTCCTCTCCTACTTCTTCTTCTCTTTCTTCTAAAATTAATGCATCATGCATGCACCATTTTACACACAAAGGCTCATCTTCTCCTTCGCACATATCACATTTAAGAGGCAGACCTGAATCCGGTTCTTTAAATTCGTCTCTGGATGGACAGGATGCTCTGCAAAAAGAACACTCGTCGTATTCCTTTCCATCAATGGTATATTTGTCCCGGCCGGCACATTCAGCAACCGTATATTCTCCTGCATAGACGGGAACATATAAATCTCTTAGCGGTTCTCGAATAATCCTGATACGGGATCTGGCCGGATTATTGCTGGAGTATTTAGGCGCCGCATGGAAAGAGGAGCAGATCATTTCACAAGCTCTGCAACCATTGCATTTATCAACATCAATCTTTATTGTTTTTATTATTTTCTTTTCTTTATCAGACAAGGTTTACGTCCTCCACTCTATTTTGTCTCTTTTTGTGTTAAAGCATCTTCAGCAGGATCGTCTTCACCTGTCTCAGTTTCATTATCTGTCAAGATTCCCCTTTTTATAAACTCTTTTGCTACATAACCCAATCCCATTTCATTTAAGGATTCTTTAGTGGGAATACCGTCATTGTTCCAACCCTTAAATTTGTAATAGGTATCTAGTAGTTCTTTTTCAAGTTCAGGGAAGCGTTTTTTCCAATGGTTTTCAGGCGGTTTATCATCTTTTCTTCTCATGCCGCGGCTGATATTAATGGCCCTGACAAGGGTTCGATATCTTTTGGCTGCCTGGGACAGTTTATCTTCATCCATTTCGATTCCAGCACCGGCAGAAATAAATTTAGGGTAATTATGAATATGATAGGGCGGTTTTAAGGGGAAAGAAGACAAGCCTGCACACTGGCCCAGGGCATCATCGATGTAGTGCATCCTTTCCTGCCAGTCAACAATTTCGCAACACATATCAACCGTGGGGTAAAAAGGCATTGATTTTTCTCCCCTGGGTTCCCAGTCCAGAAAATATTGTTTAAATTTTTCATCAGGAACATGGAACCAGTCTTTTACAAATTCTTCTCTATGCTCTTTCTTTAAATAAGGGGCCTGGGGGAACTGGCCTTCGATCTGGGTAATATTCATCTTTTCCCCCGTTGCATACATGAGAAAATAGATGGGATTTAGCATGGACAATTTAAGGGGCAGCTGCTCATGTTTTTTAATATTATTATGGGCAAAACTTTCCGCACCATTGCCAATTTCTTTAGCTGCCCAATAGGTACCCTTTGCAAGGATATCGCCTACGCCTTCCCTTTTGACAATCATGTCAAGCAGGTAAAAGAATCTGCCTTCATTGTCTTCCGGCATTCCCGGAAAATCATCATCATGTAAAATTCCCTCATCCAGAAGTTCAAGGGCAAAGGCCATTACCTGTGGCGCTGAAAATCCGTCCAGGCCGTATTCAGTGGCTTTTTGAGCAATTCTTAGACCAAAATCAAGATCTGAAAAAGCGCCCATGGAATAGGTCAGTTTTGTAAAACATTTCATCATGTATGTTGGAAGTCCGGGCATTGAAATAGTTGCACCGCATGTCATGGGGCAATTGTAGCAGGAGATCAGGCGCGTCCTTGACTTTTCCATTGTCTCAAACCATTCCCTTGCAACTTCATCCGTCCAGAATCCTTTGCGCCGGGTACGAGAATTTCCCCACATGAAATTTTCAGTATGCCATTTCTCATCATGGACTTTCATCTCCTGGGGGGAACCCAATCCTGCCAGAATAGGCATGACTCCCGGAATGGGATTATCATTTCTAAATTGTATGTAGTCCATTACTTCGTTGCAAAGGCCCATGAATTTTTCCGGGTCGGCAACATTGATGTCCTTTGTGCCGCGAACAACTATGGCTTTTACCCCTTTGTCTCCCATAACTGCCCCGATGCCGCCTCTACTGGCACTGGATCTTCCCTGCTCAATGGAAGCATAAAAAACCCTGTTTTCACCGGCCATGCCAATGGCAGCCACCTGGGCTTTGGGCTGCTTTAACTCTTTTCGGATAATTTCAGCCGTTTCAATGGAGCCTTTACCCTTTAAATGGGAAGCATCACGTAATTCAACCTTGTCATTGTCTATCCATAGATAAACCAGATCAGGGGATTTGCCGCGCAGGATCACTTTATCATACCCTGCATACTTCAATTCCGGTGCAAAAAAACCACCCATCATTGAAAATGCCATTAATCGGGTCTGGGGAGAAATAGTTGTAATAATAGTACGATTGCATCCAACAGCCTGTGTGCCGCATAAAAGACCGGCTCCGAAGATGAGTAAATTTTCAGGAGAAAAAGGTTCAGCTTCCGGTGGAACCCTGTCCCATAATATCTTGGCGTTAGTACCTAAACCCCCCAGATAAAGCTCAGTGTCTTTTGGGTCTGTTGCAACCTTTTCAATGTTTTTTCGGGTTAAATCAACTTCTAAATTAAACCCTGTCTCTGCGTACCTCATTATTTTTCCCCTTCTATATTACCTAAATCCTTGATATGTTTTTTTTCATCAAAATCTATACCATCACTCCCGAGCATCACTTTTGTTCATGGTTTTAGGGGGCTGGTAAGTCTTTAATATTGCATCAAAAAGCATCTATACCGCCCAGTACAATGTGACTATATTTAAGCTATAACATAACTATGTGTCAAGGAAAAAGTGGACCTTTGTGGCATCTTATCACTTTAACTTTTGTTCCGATCCATTCAGGCGGCAGGTAAACCCTTCCACTGTTACCGCTTGAGTTAACGATTTTTTCTATAAGCTCTTCGCCATAGATTTCAAATTTTACTTTATTGCGAGGATGATTTTTTTCAAAGCTGTCTTTTTTTTCATCGCCTGTTGTCATGATGTTTAAACCTCTATTTAGTATTTGGATGGAAACCCACTCATCTACTGCGTTGCTGCAAAATTTTGCCAAATTATAAATCAAGCCTCATGTACAGAAGTACACTCCGGTTTCAAAATTGTATGCATGCGCATCTCTTCGAGCCTTGCGCCTTGTATATGAGCAACTTTGTGAGCTTTGCTCCTCTATGAGCCATCCAAATACGGGTTTTCGGTCAGGCACTGTTTAAAAAGTACCAATATAAATTAATAGCATAATATAAAAAGATAGTGGTATGTGCCAGCTATTACTTAGATACTTTATAGCTATAATGCATCTACACGTCAAGAATTTATTTTTTAATTTATTTTATTGCTTACTGCCATAAGATATACAGGGTTGAATTATAATTGTATTCTAAAAAAATGAAAACAAATCAAGGTGTTCAATAAAAATTTTTATCCGGGTCATAATTTTTGCATCAATTGTCTTTATACTGAAACCTCCTCCAAGTCAGGGTAGATTTACATAGCAAAGAAATAGTTGAGCTATCAACGACATGGTTTTGGTTTTATATTTTCAAAAACAAAGTTTTCCCTTGACAGGGTTTCTTTTTTTTAAATATATATGCCACATATAGCTGAGTTATAGTTACATTATAACACAATTAGTTATAGGGTTATTAAAATAGGGTAAAATCCCAAGGAGAAGTAAATGACCGACAAAATATCTGATCGGGTAAATACATTATCACTAATTCAAAGGACATATCCCAAGTTAATTTTTGGTTTCAAAATAATTTTTTCAGGAGGTCAATTAAGATGAAGAGGGTTACATTTCTGGTTTTTTTAATTTTTTGTTTTAGTGCAATTTTCGCATTTAATGCATCCGCTAAAACACAGTTCACCTACGCTAATTTTTTTCCCCCCACCCACATTCAAAGTCAGCTTGCAGAAAGTTGGTGTAAAGAAGTT
>Ga0233430_1002358_pt1 | contig 22124 bp, 18 predicted proteins | sample SI_118_April2016_2_FD_179883 | JGI IMG/M metagenome (GOLD analysis project Ga0233430, IMG submission 179883) | Seawater microbial communities from Saanich Inlet, British Columbia, Canada - SI_118_April2016_150_MG | ecosystem: Environmental > Aquatic > Marine > Inlet | place: Canada: British... | reverse complement strand
CCTTAGCTGTATTCTTCGTCGAGAAAGAGGTTGGCGTTTTGCACTCCCTCGGCTCTGCTCAGGGCGCTGATCAGTTCGTTGCTGCGATCCTGGTCGCGCAGGCGGATGTAGAAGGAGAGGTCGAGGAGATCGTCCTCTCCGAAGGATTTGACGTTGATCAACTGGTGGCGTCGGCAGTACTGTTCGAGCAGGGGCAGATAGGATGCCTGGTCTGAATCGGATGTCTGGTAGGAGAGCTGCAGCAGGTATTCTCGCTGCTGCTGTACGGACAGCTGGATGTGGGATATGGCGGTGAGCACCAGGCCGATAACAGTGGTGCCGATAAAGGCGACGGCGGCCAGGCCGACGCCGGCAGCCATGCCGATGGCCAGGCTGAAGAAGATGAAGACGATATCCTGGACATCTTTGACGGCGGTGCGAAAGCGGACGATCGACATCGCTCCGACCAGACCGAAGGCGCGCGCCAGGTTGTTGCCGACGACCATGATGACCACGGCGGTGATCAGCGACAGGGCGATCAGCGAGCTGACAAAGGTGCGCGAATGGGCGGGGCGTCCGGTGATCCAGCCGTAGAAGAGGGCGATGAGCAGGCCGCAGGCCAGGGCGACTACCATATTTTTGACGACCTGGTCGATGCTGAGTGAAAGGGTGAGGAGACCCTGTAGATCCTGAAAATTGGTCATGAGATTGGTTCTTTCTCTGTTGTTTCTACTGAGTTTCCGTCCGGAAATTAATCGATCGTTAGTCTGTGTTTTTCCGGGTCAGCGGATGCTTTGAAAGCGTCAGTTTATTTCTGGATTTTGCCTAACCGGCGGCCAACCGGTAGCGGGTTTCCTCCATCGCCACGGGCCGGCGTTCGCCCATGCGGAAAGAGGGGGAAAAGGCAAAGGTCGCACGGCTGGAAGAGCGCTGTGGAATGCGATGTCTTTCCAGGGAGATGGCGTATTTTGAGACGGCTCTGCGCTCCAGGCCGAAGTCGCGTATGATCGTTTTGAGCCAGAGAGGAATGCCGTCGGAGAATTTCACTTCCAGGACGAATTTCCCGGATAGCGAATGGAGCATGCCCCGCTCGCTGTAGAGATTTTTCAGATTGGGAAAAGGGGAGCTGCGCAGATTCTTGTCGAAGGTGATGCGCACCGAGTCGTCGTAGCTGCGGAAAAACGCCTCGCGGTCGTAGGTGACGAGGACAACCGGACGCAGGGAGTAGCGGTGCAGGTGATAGAGGAAGCTGCGCGCATCGCGGCGATCCCTGGTATTGCCGAAGTAATGATCGATGGCTCCGTTGGTCAGGAACCTGCCGGTCTGGCGAAAAGGGAGCAGCGCCCGGGCTTTGGAGATCGCCATATCGTTTTTGCGCTTGATCTCCAGGAATACCTGCGAGTCGTCCAACTGCTGATCGTAGCCCCGGATGCGGAGCTTCCGGCGGTGCTGGATGCCGGATAGTTTCTGGTAGTAATAATCCAGAGCGCAGGTATCCAGGTAGATGCTGCGAACGGTGTACTCTCCCCGCTCCGGGTCGATGTGGGAATCGGTCTCCACAAAGGGTGCCAGCACCTGGCGCAGGCGGGAGAGTTCTTCGGTCGGTACGAGGTATTTGTATTCGAGGCGGTCCATTTGTCTTTTGTCTTTTTTTAAGAATCGATCCGAATGCCTACAGGGCGAATTCTCTCTGGACAAATTCCCAGGGCTCCAGGGGATCGGTCGATATCGAACAGCGCACCACGAGACCGGGTGCCAGCTGTCCACAGTCGTCGGTGATTATCGCTTTGACTTTGAAAAACTGTTTGCCGTTGAACGCAAAGGCGGTATGGCCGAGTTCTTTGATGGCGCCGGTGATGGTCTCCTGCCTGCCGTCGACCTGGATTTCGATTTGCTGGCCCGGGGCCAAATAGCCGCGGTCGCTCCAGCGGGCGGGCAGGAGGATGACGTAGCTGGCGGTGTCCTGGATGGCGGCCAGCGTGTCCCCGCTGGCGACGGCGGCGATTCGTCCGTTCAAGGGAGCGGTGATGACGGCGTCTTCCAGGCGGGCGGCGAAGAGTTTCAGTTCATCCCGGAGCGCTTCGATGCGGGCGCGTCGCCAGTCCTGTTCCTGCTCGCGGGCTCCGGTCGAGGCGATTTTCAGCTGGGCCGCGGCGATGTCGATGCGGATGCCGCTCAGCGCGAGTGCGTTTTCGGCCGTTTCCAGTTCGATCGGGGTCGCCACCTCCCGCTGCAGCAGGGCGTTTACGCGCTCGACCTGTTTTTCCTGATACGTCTCCTGCAATCGGGCGTAGTCGAGTTCCAGCCGCGCTTCTCTGAGCGCCGCTGGTTCGTCTCCGGCGGAATCCATCTCCAGGGCGGCCAGTTCTACGGTCAGTTCTCCACGAAGCTGCTTCCACTGGCGCTCCAGTTCGCGCGAGTCGATTTTGCCTACGGTATCTCCGGCGGCGATGGCGGTTCCGGGGATGAAGAGAGAGTGTCTTTTGAACGCCACTCTGTCGGCTCGTTCGAAGGTGGCCACCTCGAATCCGTCCACTGTGCCGCGCAGATGGTCGCGCAGGGTGGAAACCATCTGTCCGTCCTCGCCGCGGATCAGGAACCATTCTCTGTGGGGAACGATCTTGCCGGACATCTCAATGCGGCAAGGGAATTCGGCGGGAACGTAGAACAGGCCGATAGCGAGCAGCGGGATCGCGAACAGCAGGGGTAAGAGGCGCGCCATTTTTTTTAGAGACATGTGTCGGATTTGGGGAAAGAGGTAAAAAAATGATTCGGTTTTTACTGCGCTAACTGGTGTATTCTTGTTTTAAAAGCTAAGAGGGAAAGGGGAGAATGTCTGTAGGATTTTTGTAACGCGATTGTAACATTTTGTAGGGGGGGCCGAGGGAGAGGAAAGGCAAGAGAAATCGTCTCTGGGAGCGGATTCTTGCCTCTCTCCTGCCATCGTGCTATCTTGGGCGCCGGTGGGTTGAAGGAATCCTCGCTCATTCCAGGCTACTTGGGGCTGTTCACTAAAATCGGGAGCATAAGCATATGAACGCCGACGGTTCTTTTTACACGGCAGAAGAGATCAGGAGTCGCCTGTCGATATCGACTCTGGTCTTCCACGGGTACCGGCCTCTGGGGGAAAGTGCACTTGCGGAGCTGGCCCGACACAGGTTTCGCAGAATCGAACTGCTCGAAAGTCCCGAACAGTTCGACATGACCGATGGAGGGTCGATGAAGATCATCGGGAAAGCGTGTCGAGAACACGGAATTGAGATAGGGGCGTACCATGCGCACAGGACGCATTTTTCGGATCTCGATACCGAGGCGAAACGGCTGGAGCGGGTGGATTTTTGTCGGCGACAGATCGACACCATGCTCGAACTGGGAGGCAGAGTTTGGGGATCGCACGCTCAGGCTGCCGATGCGGTCGTTGTTAGATCGTACGAGGAACTGGCTCGACACGTCGAGGGGACGGATGCAGTCGTTACCGTGGAAAACTTCACGCACGAGGGTGTGAGCGTCGAAGATCGAGTGCGCTTTCTCGACGCGCTGGACCATCCGCAGGTGGGCATGATTCTCGACATCGGCCACGTGCGCGACGAGAACGGGGTGAATCCGATGAGCCTTTCAGGAGGACCGACCCGGGTCCTCAAGCTGTGCGGCCATCGTCTCCGCCACATTCACCTGCACGGATTCAGGGAGGGCAGGGACCACTTTCCGCCGCTGGCCGCAGGAGACGAGATTCAGTGGCGGGAGTTATTGCGGATGTTGCGCTCTGTCGACTATCCCGGGTATATGAACTTCGAACCGCAGGGCGATCCGGTGCATTCCGGCACCCTCGAACAGACCGCCTGTGCCCCTGAGCGTCTTGCCGAGATCTCGATGTAGCGAGAGAGCTTTCCGTCGGGATGGTTCGGGGTCTATGTGAATGAGATGGTTGCGCGGGTCTCACAAGAGCCGCGCCAATTCGAATAGCCACAGACAGGAGTGCAATAGCATGGAAAAGCATCCGGGGAAGCAGCTGTTTATCGACGATTTTTTCGTCGAGTCGATGATCGGGGCGCACCGCGTTCTCAACCGGCCGCGGAAGCTGACGGTCGACCGGCCTCTGGATATTCCGCTGGACCAACCCTGGGAGGCGGAGGGGGGGCAGTTCGCCGGGGCGATTTACGACGAGGAAAACCGGCGTTTTCGTCTGTATTACCGGGTCTGGATCGGGGGCAGGGAACTGCTGTGCGCGCTCGACTCGGACGACGGTATGCATTGGCAACGCCCCTGTTTGGGACTGGTCGAATGGGAGGGGAGCCGGGAGAACAATATCACCAACTGCCCTCCGGGCGGTCTGTCCATTCTGTGGGATCCCCACGAGGAGGATGAAGCGTATCGCTGGAAGCGGATCGACAACAAGCCGACCGGCACGGGGGAGGACGGCGAGTCGGTGTGGCGGGCGTTCCATTCCAGGGATGGTTGCGACTGGCAGCCGTATCCGCCCGGTGACTATGGCAAGCAGAAGATGCTCTTCAACTTCGGCTCTCCTGCCGAGAGTTTCGGCGGCGTGATCGATCCAGATGCGCCGTACGTGTACTACTCGCAGCGGGGTTCGGGGCGGCGCACCCGCGTGCTGGGGCGCCGCGACAGTCGGGACTTTCTCCGCTGGTCCGGGCTGCGCACGGTTATCGATCAGGATTTGGACGATCCGCCGGGCACCGAGTTCTACGCGGCCGGCTTCGACCTGGCGAATCGGACGGACGGAGGGCTGCACGTCCTCATGCTCCACGCCTTTTTGACTGATCTGGCGGAGCCGTACGGGATCGATGATCCGGAGCAGTACTGGGGGGCGGAATCGGGCCCCGGCGCCCTGCCGGCGCGAGTAGACGGGGTCGTGGACAGCCAGCTGGCGGTCAGTCGAGACACGGTCGCCTGGACGCGCTACCGGGAGCCGTTCATTCCGCGCGGGGAGGCGGGTGCCTGGGACTGGGGGATGGTCTATGCAGATGCGCCGATTCTGCACGACGGGCAGCTGTGGTTCTTCTATGGGGCGTGCAGTTTGACGCACAATGGCCGCGCCGCTCAACTGGGCGGGGTTCCGTACGCCGGTCAGAAGTCGTGGGGCAAGGGGGTGGCGGTGCTGCGTCCGGACGGGTACGTCGGGATCGAGGCGGATTCCTATGCTCCGGGGTTGCTGACGACGCATCGATTTCGCCAGGCAGCCGGGGGAGAGGTGAGGGTCAACGTGGACGCTGCGGCCGGACAGCTGTGCTACGAACTTCTGGAGGATACTGGCGAGCCGATTCCCGGGTACAGCGTGGAAGATTGCGATCCGATTCGGGAAGATGCGCTCGACGGCGTGCTGTCGTGGAATGGGTCCGCCGGCTGGCCCGCAGTGAACGAAGAACGCCGGAGGCGGTATCCGGACTTGTCGCCGATGGAGTTCTACGTGAAGCTGCGCTTCCACATCTATCCGGGAACGAAACTCTACTCGATCACACTCGATCCTCCGGAGGTGGCGATGTGGCAGGTGGCGGTGCCGGGGCGGATCGATTGAAATCCGCCCGCCGCGTGGATACGCTCGGGGGAGCGATGCAGGAGCAAACTCACGGCAGGGGCCGTGGCAAGCGGAGCGTGGAGGATGATCTTTAGATTGCGTTTGACTATCTGGTGGGGGGATTCTCGCTAGTCTATTCTGAGTATCCGGAAACGGATCATCACCGGTTAGGAAGGTGGAATTTGGAGCAGGCCAGTCCGAGAACGGGTTGGCTTTTTCTGCTCGATTGGCTGTTTTGAAACCCTGATCCTCCCCCAGTATCGTGGAGTTTTGATGGGGCGCTGTAAAGGGAAAAGAACCTGCATTTTCAGCCCGGCTTCGGCCGGTTTTTTTTGTATTTCCCTCCCTCCCGGTTTCATACTTCAATAAATAACTTGACAGAGATACAACTTTGCGGTAGAATATATACAGTATATACGATAATAACAGTAATAACAGTAATAACAATAATAACGATTGCCGATTGGAAAGATAAATGAAAATACTGATTTCCAACGCATCTTCAGATCCGATCTATGAGCAGATATGCAAACAGATCAGAGCGCAGATCCTTTCCGGAGATCTGCTAGAAGGGGATGAACTGCCGTCGATCCGTGCCCTCGCCCGCGATCTTCAGATCAGTGTCATTACTACCAAAAGGGCGTATGACGAGCTGATCAAGGAAGGATTCGTCGACTCGGTCGGCGGCAAGGGCTGCTTCGTGGCCATGCAGAACAAGTCGCTTCTTCAGGAAAAGAAAATGAAAAGTATCGAGGACAAGCTGAGCGACGCAGTGACAGACGCGAAAAAGCTCGGAATCGCCCTCGGGGAGCTCAGGAAAATGCTCAATTTACTCTATGAAGAGGAGTAGGGATATGCAGCCAGTGATCGAAGTCAGAAATCTGTCCAAGCAATACGGCGATTTTGCACTGCGGGATGTATCTTTCGAGCTGCCTGAAGGATACGTCATGGGACTGATCGGTCCCAACGGAGCGGGAAAAACGACGATTATCAAACTGCTGATGAACCTGATCCGGAGCGACGGTGGGAGCATCCGGCTGTTTGGAAAACAGCACGAAAACGACAGTGTGGCGATCAAAAGCCGCATCGGTTTCGTCTATGACAATCCGAACTACTACGATCATTTGAATCTGAAGCAGTTCAGAAATCTAATAGCGCCCTTCTATTCCGGTTGGGATGAGGGGATGTTTCAGGATCTTGTCGGCCGCTTCGGCCTTCCGCTCCGCAAGCGGATGAGCAAGTTCTCGAGGGGCATGACCATGAAAGCGGCCATTGCAGTCGCCCTCTCCCATGGTGCCGACCTGATCATCATGGATGAACCGACTTCCGGGCTGGATCCGGTATTCAGGCGGGAGTTGCTCGACCTGCTTTACAGCGTGCTGCAGAACGAGAAGAAGTCCATCCTGTTTTCGACCCACATTACTTCCGATCTGGAAAAAATCGCCGACTATCTGACCTTCATCCTCGATGGCGAGCTGGTTTTTTCCGACGCGAAAGATTCGATCTGCGAACGCTACGGGATCGTCAAGGGGGATCCCGGTCTGCTGACTCCGGAAAACCGGTCTCTGTTCTCGGGTGTGCGCAAGACCGCTTTCGGTTTCGAGGCCCTGACTGCCGACATAGAGGCCGCCGACCGACAGCTCGGTTCGGGCGTTCTCATCGAAAAGGCCAGTCTCGAAGAGATCATGGTTTTAGCGGCGTCGGAGGGGAACGATGTTTAGGCTTATCAAAAAGGACATCAGCGTGGGAAGGTACCATATCCTGGGTATGGTCCTGCTTTTCCCCTTCATCCTCAGTATAGCGATTTCGACCATGGTCACCCGTTTCGGCGGTGTGACTCCGGAGATTATTCTACTAATTATCATAATTCTCAGTTCGAATTATTCCATGCTTTTTCTCGGCAACGACGGGGCCGGCCGGGAAGAGATGCTGCTTGCTTCCCTACCGGTGTCCCGCTTCAACCTGGTACTGTTCAAGTATGTCTCGGCATTCCTGATGGCAGCCGCTACCCTGGCGACTGCTTTTCTGACCATCTTTGTCAATGTCGCGGTTTTCCATGTTTCCGATCCGGTGCTGGAGTTGCTTTTGACACCGGAAGTGATGTTTGGACTTTATGTGGCGGTCTGCATCACCCTCTCCTACATGCTGCCCTTTCTGATCAAATACCCCGCCGGAGAATTGATCTTCAGAATCTGCATCCTGCCGGTCGGCCTGCTGATCCTGGTTCAGCTGTTCAAGCAGACGGCCCTGCTGTTTCAGGAAATCTGGAGCCTGGACGTCGCGTGGATCGCCGTGCTGATCGACGAAATCTGTGACTGGATACTGGGCAAGGGGAGGGAACACCCTCTCATGGGCAGCGCTCTCACGGCCTTGCTCGCGGCCGTAGTGTCCTTTTTCACAGCCGGACTTCTTTTCAAAAAAAAAGAACTGTGAGGCTGACAATGATCGGAAAACTGATTTGGAAAGATATCAAAGTGATAGAGCGGATCTTCTTTCTGAGAATCATGCCCGCCACCATGCTTGCAGGTGCTCTGTTCGTCTTCAGATACTTTCCCTGGAATGCGTACATGGTGCACGGATTCATCTGCATCTCGACCGCTCTCATCCTTCATGCGATGACTGAGAAGAGCGCTCTGAACGAAGGCCTCACTGCCAGTCTGCCCGTATCCCGGTTCGACATCGTCTCGGCCAGGTACTTGTCCACCCTGTTCTGCATCCTGCTCGGTCTCGCGCTCTGGTATCTCAACGGCAAGGCCGCTTCTCTGGTTTTTCCCGACGCGGCTACCGATTTCTCAAAGGCATTCAATCTCAAGGGAGTATTCATCGCCTTCGTTTTCTTCGCGGCGATGACCAGCCTGTTCCTGCCGGCTTCGTTTGCTTTCGGAAAAACGGGGCTTATCCTGACATTCATCCCGGCACTCTCAGCGGCCATCAGCACGGTTCCCCTGCTCTTTTTCCCCTATGAACTCAGCTATGTGCATTTTTTCCTGCCGTCCGATCTGCCGATGGTTATGATCACCGGAGCATCGTCACTTCTGGCAATGTTCGTGTCTTTTTGGCTTTCCGTGCGCATTTACAACTGGAAAAATCTATAATGCTTGGAGGGATGGAACCATGAAACCGCTCAAATCCGCAGCGATGTACATGATAGTCGTGCTGCTTTTGTCAGTCGTCTCTGAAGGCCGGGGACAAACCCAGACAGGATTCAGAAGACCACTCAGCCAGCAGGTGACTATCGTATTGAAATCGGACGGCCGGTACAGCAAGACGACCGTAATGACATCCGAGAACATCGGCGCCGATCCGCTCACACACTATACGTTCTTCGGCAGTTGGAACACCCTGAAGTCGGCGTTCGACGGTGATGGGCATGCGCTCGAATACACGGTGCAAAAAGAAAGGGACGGCTTTCGAGTCCGCGTCGCACTGCGGCAGCCGGTTGAACCTGGAGAGCGGATAAGACTCCGTCTGGTGGACCGGGAAGCCGAGGCCTATCTGGGCAAAAATGGCGTCTATGCATACGGCAAAAAACATTACCCGGGCGCTGAAATTGACTATGAGGAAACAATCACCATCAATCCCGATCTGCATCTTATTTTTTGCGAACCGGACCCCGCACGCGTGTCCGTCCGGGACGGGAAAACAGTTCTGACATACGCAAAGCACTTGCAGGCCAATCAGGCTTTCGAGTGCCGGATTCTCTATCAGGCGGATGAATCAAATGCCTCTGAAGAAGAGCAGGCACCGACGCCTGACGGGGCGGATGAGTCGAAGAAAACCTACTTCTATGGAATCGAGATCAACGGTGTGCTGTGCGGCCATTCCAGGATCGATTTGAGGCTGGCTGGTTCCAACGATCAGGCCTACCATTTGATGGAACAGAGGACCGCGCTTTCCCTTGCGATACTCGGAAGGGATGTTCAGCAGAGACAGAAATTCATCTATCATATCGATCCCGAAACCGGAAACTTCAGCTACCACGACAGCTATATCGAGCAGGGGGAAACCAGGATGTCGAACGCGGTAACAGTCGGGAATGACACCCTCCGGATTCAGTCATCTGACAGCGCAGAAGAGAAGCTGATCCCGCTGGCGGAAGATGTCATCCTGCCCAATACTCTAATTTTTCCACACCTCAGAAGAGATTTTGGGGAGCGAGGAATGGAAAGAGCGGTTTATTCTGTCTATAATCCGCGTCTGGGGCAGGTCCAGGATGCCGTCTATACCAGAGCCGGCGAGACGACGCTCACACTGGCGGGGAGACCGTATGAGGCGATCGCTCTGACATCTCCGGATCCCGCCATGGGCGGGCAAACAAAACTGTGGATCGACGCAGCGACCGGTATGCGACTGAAACTCGTGATGGCAAACCAGCTGACGATGATGCTCACCGATTCAACCGTAGTCGAAAGAACAGGGACATATGACTATGACAAAGCCTTCTTTGTCAAAACCAATCGACATATTCCCGAATTTCGCAGTATCAGCCATATGGAAACCGAAGTCACGCTCAGTCCGGTCCCCGGAATCTCCCATTCAGATCTGAATTGCCCCGGGCAGCGGTTTTCCGGCACGGTCAAAGATGGCGTAATAGACGGCATCTTTGACGTATCCCACTCCCGCTATGAAGGGGAGAATGCACCGGTGTTCCCCGACCGATCTGAACGGGATTCGGCATTGGATCCATATCTTCGTCCCGAAATTCGGATTGAATCGGATGATTCGGTCCTGGTTGCAAAGGCCGAGGAGATTACCGCCGGTTCAGGCAGCCGGTGGGATGCCGCATGCCGCATTGCCCGATGGGTAGGAGATAATATCTCAGGCCTGGCTTCGGGATCGGCGCGTGAGACCTATGATTCCAGGAGAGGTCTGTGCGGCGAGAAGTCCCTGCTGACCGCTGCATTCTGCCGGGCGGTCGGCATCCCGGCGCGGGTTGTTTGGGGATATATGTACACGCTGGAATACGGCGGGAGTTTTGGTCAGCACGCCTGGAACGAGGTCTATATGGATTCAGCCGGCTGGATTCCGCTTGACGCCACCATCGGTGAGTACGATTATGTGGACTCCGGGCATATCAGGCTTGGAATTCTGGTGAAGCCGGGGATTCGTATTGATGAGGGAAGAATTCAGATCCTAGATTATGGCACGTCGGATCTGTAGTCATCGATAAGCTACTTTAGATTTCGAATTCTGATATATCGATTGCTCTGCAAGCGGTGGAGGTGGTTTCCATTAATCCAATATAATCAGCGAAGGTCTGGATGGCCGCGGAGTATAAAAAACTACCGGGACGATCTGGTGGGATTTCTCTTTACCTCTTGCCATTCTGTATATCACCTGAATACGCGAACGGCTCGATATTAATGATAGACGGGGCTATCGATACTAAACGGATTATCAGAGAAGGGGTTCCGAAAAAATAAATCGAGATCTGATCTGGCACCGTCTGGAAGGTCAGATTGTGGTAATTACAAATTACTCGATCCGGTACACGTAGAGCATGCTCTCCGACTCGCTGGCGATGTAGACGAGATCGTCGACTGGATCCACCGCGACACCTTCTGCTTTGGTGAAGGGTAGAGCGTAGCCGCCGAGAACACCTTCCTCCGGACTCCACAGGAACAGCGTTCGACTCTGGTCGCTGAGCACCCAGAAGGCACTGCGGTTGCTGTCACAGCTGAGGCCGGAGAAATCTTTGGCGAAATCGAGCTGGCGCTGACTTTTCATCGACAGGTCGGCGTTCAGTGAGATGAACAGGCCCGGGTTCTTTTCGTTGAGGACGTATGTGGCGCCATCCGGGTCCAGACAGATCCCCTCCAGACCGCTGTTTTGCTCGCCGGTCAGGTCGAGCTGATGCCGTTCGAGCACGCGGCCGCTGCTATTCAGGTGTACCACTTCCCGCCGATCTTCTTCCACTATCCACAGCGTCCCGTCCAGGGGATCGGCGGCGATACCCTCTATGTCGTCCCCCTCGTAGTCGAGGATATTCTGAATTTGACCGTCCAGTGATAGTCGGTAGATCCGCTGGGGATCGTTGCCGACGGTCCACAGGGAACTCCTCGAAGCATCCAGCGCCAGGCCGGACGGTTCGCCGATGCTCAGCGAGTGGTTGGACAGTAGAGTCAGCCGGGTGCCGTCCGGACCGGAAATACTGGGGGTATCTCCGCCACAGGCGAACAGCAGAAGGCAGAGGTAGAGGATGATAGGGCGCGGGATCATGAAGGCCAATTTTCTGGTTCGGGTGATTGTCGCTCGCCGGGGAACGGCGATAGATGCGCTTTCTGGATGATGCTCGCGCAACATGCGATAGCCGGGATGCCGATCGACACGAGATGTTCTATACAAAGAAAGGACCCCCGGCCGATGGCGCCACCGGCCGGGGGGTAAAGTGATCAGTTGAACTGGAATTTTATTCGGAGATTCACCGCACCTGGGATTTGATGCTGGCCCAGCTGCTGGACTCGATCGCCGCGCCGACCGGTTTGGCCGCCAGCGTGATCTCTTCCTCTTCTTCCGAATCGTTCCGGTTCGGCCGATTGACTCTGAGCTCTTCGAGCTGTGCGAGCTGCTCGTCGGTCAGGATTTCGGCGATGGCGGCACGATGGGCTTCGCGAATGGCCTCCATCTCTTCCTGCGTGGGACGCTCGCCGGTCTCGCGCTGTGCCTCCCTGTCGGCGCGCTGAGTTTCGCGGAGCGCCTGGATTGCCTCTGTCTGTTCTGCGGTCAGCTCCAACTCGGCAAAGGCACCCTCACCTCTCTCCGGACGGTCACCTCGCTGGCCGCGCCTTCCGCTTTTGCGACCCCGGTCCCCCTGGCCTTCGGAACGCTCCGGGCGATTGGCCCTGAGCTCTTCGAGCTGTGCGATCTGTTCGTCGGTCAGGATCTCGGCGACGGCGGCCTGGCGGGTTTCGCGGATGGCTTCCCTTTCCTCCTGCGTGGGACGCTCGCCGGTTTCGCGCTGTGCCTCCCTGTCGGCCTGCTGTGCTTCTCGGAGGGCCTGGAGCGCTTCGGTCTGTTCGTCGGTCAGTTCGAGCGCGGCGAACGGACCTTCTCCGGAACCTCGCTGACCCCTTCCCTGGAACTGCTCGGTCTGTTCACCGACCTGACCCTTCATGCTGCGACCTCCGCCGCGGCGGCCGCCGCGCTGCGCTTCGGCCAGGCTGGCGAAACCGATGCCCAAGGCCAGGATTCCGATAAAGGCGTGACGTGCTTTCATGATGCTTTCCTCCTTCAGGAGTGATAATGGGACGCGATGTTGAGATCTTTTAGAAGCAGGTTCGTCTCTGCTGCTGTTTTAAATATCGACGCCTGGAGGGGAAAAGTCTGTAAGAGTTCTGTAGGTGAAATGTAAGATTACTGTGGGCTAGTGTAACACTTTGTAAACGGGTAAATAACGAGGGAAATCGCTATGATTTGCTGATGTCGGGATGTTCAGAGATGAATCTCAGAACATCTCGATGGTATGCGGATATCGGCATGGTTCAAAATCGGGTTACAGGTTTCCGACCGGGGTTGGGGCGACCGGCCGGTCGCCCTTACGGTTTGGACGCCAGCGTCTGTCTTGGAGGTGTAACCCGGGACCGGACTGAGCTGAACCATGTCCAGATATCTATTGCGCCGGTGCATGAAAAGAGGAGGGAATCTTTCAGTTTTCTTCCGGAGAAACCAGAGGGGTCCACTCGACCAGAAGGAGATCCCCTCCGGCAGAACGGCCCATTCTTCCCATGTTCGGCATGCCGCCGCCCGGCATCATCGGAGGGAAACCGGCTCCGCCCGGCATCGTCCTGCCGAAGCGACTTCGACTCGGGGTTTCTGCCGCCAGCTTCAGCGTGTCGGCGACGGCGAAGGTGGCGATGTCGTCCAGTTCGCGCCGACTCATTCTAAACTGTTCTTCGGGGACGACCCAGAAGATTTTGCGATCTTCATTCGTCCACGCGGAGAGGTCGGCGTTGACGCGCTCGAGCTGCTGCTGCGGAGAGAGGTTCCGATAGCGCTGGCCGCGTTTCTCGGTAGCCGCGCGCGGCCCGATTGCGGCAGCCTCCTGCTCTTGCCGCGGTCGAAATTGACGCATCCTGGGGGATGCGGCGGGGAGAACCCGATCGTCGACAAGGTGCCAGTCGCCCAGGAGGTCGAGCTGTTCCTGGATTTTGCTCTGGGCGATGATCAGGCTGCCCGGTTCTACCCGTTCTGCCAGCCAACTGGAGATGGATATTTGACGAGCGCCGTTTTCTTCAGCACGGCGCAGGTTCTGGAGGTTGTCGGCGATCGCCCAGCCTGTGTGGAGGAGGAGCAGGGACGCCACTGCGGCCGGGGCGATTCGGGGCCAGTGTGCTGCCACTGTCTTCAGAAGGAAGAAGCCGAGCAGGGTGTAGAGGAAAAAGGTCGGGATGAGGAAGCGCATCGACGCCCCTCCGCCTCCCGGACCGCCGCCGCTCCAGTAGTAGGCCATGTAGAGGAAGGTGATCGGGAATGCGGTGGCGATTGCGAGGAGACCCCAGCGGCGCGTGGTAGCGTGGGCGCAGAGCGCTGCTATACCGGCGATGCCCAGGGGGAAGAACAGCCCGGCCCCTTCGCCCAGGATGGCGCGGATGTAGGGAGATCCGTGCTGGACGAAGTGGGACCAGGCAAAGGCGGTTTGTTCGTTGGTGAGGCTGTAGCCGGTCTTCCAGAAGGCGCCGAAGGCGATCTGGTTGTGCCAGAGCAGACCGCCGATGGGAATCAGCCCACCGATGGCGGCGGCCAGGTAGCTCCACCAGGTTTTGCGGTCGGGGCGGTGCTGCCAGAGGAGGAACAGGAATGCCGCCAGGAAGTAGAGAACGGCGGGGTAGCGGATGGTGGGGAGCGCGCCCCAGACCAGACCGGCGGCGAAGGCCAGTCCAGGGGAACGAGTATTCGACCAGCGGACGAGAAGGTAGAATCCCCATATGAGGAAGCAGGCGACGGCCAGGTGGGCGTCCCTGTTCAGGGCGTGGCTGTTGAAGATGGGATTCAGCGCCATGGCGCCGACGGCGAGCAGGGACCAACCATCGCCGAGCCAGGTGCGGCAGAGCAGGAAGAAACCGAGCAGCGTCAGGGTCGCCAGGAGGATGTTGATGGACAGCGCCGCGGAGAGACCGCCCAGCCAGTAGAGGAGGGCGGCCAGGATCGGCATGCCGAATGGGTAATGACTGTAGTAGCGGCCGTCTTCGGCTTCGTACCAGTGGATGCCGACGTGCTGCAGGTCGGATTCGGGGACGAACCAGGTCTGGCCCTCGGTGGCCAGCAGGCGAGTTTGGAGGAGGTAGCCGTGGGCATCGGGACTGAAGATCGCTGGCTCAAAATGAACGTAGGTCCAGGCGCAGTGCAGGACCAGCAGCAGGATCAAACCTGCCGAGATTTTTGTTTGGCGGTTGTATTCCATTATCGATTCCTGTTTCGCTCATTCCTCCTGGGCGAGGGTTACATCGAACAGCAGATCGGCGCTGCTGAAGGAGGTGAAGATCCCCACGCCGTTGTCGATGTTGGAAGGGGGTTCGCTCAGCTCGTTCGGATCCTGGGTGCCGAATTGGAGGAGGTCGGCGTACTCCTGGTTGGCGCGAAAGATGCGAATTCGGTGGGCGCCGAAGTAGGCGACCTGGAGCGGTTGAATGGTGAAGGAGTTATCCCTGAGAAAGAGGGCATTGAGCGGGGTGTTTCGGGAAAACGCCCACTCGATCGGAATCGGCTCCGGCTCGATGCTCTCCACTTCGACGAAGTAGTAAGCCTCTTCCTCTCCCTGCCAGGATGCGGTCAGCGGTTCAGCCTGATCGGTATCCTCCTCCCCGCGGAAAAAGGGGATGGGGGGCGCTTCCGGGTCTACGCTCATTTCGACGGCCGAGAGGGTCGGGGTTTCTGGTGCCGGGGGAACGACGGTGCGGGCGCTGATGATTTGACCGTCGTAGTCGATCTCCAGGAGAAACTCGTCGCCCGGATCGATGCTCAGATCGTCGCCGATGTAATGATAGTAGCCGCTGTCGCCGGGCGCGAGTTCCAGAAGGTAGCGGTGGCCGTCCTCGATCAGGGAGACGTGGGCGTCGTTGACGGGAGGGGGCAGCGTTTCCTCGGTGTCGAGGGGCAAAGTGCCGGTGAGTTTTATGTCGCGCACTGGTTGGGCGGTGTAGAGGTAGGCAGTAACCACCAGCAGGTCGCTTTCGGGAGCGAGCGGAGTTTCTTCCGAGCAGGCGCCGAAGAGGAAGAGGGCGGCGATCAGGAGGGTGCCGGTTGTCTTGTCCATCGGGAATGATTTTCTCATTTGAGCGTCGCCTTGATCGACAGGGTTGGCGTAAAGCCGAGGGTGGTGGCGTCGGTGACGACGACGGGGATGACCTCGAAGTCGTATTCGCGGGAGTGGACGTTGGTGCGGTTGTACGCATTGAAGAGGGTCAGACCGGCGGTCCAGTCGAAGCGGCTGGTCTCGAAGTCTCGCGACAGGCCCAGGTCGAGCCGGTGGTAGTCGGGTAGACGGAAGCTGTTCTTTTTACCCACGTGGACGTAGCTGGTGAGGCCGCCGTTGGCCAACTGGATGGAGTATTGCGATTCGGGAGCAGTGTAGGCGCGACCGGTGGCGAAGATCCAGGTGGCGGACAGGTTCCACGGTCCCCATCGGTAGCTGCCGACGGCGTTCACTTCGTGGCGGCGATCGTGATCGGCGGGGAACGGGTCGCCGTCGTCGAATTTTTCGAAGGTGTGTTCAACCTCGCCCAGGGTGTAGCTGATCCAGCCGTTCAGTGAGCCGGCTTTCTTCTGGGCGAGGAATTCGACGCCGCGGGCGATGCCGGTGCCGAAGAAAAACGAGCCCAGGTAGTCGGCCTGACGGCGTCTGCCGACTCGGGAGGAGAACTCGATCAGGCCGTCCAGATCCTTGTAGTATCCTTCGATTTCGAACAAGAACTGTCGATTTTCGTAGCTCAAGCCCAGGATGGTGTGTTCAGAGAAACTGGGCTCCATCTCCGAATCTGCCACCAGCCAGAAGCTGCGGCTTCCCTGGAGCACGTTTTCGCTGCTGATGTTGTTGACGAACTGATAGTACTGTCCCCAGGCGCCCTTCAGTTTCACCCTGTCGGTCAGGAACCAGCCGAAGGAGAAGCGGGGCGAATAGTAGAACTCGTCGGTCTGGTCGTACTGGGTGGCGCGCATGCCGAGGGTGAATTCTAACGGCCTCAGAGGGGTCCAGCGATCCTGGAAGTAGAGGCTGGTTTGGCGGGCCTGTGCGTCGATATCCAGGGTTTCGACAGTATCTCCAAAGGCGGCGAGGTAGTCGGTGCTGAGTCGCGCTACAGAGGCGCCGAAGTCGATCTTGTGCGCGGAATGGGCGTGCCATTCTCCTGTGAAGCTGAGGGTCAGGTCCTCGACGGTGTTGTCCTCTTCGTATGCGGAGGCGAAGCGGAAGGCATTGCCGCCGGCGGGTCCTTCGCCGGTATTGCTGCCGGTGAAGGACTGATTTCTGAAGTAAGTGCTGGAGTAGGTGGAGGTGGACAGCAGGAGGTTGGTGTAGAGCCGGCTGTGCCACTGGCGGGCCCATTTGAGACTGGCGCCCAGGTTGCCCCAGTCGGTTTCGTTCTCCTGGGTGCGGGTGCCGGACGGATCCTCCTCTGCTACACCGTCGGTTGCGCCGAAACCCTTGAATCTCAATCCCTCCAATTCGCTCGACTCGTTCAGATTGTCTCTACCGCCGTAGAGACTGAGTGCCAGGACGTCGTTGGGGGTGGGAGACAGGGTCAGCTTGCTGTTCAGGTCGTAGAAGTAGAAGAGGGGGCCCACTTCCTGGGAGAGCATTCTGCCTCCGCCTCGCCTGCCCATCGGCAAGCTGGCAGCGGGGGAATTCTCCTCTTCCTCGACCTGGTTGAAGAGAGAGGTGAACAGACCGCTCTCGATAAAATCGGTGTAGGAGCGGCGGGCGGACAGCACCCAGCTGCCTTTGCCGGCCAGGGGGAGTTCCATCAAGGCGTGGCTGCTCAGCAGATTGGCTCCCATGCTGAAGCGGAAGTCGTCGACGTCGCCGCTTTTGCCGGTGAGTTCGACGACGCTGGAGAGACGGCCTCCGAATTTGGCGGGGTAGCCACCTTTGTAGAGCTGGACATCCTTGACAGCGTCGGCGTTGAAGGCGCTGAACATGCCGAAGAAATGATCGACGTGGTACACGGTCATGCCGTCGTAGATCACCAGGTTCTGATCCGGGGTGCCGCCGCGGACGTAGAGACCGGCGGAACCTTCGTTGGCACCGCTTATGCCCGGCAGCAGCTGCAGAGAGCGGAAGATATCCGCCTCGCCGAGATTCGGGAGGGTTTCGATCTGACGGGGAGAGAAGGTGATCTGACTCACCTGGTCGCTCCGCTTCCAGACCTGGTATTCCTCTTCGGCGGTCACCACAGTCTGCTCGAGGCCGATGGTCTGCACCTGGAGTTGGATCTCAATCGGTTCGACGGCGGGTTGGGCGTTGTCGACGAGATGCGTTCTGGAAGCGTAGCCGATGAAGGATACTTCGAGGGTGCAGGGAATGGCCGGGGCATTGACGATGACGAAATAGCCGTCGGCGTTGGTGAGGGCACCCCGGTCCTGTCCCTTCAGAAGAATGGTGGCGTAGGGAAGGGACTCTCCGCTCTGGTCGTCGAGCACGTAGCCGCTGATGTCGCGCTGCTCTTCATTCGCCCGGACCTGGATGGCAAAGAGGAGGGAGATACAGGCGACGGCGCACAGCGGAAATACTATACTGCGGGATGGCACGGGCCAGTTTCTTTGTCTCACATTCATCTCTCATCTCTCTGCAATAAGGGCGAGTTTGACCTTGGTCCACAGCTGAAACGGCTCGAAGGTGCGCATCATTCCGCCTCTCATCCCTCCCCTCCCACCGCCTCTCATCCCACCTCCCATATCACCGCTGCCTCCCATAGCGTCACCTCCCACGCCACCAACCCCTCTCAGTCCTCCCCCTTTCCTGCCGCCCATCTGCTGCCTCATCGCCGCCATATCCAGTTCGGGGGTTTCGAAGCCCAGGCCGAATATTTTCCCCGGGATAGTGCCGATACCCAGGGACAGGGCGTCGGCTTTGGCGAGCGGCACCTTCAGCTCGTACACTAAGCGACCATTATTGAAGGTGATGCCGAGTTTGACGTCCTGGTTTTCAACGAGGGAGTAGCGGCGGAGCGGGGTTTCTTCCGGGCCTATAATCTCGAGTTCTCCTTTTTCGATCAGGCGGTCGAACATGGCTTCGAGCTGGCGGGGATCCTGCTGTCTTCTGTCGTCCATGCGACCCGTGCGGCCTCCCATGCCTTCTTGTTCCATTCCCGGAAAACCTTCACCCCTTTGGTCGGCGAAGTCCTGCATGCCGAGGGGGAAGCGGATACCAAAGATTTTTTTCTTTCCACCCTGGGAATCGAACCAGACGGTGAAGCCGTTCCTCAATACCTGCATCTGGACCATGCGGTCGGTCAGGCTGAGGGTGAGGTAGAAATTCTCGTCGTCGTTCATCAGACCCATGCCCAGGTTGGCATCTTCGAGGATCACTCTGGCGCCGTGCCATTCGATATCCTTGCCGTCGATGATCACCTCGCGGTCGAGCCAACTGCTCTCCAGCTTCGTGCCACCACAGCCGGAGAAGAGGGTCAGAGCAAAGAGCAGGAGGAGGGGCAGGATGAGGCTCTGGAAGAGTTTCATGAAGAGTTCCTTTCCGCCAAAGAGATGTTCCTCCAGAGCGAATTCTGGAGGAGTTGAAGTGATTTCTCCTTGAGAAATATAGCTCTTTGGGTGCATCTGTATGAAGCTATTCATAGCGTAGGGCGTCGATCGGGTTGAGGGCGGCCGCCTTGCGCGCCGGGTAGAAGCCGAAGAAGACGCCGATCGCTCCGGAAAAGGCGCAGGCGAAGAGGACGATCGACGGATCGATTACCGTATTCAAGCCGAACAGCTGGGTGAGCAGGGAGGCGATGCCCACGGCGATGAGGATGCCTATCAGGCCGCCGGTCAGGCTGAGGACCAGCGCCTCGACCAGAAACTGGGTGAGCACGTCTCGTCCCCGAGCGCCGATGGCCAGACGCAGACCGATCTCGCGGGTCCGCTCGGTGACCGAGACGAGCATGATGTTCATGATGCCGATGCCGCCAACTACCAGAGAAACGGCGGCGATGGCGCCCAGCAGCAGGGTGAGGGTTTCGGTGATGCCGGTGGCCATGTCGGTGATTTCGGTCTGGGTGCGCATGCTGAAGTCGTCGTCGTCGCCCACGCGCAGGCGGTGAACGCGGCGGAGGATCTCGGTGATTTCTTCCTGGGCGGCGGTCATCTGTTCTTCGGTGATTGCACTGGCGACGATCATGCGGATATACTGGGAGCCGCTGAGTCGGTGGAGCACGGTGGTGGAGGGGGCGAGAATGAGATCGTCCTCGCTGCCCATCATGCTGTCCCCCTTTTCCTTGAGCACGCCGATCACTTTGAAGGGGGTGTTGCGGATGCGGATCTGCTGGCCGACCGGATCCTGGTCGGGGAAGAGGGCATCTACTACGTCTTTACCGAGGACGGCGACCTTGGCGCTGATCTTTACTTCGCGATCGGTGAAGAAGGCGCCGGACTCCATCTCCCAGGCGCGGATCTCCATGTACTCGGGCGTCACGCCGGTGATTTTGGTGCTCCAGTTGTTGCCCCCGCCGATCACCTGGGCGCTGGCCTGCACCTCCGGAGAGACGCCACTCAGCAGAGTCGCTTCCGCGGCCAGGGTTTCGACGTCGTCCAGGGTCAGGCTGTTCATACTGCCGGCGCCGCGACTGACGCCGCCGGCTCTGCTGGCGCCCGAGCGGACCATGATCAGGTTGGTCCCCAGCTTGGAGATCTGGCCTTCGATTTTGGCCTGTGACCCTTCGCCGACGGCGACCATGACGATTACGGCACCGACGCCGATGACGATACCGAGCATGGTCAGCAGGCTGCGCATGCCGTTTTTGAGGATGGACTGGAAGGCTACTTTGAGAAGGTTTTTCCACTTCATTGTCGTTTGTCCCTGCTGTCAGGCGGTTTTGGCGATGAGTTGGTGGCCCTCCAGATACGCCTGGAGGTCGCCGCGGGCATCGCTGCGGATATCGATCGGTGCATCGCTCAGGATCAGCCCGTCGCGCATCTGCACGACGCGGCGGGTATACCCGGCAATCTCCGTTTCGTGGGTTACCAGGACTACGGTAATGCCCTGGTCGTTGAGTTCCTGGAAAAGGGCGATGACTTCCAGCGAAGTGCGGCTGTCGAGATTGCCGGTCGGTTCATCGGCCAGCAGCAGAGAGGGCTTGTTGACCAGGGCGCGGGCGATCGCCACCCGCTGCTGCTGGCCGCCGGAGAGCTGGCTGGGCTCGTGGTCCAGGCGATCGCCCAGGCCGACCCGTTCCAGCGCTTCGATCGCCTGTCGATGCGGATCTTCGACGCGGTTCTGGCGGTCGTAGAGCAGGGGGAGGGCGACGTTTTCCAGAGCGGAGGTGCGGGGCAGCAGGTTGAAGCTCTGGAAGACGAAGCCCAATTTTTGGGCGCGGATGTCGGCCAGCTGGTCGCGGTCCAGATTGTTGACGTGGACGGCGTCCAGGTAGTAGTCGCCGGAGGTCGGGTAGTCCAGGCAGCCGAGGATGTTCATCAGGGTAGATTTGCCTGAGCCGGAGGCGCCCATGACGGCGACGAACTCTCCGGTTTTGATTTCGATATCGACGCCGTCCAGAGCGGATACCCGGTTGTCGCCCATCTGGTAGATTTTTGTGAGATCTCTGGTGCTGATTACCGGTTTCATCGTCGTCTTTCCTGTTTATTGAATCCGAGATAACTAAAGGAATGCTGTCAATGCAGAACCAACCCTGTAATCTGTAGAGAGCCGTTCCATTGGGAATGTAGAATTCAATAGGAACCCCAAGAGAATGGATTGGCCATTGGAACCTTATTTAAATCGGGTTTCTAAAAGAGGCCGGGTGGGCCCATGCGTCGGCCCCGAGGGCTGGATGTATTGGATGTAGTTTTGGTGGATGACGATGACGACGTCGATGTGGTGCCGGTGATGACCTGCATTCCTGCCGTGAGAGATGTCGACGGGCCGGGTCTTCCCGGACGCTTTGCGATGGAGATTTCGGTCATCAGGCCGTCGGTGGCGCCGGTGCGCACGGCGACCACGTTCGGGACGCCGCTGTCGTCGAGATACCAGATGCGAGCGATGTCGTCGGGCTGCGGTCGGTCGCCGAACTGCTGGCGCTCGCCCATGGGTCCGCGCCTTTGTTGCTGCATCGAATCGGGCAGGGCGGCCATGCGTTCCTGCTGCCGCTGCATGAAGGCGGCCATCATCTCCTGCGTCGGTTGGAAGCGGGCGGCGGCGGCCGGCATCAGCAGCACGTCTTCGACCTGTTCGACGACGAAGTCCACAGTAGCGGTCATGCCGGGCAGGAGGAGTCCCGCCGCGTTGTCGGCATCGACGACCACGGTGTAGTTGACCACGTTCTGGATCGTCTGTGGCTGCAGGCGGATCTGGCGGACCGTGCCCTGGAAATTCTCGTCCGGATACGCCTGCACGGTGAAGCGCACTTCCTGGTCTTCGCGAATCTGGCCGATGTCGCTCTCGTCCACCAGGGCCAGGATTTCCATTTGG